>Ga0066376_10000048_pt1 | contig 86140 bp, 83 predicted proteins | sample Knorr_S15_td_Bot_FD_77009 | JGI IMG/M metagenome (GOLD analysis project Ga0066376, IMG submission 77009) | Marine microbial communities from Southern Atlantic Ocean transect - Knorr_S15_td_Bottom_ad_5009_LV_A | ecosystem: Environmental > Aquatic > Marine > Oceanic | place: Southern Atlantic...
AAATGGTGCCCAGGGGCGGAATCGAACCACCGACACGAGGATTTTCAGTCCTCTGCTCTACCAACTGAGCTACCTGGGCATATCCATCAGACAATTTGTGAGCAAGGCAGGACGCCTCGTGTCACGTGTTGGAGACGCGCTTATAGAAAAAAAGCGGGGCTCTGTCCAGCATTCAATCATGCAAATCAGGAAGGTTTTTGAGGATAATTCGAGGCGATATAATCCTCGACGATTTGCTTAAACTCCGCGGCAATATTGGCGCCGCGCAAAGTCATTCTCTTCTCCCCGTCTATGAACACAGGAGCTGCCGGCTGTTCGCCTGTCCCCGGCAGGCTAATGCCGATATTTGCGTGTTTGCTCTCGCCTGGGCCGTTGACAATACAGCCCATCACCGCCACCTGCATGTCCTCAACACCAATATAATGTTTGCCCCATTCCGGCATTTGTTGCCGCACATAACTTTGGATATCATCGGCGAGTTCCTGAAAAACCGTGCTGGTCGTCCGGCCACAGCCGGGACAGGCGGCAATTTGTGGTGTGAAGGAGCGAATGCTTAAAGACTGAAGAATTTCCTGGGCAACAATGACCTCTCGGGTTCTGTCCCCGCCCGGTTCTGGCGTCAAAGAGATGCGGATGGTGTCGCCGATTCCTTGCTGGAGAAGCACGGCAAGTGCAGCCGTTGACGCCACAATGCCTTTCGAGCCCATTCCCGCTTCTGTCAGCCCCAAATGCAGCGCGTAGTCACATTTTTCTGACATCATCCGATAGACCACGATTAAATCCTGCACGGCGCTAACTTTGCACGATAGAATTATGTGATCGCGAGGTAATCCTATTTCCTCGGCGAGGGCCGCACTTTCCAAAGCAGATGCGACCAAAGCATCGTGCATCACAAGCTGGACGTCCTTAGGCTCCTTGAGCTTGGCATTTTCATCCATAAAGCGTGCCAACAAATCTTGATCCAGGCTGCCCCAATTCACGCCGATACGAACCGGTTTATCGTATTTGATCGCTTGTTCGATCATCACCGAAAACTGCCGGTCGCGCTTATCCTTGAAGCCGACATTACCGGGGTTAATGCGATATTTTGAAAGCGCTTCCGCGCAATCGGGATATTTGGTCAGCAACAGATGGCCATTGTAGTGAAAATCTCCAACCAACGGCACATGACACCCCATGTCATCCAGTTGAGCCCGAATACTTGCGACTTGCTGAGCTGCTTCTTCAGTATTAACAGTCACGCGCACGAGTTCTGAGCCGGCACGCGCGAGAGCTGCCACTTGTGTGACTGTCGAGGCAGCGTCCGCGGTATCCGTATTGGTCATTGATTGCACGACAACCGGCGCGGCTCCGCCGATGGTAATATCGCCAACATATACAGCAACGCGATTATGACGTTCAATTTTTTCCATAGAGGCTTTTTATAACAGCTAGATTGGACTTGCCAGCACTGTTCTGCGATTATCCAGTCCATATGACTGAAGCGGCCCACCCAATCTCTGAGGTTTCCCCAGATATTTCCTCTGGTAAAGATATTGCTTACGAGAACTTTCCCGTAGGTTCTTGGCTGTTGCCGGCTAATCTGCGCCCTCATATTGCGACTTTTTATCATTTCGCCCGCGCCGCAGATGATATTGCCGACGCGCCCGAATTAAGCCCAGAAGTTAAGATAAATCGCCTTGATGAGTATGAGCGAGCGTTGACCGGCCTGCTAACCGGGGGGCAAGCGCCACCAAAAGCTCTATCCATGGCGGCGAGCCTGACTGAAACTCAAACCACGCACCAGCATTGCCTCGATTTGTTGGCCGCATTTAAACAGGATGCAACAAAACTCAGATATGATAATTGGCAGGAATTGATCGACTATTGCCAATTGTCAGCCGCACCCGTCGGACGGTATCTGCTCGATCTTCACGGTGGCTCTCGTGACGGTTATGGGCCGTCGGATGCACTTTGCAACGCCCTACAAATTCTCAATCATCTTCAAGATTGTAAAGATGATTACCAGACGCTAGATCGAGTTTATCTGCCGTCAGACATTTTAGCGCGGCATGGCTCCAAAATCGAAGATTTGAAGGCGACTGAAAGCACTCCTGGCCTCAGACAAAGTTTGGACAAAATTTTGGATGGCGTGGATGAACTGATGCAAGAGGCCTCAAAATTACCAGCTGGATTGCTAAGCCGCCGACTCGCCATGGAATCCCAAGCCATCATCAACATTGCAAATCAGCTGAGCCGTAAATTGCGCCAAAATGATCCGATAAAAAGCCGCATCGAATTATCAAAACCCCAATATTTGATGTGTTGCCTCACGGGCATCCTAAAAGCGCTCTTTCGATGACGCTCGTAGCGAACGCCATTTTGATTTTGGCGTTGATCTCCCTTTTAATCTGGATCGTGCTCATAATTTTTCGGGGCGGATTCTGGCGCGCAGATCAATGCCTCGCCCCAGTCTCAATGCCTATCCCGAGCCTTCCAGCGGTTGTCGCCATTATCCCGGCTCGCAACGAGGAAATGACAGTTGGACGCACCATTACATCGCTTATGGATCAAGACTATGCCGGTGATTTTTCGATTATTCTTATCAATGATAATAGCGAAGATGACACTGTCACCGCTGCAAAAGTTGCCGCTCAAGGAACGGATACTGTAACCATCATTGACGGAAAAGATTTACCTGCAGGTTGGACCGGCAAAATGTGGGCGGCCTCGCAAGGCGTTGAGGCCGCGAAAAATAAGTTTCCGGAAGCAAGCTATTTTCTTTTTACAGATGCGGATATTCATCACCACCCAGAAAATCTCTCGGAACTTATGGCCAAAGCTTTGGCAGAAAAACGAGCGTTGGTTTCATTAATGGTTCGATTGCGTTGCCAATCCTGGTCGGAACATCTTCTTATCCCGGCCTTTGTTTTCTTTTTTCAAAAACTTTATCCGTTCGCTTGGGTCAACAATCCAGGCAATAAAACTGCTGGAGCCGCAGGTGGATGCATGCTGGTCGATCGATCTGCACTCGAAAAAGCGGGCGGCATTGTCGCCATCAAATCCGAGATCATTGATGATTGCGCCCTCGCAAGACTTCTCAAAAAAGACCATTCGATTTGGCTGGGACTGACGCGATCGACAACCAGCCTTAGAGGATATGACAGACTTTCAGATGTCTGGCAGATGGTTAGCCGCACGGCATTTGTCCAACTCAATCATTCGGCGATAAATTTGATCGGCACTGTGATTGGCATGCTGTTCATTTACGTCGTACCAATCGCCTCGATTTTTATCGGCTTTTTGAGGCAAGAGACTGATTTATTGATATTAGGGCTTGCCGCCTGGGCGATGATGTCCATCGCCTACACACCGACGTTACGCCTCTATCGGCGGCCAATTTGGGAATCCTGTTTACTTCCCTTGGCAGCATTGCTTTATACTGTCATGACGATAGACTCGGCCCGGCAATATTGGTCGGGCAGCGCGCCTTCCTGGAAAGGCCGCCCAAATGCAGACAGAACAATACGGTAACGCAATGCCTTTAGATGATGTGCAACTTGGTCCAAACGAAGATGTGCTTTCGATTGTTAAAAAATCGGGCACCTCTTTCTATTGGGCCATGCGCCTTTTGCCTCAGGAAAAGCGTGATGCGATGTTTGCCATCTATGCGTTTTGCCGTGAAGTCGACGACATTGCCGATGGCGACGAAAAGCCGAGCACCAAACGAGAAAAGCTCGATCTTTGGCGAGATGAAATTAACTCCCTGTACGACGGCAAGCCCAACAATTTCATTACCCGGTCTTTGGCCAAACCCCTAAAAACCTACAATCTTGCAAAAGAGGATTTTGACGCAGTCATTGACGGCATGGAGATGGATGCGGTTGATCAACTCAGCTTCCAAGATATGACAGAACTCACCCTTTACTGCGACCGGGTCGCATGCGCTGTCGGCAAGCTTTCAAATGCTGTTTTTGGGCTCCGCGGTGAGCAAAGTCGAGCGCTTGCAAAGTCATTGGGAGAAGCTCTTCAACTCACCAATATTTTGCGCGATGTAAAGGAAGATGCCGAACGAAATCATGTTTATCTGCCGGCAGATTTACGAGCGCGCCATGGAATGGAGGGCGAGGCCGTTAACACAATCATTAAACACCCGGGACTTGCCGAGGCATGCAGAGAGCTTGCCCAGCAGGCTGAAAAGGATTTTTTAGAAGCCAAAACAATTATTGATCAATGTGATAAAACCTTAATTCAACCGGCAATCATAATGATGAAAATTTATCATCGCACATTTATTTTATTGCAGCGCCGCGGCTGGAACCGCCTCGACAGCCCGGTAAAAGTATCTAAAGCCTGGAAATTGTTATTGGCGGCACGTATTCTGATTTTTAAAGCATAAAATTGGGGACAAATTAAAAATTGAGCAATCAGGACGGCACTCAGCATAGATCAGTTGATGTTCAATCAAGTGAAGCCGCCTCACTGGAGGATGTAATCCAGCGGGCACAGTCGCGCTTGCTCGACATTCAATTTGCCGATGGTCACTGGGCCTTTCCCTTGGAAGCGGATGTCACTATTCCGGCAGAGTATATTTTGCTTAACCATTACCTCGGTGAAATCGACGATGAGCTTGAGGCCAAATTAGCTAATTACATTCGCCGTATTCAAGGGAAGGACGGCGGGTGGCCGCTCTATCATGATGGTGACTTTAATGTAAGTGCCTCAGTTAAAGCCTATTTCGCCTTAAAACTTGTCGGCGATGATCCGGCTGAGCCCCATATGGTAAAAGCTAGGGACGCCATTCTTGCCCATGGTGGTGCTAAAGAGTCCAATGTTTTCACCCGCCTTACCTTGGCGCTGTTTGGAATGGTGCCTTGGAGGGCCACACCGGTCACTAGAATTGAAGTTTTGCTGGCACCCAAATGGATTCCGCTGCATATCAATAAAGTCTCGTATTGGACGCGTACGGTTACCGTGCCATTGCTTATCTTGACCGCCCTCCGTCCAATCGCCAAAAACCCCCGTAACGTGACGCTTGATGAGCTATTCACTAAATCGCGTTTCGAAGAAGACTATCGAATTAAAAATCCAACAGAACATTGGATTGGCAGTTTGATGATTGTTCTCGACCGCCTCGCGCGACCGATCGAGAAATTCCTGCCAAACTATTTTGTTAATCGCAGTATCGACAAAGCCTTGTCGTTTATCGCCCAGCGATTAAACGGTGAGGACGGGCTCGGTGGCATTTTTCCCGCAATGGCAAATGCGCTGATGGCATTTGATGCGCTTGAAATCCCGAGGAATGATCCCCGCGTCATCACTGCCAGGAAAGCAATCGATAAGTTACTTATCTTTCAAAATGATGAAGCCTACTGCCAGCCCTGCCTGTCACCGGTCTGGGATACCGGGTTAGCCGCGCACGCAATGTTGGAAGTCAATCAATCCGCCGGCCCCAGGGATGCAAGAATTGATACAATCGGAAAGTCGTGTGATTGGTTGGAAGACCTGCAAATTAGGGACTGCATGGGAGATTGGGCAACTTGGCGACCAAAGCTGCGCCCCGGCGGTTGGGCTTTTCAGTACCGAAATGACTATTACCCGGATGTCGATGATACGGCTGTCGTGGCTATGGCGCTTCACAGAACAGGCAACAAAAAATATGAGCCGGCTATCCAACGGGCAGCCGAATGGGTGGTTGGCATGCAGTCAAAAGGCGGCGGCTGGGCGGCTTTTGATGTAGACAATGAATATTATATTTTGGAAAATATGCCCTTCGCTGATCACGGAGCGTTGCTCGACCCACCGAGCGCGGATGTCACTGCTCGCTGCATTAGTTTCCTGGCGCAAATCGGCTACGATTCCTCACATCCTGCGATGAGGCGCGGCATAAAATATTTAAAACGGAAACAAGAAGCAAGCGGGTCTTGGTTTGGGCGCTGGGGTACAAACTATATTTACGGAACCTGGTCTGTTCTGTCGGCTATCAATATCGCTGGTGAAGACATAACGACGCCTGACATCAAACAAGCTGTTGATTGGCTCATCGGCCAACAACGAGAAGATGGTGGCTGGGGTGAGGATTGTGCAAGCTATTGGCCAACACCCGATGAGGAACAAGATCATACTGACTTTGCGCTCTCGCTTCCGTCTCAAACAGCTTGGGCAATATTGGGACTTATGGCGGCCGGCGAAGGAAAAAGTGACGCAGTTGCGAAAGGCGCTCAATTTCTCATTGAAACATGCCAGGAAGATGGTGATTGGGTGGAGGAGCATTTCAATGCTGTCGGATTTCCACGCGTGTTTTATTTGCGATATCATGGGTATCGGCAATATTTCCCGCTGCTTGCGCTTGCGCGCTATCGAAACTTAGCAAGCACCGACTTAAATCATCCCATTTTCGGTCTTTAATCGGTGTGAGCCCGTGATACGCATTGGGTTTATCACAGGTATCCAAAAAGAGGCCGCCATACTGCGTGAGAATTCAAATCTTCTAAAATCGGATATCGCCTGTGCCGGCGCCAATACGGAGCGAGCCTACCAACTGGCGGGTACTTTGGTTGAAAATGGCTGCGACGTACTTGTTAGTTTCGGTATTGCCGGCGCACTTGGTCCAACTTTAAATCCGGGTGATCTGGTTTTTCCTAACTCTGTCCTAGATGCCGATGGAAACACGTACAAAATCGACACCACTTGGCGCGAGACGGTAATTTCTCATTTGAAAGCGATCAAAATAAATTCGAATGGCCCGCTTTTTGGATCAGAAAAAATTATATCCACAGCGCGTGAGAAACAAGATTTTAACCAAACATTGGGCGCAGTGGCGGTGGACATGGAATCGCTCGGCGTTGCAAAAGCCGCCGATGAAAACACTATTCCCTTTATCGTCATTCGCGCTATATCTGATACCGCCGGTCAAAACCTCCCAACCGCAACTTTCAATGCGATTGACGAAAAAGGAAATATTCAAACTGCGAAAATATTGGGGAAATTAGCAAAAAACCCCAGAGATATAGCTAACCTCATAAAGCTAGCCAGCAACAGCCGCAGAGCATTCGCGAGTTTACGCCGCGTCGCTGCGCTCGGCTTCGACTTCTAGACGTTCTGCTACAACTTCATCAAAAATAAAATCGGCCGGTCGCTGGTTTTCAAGAGAAATCTCGGGTGCCATCGGCTTTTCTGTATTCACGCCAACCAAGGCAACTTTCAAAGCTTTGAGAGGATGTGCGACTGTATCCATCACAGCCGTCGGCTCATAGCCGCAATGGACCATGCAATCCGCACATTTTTCATAATTCCCCGTGCCGTATTTCGCCCATTCAGTGTCTTCCATCAGCTCCTTGAAGGAATTGGCGTAGCCTTCTCCTAAAAGATAACAAGGCCGTTGCCAGCCAAATACGTTGCGTGTTGGATTACCCCAAGGCGTGCAGTGGTAGCTCTGATTGCCCGCCAAATAATCCAAAAAGAGAGATGACTGACTAAAGCGCCACTGCCGATCTTTGCCTTTCCGAAACACGTCTCTGAAAAGCAGTTTGGTTTTTTCGCGGTTGAGGAAATGCTCTTGATCGGGTGCCCTCTCATAGGCATAGCCCGGCGAAACCGTAATACCCTCAACACCCAAATCATTGCAGGCAAAATCAAAGAATTCGACAATCTCATCTGATGTCATTTGATCAAATAGCGTGCAGTTTACATTTACGCGAAAACCCATTTCTTTGGCTTTACGAATAGCTGAAACAGCGCGTTTAAAAACACCTTCCTGAGCAACCGCGTGATCGTGATGTTTTTCAAGACCGTCCAGATGCACCGAAAACGTCAAAAAGGGGCTGGGCTCAAATTGATCCAGTTTCTTTTCGAGCAGTAAGGCGTTGGTGCAAAGATAAACAAATTTCTTGCGTCCAACGATCGCCTTCACGATTTCCGGCATTTCCCGGTGGAGCAAGGGCTCGCCTCCTGGAATCGAAACAATCGGAGCACCGCACTCATCTACAGCGGCAAGACACTCTTTCAAACTCAAACGCCTGTTGAGAATTTCTTCTTCATAATCGATCTTACCGCAGCCTGGACAAGCCAAGTTACACCGAAACAACGGCTCCAGCATGAGAACAAGGGGATAACGTTCGATCCCTTTGAGACGTTGCCGCAGAATATAACTTCCGACGCGCAGTTGTTGGATCAGAGGAACTGCCATCGATTTATACTCTCGCCTTCAAGCTGTTGGCTTTAGTGTCAACATCCAGCAATTCGGGCGGAAGTTTAAATTGGATGTTTTCTTCAACACCTGCAACAAGCTCTAGATCTATTTCGCCGAACTCTTTTAGCCGCTCAATAAGCTCCGTCACTAATTCTTCCGGTGCAGAGGCTCCAGCTGTAATTCCAATTGTTTTAACATCCTCAAGCCATTTCGGATCAAAACTCTTGGCATCATCGATCAAATGGCTCGGAATTTTATCTTCCGCCCCAATTTCTCTCAATCGGTTGGAGTTTGAGCTATTTTGCGCACCAACCACCAATAACAAATCTATATCATCTGTAATTTGGCGAACGGCTTGCTGACGGTTCTGTGTGGCGTAACAAATATCGCGCACGTCAGGTCCGATAATATTCGGAAATTTAACCTTCAGAGCTTCTATTATATCGCGGGTGTCATCAACACTAAGAGTGGTCTGTGTTACGTAAGCGACTTGATTGTCATCCCGCACTGCAAGTGCTCCAACATCCTCAACTTTCGTAACGAGATGGACGTTCCCCGGAATTCGTCCCATCGTGCCTTCAACTTCCGGATGCCCAGCATGACCGATTAACATAACATCCCGGCTATTGGCCGCATGGTTTTGACCTTCTTTATGAACTTTTGAGACCAGAGGACAAGTCGCGTCTATAATTGGCAAGTTGCGAAGACGCGCTTGATTTTCCACCACTTCTGAAATGCCATGGGCACTGAATATGGTTACACCTTCGTCCGGGATTTCTTCAACTTCCTCGACAAATATCGCGCCTTTTTGGCGCAATGTATCGACAACCCGTTTATTGTGCACGATTTCGTGGCGCACATAGACGGGTGCGCCGTAGATTTGCAGCGCACGTTCAACGATTTCTATGGCGCGCTCAACACCTGCGCAAAAGCCACGTGGCTGCGCAAGAAGAACTCGGTATTTTGGATTTGATTCACTCAATGAATCTCTCACTTACTTTATTTTAGATCAAACATATTAGAATAATTCTACCGCACAGAAAATGATCTTCACGCCACGTCCTGTCAAATCAATTAAAATACCGTATAACCGTTTTAGGCAAATATAGAGGGTTACGTTGAAAGTTCTTTTAACAGGAGCAACCGGATTTGTTGGCGCAGCGATTTTGCGGCGCTTGGTTAGTCGCGGCGACGCCGTTCGCGTACTTGTCAGAGAATCCAGCGATCGGCGTAATCTTGAAGGCCTCAACTGCGAAATTGTTATTGGCGATCTCACTGATAAATCGTCATTAAAGGCCGCTCTACAAAATTGTCAGGCATTGTTTCATGTCGCGGCTGATTATCGAATTTGGATGCGCAATCCAGACGAAATGGTCGAAACAAATGTTACCGGCACAACACACCTGATGGAAGCAGCCTTATCGGCCGGTGTCCCAAGAATTGTTTATACAAGTAGCGTGGCCACACTTGGTAGCAATGCAGATGGGACGCCTGCGGATGAGGCGACGCCGTCTTCGCTTGGGTCCATGGTAGGCACCTATAAAAGATCGAAATATCTCGCTGAACAAGAAGTACATCGTCTCATTAAAGAACATTCCCTCCCCGCGATCATCGTCAACCCAAGCGCCCCCCTCGGACCTCGGGACATCAAACCAACACCAACAGGCCGAATGATCGCAAAAGCCAGCAAAGGTGAAATGCCGGCCTATGTTGATGCCGGCCTAAACGTCGTGCATGTAGATGACGTCGCAAGGGGTCATATTCTCGCTTTCGAAAATGGTGTCATGGGCGAGCGCTATATTTTGGGCGGCGAAGATATGACTTTGAAATCCATCTTAGACACAATCGCCATAATTACCGGCAAGCCCGCGCCCAAGATCTGCATCCCCCACAATATTGTGCTGCCGCTCGCATATTTGGCAGAAGCATGGACGAGGCTGAGCAATGGCTCGGAGCCTTTTGCGACGGTCGACGGTGTTAACATGGCAAAGAAAAAAATGTATTTCAGTTCAGACAAAGCAATCCGAGAAATAGGCTACACCTACCGCCCGGCGACTGAGGCTTTTCGTGATGCTATAAAATGGTTTGGCGACAATGGATATTTGGATTAACTAGAGACTATTATGCAAGCCATCATGTTAGCCGCCGGCGTTGGCGCGCGTCTCTCCAATAACGATGAAACTTATCTGCCGAAATGCCTTTTGCAATTCGATGGGCAAAGCTTGCTCGCTCGCCATGTCGAAATTTTAAAATCAAACGGTGTTGAGAAACTTACGCTCGTGGTGGGGTACCGCGAAAATGACATCGCAAAAGAAATAGCTGCCATTGGTGTAGCGGATTTTGTCGAAACGGTCACAAATCCGCAATATCGCGAAGGCAGCATTGTTTCACTTGCCACTGCCGCCAAAATCATGCGTTCAGGTGACGAAATTTTGTTTATGGATGGCGACGTGCTTTATCATCCTGACTTAATTCGGAAACTTGTTTCTGCCGACGGAGATTGCCTTTTATTTGATCCGGATTTCGAACCAGGCGATGAACCGGTAAAACTGTGCTTGAAAGACAATCAGATTGTTGAATTCGCCAAAATTGTTGACGTCGAATTTGACTCTGTCGGTGAATGGCCAGGTTTTGTAAAATGGTCACCCAGGGCGGCCGAGCAAATTGCAGATTTTACCGATAGAATTGTCGGCGAAGGCTCTATCGATCATCCTTATGAAGAGGCGTTCCGCGAATACCTCCTCAGCTCAGATGGCGCCAACACCCTATATGAGAACATAACCGGTCTGCCGTGGATCGAAATAGATTTTCCCGAAGATTTAGATTACGCCCGCGACATAATCCTGCCGCAGCTCAAATCTTAAACCCGGTAGACGTATTCTTTATCCGCTTCACGTTCGATATCCGGCGGATAATTTTTACGTTTATCGGCATAATACGCCGCCAAATGATCCCCCTCCGATAAACGATTATAGGTCGAGAAATACAGCCGCCGCGTCGAATTTGTTAAATTTCTGGCTGACTTATGAGGTGCGTAGGAATCAAAAAATATTACGTCGCCGGGTTGAGTAGGATAGGCGGTGAAATCCATGGCTGCCGTTTGTTTCTCCGTTAGCGGCTCCCACTCCTTGCCAACCAATAGAAAGTCGCTCGCTGAATTGGGGCGCGGCGCAACTTCAAGGCATCCGTTTTCAAGAGTCGCCTCATCAATGCAGACCATCACGTTTATAAAGTAGTCGGCATATGCCTCCCAACCTGCTTGCGAGTCCTGATGGGGCTTGAAGCCTTCTCCGCCCGACATTTTAAAATTGATCTTATCTTTGAAGAGAACTGCTTTCTCTCCCAACAACTGGCCAACAGAGGGGAGAAAGCAATCAGCCAGTTCTCGGAGGCCGCTGTGAAAAGGTGTCATATTTTCGATACGATTGATTAAATCTTTTTCACCGTCAAGCAAACTGGTCTCATGGTAAACCCAATGCTTGCCAGCTTCCTCGGGGCGCTCTGTGATCTCAGCTGTCCACCTTTGAATGTCAGCTGTATCACCCGCATCAAAGGCCTTGTTCAGCAGCACAAAACCCTGATCCAAAAAGTGAGCGACCTGATCTTTTGATAATGTAGGTGTCTTCAACATGCTCTTAAAATAGGGGAAAGTTTATGATTTGAAAATTGCCAATTGTGCCAATATCGCGAAACAGCTATGACATAACCATAATTTCAGTCAATTTTGGATTAATATGAGCTCATTACCGCCATCTGAACCCGGGACAGAACCCCTTTCCAAGGCACTGGCTTTGACAAAATCGGCAAAGCTAAAGGCACTTTTGCATTCTACCGACACCGAATTCCTGATGGAAGCCCATGATGGGATTTCTGCGAAAATCGTCGAAGAGGCAGGTTTTAAAGGTATTTGGGCATCTGGCTTGGCGATGTCCGCAGCACTCGGCGTACGAGACAGTAACGAAGCGTCTTGGACGCAGGTTCTGGAAATGCTCGAATTTATGTCGGACGCGACCCGCATCCCAATTCTCGTCGATGGCGATACTGGATACGGCAATTTCAACAATTTGCGCCGCGCGGTTCGAAAGCTGGGCCAGCGCGGCATCGCCGGAATTTGCATTGAGGACAAGCTGTTTCCAAAAACAAATTCCTTCATTGGCGAAGGTCAGCCGCTCGCTGATATCGACGAATTTTGCGGCAAAATAAAAGCCGGCAAAGACAGCCAGCTCGATGATGATTTCAGCGTTATCGCCCGCATCGAAGCATTGATTTCGGGCTGGGGTATGGAGGAAGCTCTCAATCGCGCTTCGGCTTATCATGAGGCTGGCGCGGATGGTATTCTGATTCACTCGAAACAACAGGACGGCGTCGAAATTTTTAAATTTTTAAAGGAATGGTCCAATCGTTGCCCGGTCGTTCTTGTGCCGACGACCTATTATCAAACACCAACTGAAGAATTCCGAAAAGCCGACACATCTATCGTCATTTGGGCAAATCACAATATCCGCGCCGCGACCTCTGCCATGCGAGAAGTGTCTCGCCGCATTCATCGCGACCAAAGTCTAAGCGGTATTGAAGGTGAAATTGCCAGCGTCAAAGATATATTTGAACTCTCCGAAAACGATGAATTGGCAGCGGCTGAAAAAATGTATCTACCAACAAGCCAAGCTGAAACCAAAGCAATTATCTTGGCGGCGTCGCGCGGCACAGAACTTGGAGACCTCACAGAAGATCGGCCAAAATGCATGGTCGATGTCAGAGGCCAACCCCTGCTCCGCCGTTTAGCAACAACTTTCAATCAAGCTCATATCCGGAAAATATCGGTGGTGCGCGGCTATAAAAAATCGGCGGTTAATTTGCCGTCTATCGATTTTCGCGACAATGATGATTTTAACGCGACGGGCGAGGTTAGCTCTCTCGCCCATGCCCAGGATCAACTCAACGGCGAATGTATTTTTTCATACGGTGATATTTTGTTTCGCCATTACGTGCTGGATCAGCTTTTGGAAACCAAGGGCGATATTGTCTTGGTCGCAGATGCGATGTGGCAGAATCGTGATGCCGACCCTCAATCTCGCCTCCGCGATTTGGTCAGATGCCGGGAGCCCTTTTCGACAAAGTATCTTGATGAAGAAGAAGTTGCTGTTACCGACATTGGCCATGACTTTGCCGCTGATCAAATTCAAGGCGAGTGGATCGGATTAGCTAAATTCTCAGAAAAAGGATCGGAACGCGTTAAGTTTGAGATCAGTGCCATGCAGAAAGACGGAACTGCTCGCCAGGCTTCTATGATCGACCTCTTTGGACGCTTGCTAAAGGCGGGCGAAGATATACGCGTTATCTATATATCTGGCCATTGGCTCGACATCGATAATGCTGATGACCTCGCCGATGCCCAGAAATTTCTCTAGCGGCTTGTGGGCACCCTATGATTTCAGCTGACGATTTTATCTTTCCCGCCCATGAACGTGGTTATGATTTTTATACCGGGGTGCCATGTTCTTTTTTAACGCCTTTTATCAACCGGACGATATCTTCGGATAAAACCGATTATGTTGGGGCTGCCAGTGAAGGTGAAGCGGTTGCAATTGCCGCGGGGGCCTGGCTCGCTGGCCGCAAAACCGTCATCATGTGCCAGAATTCTGGGCTCGGCAATTGTGTTAATCCCATCACCTCACTCAATTTTCCTTTCCGTATTCCTACCTTTTTGATTTCAACTTGGCGCGGACAGCCCGGCAGCCCGGATGAGCCACAACATGAGCTTATGGGCCAAATTACGCAGTCCTTAATGGAACTCATGCAACTGCGGTGTATGATTTTTCCGAGCAGGGCGGAAGATATCTCAGGCGCGCTCGATGACGCTGAGAAAGCAATTGAAGAAACCAGCCTCCCGTTCGGTTTCATCATGGAGAAAGGCTCGGTTGACCCGGAAGAGTTGGATCAAGCGCCGATTGAGGCCAAGCCCCGTGGCAACTATGAGGATTTCCGAACTGGCTCGATAGAGGCGAACCGCTATCAGACTTTGGAAAAAGTCGTCGAGACTGTATCTGACCGGACGGCGATAATCGCTACCACCGGAAAATGCGGCCGGGAATTGTTTACCATCGCTGATAGACCCCAACAAATTTATCAGGTCGGATCGATGGGCGGGGCCTCAGGGATGGGGTTAGGCGTTGCCCTAAACACTGATAAACCGGTCATTGTATTGGACGGCGATGGTGCGGCCTTGATGAAAATGGGCGCGCTAGCAACGATTGGAGCCTATGCGCCCCGCAACCTCACCCATGTGATCTTGGACAATGGTGTGCACGATTCAACAGGCGGTCAGGCAACCGTGAGCCCAAATGTTGACTTTTCTCAAATCGCATTAGCCGCCGGCTACCGCGCCGCTGCCACGACAGATGGATTGGCTGGTTTTGGTGAGGCGTTAACCGCCGCCGCGGAAAACGACGGCCCGACGCTCATTCATGCGAAAATCAATACCGGCTCAATCGACAATCTCGGACGACCGACCATCAAACCAGAAGATGTCGCCCGCCGCTTCCAGAAATTCGTGACAATTAGTTAAATCCTTAATTAGGTGACTGTCACTTAATTAACCTATAGAGCGATACCACGCCCAATTCGTTGATGACTGCCGCAACGGCCGCAACGGCGTTTTCCATGTCTGTATCTGTAAGATTACCAATACAGCCCATCCGGAAGCTATCTGCTTTGGTTAATTTGCCGGGATAAATTGTAAATCCGCGCGCCTGTAGCTTGTCGTAAAACTGACCAAAATCGAAACTCTTATCTTCGGGTAGGTGGAACGTCACAATGATGGGCGCCTGAAGAGTGTCAGAGAGATAGGTTTTAAACCCAAGTTCACGCATACCGCTCGTCAAAACCTGACAATTTTTCTGATAGCGCGCACCCCGCCCCTCGACGCCGCCTTCAGCTTCATGCTGGATTAACGCCTGATCCAAAGCAGCCAGCACGTGAGTTGGCGGCGTAAAGCGCCATTGCCCCGTCTGTTCAAGCGCTTGCCATTGATCATATAAATCAAGGCTCAAGCTTGTGGCGTTGCTTTTTGAGGCCGCCAAAGCTTCTTTCTCGATAATCGCAAAGCCAACGCCCGGCACGCCTTCCAGGCATTTGTTTGAAGACGCCACAATCGCCGCGCAGGGAACCTCATCGACATTTAACGCCAGCGCGCCAAAGGAACTCATCGCATCGATGATAAGGGAACGCCCCGCCGCCGCTACAACTGCGGCAATTTCACTGATGGGATTTAAAATGCCTGAAGTGGTTTCACAATGCACTGCAACGACATGGGTGATATCAGGATCAGCCGCTAAACCCGCAGCCACCTGATTTGGGTCGGTCGGCGTATTTTCGTCCGTTTCCAATACTGTATAAGCCCGGCCATTGATTTCGCAGATTTTAGCGATGCGCCCACCATAGGCACCATTGATCAGCACCAAGACTTTGCCTCTTTTCGACACCAAAGTATCGATCGTCGCTTCAACCGCAAAAGTGCCGCTGCCTTGGACCGGCACACAAATGTGAGACCCCTCGGATACCCCGGCGATAGATTCTAGTTTGCGGCAAATGCGCGCCGTCAATTCAATGAACGCCGCATCGCGCGACCCCCAATCGCGAAGCATCGCTTCCTTGGTGGCTTTCGACGTCGTTAGCGGGCCAGGGGTTAAAAGCAGGGGTTCATTGGTCATTTAATTCTCAAACTAAAGGCACGGGTTTATTCACGGGGCAGAATCCGCTATCTAAATACCCACATCTTATAACATGTTGCGGAGATTGCGCCATTAGTCACAACACCTGGATACATCGTTTTGTCACCATTGGTGTGAAGCCTTTAGTCAACACGCCGGTGACACCCAATCAGATAACTTCGCTTAGACTCTTAACAGGGTTAGGAGCGGCGGTGAGTTTTTCCATTGGCGAAGAATTCTGGTCGATGATCGGCTGCGGCGTATTTGTGCTGTCGCTGTTGCTCGATCGGGCAGATGGCATTCTAGCGCGATTGACTGGCAAGACCTCCCCCGGTGGACATAAGTTTGATCTTGTCGCGGATTCGTTATCGAACTCCCTGGCCTTTGTTGGTATTGGAGTTGGATTGCGATCTAGCCAACTCGGCGAGCTTGCGATACCGCTTGGCATCATTGCCGGGCTCGCTATTTCCGCAGTTCTGTGGCTGGTGATGCGGGCTGAAGAACAGGAAGGCGGCAGGGCTGCTGAATTGGATGGCACAGCTGGTTTTGATGCAGATGATGCCATGCTCGCTGTTCCCGTAGCGGTACTACTTGGATGGAGCAGCCAATTGATCATCGCCGCAGCCTTTGGGGCATCACTCTTCGCGGTTTTCTTTTTCTTTAAGTTCAGGCGGTTTTTGGGCTCCTAGCCGCATATAACACCATATTGTCCAAAGACAATAGATCGTTGCGCCTATACCGGCAGCGACAAAAAACGGCGGTAGAAATCCCAACCATGTCACAGGTGCAATTAAATAGATTCCATCTTCCAGTTCAAATCCGACAAATCCTGGATAGCCGATCGACTCGCCATCGCCTAATTCTTCGCTGCGTTGATCTATCCCGAGGTTTGAGAATAGCGAGATCAATGCCGAGGCCGCACCTGCGCCGCCCAACAGAACCGCCCAAATACCAAGGCTGTCAAATTGACCAACGCCAAGCCCTATAAACAGCGCAGCGTAACCAATTCCGCCAACCGCATAATCGAAATAATAACCGAAGCTCGACGATGTCCCCTGCAACCTGGCAAGTTCGCCGTCAAAGTGATCTAGGAATCGAGCGAGAACAAAGATGCCCGCCGCCCAATTTACATAAACCGCTTCGCCAAACGCAAATAGAACGCCCGCCCCGAGGGTCATCAAAAGCGTCAATCCAGTGATGTGGTTCGGCCGAATAAAAGTCGCGGCAAGCGGTTTCACCAAAAAGCTGGCAAGGCGCTGGTCATAGGGAACCTGATTCTCCGTATCATGTGTCATAGGTGCAAAATGTTTAAGTAGTTCCGTTGTGTCAAGTTTGCGATTAAATTGCTAACACTGCAAATTAACATGGGAATGAACGTGCCTAAAGACGTGACAGATAGTTTTCAAAATGCCCTCGGGAATTTCCTGGCGCGATGGGTAGGCTTCATATGCGCGAAAGCCGTCGTGGTAATATCGCTTTCGACGATTATGACGATTGCACTCGCTTATTACACAGCGACGGTGATAGGCATCAGTACCGATACAACTGACATGCTGTCGCCAAAACTGCCCTTTCGCCAGAACGCGATAGCGCTCAGCAAAGCCTTTCCACAAAATTCAGATAATATTGTTGTTGTGATCGATGGCCCAAATGCTGATCTCATCAATGAGGCCGCCGATCAGATCGCTGTGCAGTTACGCAAACAACCTAAATTGTTCGGCGAAGTCTTTGATCCCGCAGGTATGGGATTTTTCAAAACAAATGGTTTGATGTATCTGAAAACAGACGACCTCGCTGAATTAACCGATCGTCTGATCTCAGCCCAACCTTTTCTGGGGACGCTGTGGAAGAACCCGACATTGCCGGGTTTGTTTAACCTCCTCAGCCTTTTCCTAAATGAAGGTAGAGACAAACCAGACTTAATTGGTGCCGCCGCACCGATGATCAATAACATCAGCCAAATTATTTCTGCTCAGACCAACAAACAACCTGACAGGCTTTCCTGGCGGGATGTCCTTTCCGGTAATAGATCCGAAAAACCCACTCGAATTATTGTCATTCAGCCCAAAACAAATTTTGAGTCGCTTCAGCCTGGAGCCGATGCCATCGAACAGATCAGGGCGCTTGGCGGCAAATTAAATTTGACAGAAAAGTTTGGTGCCAGATTGCGCCTTACCGGCTCTGTCCCTTTGGCTGAAGAAGAGTTGGAAAGCGTGGTTGATGGACTTGGTCTCGCGGGCGCACTCTCGCTGGTGCTCGTTTTCGGTTTGCTTTTTTGGGGTCTAAAATCCGCAAGATTGGTTGCGGCCACCTTAATCACATTGATATTTGGCCTCGTTTGGACAGCAGGATTTGCCACCTGGGCGGTCGGTACGCTTAACTTAATCTCCGTGGCATTTGCCGTTTTGTTCATTGGATTAAGCGTTGATTTTGGCATTCATTTTACCCTGCGCTACACCGAGAATTTAGGTAACCCAGCAACGGCTCTTAACGACGCAGCAAAAAATGTTGGCAGCGCGTTGTGTCTTTCAGCGATCGCGGCGGCCATTGGATTTTTCTCATTTCTGCCGACAGACTACACCGGCCTTGCGGAACTTGGGCTGATTGCCGGCGGCGGCATGTTCATTGCCTTATTTGCAAATCTCACGCTATTGCCAACTCTGTTAAGCGTCATGCCGCTCCCGCAACAAATGCAATTTGGCAAGTCTGTTGCGCCGACATCGGAGCGCCCGGGGTCCCATCGCCTTATCCTCGGCGCCGTGATAATTCTTGCGATCAGCTCGTTGTTTCTTGCCCAAAAGGTGCACTTCGATTTTGATCCTTTGAATTTAAAGGACACAAAAACCGAATCCGTTTCAACTTTTTTTGATTTAATGGAAAGTGGCAACGGCAATCCCTATTCAATCACCATTCTCGCCAAAGATTTAAAGACGGCCGATCAAATCGCGGAACGTGCAAAAAATCTCCCTCCGGTAAAGAGCGTGATTACACTCTCGAATCTCATTCCACGCGATCAAGAAGATAAACTTTCGATGATAGAAAATTTAGCCCTCATCCTCGGCCCGGCATTTTCCGGCTCGCCCGGGCCTTTAAAATCAACCATCACAGAACGTTTGAGAGCAACGGTAAGTCTTCAGAATCAGATAAAGACTTTCGATGCCAGCACTTCGGCATCTGATTTATCTAAGGCCGTAAATAAATTTAACAGCTCGCTCACAAAACTTTTAACCAGCACTGATCCAGATCGCGCCTTGGCCGAACTTGAGCAGCGCCTGCTCGCCACACTTCCTCGGCAATTGGCGCTATTAAAGCAATCCATCGATGCTGAAGAGATCACCGAGAAAGATATCCCAGATGCCCTCCGATCTCGACAAATTGCCGCCGACGGCCGCGCTAAGCTGGAGATCGCAGCCAAAGGTAATATGCGGAACAGGCAGGAATTGGCGGCTTTTGTCGCGGCTGTCCGCAAAATCGCGCCTGATGCCACAGGTACGCCAATCATCATCCAAGAAGCCGGCAATGCCGTCATCCAAGCGTTTATAGAAGCTGCAACGCTTACCTTTATCCTCATTGTTATATTGGTTGTGGCGGTAACGCGAAGCCTCCGCGAGATCGTGCTGATTATTGCGCCGTTATTGCTCGCGGCTCTATTCACTCTTGCCGCCTCAGTGCTTTTCAGCCTGCCGTTCAATTTTGCCAATGTCATCGTTTTGCCTTTGCTTTTTGGGCTTGGCATTGCCGGTTCAATCCATTTGGTGTTGCGAGATCGAGATCAATTTGGTGCTCAAGGTGTAATGACCACGTCGACACCCCGCGCTGTCATATTCAGTGCTTTGACAACTATCGGATCTTTTGGCAGCATCGCTCTTTCCAGCCATCCCGGAACCTCCAGCATGGGCATATTGTTAACCATCGCCATTGCTCTATCGCTTATCTGCACGCTGATTGTGTTGCCCGCGTTGCTGATCGTATGGCCCAAAGCGAGTGCAAGATGACTAATTTTTTTCCACTGATCCGACATATCTCAACACCGGTGAGCAATCTGCTGATCAAATTGCCAATCACTCCCAATCAGATAACATTTGCCTCACTGGCATGCGGTTTGGCGGCGTGCTTTTATCTTAGCCACATTGGTTTTGAAGACAGACTAATGGGCAGCCTGTTCTTCCTTGCCGCCTACATTTTGGACAATTGCGATGGAGAAATCGCCCGGATGAAACAGCTTTCAACCGCTTTTGGTGAGAAATTAGATACTTTCGTAGATTGGATTGTCAACACCGGTTTTTTTGCGGCGCTTGGGTATGGCGTCGCTATGGAGACAGGAAACGATATTTGGTGGTGGTTTGGACTATTCGGCAGCGCAGGTGGGACGATTAATTATTTGATCGTTCTTTTCCTTAAAAACTCAACCACGCAGGAAAGTTCAGAAGACGCCGCTCAACCCAACACGTTGAAAGAATATTTTGCCTTTGTCTTCCGCGAACTGTTCCGTGCAGATTTTTGCTTTATTGTATTGGCATTGTCGTTGATTGATGGTCTGTGGATTTTACTCCCGACCGCTGCTCTTGGCGCGCATGTGTATTGGATTTCGTATTTTATGATGCGCGACAAGAACTATCATGTCTAATCGATAGATGGGTTTATGAGATTATTCAAAATCATATTCTTGATAGCTGGCCTAGTTTTATTGGGATGGGTTATTCGTGAGACCAATCTGGAAGAAACTTTTGATTTGGTCAGCCAGATCGGCTTCGGATTTTTATTGGTCCTATTTACGTACTTCCTGGCCTTTTTATTCGATTCTGTGACCTGGCAAATGACGGTTTTGTCCGCGCCTTTAAATGCAAAATGGCTCTATCGCTTTTTTCAAATGCGCTTAGCAGGCGAGGCATTTAACAATACTCTGCCTGCCGCCAGCATGGGCGGAGAACCGTTAAAAGCCGTGCTCCTTAAAACGCATTATGGGATTGGGTACCGCGAAGGCGTCGCATCCTTAATATTGGCGCGCACCATTAACACTGTTTCGCTTATTCTTTTTTTGATGGTTGGTTTTATTCTGATGCTGGAGAGCGCTGTTCTTGATCAAAAGTACAACTCAATCGCTGGGATTGGGCTGGGTGTCCTAACGGTTCTGATTGCACTGTTTTATGCCGTTCAGCGCTTTAAGGTTGCGAGCCGTAGTAGCGAAGCCCTCAGCAAAAATAAATGGTTTCACTGGTTGAACGGCGTGCTTCATCACATCAAAGACGTTGATGAAAAATTGGTCGAATTCTACACCGCTCACCACGCGAGGGCAGCTTTCGCTTTTGTGCTGGCTTTTATCAATTGGATTCTGGGGGTAGCGGAAATTTGGATCACCATGTTCTTCCTCGGCCATCCGATCTCGTTGACAGACGCTTGGATTATCGAAGCTGTCGCTCAATTGGTCCGCGCCTCAACGTTTTTTATTCCGGCCAGTATCGGCGCCCAAGAAGGTGCCTTTTTGATCATCGGCACGGCGGTCACAGGATCACCAACGCTAGGGTTTGCTATCGCTGTCGTCCGGCGCGCCCGTGAAATAATTTGGGTTGCCTGGGGGATGGCAGCTTTTTATATCGTTAAGCCCAATACGGCAAAAATGAATGAGGAAACTAAATTTAATTAGCGACCAATTTATCGGCTTTTTTATCCAGCAATTCGGCCAACACAAAGGCACCTTTGGTTCTTAAAATCCTGCGGTATTCAGAATGTTTAACTGATAGCTCACTAATGCCGCCATCCAAAAGAACATCGATTATTTTCCACTTACCTTTGATATTTTTTGTGACATAGGTCAATTTGACTTTAATTTCGCGCTTAGTATTTTTCTTTGGAGGGCTGATTATCTGGGTAAAAACCAACTTCGTTTTTCGCGGTCCATTACCAACCTTTAACGTCTCAAAGCGCTGGCCGGAATAGCCTTTAAAACGAAAGGCGTAGGTAGCGATACTCATACGCCGAAAGGCCTTAGCTAATTTTATTTTATGGTCATCGCTGGTTTTTCGCCAAGCTGTTCCAGACGCTACTCTGACCATAAAGCCAAGGTCGTAGGCCGTGTCGATGGCAGGCTCAAGTTTAATATAACGTTCCTTGGCGCTCAATGATTTTGCTTCTTTCATTACGTCCAATAGAACCGAGTGAAATTTCTCGACTATTTTCTCTGGATTTTCGTTTTTCTGGGCAAAACCATCCAGCGGGTTCATCGCCAAGGCAAAGACCAGAAGGAAAAAACTTGCGCGTTTCATTTAAGCAGCGCCTTCGGAGCCTGGCTTCTTAAAAGGAATAACAGGCGAATAGTGTTCAGACATGTCATCGTGGGCTTGCAGTATTTTTTCTATTTCGCTGGAAATTCTATCGCAGCCTTCGATCAAACGATCCATGATTGATGGATCTACATCTTGACTACCATCCATAAAGACCTGGGTGAGACTGCCGATTACAGTTTTATCACTGGCGAATATCGCGGCCCCAATACCTGTTGCGCCGGTATCGACTTCGCCTCTCGAGATGCAATAGCCTTTGCGCCTCATCTCGGCCAAATGCTCCTTAAAATCGTCCCACTCCTCACCAAGTCCAGCTTTGGCAATTTCCAAACGGTGATTGAGAAACAATTTTACCAATCGCCGCTCGGGAAGATTTGCAAGAATGATTTTTGCCGTAGCACCATAAAACAATGGCATTGGGCGCCCTCGTGTATAACTAACGCTAAAATCAGTGATCAGCGGTTCTTGATGGATGCAGAGCACTTTATCGCCGTAAAGACTGCTGAGCAGTAACAATCCTTCACCAAATTCCTGATGCAGGTCAGGCATTAAGTTTTGCGCCGCGATCAGCAATGGATCGGTATTTCTGATCAATCGGTCAAATTCGATAAAGCGCGGACCCAAAACATGCGCCCCTTTTCCAATTGAGATCAAAAGACCGGAATCGCAAAGCTCCTTCACATACCGATAGGCGGTCGAGCGCGCATAGCCGGTCTCTCGTGTGATCTCTTCGAGAGTCCAAATCGGCTCGGCTTCTGAGTAAAGATCCAAAATGCTTAATAGGCGTTCTAAGCTAGACATTGTTTTCCTTCAAACCAGTGCAGTTCCTTATAGCAAATTACTCAACTCGCTGCATCCCTTTGCCCCAGTAATTCAATGTACGTGGATTGTGCTCCCAATTGCCGGTTTCACGATCTTCAGGCACCTGTTCAATTTCGGCAGAAATCTCAACTGGATTACCATCTGGATCACGCACCATAATAAATAAATTGTTGCCGGGACCATGGCGTCCAGGACCCCAAAAAATCGTAATTTCAGAATCCGAAAAATGATCTGCCCAATCACGGATGTCATTCCAACTGGAAGATTCATAACAATTATGATCGAGTTTCGCAGTTTCGCCAAAAAAAACGGCAAAACTGTGGTGCTCGTTGTTGGATCGCATAAAGCAGGACGTGATCACACCGTCGTCTTTACGCACAATATCAGTAACAGCAAAACCAACTTTGTCGGAATAAAACGCGATCATTGCTTCAACTTGAGTACTGGCGACAACGACGTGCTGCATGCGACCCGCCATTGATTGATCATCAGCCATCTCTGAATAAACACCAAAAACCATTTGATTACCGTCAGGATCGGTAATCGCATAGGCATCCTCACCAAAGACCGGCGATGGGGACGGCGACAAAGTCACACCAGCTGTTTCATGCTTTTGGCGCAACTCGTCCAAAACATTTTGATCCGGCGCGCCATACGCTGCGTAGTTCAAGCGGTTCTTAGGTCCATCGACAAAGTGCATAATGCGGTTCTTAGCCCGCAACACAACATCGCCACCAACTTCTTCGATCTCGGTCATTCCCATCTGATCACGATAGAATTCAATCATTTGATCACGCTGATCGGTCGAAAACGAGAGATGGTGTAATTTGACATTCAACATTAATGAATTACCTTTCACGTATCAGGGAATTTTAGAGGAAAGATCGAAATGGAAAAAGCAACATTTGGCGCTGGATGCTTTTGGGGCATCGAGCATGCCTTTCGAAAAGTCGAGGGCGTTCAAGAAGCTCCGGTCGGATATGCAGGCGGCACAACAGAGGACCCGACCTATGAGCAAGTGTGTTCTGGCAAATCAGGTCATACTGAAGTGGTCCAAGTCGAATACGATCCCGATAAAGTCACCTACGAAGAACTCCTTGAAGTTTTTTGGGGCCTGCACGATCCAACGACGCTAAATCGGCAAGGCCCCGATATCGGCACGCAATACCGATCAGCGATCTACTACCATTCACCCGAGCAAGAAGCCGCCGCAAAAAAAGCGATTTCAGCGCTTGAAGAAAATGGCCGCTTTCGTAATCCCGTTGTGACCGAGCTGGCTCCCATTGATAATTTTTATATGGGCGAAGACTATCACCAACGCTATTTCGAGAAACAGGGCCACCACTAGCGGTTCCTACAAAAATCTCATATTACGGGATTTTATAATATAGAAGGCGCTAGATGGCAAATCCCGTAAATGTCCGCGTTGTACCGCTTGATAGCGCCACCCAGCTTGATGATACGGCTGCAGGCAATGTTTTTATAATAGGATCACAGGCGACGGTCGGTCCAGCGCTATGGGCCGCCCAGGCTGAAGTTCGAGCCTTAATCCTCCATGATACTGGCATAGGAAAAGATCAAGCAGGACTATCAGCGCTGCCGTATTTGCAAAAACTTGGCATGGCGGCAGCTGTTATCGATTCTAAAACCGCGCGGATTAGTGACGGTAAGGATATGCTCGCCCGCGGGGTGATTAGTCATTTCAACGACCTCGCGAAAAATCTTGGCGTCACGGCGGGACAACCATGTCAGGAGGCGGCGACATTATTGCGTAAGGCAAACCCGTTCGGTGGCACTCCTGACGCCTCAGACGAACCCCAACGACATTTGCTGGATGAGATTAAAAGCGTGCGCATTATCGGCCTTGATACCATGGGACTTATTAAAGACGAGGATGCCGGACAGATTATACTGACGGGGTCTCACGGGGGGCTCGTTGGTGGCGGTGATCCGCAGAAAAATCCCATGGCAGCCACGCGCGGCATTAAAGCGAAAGCCGCCGTCTTCCATGATGGAGGTCTATGCCTCGATGGATCGAGCACCAGCCGCCTCCCTGCCCTCGATCAGCAAGCAATCCCAGCTGCAACCGTCAGCGCACTGTCAGCCCGAATATCCGACTCTGTTTCAGTTTATAAAGACGGTGAAATTTCGTTGGTGAACAAAACGGCTGGAGCGTTGGGCGCTTCGATTGGTATGAGCTCGAAAGATTTTTGTAAGTTGGTGGCTGGACAATAAACGCATTGATGCCGTGGCACCGAAAGGTCGGCTTGAAAAAGATATCTTAAGATACGCACAGGGCAGCCAAGCGGTTGCCCTGAATTATCAAGAGAATTTTTGCAATCCCCATATTCGCCAGATTAGGTTAGTTTAGGTTTGGTTCCACTCCACCCGCTCCGCACCCTCCGATTCGGGATCGTAATACCACCTGAGCCCTAACTCCTCCTCGCTGAAGATGTTGGTCTTGAAACTTCGCCAAGCCTGTATCTCGAAGTAGTCAAGTACACCGCCAAGAGCGCGAAGCCGATGCGGCACGCCTGGAGGGAAATACACCAGTGTGCCGGGTTCGAGTTCCTGGGACGTATCCCCAACTTCAACCACGCCACGGCCCTTAAAAGTCATGTAGCAATGAGCGGCACCGTCCGGATTTGCGTCTGTGCCGACGTGCTGATGATAAGGTGATGAGCCGCCGTCGAGATAGCGCATCTCACCCGCCTGGATGGCATTGGTCGAGGTGAGCCGGCTGCCGTCGAGTAAAATGACGGAAGAATCGGCGCAGAAACGACGCACGCGGCCACCGCTGGCGTCAGTGAGCACACGAAGCGTCTCCTGATTGAAAAAATATCCCGGCCCTCCGGCTAAGCCGTCTTCAACTGCAGCAGGAGGCTTTGGCGTTATCATGTGCAGCAGCTCGAGATCCGATCCGGCTGCCTCGAATTCGGCTGATTCGCCCGGCACGAGCAACACACCGGCGCCTTCATCGGCAGAGTGCGACTCACCGTTGAAGCTAATTGTGCCATCTTTCGACGCCTCCATGACGTAAATCAGGTGGTAATCTTCACCTGCCTGCGGCTCGAACCGACGATCTTCTAAAACGGTTCGGCGGTAAACGTTCAGGGTCTTTGAACCACACACACTCTCGCTGCAGATCGTCCTTTCCAGCCCGGAATCGACCGGCTTGGCTTCGGCAGTGTTTGAATTGATGATGGTGACATCATTTATTGTCGGCATGAGGTATTCCTCCTTGGAAAGTTATAAATTCGGTGTCGAATTGCTGCGATGGAAAATAGTAGTATAAGGTCTGGTTTTATTAGACAAGTACATAATCCCATATAATGGGATTTCCACACAACACCTAATCTAGCTTAATTGTCCCAACATAGCTGCTTTCGCCTAAAATGACGTTTACGAATTTTGACGGATGATCCGGGTGGGAGACTTCAATTTCGTATTCGCCGCTCTCCGCATCGAGGCCGTCGATTTTAAATTCGCCAAAAGCGTCGCTCCAGGTTTCGGCAACTTTGTGACCGTCTTTGCTAAGCAGGACGATTGCTTTCTCAATACATTCTTCGACGCCATTAAGGTCGGCAATCACGGAACCGCCGATAAAACATTTGGTGAAAAGATCGAGATTTTTGTAATAGACCCGCGGCTTGGTACCGTGCTCGGGATGGAGTTCTTGAAGTTCTTCATCCGCGACGCGTTTTTGCATTTCAGAGTCTTCGATTTTGACAGATTTTAGTGCGCCGGTTGGGCAAGCCTGGACGCAGCGTGGCTCCTTCCAGCCGCGGTCTAATAGATGGGCGTCAAAAATCCAGGCCTGAGGCACTTCTTTTTCTTCGTTCCACCAGATCGCACCATAAGGACAGGCATCGACAATCTGCTTCTGGCCTTTGGCTTTTTCAGGATCGATGATGACAATGCCGTCGTCGCGCTTGGTGATCGCATCATTCTCGGCTGCCGCCATGCACGGCGCATCATCACAGTGATTGCACATCGTCGGCACATAAGTGACATCAACCATCGGCGCTTGGCCGCGCTCACTGCGAAGTATATTAATCCAGTGGTGGCCGTGTTTAGGCATGGCGGTCGCGTAGCCGGGATGCTCATTTCCCATATACTCATCTGCCACCGACAAAAAGCAGTTATTGGAGTTATGACATTTTGCAACGTCGACAATCAGGTTCCATTTTTTCATTTTTATTCTCCTGCCCGCCTATTCTGCCGGAACTAAAGTTGTATCTGCAGTGGCCGCTGCAAACTGTTCATCACCCGTGCTGCCATCCCATTTTTCAATTTCAATGAGACAGGAATTGTAGGCCGCCGAGTGGGTCTTCAGCGATTGCGTACGTTTCGGTGTGAGTACATTGACGCAGCCGCCTCGATCGGCTGAATAGCCTGGCCTGCCAACTGGATCATAAACTGCAGAGGCTTGCCGGCAATGAATGATGCCCGGCAATAGCCGCTCGGTTATATTCGCCGCACAGATAACCGCGCCGCGCTCATTGTAAAGTTTTACCAGATCATTTTCTTCAATCCCGCGTGCCTTGGCATCCGAGACAGAAATTCGCACCAGCCAATAGAAATATCCGTCTATATTAACCCGATGATCTTTAATGTCGTTGATCGCACTATCTTTACCGTCGCCCTTGGTATGGAAGCTGTAGCGAGAATGCGGCGAAATCAACTGCAACGGAAATTTCTCGAACAGCTCAGTGGAATGAATTCCTTCCCAAGAGGGGATATATTTATTCAGTGGTGGACGTTCCGGGTCCTGTCCGAATCGCTTCAAGCTCTGGCTCTCAAATTCAATTTTGCCAGACTGAGTTTGTAATCCATCGAGGAAATCTTCACCGTAAGATCCCGGCAACGGATGCGGTTCCGGGACATTTTTCTTAACCCCATCAGCAAACCATTTATAGGCGACCGGTGAGCGAAGCTTTTCTTTTTCAGCAGGCACAACAAAGTAGCCTTTGGTACGAAATTTTTTCCAGGAAATATGTTTGGGTAGATCCGATGCATCAAACATGCGTTTGACCCAATCGATCTCGCGGTGACCTTCGGTGAAATACGCAGCATGACCCATGCGCATGCAAAGCTCTTTGAATATTTGATAGTCAGATTTCGACTCGCCCAACGGCTCAATGCATTTGTGCTGCATGCCAATGACGCGGTGATTGAGCTGCCCCACCCAATCATAGCCGTAGCCACCGGGATTGGACCATTCGCCAATATCCCAACGCTCAAAATTAGTGCAGGCGGGCAAGATCACGTCGGCAAATTTAACCTCACCCTCAAACCAGATCGATTGACTGACAACGAACTCGAGGTCGTCTGTCTGATACATTTTGACATAGCGGTTACTATCCGGCTGCGTGCTGATATAGGACGAGCCATATTTATACATGATTTTCACTGGCGAATGGCCGGGCGACGGATAATGCACCGGGAAGAACTGGCCTTCGATCGAACGAATATCAATCGGATACCCTTCAGCTTTCCCCTCCATAATCGCTTCCGGCATTTTCAAGCGCGGGATTGTCTGTTGGGTAGGGTTCATACTGATCAAATGCGGCATGCGCTGATATAGCGACACGCCATTGGCGGAGTTCATGCTGTCACCGTTAAAGCCGCCTTCCGCATAGCCGGGGAAATAAAAATTGTAATCAACCGGCGTGCCAAGTTGCAGGCCGCCAAAGTTAATCCCGGGCTTACCCAAACCCTGCATCGCCATTAAACAAATCATCGAGCGCGCCCATTGAGCACCGGTTGCTGTTCGGCAAGCGCCGCCAAAGGTCGTCCCCATACCGCCGGCTGACAGATAGGTTTTTTTGCTTGCCCATTTGCGTGCGAGCGCGCGTGTTTCACGCGCTGGTACACCGGTTTCCGCTTCGGCCCATTCCGGCGTTTTAGCGACACCATCATCGTCCTTGCCCATGATATAGGCGCTCCACTTATCAAACCCTGTGGTGCGTTTTTCAACATAGTCTTTATCGTAGAGATCTTCGGCAATCCAGACATGGGTAATAGCATGCGCTAGGGCCGGGCTCGTCGTTGGGCGCGGCGCAATCCACTTGCCGCCCAGGAAGGCGGCTGTCTCATTAAAGTACGGATCGATATGAACCATTTCGATGCCAAGCTCTTTCGCCCATTGGCGCCGAATTGTTCCCTCAAAAGAGCCATAGACACCGTTGGTGACTTCGGGATCGCTCGACCAAAAGACGATCATTTCAGCCTCCTGCAGGCAGTCCTCAACTTGGCCATATATTTCCGTCGCGCCATTGCGCATCGAATGGCCGTAATGATGCATTGCCCCCCAATACCAGCCTTCCCAACTGTCTGGGTTTAGCATGGTGGTCGTCGCACCGATAATATTGATAAATTTTTGATAGGCCGAGATGTAATATCCGATATTTCCCCAAGTATGATGAGAACTTCGGGCTGCCAAAATTGCTCCAGGACCATATTGCCGGTTCACGCGTTTAATTTCACTTGCAACAATATCGAGCGCTTCATCCCAGGAGATGCGCTCATATCCGGAGGTGCCCCTGTTTTGACAGTTGCGATCTCCGTTGGGATCAAAATCAACTCTCTTCATCGGATAAAGATTTCGATCTTTCGAATAGACCAACGACTTGGAAGCCAAGCCATGAGGTGAAAGCGTCGTCTTGCGCGGCGGCGAAAATTCTCTGCCGCGCGCCTTAATCGTCCAGGTATCGCCATCGTCATCTTGAAAATCGATCGGCGTGATGCGAATAATCTTGCCGTCTTTGACATAAACATGAACCGGGCCGCCATTGGTATGATTGCTGTAACGTATTTCGCCGTTATCAACGGGCGTGCCATATTTCCAGCCAACGGTCTGGCTCATCATAACGGTTTCAGAAAACCAAGTGACCAACTCATCCGGGCCCATTGCCATGAGATTGAAGTTTTTGATCGCGTCAATTTGCGCCTGATAATCCCTTGGTGGCAAAAGCAGTTTCACAGCAAGCGATTCGGTTTTAAAACTGATCGTCACATCTGGGCTGGCGTGAATGCCGCTTGCTGACGAAATTTTACTGTCTTTGAAAGTAAAAGAACGACCCGTGGAATCATCAGCGATTTTCATCTGGACGGTGAAATTTTTTTCTTTGAGACGCTCACGAAATTCTTTATGGAACCATGCTTTAAAACGTAGCATCCACGGTAATGCGAATAGAATAAGTGAAAGTATAAGTTTCATCGGCCCGTCCCTATTTATTTTTTTCTATTTTAAGCAGTTGATTATCAGTATCGTATGGTGGTACATTCCAACCACTAGATGATTAATCGTATCGAATCTTGGAAATATGTCAATGTCAGAATCTGTTAAAAAAAGCTCCTCCGGTATCCGCGTTATCTCAAGAGCGGCTGAGATACTGCGCGCACTCAATGATGAATCTCGTGGGCTTAGTCTCGGTCAAATAGCATCTCAAGTAAACCTGCCACGATCAACGGTGCAGCGCATTGTCGGCGCTCTCAAGGTGGAGGGCTTTGTCATAGACGGCCCAGGCGAATCTCAAATTCGCATCGGACCGGCATTCTTTAGCATTGCAGCGGCATCACTTTCTGACTTCAAAGATCCGATCCGTCCCTATTTGGAAGAGTTGTGCGATGAACTCAATGAAACCGTTGACCTCTCGATCTTGAGCGGCAGTTCTGTGGTGTTTTTGGATCAGTGTTCTTCGCAGCGTAAAGGTTTGGTTGCCGTCTCTGAAGTAGGCGCACGTTTTCCGGCTCACGCCTGTGCGCCCGGAAAATGTTTACTCGCTGAAATAGATGAAAGCAGCTTAGCCCATCTTTTGCCGCAGGAATTAGAAAAACTGACAAGTTCAACGATTACGGACATTAGGGCGTTCCAGGAAGAACTACAGAAAGTGCGCGTTGATGGCATTGCGATTGATCGGCAAGAACATACGGAAGGTATTTCAGCAGTTTCCGCCGTGATCAGTAATTTGCCGCGCGGCACCGCGGCCATTTCGATTCCAATGCCGACACAACGATTTGAAGGCAATGAGGAACGCTACACCCAGGCTCTCAAAGCTTGCCGCGAAAAGATCAATCACGCACTCGGCCTCAATCGCTAAGCCCATCACATATGCGTGAGAAAACCGCATATTAGAAAACCCTACCAAATTTGTAGTTTACCTCTGGGAATCGCTTTCCTATGGTATTTTCTCTTTAATTTAAGTATTCGATTTTTAGTCAGGAGATATCCAATGAATTTCGTAAAAACCCTAGCGACAGCGGCGCTAATTGCCAGCCTGTCTGCGCCGGCTTTTGCAGAAACCTTTACGTTTACAGCGATTCCGGATCAAGATGATAGCGCCTTGAAGGCACGCTTCGGCAAGATTGCCAATTACCTCACAAAGGAACTTGGCGTCGAGGTTAAGTATATTCCGGTCAAATCCTATTCAGCCGCAGTCACTGCTTTCCGCAACAATCAGGTACAACTTGCATGGTTCGGTGGTCTCTCTGGTGTGCGCGCCCGTAATTTGGTCAAAGGCTCTCAAGCCATTGCTCAAGGCGCAGAGGATAAGGCGTTTAAGACATATTTTATTGCCCATACCAGCACCGGTCTAAAAAAATCTTCGAGTTTCCCAAAATCCATGGCGGGGAAAACATTTACTTTCGGCTCCAAAGGATCAACCTCTGGCCGGTTGATGCCGGAATTCCATATCCGCAAGAATTTCAAAAAAAAGCCTAAAAATGTCTTTAGTCGTGTCGGCTTTAGCGGCGACCACTCCCGCACCATTGCCCTCGTTCAATCTGGGGCTTTTCAAATTGGTGCCGTGAATTTTGCCGTGTGGGACAAAGAATTGAAAACCGGTAAAATCGATACCTCCAAAGTTTCAATTATTTGGACCACGCCAGACTATCCGGATTACAATTGGAGCATCCGGGGCGATGCGGACAAACGCTATGGTGGGGGCTTCATCGGCAAAGTAAAAAAGGCATTGCTGAACATGAATGATCCTAATTTGCTCAAGCAGTTCCCGAGGAGTTCTTTCATTGCGGCTTCCAATGATGACTACGCGCCAATTGTTTCCGTCGGCAAAGAAATTGGCCTGTTGGAGTAGAGGCCCCGTGTGAACCATGCCATTACTCGAACTCAAAAATGCCACTGTCCAATATAATGGAACAGCCGTTCTCAACAATCTATCCCTCGGGATAGAGCAAGGTGAGAAAATAGCACTTGTCGGCCAAAGCGGGGCCGGCAAGTCTACGCTGCTGAATTTGTTGTATCAGCAATGCAAAGAAGACGCCGCGCTGGTACCGCAAGATCTTGGCCTGGTCCGTTCCCTTTCAGTGTTCCATAACGTCTATATGGGGCGGCTCAATAAACATCCCTCCTGGTACAACGTCGTCAATTTGATCAAACCTCTCAAAAAAGAAGTGGATCAGGTTCTGCCGATCCTTATCCAGGTTGGCCTCGAAGAAAAAGTGTTTGAGCCGATCCGTGAATTATCCGGCGGACAACAACAACGCACCGCTGTCGCCCGCGCGATTTTTAAAGACAGCTCAATATTTTTCGGAGACGAGCCGGTGTCGGCTGTCGATGAACACCAATCTCACACCGTCATGCAGGCGATCTCGGCCAGTCACCAAACGGTCGTTCTTTCGATGCATGATGTTGAACTCGCCCTCAAATATTCTAGCCGCGTCATCGGTTTGAAAGATGGCGATCTTGTGATGAACGAACCCTCTGGCAGCTTAAAGGCATCAGATCTTGACGGCCTCTATAAGCAGTAATGGATTCAAGGCGGGTTCCAAGCCTCGCCCGCTCCTACGAATCAGCCTTGGCTTCCTAGTGATTGCACTTGTCTTGGGACTACTTGGTGATTTTGAGATCACCACACTTGATCCGTGGATCGAGATTGAACGCATGGTTGCCGGCATTATCACACCTGATTTCTCCGCGACAGAGGATTTATGGAGTGCTGTCGTCAACACGGTTGCTTTCGCAATTTTAGGCGTGGCGCTCGGCAATGCCATGGGGTTTCCACTCGCCTTGGCTTTTCAGTTCAGAGCAGTTCGCATCCTATGCGCCTTCATTCGCTCGGTGCATGAGCTTTTTTGGGCGCTCATATTTTTGCAAGTATTTGGCCTTACGCCGCTGACCGGCGTGTTGGCTATTGCCATACCCTATGCCGGCATATTCGCAAAAGTTTACTCAGAAATACTTGAAGAATCTGATCCGGCACCCTTGCAGACACTTCCCAAAGGCACGAGCAGTATTTCGACATTTATGTTTGTCCGCATGCCGGATGCCTGGGCGCATTTCAAGACCTACGCCCTCTATCGATTGGAATGCGGGCTGCGCTCAAGTGCCGTTCTAGGTTTTGTTGGTCTACCAACGATTGGCTTTCACTTAGAATCCGCCTTTTCCCAAGGCAGATATTCAGAAGTCACCGCGCTTTTGATCATTTTTTATGTGATAATCGCGACCATTCGGAAATGGGTTCACGCCCGTTTGATCCCGCTTTATATAATTTTGGCCCTGTTGGTCATTCCATGGACCGGTGAACTCGCGACAAGCAATCTTGTTCGCTTTTTCACCTATGATATTTTGCCGCATCCGCTCCGGGTTGCTGAGACATTCGACATGGGAACACTCTCGGCTCTCGGCGCATGGCTGAGCATTATGTGGAACGAGCAAGCCCTCCCCGGCATCATCGCCACGATAATTCTAACCCAAGTGGCACTCGTCGGATCAGGCGCACTGACACTATTGTTCTTCCCGCTGATTTCTCCAAAATTCTTTAATACTTTTGGGCGCACAACAGGCCATATCTTTTTGGTGGTCCTACGATCAACGCCGGAATATGTATTGGCGCTCATTTTCTTATTGTTATGGGGGCCTTCCATGTTGCCGGCGGCTGTCGCCTTAGCGCTGCATAACGGTGCAATCATTGGGCATTTGATCGGTCGTTACACCGAAGATATGGATCTTAGACCCGACAGTCCGAAAGGCCTAAATCTCTACGCCTATGACGTTCTTCCACGCCTTTATCCGCAGTTCCTGGCTTTTCTGTTTTATCGCTGGGAGGTCATTATGCGCGAAACCGCAATCCTTGGCATTCTGGGCATAGCCACACTCGGCTTTTATATCGACAGTGCCTTCGCTGATTTGCGTTTTGACCGCGCGATGTTCCTAATCGTCGTCACGGCAATTTTAAATATCGGCATCGACACATTATCCCGCTATATTCGTGGCCGGCTAAGGCTCAGAACCACTGCCGATGTGGTTTAAAAGTAACCTCTCTCTCCCCTTGTGGGAGAGGGTCGGGGTGAAGGGTGTCAGCTTTCAAAAATCGAACAACCAGCGTTTAGATTAACCACAATTCTTGCTATACCAAAACTGCATAGCCCGAATGCAAGAATAGCGCTTCTCTGGCGAGGACAAATGCCTCACATAAGGGAACCAATCAGTCCCTATCACTGGAGTATTAATCGTGACCACATTTCTAATCATCGCAGTTGCACTTTATATCGGCCTGGCTCTTCAAGTTGCCAATAAAGCTCGTATCAACAATCGCAACGCGCGCAAATGGTTTTTTGTCGCTCTCGCCATTAATCCATTAATCGCTCAGGTTTTGCTTTCATCCCGCATCACCGAAACAGCGGAAAATCAGTTGCCAACAAGCACAGTTAGCTGGTTCGGACAAAAATTGTCTGCGAACGCCGCTTAGGTCTACCGACTATCCCCTTCCTGATCGGGAGGGGGTTCAGACGTCCCTTCTAAATTTCAGCTAAAAGTTTTTTCCAGCGGCGTTTTTCTTCAGCGGGCTTGAAAAGCTTTGCGCGCGTTTTGCAGTGCTTGGTGAGATTGGCTAAAAACGCTTTATCGGTCTCGCATCTGAGCAATAGTTTTTGCAACGCCTTTTCGTCTCCAACTTTGAAATAGCCCGGATAATCCTTACCCAGCATCCCGATATTGCCGTTTATTTTCGACGCTATGACCGGCACACCCGCAACAAGCGCCTCAGAAACGACGTTCGCACCGCCTTCTGACAGAGACGAGATCAACATTAGATTGGTTTTTGCAAGTTCGCGGCGGACTTCTGCGCCGGTTTTCTCACCTTTCCAAACATAACGAGTATTGCGTTTCATTTCGGCGAGGCCTTTTTTCTTCCATGCTTTATTATGCGCTTTACCGAGATGAATGAGCCGGAGACGCGAGCCTTCCGGGACATTGCGCAAGGCCATGGCACCGCGCAACGGGTCTTTAACATCCCGCATATGACCGATCAGACAAATATCGAAATGTTGCGTTGCCGGTTTGCGCGGCGTGGCGAGCGGTGGCGCGGATTGATAGATTACATGGAGTTTTTTGCGAAACTTCTTCGGCGTAATGTCAAATACCAGATCATGCAAGCAGATCAGGGCATTGGCGGTCTCCATTGAGGCCAATGTCGGTTTGGGATCGGTATGAATAAATCGATTGATATCGGTACCGGTCAACGTCACAACAAGCGGTCGATCCGGGTAAATTTCTCTAAATTTGGTGATCGAGCTTGCACTTCGCCACGCATGAAGCGCGATCATCAAATCTGTCTTTTGCCCGTCATAGGCCACAGATATATCGACGCGATGACCCAAATCACGCAAAATTCTTGCCCAGCGGAGCGCAGTTGTGCGATTTCCGTTTTTTGAGCGTGATTTTGCGGGAGTTATTAGGCTAATCTTCATACCGTATATTACTGGCCTTTATGGAAAGATTTAATGACTGAACTTGTTAGCACACAATCCTTGGTGGATTACCTCGAAGATGCACATTCACGGACTCTTGAATTGGTCGACGGTCTCAATGCTGAACAAATGATGGGGCCTCAACTGCCAGTCGTAAACCCCCTTCTCTGGGAAATTGGTCATGTTGCGTGGTTTTATGAACAGTTCATTCTTCGCATGCTCTACACCAAAGAACCTCTCCTCGAAAATGGCGATGACCTCTACGATTCAATCGACATCGAGCATTTTGCGCGCTGGGACTTGCCGATGCTGAACCAAAAGAATGTCCTCCAGTATATCGATGATATTCGAAATCGTCTGATTGATCGGCTCGGAGAAATCTCGAATAAAAATCTCGCCAGTGAACAAGATAGCTTCATATATCAATTCGCGGCCTTCCACGAAGATATGCACACCGAGGCTTATACCTATTCGAGAAACACACTCGAATATCCGATGCCGGATTTTGCCACGGCCAATGCCCTCAACAAGGCTGAGCTGGAAACGGGACCGCTCCCAGGCGACGTAGATATTCCGGGAGGCAACTTTATGTTGGGCTCGACCCCAGACGAGCCCTTTTTATTTGATAACGAAAAATGGGCACATGACATTACTGTCTACCCGTTTCAGATGGCCCGCGCCGCCGTCACCAATGAGGATTTCGCGGCCTTTGTCGCGGATGACGGCTATAAGCGCCGTAATTTGTGGCATGACATTGGTTGGGGCTGGCGTCAGCGCGCGGAAGCCGAACATCCTATTTACTGGATTCCAGATGGTCCTGATAAGTGGCTGATGCGTCACTACGCTGAAACGATAGAACTGCCCTCGCATCAACCCGTCATTCACCTGAACTGGTACGAGGCCAGCGCCTATTGCAACTGGGCCAAGCGCCGCCTGCCAACAGAGATCGAATGGGAAGTTGCAGCCACCACCACACCGATAAATGGCGGCAAAGAGTTTTCCGAAACAAAGCGCCGCTATCCTTGGGGAGATGACGCGGATTCTATAAAGCGCGCCAATCTAGATGGGCGCGGCCTCGGATGCGTCGATGTCGCTGCTTTTGCCGATGGTGATAGTGCCTGGGGCGTTCGCCAAATGCTTGGCAACGTGTGGGAGTGGACGGCGAGTAATTTTGAGCCCTACCCCGGGTTTAAGGCGGATTCCTACAAAGAATACTCAGAACCGGTCTTTGGCACCCGCAAAGTTTTGCGCGGCGGCACATGGGCAACACGCAGCCGAATGGTTAATAATAAATATCGCAATTTCTTCACACCTGAACGGCGCGATGTATTTGCCGGATTTCGGACTTGTGCACCGCATAATTGGCCTTAAAATTGGAGTTTGGTCGAAGAGTTCGTTTGAAGTGTGAAAAATGGGTGCGAAGACACCTAAAATTCGATCGATACGTTAAGGGAGGCTAATTAGCCCATGGAAACAATGACCTCAGCATTGCTGCGGACAAAAAAACTGTTCGGTGACCGACCTGCCATTGTTGATGCTGAAAGGAATTTTACCTGGGGCGAACATCTTGACCGCGTCGAAAAACTGGCTGGCGCGCTAGCCGGGCTTGGCATTAATAAAGGGGATCGCTTTGGTATCATCGGTCCAAACACTTTTCGCTATACTGAGCTTATCCATGCCAGCTATTGGGCTGGCGCGATCCCGGTGCCGATTAATCATCGTTTAGCACCCCCTGAAATTATTCATATTTTGGAAGATGCAGAAATTAATTATTTGGCGCTTGGAGAGGACTATCTCAAGCTCACTGAAGACGACCTACTGGCTCCCTGGAAAGATAAGCGAATATGTATCGGCGCAACGTCATCCGAAAAAGACGTGCCTGCGTTAGATGAAATTTTAAACGCTGCTGATCCTGTTGACCCCCACGACCCTCAAGAAGATGATCTTGCAATTCTGCTCTATACCGGCGGCACCACGGGTCGCAGCAAAGGCGTGCAACTCACCCACCGCAACATTTTTTCCAATGGCTGGCAAATGATCAATGCAATGGATATCGTAAAAGACGACATCTATCTTCATGTCGCGCCAATGTTTCATGCAGCAGACCTGCTGGGTTCAGGTTTCACCATGAACGGTGCTGCCCATGCCTATTTACCCGTCTTCTCGCCGACGGATGCTTTGCAGGCAATGCAGGACTATAAAGTCACCCAAGCGATGATGGCACCCACCATGATCATTATGATCTTGGAAGAATCCACTTTTGACGATTACGATATTCCAAGCTACCGCAATCTGTTCTATGGCTCCTCGCCGATGGCCGCTGAATGGGTTAAAAAATCCATTGAGAAATTCACAAATGCCGAAGTGCAACAGGGTTATGGATTAACGGAAACCTCACCAATCTTGACGATCTTGGAGGCAGAAGATCACCGAAAGGCTTTGGAGTCTGATGATATCAGTATTCTACGTGCTGCTGGACGACCCGTCGTAGGCCTTGATCTTAAAATCCTTGATGACGACGGCAAGGAAGTGCCAACCGGCGATGCTGGCGAAGTTTGTGTACGCGGCCCGAACGTAACGCCCGGCTATCTCAACCGCCCCGATGAAAACGAAAAAGCCTTTAAAAATGGCTGGTTCCATACCGGCGATGTTGGCCGGGTCGATGAAAATGGCGTGATGTTCTTGATGGACCGAAAAAAAGACATGATCGTCAGCGGCGGCGAGAATATATATACGTCCGAGGTTGAAGCCGCCCTCTACAAACATCCAGATGTATTTGAATGTGCGGTTATTGGTGTACCGGATGAAAAATTTGGCGAATCCCTATTTGCCGTCATTGTGCCGGCGCCAGGCAAAACGCTAACCGATGTGATCATCATCAATCATTGCCGCGAGCTGATCGCTGGCTACAAAATCCCTCGCAAAATGGATTTCGTTGAAGCCCTTCCCAAAAGTGCGATGGCAAAAATTCTTAAAAACGAGTTACGAGACACCTACGGAAACAAATAAAACCACAACATTATTATTTTAGGAGAACATACCGACCATGGGACAATTTGCATTTGGTCAATCCGTCGCGAGAACCGAAGACCCCCGCCTGCTGACAGGACGCGGCAATTACGTCAATGACGTAAACCTTCACCGTCAGACTCATGCTTATGTTTTACGTTCTCCCTATGCACATGCAAAAATTCTGTCGATGGACATTTCTGCCGCTAAAGCCGCCCCCGGCGTCCTTGCCGTTTTGACCGGTGTTGACATCCGGGCCGACGGCCTTGGTGTGACCAAGGTAACGTTTCCTCACAAACGCGCAGATGGCTCACCTCTGTTTAGCGTGCCGCATCCGGGGTTAGTTTCCGACCGTGTTCGCTATGTCGGCGATTACGTTGCTTTCATCGTCGCGGAAACTCTTGCCCAAGCCAAAGATGCTGCAGAGCTCGTGGAAATAGACTACGAGCCGCTCGACGCCATAACTGATACTGCCTCAGCGCCCAATGAAAACGGCCCTATCGTTTGGGATGAGTGCTTCGACAATGTCTCTAACATTATCCCTCAAGGAGACAAAGAGGCGACGGACGCCGCCTTCGAAAAAGCAGATCACGTCATCAAACAGCGATTTGTGATTAACCGAATTTCCGCCAACCCCATGGAAATGCGCGGCTGCATTGGCGATTACGATCAGCGTGAAGGCCGATATGTTGTCTATTCAGATATTCAGGCTCCGCATGCTCTGCGCCAGGTTTTATCGGAAGATATCTTTAACGTGCCGCAAAAAGACGTCCAGGTTATTGCCGGCAACGTCGGCGGCGCTTTTGGCATGAAAGGCCCCATCTACCCCGAAATTCGGTTATGCGCCTGGGCCTCCAAACGTATCGGACGCCCGGTAAAATGGAGTTGCGACCGCAGTGAAGCCTTCCAATCCGACGAACATTGCCGCGATAATGTCAGTGAGGCTGAAATTGCAATTTCCAATGGCGGCAAATTTTTGGGCCTGCGCGTCAACACCATCTGCAATATCGGCGCTTATCTTTCGCAAGATAGAAATCTGCTTTCGACATTCTTAAATTTGGGCGTGCTCGCCGGCGTCTATACAACGCCCGCGATCCACGTCAAAGTGACAAACGTGTTTACCAACACCAATGCCACATCACCCTATCGCGGCGCGGGCCGGCCGGAAGCAGCTTATATCATCGAAAGCATGGCTGATCTTGCGGCCAAAAAGCTCGGCATGGATAAAACCGAAATTCGCCGCAAAAATATTATCCCGGTGGACGCGATGCCGTTTAAAACCGGCCTCACCTACACCTATGACTGCGGCGAGTTTGAAAAAAATATGGACCGGGTGATGGAGATGATCGATTACGCCGGTTTTGAAGCGCGCCGCGAAGAAGCCAAATCGCGCGGCATGCTGCGTGGTATCGCCATTTCAAACTCAATTGAGCGCGCCGGTGCGCCGATGCCGGAAACTGTAGAGGTTCGATTTGATCCCACCGGCACAGTAACAATCCTAGCCGGCACAAAAGATCAAGGCCAGGGCCATGATACAATGTACAAAATGCTGCTTTCAGACAAACTCGGCATTGATACCGATGACATGCGTCTGGTCGATGGTGACACCGACAAGGTAAGTCACGGCCTCGGCACTTTTGGTTCACGCTCTGCAATGATTGGCGGCACGGCCTTGACCTTCGCAGCCGAAAAATTGATTGAAAAAGGCACCAAGATAGCCGCGGAAATCTTGGAAGCCGCTGAAGCAGATATTTCTTTTGAAGATGGCTCTTTCAAAATTGCCGGAACAGATCGCTCCATCGACATTCAAGAGATTTCCAAGATTGCCTATAATCCGATGCGCGTGCCGAAAGGCATTGAGCCAGGATTTGCTGAAACAGGCGTTTTTAAATCAGATACGCCGAGTTTTCCCAATGGCTGTCACGGCGTCGAGGTGGAAATAGACCCAGAGACCGGCAAAACGGAACTCGTTTCTTATTATGTTGTCGACGATGTTGGCAATGTCATCAATCCGCTTACCCTAAAGGGCCAGATATATGGCGGCGTCGCTCAAGGCGTCGGCCAAGCGCTCATGGAAAATATCGCTTTTGACAAAGAATCTGGCCAGCTGTTGTCGGGTTCTTTCATGGATTACGCCATGCCACGTGCTGACGATTTCTGCACCATCAAAATCGAAAGCAATCCGGTTCCAACTGCGGTAAATCCACTGGGCGTCAAAGGTGCCGGAGAAGCCGGCTGTGTCGGTGCTTTGCCTGCCGTATTGAGCGCTGTCACCGATGCCTTAAACGTGGCTTATGGCATCGACTACATCGAAATGCCAGCGACAGCTGAAAAAGTCTGGAAAGCCATCCAGGATGCCCAGGCGACGTAATAATAACAAATGGGGAGAAAAACGTGTCTGATGTTGATACAGAGAAATTTCGCTTAAGACGCTTTGTCGAAAAACTCGACGATATGGGCGAGGTAACAACGATCGATGAACCGGTCGCTTTGACGGAGCTGGCTGCCCAAATTGAGGCCAATGAAAAGGCCGTGCTGTTTAAACAGGTAGGTCCGGAGAAACTCGAGCTCGTTGCCAATGTAAACGGTAGTCGCGCGCGCCTCGCCGCTGCGCTTGATATCGATGAGGATAACGTTATCGAGGAGTTTCAACGCCGTCTCGATACACCGCAGCCGGTTGTCGATGTAGTCAAAGGCGATGCGCCGGTTCAAAAAATCGTGCTCGAAGGCGATGATGCTGATCTCACCAAGCTGCCCTTCTATATCCAGCATCATTTCGACGGCAGCGCGTATCTATCCTCCGGCATCGATTATTGTGTCGACCCCGCGACCGGCACGACAAATGTCGGCTGTCGGCGTTTAAGTCTTCGTAATGCCAAAACAGCCGGCACAAACGTCACTGCGCCTTCCGATCTCAAACGCATTTATCAAGGCTGTGTTGCCCGCGGTGAGAAACTGCCGATCAGTTTCGCTGTCGGCTCGCACCCCATCGACTATATGGCTGCGGGTATGCGCATCCCGGCCGATGAGATATCGCTGGTCAGCACACTTCGGGGAGAGCCCCTCCCCCTCGTCAAGAGCCTCACCAATGACATTCGCGTACCGGCGGATGCAGAAATGATCATCGAAGGGTATTTCGACGAGCGCGGCTATGTCGAGCCCGATGGACCCTATGGAGAATATGTCGGCTTTTACGGGCCGATGCATATGGACCCGGTGTTTCATGTCACGACCATAACCATGCGCGACGATATGTTGCACCAGAGCCTTCTGCATGGCTCGGGCCCACAGATCCATCGAGCCGAATCCGTGCAACTGCTGACAATCCGCCATGAAGCTCAGATATTTAAAACTCTCCGCATGATGGGTGTTGTTGTCAAAGATGTGTATGTACCGCCAGGCTCTGCTGAAGGCCAAAACGTGCGCATCTCAATCAAGCAAAATCGCCCTGGTCAGGCGCGCAATGTCATCGCTGCGGTATTCGCCGCTATCTTTGGCGCAAAGCATGTCTTTGTCACCGATGAGGAAGTCGATATCCGCGATGAGCACAGCTTCGAATGGGCTTTTGTGTCCCGGTTTCAAGCCGACCGCGATCTCGTCCTTTTCGAAGGCATGATGGGCATGCCGATGGACCCGTCCCTTGATGGAAAAGGCGTTATCGGGGCAAAGGCCGGCTTTGATCTCACTTTGCCACTGCAAAGTCGTGGCAAGCTAGCGATGCGTGTTGCCAAAGCACCTAAATTAGAGGGGATCGCCCGCTACCAAACGGTAACCCAAGCGCTCGAAGAAAATGCCCCAATGTTTTTCTCGGAGATCGTAGATGCACTCGGCAGCCGGGATGGCCGAGAGATCGCGGTTCAATTGGATGAACTGCGCGCTGACGGAAAATTGATGCGAAATGCCGACGGTCAATACTTGTTAGGTCAGGCTGAGAATGGTATGACCGGGCTCCATGGGCCTCAGCATGATGACCCTAACGCACATACCTAAGAAGGCGCCTAAGTGAAATTTGGATTATTCGGCGGCGCGGTCGCCCGGCGCGGTGAAGAATCTGCTGACAGTCAGGGCTATGGCGGCTTCATTGATACTGTTATTGAGGCCGAGCAACTTGGCTTTGAAAGCATCTTTATTGTTGAACATCATTTTTCCGGCGGCGGGCAACTGTCCTCCTCGCTTAATTTGCTCTCCTACCTTGCCGCCAAGACCTTCCGCATTCGCCTCGGCACCGCTGTGACCGTCTTGCCGTGGCATAACCCGGTGCTGATAGCAGAGCAAGCGGCGACGGTTGATCTGTTGTCACGCGGACGCCTGGATTTCGGCGTCGGCAAGGGCTACCGGGATATCGAGTTCAACGGCTTTTGCATCCCCAAAGAAGAAGCCCTCGCCCGCTATGAAGAATCCATTGAGGTCATTGTCAAATCCTGGACGTCTAATGAGCGTTTTGATTACGAGGGCAAATTCTGGTCCTTCAAAGACATCATTGTTGAGCCGCCGACGATTCAAAAACCACATCCGCCTTTGTGGACCGCTGCCGGAACCGACCAATCCATTGCCCGCGTTGCCCAATCGGGCATGAGTGTGATGTTCGATCAATTTGCCTCTTTTGCCCGTACCGAGGAACGACTAAAGGCGTGGCGAGATGGCTGTGATAGCATCGGAAGGAGATTTGATCCGATGGAAGTGGCGCTGGCTCGCGGTGTCAACATCGCACTTTCTAAGGAAGGATTGAAAGAAGCGATGGCAATCCGCGAGGAACGCGTCGCCCGCATGTTCGATAAGTTCGGCGCCCTGCCCGGCCTTGAGAGAAAAATACCAGACCAGCCTGACAGTTATGCCAATCCCGACCTCGCCATCGACGATGCTGCCTTGCTCGGCACACCTGACATGATCATCGAGCGTATTCAAACCCTCAAAGACATGGGCTTCGAGCATATTCTATTCTTGTTACCCGATAACGTCGAAACGCTCCGCATTATCTCCAAAGAAATTATGCCGGCATTTAAAAGTTAACATTGTAATAAAGGTTCCAGGAACCTTTATTACATTAATCGAAGAGCATTGATTGATAGAAGAACAGGTGCATCACCTGATCGTAAAAACCATAAATGAATGTCCATGCAACTGCCGCATAACCGAGACAAATCTTCCAATTATAGTGACCCCAGCGCCAGAGATAGATGGCGACGAAGGCCGGTGTTCAGCCGCCGTTGCAACCGCTGTTGCCTGCTGATTTGTTTCATCAGCTGTAGAGCTTAGGGTCGTTGAAGTCTGACCCAATTCGCCAACTGCAGTGCCAACAGATCCAAGAACGCGGGTAATTCCCTGTTCAAAGTTTTGTGTTAGCTCATCGATCTTCGCAGCACGTTCGGCTTCTTTGCGGGCAGATTCTTCCTGTTCCGCAGCCTTCTGACGCTCAGCTTTGCGCTCAGCTTCAGCTTTTTGAGCTTCAGCTTCTGATTCAACACGTTGACGTTCTGCTTCAGCTTCTTGCTCAGCTTTTTCGCGGTCGCGTTCGTCTTCCACGCGTTGTGCTTCTGCAGCGCGGTCTTCTTCTTCGCGTTTGACCTGAAGTTCACGTTGCTTTTCAGTTTCTTCAGCCAATTTTTTATTTTCAATCGCGTTTTCTTTGAAGACCCGAACAGCCTGAGCCATGTCGCCGATCTCGTCTTTATTTTCGAGTCCGGGACCCGCCAACAAATAGCCGCGCATACCGGTTTCCATGTCGACAGCCGAAGCCAGGACATCATTGGCATGCTCAATAACTTCATAAGTATGAGTTACCCAGCCTTCGTTCTTTTTCATAATCTCCAGATCTTCATTCACCTGTTTTTCCGCAGTTATCATTTCCTTTTGGCGCTTGCCCATCAAGTCAGCTTCGATTTTAGAAAATTCGGCAATAATTCCGCGGAAGGCATCAAAGAATTTTTTACCTTTTGCTTGAGCCACTAAAGATTCAATATCTTTGAGACTGCCCTGACCATCACGAACCTTGCGGCGCAAAACGATTGCTGGGTCTGTGACCTGGGTATTCCAGTCTTTGATAAGTTGCTCGGCCTTTTTAAGGCGGACAACTTGTGGCGGGTTATCGCTCACCGTTTGTTGCAATTTTGCCATCTCAGTAAAGAAAGCTTTTTGACCAGTTTTATAAGGATCAAGAAATTCCTCTTTACCCGCCAATAAAAAGCCGCGCATGCCGGTTTCCATATCAACAGCATTGGCAAGAATGCGCGCCGCCTGAGCTAATACTTCATGGGTGTGATCTACCCACCCAACCGTATCAACCACCAGTTTAAAGTGCTTTTTGGAACTATTCTGAGCTTCTTGAAATGTAGCCCGGCGTTTTTTAAGAAGAGACGCTTCACGCTCGATAAAAGTGCTAATTTGTCCGCGAAATTTATCAAAGAATTTTTTACCACGAGCTTCACCAACAAGTTTGGCCATATCGTTCATGGTTGCCGCATCACCGATTTTCCGGCGCAGTCCAATTGTGGGTTCGGTCACCTGAGACTGCCATTCGCGAAGAACTTTTTCGACTTCGCCTAAACGTGCAACCTGCTTGGGATTGTCACTAACGATTTCTTGAAGTTCTTTAATCCGTTCGTAGGTCGCTTTTTCGCCGCCTTTGTAAGGATCAAGAAAACCTTCTTTGCCGGCCAGCAAGTAGCCGCGCATACCAGTTTCCATGTCAACAGCCGAGCCAATAAAATCAGCGGCTTTGCCAAGAACATTTTGCGTATGTTCGACGCGCTCGTTGGTATTAACAATTGAACTGATGTTAAAAATACTAATAGCACCCAAAATTAATAGGAGAACTAGGGGTGAACAAATACCGATTAGGATTTTTGGTTTGGTTTTTAAATTTGAAAATTTCATTGTTTCGTGTTCTTTAAAAAGCAAAGTTTATTGGTCGATAAAACACTCTGATGGGCATAAAACGCGCATTCAGAGGTTCATCATCGTTTTGTTATAATATTAAGTATTTGCAATACCCCTTATATCGGGATTACGTTTCGGGGCTTTCTAAAAGGTTGGGGCTCAAGAGGTCGAATACAACCATATTCACGAATATTGATACAATTTGAATCTAATTATATAATTATCGGAGATAATTTATGGTTTACTTCGATTTATACGAGCAAATATTATAAGTATTATTACGTATCATATTAAGTACTTTAACAGGCATCGGGGAATGGATTGGTGTGGTTTGGCTCATAAATAAAGCCCAAAAAAAAAGCCCGCCAAAGGGCGAGCTCATTTTGAACATATGAAATTAACGTTCGTCGTCGAAATTACTTTTTGGCTTTGGCGCCTTTGCGTTGCACCAGCAGGACCACACCGGTTAGCAGAACACCAAATGCAGCAACCAAAAATGTGTTGAGATGATCGGCTTGGGTAAATTGATGCGTCATTCCAGCAACAAAACTTTCTTCGCCGTGAATGCCCGGATGGGCCGATGTTGGGGATGCAATTAAAGAAGCGGCTAAAACATACCCAGCAGCAATTATTTTATTCATTTTTAGTCTCCGTTATTACTCCCTATTGTTATGCAGATTGTTTCAGCCGATGCAAGGCATCCAGCACAATTTCTTATGATTTTTGGATTTTAAGTTACTTCACCACATAGCCAAAATATTTGAGTGGCATCTCGTCTCTAAAGCCACTTTTAACTGCTTTTTTTAGAGCGTCCTGGAGATCTTTAGCGATATTTTTGGGCATCAATTTGCCACCAGCCAACCAAATGTGCTCAACATTTAAAACTTTGCCAAACTTGAGGCGCAAGGAAGTATCCGCCGCGTTTTTATTCCATCGGGTGAGAATTTCGTTCACGTCACCATACCATGCAGCGATCCGTCCCATTTCAATCATTTTGATGGACTTTTTTATATTGTTAAAAGAAAGAATATTCTCGAAATTATTCTCCTTCAATTCCTGCTCGTGAGACGTCCCACGCCAGGCGCCAACGGATGTGAGTTTTCTGCCTTCGGCAAAACTATTGATTTCCTTTTTGAGCGAAACAAAGGCGCTCTTTGCTCCCATAATTGGTTCAATCCAGGTGTAATTAGGCTCTCTATCCGGTAAGCGCGACAATCCAGGAATGACCGCGTTGGGTGATTTGCTCGCCTCTTTCATTGCCCGAGGCCATGGCACCAAGCGAAAATTGATTTGATAGCCTGACAACTCACTGACTTTTTGGATCAGTTCAATCAGGATGCCCGGTCGCGTGATAGAATCCATCATATATCCGGGTATTTCGGCACCATACATAGTCAGAACTGGCTTCGCTTTCTGCGCATTGGCTGAAGGTACATACAAGTTGGAAAAAAGAAAGATGGCTAAAAAACTGCTGAATAATCTCATCCACATTTTTTTGCTGGCTCCTCTGTATCCCCCCAATAAAGGTAGGACCAAACGCAAAAAAAATACTATAATACTCAATAAAAATTATTGCGGCTCAAAAAAGGCAATCGTCCGAACTTCAATACTTTCACGGGGGATAAAATCCTGTGGCTCATCAATTAATTTTGCAGCGCCATGGGCAGACAAGCGCGCCCGGCCATCCGTTTCCGTATCAAAACATTTGATTAATACGGCCTCGGATTTGTTCATTTCAGGGAAATACATCCACTTTTGGCTTTCGCTATAGGCAACACGATAGGTTTCGCCGCGCCGGTCCGGATAAATGTGATCTGAGGCGATTAGGTCGTTCTCCGTCATCGTGCTGGCATCACACAAAACCAAGGGATCAGTAAGCACAGGCTCTATTAGGGGCCGCCAGACATTTATCATTACAAATCGATTTTTGAGCAGCTCATCCGCCTCATCGGGTTGCGTGTCGCGCACACGTTTGGGCGCCGACCAATCTGTGTAATCATTATGAACATTTAAAACAGGCGCGCCGACTTTTAGTTTTTCGCGCTTCGCCAGATCCTGAACCCGGTAGGTGTGATCGAAAACTTCAACCCGCTCAGCGCCGGTAAAATCTTTAACCAAGGCAATACATTCATCATAATAGGTAGATTCTATAGCGTCTTCGTCAAAGAAATCTGTAACACTTGAGATATGGTCGGTGATCAAAAAACCATGTTTATCGAGGCTCAATTCCTCGCCTATATCGCGTCCATTAACCAACTCTAAAACGCGTTTTTCAAATTTGCCGGTGTCCCGCTTTGGATCATCCATCGGCAGTTTCGGGTAGGTTGCCGGTTTTACGCCAGTATCAACGGCAAATTTTAGTGTGGCCTGAACGGAATTGGTCATTTTTAAAGCTACCTTCTACGTTACGATGAGCATCCAAACCCTATGTTTCTACATTTAAACGTCAATTTCAAAGAACTTTTTTGTTTTTCAATAAATCGTCCCTGTGATTTTTGCTTTTTGTCGAGAAAATTCCCATGTAGCTGAATAAGAAACATCAACGTGTCACTAGAGGTAATAAGGACCAATGCCCGTTTCCGGAATAGCTGACAATGATGCAGGCGTAATCGCCTTTCTTTGCAAAGGAGTCATTGTCATTGAAGACATTATATCAGCTCATCAAACGGTTTCAAAAACAGTTTCAGACTTTCTCGAGAAACTATCTTAGGCGGCAAGCGTGCCGAATGCAGTTACATGCACGCCGGAGGTTTCCTTACGATCTTCGACATAATTTGAAAACCTTTCCTCCAGGCCTTCTGGCTGCCATTCAACTAAGGCTTTTTGATAACTCGGACGCGCTTTAACACGGTCGAACCACCGGCTGAGATTAGGATACCGATCAAGCGGCCAATCCATTAGCATCATGCGATGGACATTGGGCATCCAGGCTATATCGGCAAGCGTCATGTCGGCCCCCATTAGCCAATCCTGATCCTTTACTGCAGCGTCTAGTATTTTGAAATCTGCATCCGTTCGACTAACCGCGGCATCGAGCTTTTCTTTTGGAAATTGGTCGCTGCTTTGCCATTCTTTGACAAATTCGACTAAGGTTTGATTGTTATGAAGATCGGCAAAATTTTCGACTTCATCTTCTGACATTGGCTTGCGCGGCCGAAAGAGAAACTCGTGCGAAAGAAGCTTCAAGTCCGTTTGAGCTTTGTCGGCAGCCGCCAACATCTCACCCATCTTGGAGTCAGTGGCAGGATCAGAAGGCCGTAGCGGAGGAGAGGTATACTTCTGATCAATATAATCAATGATGTCACACGACTCGATCACCAGCGTACCATTATCAACAAACGCAGGCACCAACCCTTTGGGATGGATGGCCTGGTACTCAGGCGTTGCATGTTCGTTTTTGGGAATGTCGATGGGGTGGCTAACCCAATCGAGATCCTTTTCCGTCAAGGTAATCCGCACCCGCTGAGAGCAAGATGAAAGTCCACTATGCCAAACATGGAGGCCCTCCAAGTCCTTGATGGTTGGGTCTTTGGGTTCGATAATCGGCATTTTAGTATCCTTCCTAATTCTATACTCGACAGTTTAAACCAATCGCCATAGCATGGGCAAAAATATAATCAATATAGTCCGGGGGTTGGACAAATGCCGTTCATTGACACATCAAATAAAGACGTAAAATCCTTCAAAGGTCTGCATCTCTATCATTTCTGGCTGTCGTCGTGTTCGCAGCGCGTCCGGATTGTTCTGGCAGAAAAAGATCTCGATTGGGTTAGCCACGAAATCGATTTGGAAAAAATGGAGCATGCTACGCCGGAGTATCAATCGATCCATCCAAATGGCTTGGTCCCGGCGCTTGTCCATGACGGCCAGGTAATTATCGAGTCCATCGATATTATCGATTACCTGGATACAACTTATCCCGAACCGCCGCTCCGCCCGTCATCAGCTGCCAACCTCGGAGAGATGCATAATTGGATGAAGCTGGCAGACGGCGCACAGCATTCGATCAAAACACTGACGCATGAGTTTTTGTTTAAGCAAAACGCCATGCCGCCCGAGGTCTTCGACGTGTTTGAACAAAAACACAACAGCAATGAACTCGTCGATTTTATGCGCGTCTGGAGTTCTGAGAACGGTATTCCAAAGGATGAGATTGAGGCTGAACTCATTCTCCAGCATGATCATTTTGTGCGTCTGAACGAAGCGCTAGACGGTAAAGACTGGCTGGTCGACAACATGTTCACGCTTGCGGACATAGCTTGGATACCCAACGTCAGGCGCTTGGATCTTCTGCACTACCCGCTGGATATCCATCCAAATTTAAATGCCTGGTATAAGCGCTTCCAAGCTAAGCCGAGTTATATCAAAGGCATTAGTGAATTCGAGATTCCGCCGGCGCTCGCAGATTTTAATGCCTATAGTTTAGAACGCGCCGAAGAAGGAACCGGTGTGAGGTCTTTTAAACCATTGGCGGCTTAAATCATTCTTTCCAGGATAAGCAATAAAGCTTCTTTTCTTCTGCCATTACGCAAGGTGCGGTATCTCCGTTATCGGTATTTACCCGAAGCATGCCGGTCAGAACGGAGCCAATATAAGTGTATCCTGCCTCATCCAATCGCACCTCTATCACTTCAATCTTAAAGGTGAAAATCAGAACAACGAGAACAGCTACTCCTAGAATTACGAATTTTGTTTTGCTCATGGCAGTATTCTACACGAGATTAAGCGCGCATAAAAATGCCCGGGTTTCTTATCTCCTGTCAGATTTCCGCAAAAAAAATCGGGTAACAGGCCATAATTCGCTTGGGAATCGGGTTCCTAATGATGTAAGTCATGGCTCCAGTCCATTGAGAGTCAAAAAACTGACGCATAAAGTTAAAAATGCGCGTCGAGAAAAGGTCCTAACACGTTGCCAAATCATACCGTTAAAGTTTATCCGTCAGAGAAACCTCTGGCCAAAGAAGATCAGCTTGCCTGGAAAATAGCTGAAGTGGCGGCTGATCCAGTCGCCGTCAGCGATGCCGTCACCGATATGGTGATCAACCGCATCATTGACAATGCTTCCGTCGCAATTGCCTCTGTGAACCGCCATCCCGTGGCCAGTGCCCGCGCGCAGGCTATTGCCCACCCGAGATCAGGCGGCGCTGCCATTTTCGGCATGCCGAACGAGCAGCGATTTCACGCAGAATGGGCAGCCTGGGCCAATGGCACCGCCGTTCGCGAACTCGATTTCCACGATACTTTTTTGGCGGCAGATTATTCACACCCAGGCGACAACATCCCGCCGATCTTCGCGGTCGCCCAGCAATTGAATAAATCCGGCGCAGACTTGTTACGCGGTCTCGTGACGGGGTATGAAATCCAAATTGATCTGGTCAAAGGCATTTGCCTGCACGAACACAAGATCGACCATATCGCTCATTTGGGACCATCGGCAGCGGCAGGTATTGGCACCTTGTTGGGTCTTGATACCGACACGATTTATCAATCGGTTCAGCAGGCCTTGCACACTACAGTCTCCACCCGTCAATCCCGCAAAGGCGCCATATCGAGCTGGAAAGCTTTTGCGCCATCTCATGCCGGAAAGCTCGCCATCGAAGCCGTTGACCGTTGCATGCGCGGCGAAGGCGCACCCTCGCCGATCTATGAAGGTGAAGACAGTGTGATTGCCTGGATTTTGGATGGGCCTGATGCCAATTATACGGTTCCCCTGCCCGGCCCCGGTGAAGCCAAAGCGGCGATCTTGGAAAGCTACACCAAAGAGCATTCGGCCGAATATCAAAGTCAAGCGCTGATCGATCTGGCATTCCGCGTGCGTGAGGGCATTTCTGATTGGAACGACGTCGAAAGCATCAAGCTCTACACCAGCCACCACACCCACTACGTGATCGGCACCGGCGCTAAAGATCCTCAGAAAATGGACCCGACGGCGAGCCGGGAGACCCTGGATCATTCCATCATGTATATTCTGGCCGTCGCTTTGCAGGACGGTGAATGGCATCACGTGAGGTCTTACGCGCCGGAACGCGCTCAGCGTGAGGATACCGTCAAATTGTGGCATTCTATTTCTACCGAAGAAGACCCCGATTGGACCAAGCGCTATCATGAACCTGATCCGGACAAGCGCGCCTTTGGCGGACGTCTTGAAGTAACGCTTAAATCCGGCGAGAAAATTATAGATGAATTGGCTGTTGCCAACGCACACCCTGCTGGCGCTCGGCCATTTGCCCGTGATAATTATATCAACAAGTTTAAAACGCTCACCGACGGTAAAATTTCTGAGAGCGAAAGGGATCGCTTCCTTGAGCTCGTGCAAAACCTGCCTGATCTTGATGCGGCAGGCGTCAATGAGATTAATGTCCAAGTCGATGCCATTGAGGTTGAAAACAACACCCCTGACACGAAAGGGATTTTCTAATGTTATTTGGAACCAAAACAGCCGCGGAAAAGCGGGCCGATTTCAGAAAAGAGCTCGCCACTGGCAAGCTTTTGCAAATGCCCGGCGCCCACGAGCCGCTCGTCGCCCGAATTGTTGAAGAACAAGGCTTTGACGGTATTTATATCTCCGGCGGCGCATTATCTGCGGCGATGGCGATGCCGGATATCGGCCTGACAACTTTGACCGAAATAACCCAACGCGGCCGCCAAATTGCGCGGGTGACCGAGCTGCCAGCACTGATTGATTTGGATACCGGCTTTGGCGAAGCGATGAACACGGCTCGCACCATCCAGGAATGTGAAGAGCTCGGCCTTGCCGGTTGTCATATCGAAGATCAAGTGAGCCCCAAACGCTGTGGACATCTCGACAATAAAACCATTCTCGAAACCAAGGACATGTGCCAAAAAGTCGCCGCAGCAGTGAATGCCAAGCGCGATCCAAACTTTTTGCTGATGGTGCGGACCGATGCCAAAGCAACCGAAGGCATAGAGGCAGCCATTGAACGTTCAAAAGCCTATGTTGATGCGGGTGCCGAAGCGATTTTCCCGGAAGCCCTCAACACGCCGGAAGAATATGAAGCCTTTCGCGCCGCCATTGACGTGCCCCTGCTCGCCAACATGACTGAGTTTGGCAAGACGCCACTCTATTCCAAACAGCAGCTTGGAGATTTCGGCTACAACATTGCAATCTACCCGGTGTCCTCTTTGCGCCTGGCGATGGGAGCTGTTGAAGTTTCCTACGCCGCGCTCAAAAAAGAAGGCTCGCTCGAAAGCCAAGTCGAGAAAATGCAAACCCGCAAGCGATTGTACGAAGTCATCAAATATGAAGAGTACAATCAGTTCGATCAGAATTTACATAATTTCAAACTATAGACCGCATTTAGGGAGAATTTATTATGGCCCAGAAAAAATCTAAGAAGCCATCTAAAAAACCAACAAAGAAAGCCGCCAAGAAAGCAGTTGAACCAGATATCCGCAAAGGTCTGGTTGGCGTTATCGCCGACACCACTGCGGTTTCCAAAGTAATGCCCGAAACCAATTCACTGACCTATCGTGGATATGCGGTGCAGGATTTGGCGGCTAGTTGTTCTTTCGAAGAAGTCGCGTATTTATTGCTCAACGGTGATCTCCCCAACCGAAAACAGCTCAACGCCTTTAAAAAGAAAGAGCGTTCTTTGAGAAAACTCTCTGCGGCACACACGCAGGTCATTTCAAAGTTCCCGAAAAAAGCCCATCCTATGGATACCATTCGGACAGCGGTAAGTTATCTCGGGACAACAGAAGTCGCCTGGGGCGGTGAGCCGGAAGAAGCAGATATGGAACGCGCGATCAATATGTTGTCCAAAATTCCAACCATGATTGCGACCGATTTTCGCCTAAGGAACGGCAAAAAACGCATTTCGCCCAGAACAGATTTATCGATGGCAGAGAACTTTTTCCACATGTGCTTTGGCAAGGTGCCGCCGAAAGCTGTCGTCAAAGCATTCGATGTCTCGCTTATTCTTTATGCCGAGCACAGCTTTAACGCCTCGACCTTTACCAGCCGGGTGATCACCTCAACGCGCTCAGATATCTACTCAGCTGTTGTCGGCGGCATTGGCGCACTGAAAGGACCGCTGCACGGCGGCGCAAATGAAGCCGTCATGGAGATGATGAGAGCCATCCGCACACCTGCCCGTGCAGAGCCCTGGATCAGAGATGCCATGGCAAACAAAAAGCTGATCATGGGATTTGGCCACCGCGTCTACAAACAAGGTGACAGCCGTGTGCCAACGATGAACTCTTGCCTTGAAGACCTGACAAAATGGTCCGGCGACACAAAATGGCTCGGTATCTACAACATCCTCGCCGATATCTTCGTCAACGAAAAAGGCATCCACCCGAATTTGGATTTTCCCTCAGGCCCGGCGTACTATTTGATGGGTTTTCCAATCAATCTCTACACACCGATCTTTGTCATGGCCCGCATCACCGGCTGGTCCGCGCATTATCTTGAGCAAAACGCCAACAACGCTCTGATCCGCCCATTGAGTGCCTATTCCGGCCGCGCCCAACGCAAAGTCCCGGCGATCGCGAAGAGGAAGTAGGATCATTTATTAAATTTTGAGAAAGGGCGCCTTTGGCGTCCTTTTTTAATTTTCCTGCTCCGAGTTTCCCAATTAGCTTACTTGAAAATTCATTCAACTTCGTAGTCCATACACGTACCACACAATGCCCATAGATCAGCCTTATATCAATCACAGAAACTTTACAGGCGAAGCCGAGGCGGATCATTGACATCGCCAGGATTCATCCTAAATACCTCGCACGTGTTGCATTTGTTTCCCCACCGAACAAAGTAATCGTTTTACCCAACCGCCCCTCACTAGAGGTGACGCGCGGCGTTAATTCCCTGCAAAAATTGAATGAGTCGTAAAGGTTTCTAATATCATGAAGGCAATCTCCCACCGAGTATCTATTTTGGGTGCTCTTTTTTTATGGACTTTTGTCAGTCCTGCGATCGCTGCAAAAAACACTATAGAACTTGTCACAGGCAATGATTTTGCCCCTTACTCAGACGAAAAACTTCCTAAGGGCGGAATGTTAACGGACATCGTCAGAACAATATTTAATGAAGCAGGTTATCCGGTTAAAATATCTTTCGAGCATTGGAAACGCGGATACCGTGACACCAAATTCAATCAATTCGATGGAACATTTCCTTATTTCCGGGCGCCGAAACGGGATCGCGATTTTTTGTTTTCAGCACCATTATATGAAACGGTGGGACGCGTTTTTGTGTCAGACAATTTGGCAATAAGTGCCAATAAAATTAGTGAATTAGGCGGCCTTACTCTTTGCCGTGCACTGGGATATTCCATTCCCCGGGCATTTAGATCAATGGTCGAAAGCGGCAATATCCCTGTTCTAAGGGCACCAAAACCTGAAAATTGCTATCACATGATCAAACGAGATCGAGCTCAATTTGTCGTCTGGAACGATTTATTCGCCCAGTCAGTTATCAATCGGATTTCCGATAGCAAAGACACACTAAAAAAGCTGACAATTAATTGGCCCCCTTCAACATTGCATTTGATCGTCTCGAAAAAGCATCCCGACGCCGTTTCAATAATCGAAACCGTGAATACTGGATTAGATCGATTGCGCCGTAATGGACTTTATATTGACATCCTCAACCAGCATCGTGCTGGAAATTAACAATTTAGAACCAGTCGAAAAATTTTACTCTCCCTGCTCCAAAGTCGCCATCAATTCCCGCCATTCGCGTTTGCTCATGCCGCTGTCTTCTTGGGAGACGTTTTCACCAGCGAGCATCTTTTTGACGATGCCGAGGGAGGCAGCCGACAAATTTACGCCGCCGACGCGGTATTGCATGAAGGCCTTATGGGCGATCGGCACCCAGTGCTCCACGGTTTCCAGCATCGCATCCGCATAGACGCGGATTTCATACTGCGCATGGGCGTCGGCTCGGAGCGATAAGAAGTGTAGCAAATTATGCAGATCAATTTTCCAATACCATTGGGTATAGGCATTGAGCGTGAGGTTCATCCTGGCCAGTTCTCGCGCCAAACCACCTTTATCTTCGTCGATGATCTCACCTTTTTCATTTTCGTTGAGCATCTCTATGTAGTGATCGTAATTGCGGGTCGCGTCCTCTTTGAGAATATCGAGAACCCGCTGGGCTTCGGCGCCTTGGAGCAGATCGCCTCGGCCCTGATGGTTAAGGCTTGATTGCATGGCAAGCTGGTCGGCGCTCGGAATATAAAACTCGCGGTCGAGCACAGAATAGCGCGCCGAATATTCGTTCACATTGGCGGTGCGGTGGCGTATCCATTGCCGCGCTATAAATATCGGCACTTTGATGTGGTACTTAATCTCGCACATCTCGAACGGTGTGGTATGGCGATGACGCAGCAGATAATTAATCAGCCCCGCATCATCGGAAACTTTCTTAGTTCCTTTGCCATAGGAAACCCGCGCCGCCTGCACAATTGCCGCATCGTCGCCCATGTAGTCAATCACCCGAACAAAGCCATGATCCAAAACCGGCATCGGCTCGTACAAGACTTCTTCAAGTGCCGGCACGGTCGCTCTGCGCGTCTCGGCGAGTGTGGACCTTGAAGCTTCAATTTCTTGTTTTTGTTCGGGTGTCAATTCCATCAAAGGGCATTCCTAGTTAACATGATTTTCCGCTGCACTTTACCTGCCAATCGGATCGGATCAAAGACTTGAATCCAGCGCATGAGGGGCACCCGCATTTCATCACGTAAACGCCTGTAGAGGCCCCTTTCAAAAGGCCGCCGATAGGACTATATTGATTGCGTCGGTTTACCGACTATGGCGATAAACGCTTTGTAGAATAAGCGTAACGGACCCGGGGGCAGTGCCCGGCGCCTCCACCAAAAATTCCCGCTAATCCAGGGAGTTAGCGAATAACTCATTGGATATTACCGGGCCGTTATGGGGGCGAAACAGGATCGACGTGCGTAGTAAAAATAAAGTTTTTGCCCGGCATTGTACCACCGTTATCGGGCTACTTTTACAAATGCAAACGATAATGAAGCATTTGCGGTAGCAGCTTAACAGCTAACCTACCACGGGGTCCGGAGGGCACCTAGCAACAGAAGCCCTCCACTAATTTGGCGAATCACCTGGATTTAGTTCGGTGGATACGTAGAATAAGTGAGATTGGGCGAAAAGAGTAAAAATGTCAGAAGAAACATTTCCATATGACGAGTGGGTCAACGAGGCGCTCCGCAGCGTCTTAAGCCGCGCTCTTCAGAAACTGGCTGAACATGGACCGATAGGCGACCATCATTTTTTTATTAATTTTGACACCTCACATGACGGCGTCGATATACCCGGATTTCTCCGCGCCCAATACCCGGAAGAAATTACGATTGTTCTTCAGCACCAATTCGAAGAACTTATCATTGATGAGCAAGGCTTCGAAGTTTCGCTTTCCTTCAGTGGCAAGAAGAGCCACCTCACGGTACCCTTTGATGCGGTGACCTCCTTTGCTGACCCGTCGGTGAATTTCGGCCTTCAGATTGGCGTTAATTCCGTCAACGATGCAATGTTGCAGGCGCAAGGTGACGTTGAGAACGACGCTGATTTTGACGATTCGTCGATAGAGATAAACGACACACAGGATTTGTCAGACGAAAGTTCACTGACGCCCTTTGCACCGGCTAAACAACAACCTCAATTGCAAGAAAATGACGATATTTACGAAGACGAAAGCGATGACCAAGCCTCAGATGAGGATGAAGCAGATGACGGTCCCAAAACCGCAGAAGTTATTGCGCTTGATGCTTTCCGTAAAAAATAACCAAGCCCTTTTTTATATCCCACAATTTAAAAATTCTAATCAGGTGACTCCATGAGTGATGATAATTATTTTCCGATGGTTCCCTCCTTCGAGGACACAACGCAGTATCGCCTTTTAACAACCGACTACGTTGAAACCATCGACGTTGAGGGCCGTGAGATTCTAAAGATCGATCCGGAGGGCATCGCTTTACTGACTGCGCAAGGCTTCTCAGACACCTCGCATCTCTTACGAACCGAACATTTGGAACAAGTCCGAAAAATTCTCGATGATCCGGAAGCTTCCGACAATGACCGTTTTGTTGCGCTTGATATGCTCAAAAATGCCAACATCGCTTCCGGCCGCGTGCTGCCGATGTGCCAGGATACCGGCACTGCAATCATCATGGGGGAAAAAGGCGAGCAGGTTTGGGTCGATGGCAATGATGAAGCAGCAATCTCCGAAGGCGTTCGGCGCACCTATGACACCGACAATTTGCGCTTTAGCCAGTTAGCGCCTTTATCGATGTATGACGAAGTTAATACCGGCGACAATCTGCCGGCACAAATCGAAATCTATGCCGATAAAGGTCCGACTTACAAATTTATGTTTGTCGCCAAAGGCGGCGGATCGGCCAACAAATCGATGCTCTATCAGCAAACGCGCGCGGTTCTCAATCCGGAAAGTTTAATGAAATTCCTGGATAAGGAAATCCGTAACATTGGTACGGCTGCCTGCCCGCCCTATCATCTCGCCATCGTCATAGGTGGCACCTCGGCTGAGTTCAACCTTAAGATGGTCAAATATGCTTCGACCCATTACCTCGATAATTTACCGACGGAAGGAAACGAGCACGGCCAGATTTTTCGTGACCTGGAACTTGAAAAAGACGTCCACAAACTTACCCAGGAAATCGGCATCGGCGCTCAGTTTGGTGGCAAGTATTTCTGCCACGACGTGCGGGTGATCCGCATGCCGCGCCACGGTGCCTCTTGCCCAATCGGTATCGGTGTATCCTGCTCAGCCGATCGTCAGATACTCGGCAAAATCACCAAGGACGGCATTTTCCTGGAAGAAATGGATACCAACCCGGCGCGTTTCCTACCCGAAATTACCGATGAGCATTTGGACGACGATGTTGTAATAATTGATCTCAACCAATCGATGGATGATGTCCGGGCTGAGCTTTCCAAACACCCGATCAAAACGCGGCTTTCCCTCAACGGTTCCTTGATCGTCGCCCGGGATATTGCCCATGCGAAACTTAAAGAGCGCATCGATAACGGCGAAGGTCTGCCGCAATATGCCAAAGACCATGCGGTCTATTACGCCGGCCCGGCCAAAACACCGGAAGGTATGGCGTCTGGCTCGTTTGGTCCAACAACCGCCGGGCGGATGGACAGCTATGTTGATTTGTTCCAGGAAAATGGCGGCTCAATGGTCATGCTCGCCAAAGGCAATCGCTCCCAAGCAGTGACCGATGCCTGTAAAAAACACGGCGGCTTTTATCTCGGCTCCATTGGCGGCCCCGCGGCGCGCCTGGCTTTGGAATGCATCAAAAAAATCGAAGTGCTGGAATATGAAGAGCTCGGCATGGAAGCGGTCTGGAAAATCGACGTCGAAGACTTCCCGGCTTTCATCGTTGTGGATGACAAAGGCAATGACTTCTTCGCCGAATTCAGGGCGAAGTAGGTTTTTTGGAAGGGGACGATTTTTCCTCTCTTGCGTCGCCCTGGACTTGATCCAGGGTCCAGTCTTATTCCCAGCTGACTATAAAGTTAAATTTTCTGGATTCTGGCCTTCGCCAGAATGACGGCGTAAAATAATGAATGTCTATGTTGCCTCCCTTCCTTTTTGATGGTCCAGAAGACGCAGACACCACTTTTGCCTTCGCTCATGGTGCCGGCGTCGGCATGGAAAGTGACTTCATGGATACTATCGCGCGAGGCCTCGCCAAAAAAGGCGTTCGGGTGGCGCGCTTTGAATTTTCCTACATGCAAAAACGCCGGGAAGACGGAAAACGCCGACCGCCGGATCGTGCTCCGATCCTATTAGATATCTGGCGGGCGGTGATTGAGGGACTTGGGCGCGAAAACTTGTTTATCGGCGGCAAATCCATGGGCGGGCGTCTCGCCAGCATGATCGCCGCTGATCTTGAACGTGAAGAAGCGGCTGTCAAAGGCTGTATTTGTCTTGGGTATCCGTTTCACCCGCCGGGCAAACCCGAAAAGCTCCGCGTCGAGCATTTGGCTACTCTCGAAACACCTAGCCTGATCCTACAAGGCACCCGAGACTCTTTTGGCACCCAAGAAGAAGTCTCAAGCTATGAACTTTCGAGTAAGATCGACATTCATTGGTTGGAAGACGGTGAGCACAACTTCATCCCCCGCAAGAGATCCGGCCGCACGACGATGCAAAACTGGGATGAGGCGATTGAGGCGATGCTAAATTTTATGAATTTCACCGAAACGTGACCAATAGTTTTTCGGGCATGACTGTCTCACCCAAAATTTTCTGATATAAAGGCAAAAATACGCACTGGGGAAATTCGAGTAATTGGAAATCGGAAATTATGGCCAAGACCACCTATAATTATAAGCGTTACAAAATGTCTGAATATGAACTCGGTGTATTTCCGGGCGCGAAGGCTGGCGAGATAGCTGACAATTTCACCCTCCGTGATCAAGACGGCAGCGAGGTTTCTCTCGAACAATATCGTGGTAAATGGGTTGTTTTAGAAACCGGGTCAATCACCTGTTCGATGTATGTTAAAAACATTTCTGGCATTAAAAAGCTCGAAGCTAAATATCCCGATGTCGAATTCCTTCTTATATACGTTCGGGAAGCCCATCCGGGGGCCCGCCTCGGTCCCCACGAAACCGATCAACAAAAGCTCGAAATGGCGGAGAAGTTGCGCGAATTTTATGGTGAGCACCGCAAAATTCTGGTCGATAATGTCGACGGCGATATGCACAAAGCTTACGGCGAACTCCCCAACATGGTTTATGTCATCAACCCCGACGGCAAAGTGATTTATCGCTGCAATTGGGCCTTTCCCAAATACATCGATAAAGTCCTCGCCAATCGCGATCAACTCCACACCAAGGAATATATGGCGATCATCACGGCTGCGCCTTGGGTCATGATCCCGGTTGTGCTCCGCGGTGGCTGGGATGCGCTCTGGGATCTCCTGATAGCGCTGCCCATGATCACCATCGCCCACCTCAAGGCAGATTGGCAGAACCTCAAAAAGAAAATGAGTGGTGGCCCGGAGAAAAAAGAGGCTGCTAAGTAACTATTTTCACTGCCCCCTCTTCCCTCGAGGGAGAGGGTCGGGGTGAGGGGGCTATTAGAATCACCCTCCCCTAACCCCTCCCATCAAGGGAGGAGAATCCATAGTTAAATCGCCTCACCTTCTTTCATCTCAGCGATTTTTTCCTCTGAAAAACCAAACTCAGCCAATATTTCTTCGGTATGCTCACCCAGATTTGGAGCGCGGCGGTGAATTTTGGTCGGCGTTTTGGAATACTTCACCGGATGCCCGATAACGCGGAGCGAACTGCCTTGAGATGAGCCAACATCCTGCACCATGTCCCGCGCCGCGGTTTGCTCATTAGAGGTCATTTGATCGATATTGAGCACGGGTCCTGCGGGAATTCCAGCGTCTTCCAGCTTTTGCTGCCAAGCCTCAGTGGTATCGGTTTTAAAATGACCCGTCAGTTCCTCAACCAGCGCGTCCAAATTTGCCATCCGGTCTTTGGGCTCTAAAAAGCGTTCATCCTCGGCCAATTCCGGCACGCCCAAGAGCGCCGTTAGTTTTTTCCAGAGCCCTTGATTGGCCGAGCCGATGTTGAGCCAGCCGTCACTGGTCTGAAATGCTTGATAGGGCGCCATCAAAGGGTGGGCTGAGCCCATCGCCACCGGAAGCTCACCCGACGCCATAAAGATCGCTGACTGCCAATAGGTGTGCATGATGCCGGCTTCAAACAGCGAGGTATCAACATACTGGCCCTCGCCGGTATTCGCTTTATGGAGTAGCGCCGCCAAAATCCCCATTGCGCCCAATGTGCCAGCCGTAATATCCGTCACCGGTGCGCCGACTTTGACCGGCGGGCGCTCAGGGCTTTCGCCGGTAATGCTCATCAATCCGCTCATGCCTTGCGCAACCAAATCAAAGCCGCCTTTATCCGCGTAAGGACCGGTCCGTCCATAGCCTGAGATCGAACAATATATAAGGCCGGGGCAGCTTTCTTTTAGCTGTTCATAGCCGACACCGTAATGTTCGACCGCACCTTTGCGGTAATTCTCAATAAAGACGTCTGCTCCCTCGACCAATCGTTTGAGCGCCGCCTTTCCTTCTTCGGTTTTTAGATTAAGACCGATGCTGCGTTTATTGCGGTTCATCATCGAGAACGGCGCGGATTCATCATCGACAAAGGGTGCGAGCTTGCGCACATCATCGCCGCCCGGCAAACGCTCGACTTTGATCACGTCAGCGCCCATATCAGCCAACATCAAGCCGCAAGTCGGCGCCGCCATGACATGGCTCATTTCAATAACCCGGACACCGGATAATATCGACTTTGTACTCATTGATTATTTTCCTTTAAAATCCGGTTTTTGTTTGGCTAAAAAAGCGCGAACGCCTTCTTGATAATCCTCGGTATCGAAGCAGGCAAAACCTTCAGCTTCATCTGCCTTTGTCAGCGGTTGAGGTGAGCGAGCGCCGTCGACCACTTTGTTGACAAACTTTTTGTGCCAGCGATTGACCAGCGGCGCGCCGGCGCAAATTTTCTCGACCGTCTTAGCAACAGCCGCATCGACCTCTTCATCCGGCACGACGCGATTTACGAGCCCTTTCTCGCATGCTTCCTCTGCGCCGAATACCCTGGCTTCATACAGAATTTCGAGCGCGACAGAAGGCCCGACCAGGCTCACCAAAGCTTCAACTTCTGGATAAGCCATCACCAAGCCTAAGCGACTGATCGGCACACCGAATTTGGAGCTTTCACCGCAAATCCGCATGTCGCACATCAGGGCTAGCTCTAAGGCGCCGCCAACACAAAGACCCCTGATGCGCGCGATCACCGGATGACGGCAATTCCGTATGGCATGCATCGAGCTGTGCATCAGTCCGCCATATTCTTCGGCTTGTTCCGAGTTATTGCGCTCAACGGCGAATTCGGAGATGTCAGCGCCGGGCCCTACCGCTTCGTCGCCAGCGCCCCTGAAAATAATACAGCCGAGGCTGTCATCTTGATCCAGTTCAGAAAATATCTCGCCAACGCGCGCCCACATTTCTTTGTTGAGCGCGTTGAGCTTCTCCGGGCGGTTTAAAATCACCGTCGCAACCCGGCCCTCGCGCTCCAATAAAACAACTTCCGTAGATGGCATTTTACGCTCCCGAATCAATCAATTGACTTCTATTATTGGAGCGTAACAAATCACGGCGACTATTGAAACGATTTGCGCCTTGACGATGTGGCGCGTGTCTTCTACCTCGTGCCTATCATGCCCATTGAACTCTCAGTCCTATCAGCTTTTCTTGTTGCCGCCGCGGCCATTGTGCTCTCGCCCGGCCCCGACACGATTATTATTATTCGCTATACGATGAGTTCCGGGAAACGAATCGGTGTTGCAACGGTCGCTGGCGTTCAATTAGGTTTGGTCTTTCATACCGTTCTTGCCATTTTTGGCATCACCGTGATCATTGCCTCCTCCGCGATGCTGTTTAAAGGTGTTGCGATTGCCGGCGCGGTGTACCTCGCCTGGCTCGGCGTGCAGGGATTTTTGCCCAGCAGTTCAACATTTGGATTTTCGGGCACGGCCGCCACGGTCTCAGGTCATAAAGCGTGGCGGGATGCCTTTGTCTCCAACGCGCTCAATCCTAAAGTCATTGTGCTGTATTTGGCACTGATGCCGAATTTTCTCGATTTGGAACGCGGTAATATCGGGGCTCAACTCGCCGTCTTGGGGGCAGCGCTCATCGTCATAAACATTATCTGGCAGAGTGGCTTGGTGATCGCCGCTGACCGCGCCCGCGATTGGCTCGACACCCCAAACGTTCAAAAATGGATATCCTGGAGTACCGGCGGCATTTTGATCTGCTTCGCTGGCATCATGCTTTGGACGAATGTCTTTTATACGTTAACATTGTAATAAAGGTTCCAGGAACCTTTATTACATTTCATCAGACGTTGAACCTAAACAGCACGATGTCGCCGTCTTTAACGACATAGTCGCGGCCTTCTTGGCGCATTTTGCCGGCGTCTTTGCACGGCACTTCACCGCCAAGACCAACAAAATCGTCATAGGCAATGGTTTCAGCGCAGATGAAGCCTTTTTCGAAATCGGTATGAATAACACCCGCCGCCTGAGGCGCTTTGGTATCGGTCGTAATTGTCCAGGCGCGGGCTTCTTTCGGCCCTGCTGTGAAGTATGTGATCAATCCCAGCAGCTGATAGCCGGCTCTGATCAAACGCGCGAGACCGGTTTCTTCCAGGCCTAAGGCTTCTAAAAATTCCTGGCGTTCGGCGGCGTCGGTTAATTGCACGACTTCAGATTCGATCTTGGCCGAGACAACGATGGAAGCCGCGCCGTTTTCATCTGCGTAGGTCGCAACGCGCTCGGTATATTCATTACCGTCCGCCGCATCGTCTTCATTCACGTTGCAGACATAAAGCACCGGCTTTGAGGTCAGCAATTGCAGCATTTGAAACAAACGCTCGTCATCGTCGGAGATATCTACCGTGCGGGCAGGTTTACCTTCGCGCAAAGCTTCCAGGCAGCGCTCGATGATCAGCAATTGCTGGACAGCGTCCTTGTCGTTACCGCGGGTTTTTTTGATCAGCGGATCAACCCGCATTTCCAGGCTTTCGAGATCGGCGAGCATGAGTTCAGTTTCGACCGTCTCAGCATCGCGGATAGGATCAATACTTTCATCAACATGCGTGATATCGGCATCTTCAAAACACCGGAGCACATGGAGAATGGCATCGGTTTCCCGAATGTTAGCGAGAAACTGATTGCCGAGCCCCTCGCCTTTGCTGGCCCCTTTAACGAGACCGGCAATATCTAAAAATTCAACATGGGTCGGCACAATTTGCGCCGATTTTGCGATCGTAGAGATTTCATCGAGACGACCATCCGGCACATTCACCCGGCCGGTATTAGGCTCGATGGTGCAAAACGGATAGTTTGCCGCTTCCGCTGCAATGGTTTCCGTGAGGGCATTGAAAAGAGTGGATTTGCCGACATTCGGCAATCCAACGATACCGCAGTTAAATCCCATTAGGTGTTATTTTCCTTATTCTCTTTTTCTTTGGGCGGATTGAGGATCAGCGATACCTTCGTTGTAAATCCAGCATCATCGCCTTTTATCAGCTTATCTATACTCACCGTCATCGCATCCAAAAGCGGCTCAACCCATTTCTGGTCTTCTTTTGAGAAGTCTTTCAGCACATGGCCGGTGACGCGGCCTTTTTCGCCAGGATGACCAATCCCAATACGAACCCGATGAAAATCCGGGCCTATATGGGCCGCTATGCTTTTAAGCCCATTATGGCCAGCAAGACCGCCGCCCTTTTTAGCGCGAATTTTGCCGGGCGCCAGATCAAGTTCGTCATGTAGAATAATGACGTCTTCCGCTTCAATTTTGTAGAAACGCGTGGCTTCCGAGACCGAACGACCGGATTCGTTCATAAAGGTCGTTGGCTTGAGCAGAAGTACTTTTTCGCCGGCAATTGTGCCATCTGCAACTTCACCCTGAAATTTTGAGCGAAATGGCGCAAAGGAATAATGGCGATGGATATCATCCACCGCCATAAAACCTATATTGTGACGATTACCTGCGTAGTCTGAGCCGGGATTACCGAGTCCAACTAGAAGGTACATGCATTTTCTCCAAAAGGAGGTTTAGTCTTCAGAATCGCCTTCGGCAGCGTCTTCAGCACCTTCTTCGCCTTCGACACCTTCTTCGCCTTCGAGACCCTCTTCGCCTTCTTCGCCTTCTATTTCTTCTTCAATTTCTTCCATAATGGTCGGCGCAGCAACGGTAACGACTGTAAAGTCACGATCCGTAATCGGCTCAACACCTTCCGGCAAATTCATCATTGAAATATGGACGGAGTCACCAATATCCAGGCCGGTCAGGTCGATTTCAATATCTTGTGGGATATTCAAGGGTGAGCAACGCAATTCAATTTCGCGGCGCACAATGTTCAACACACCACCGCGTTTGAGGCCAGGTGATTCTTCTTCATTGGCAAAGATCACTGGAATCTCAAGAACGATTTTCGTGTTTTCGTTAAAGCGCAAAAAGTCGACATGCAACGGACGATCCGTGACGGGATCGAGTTGCAAATCACGAGCAAGCACTTGATGTTTGTTGCCCGCAACGTCAACGGCGAAAACATGCGTAAAAAATCCGGGGTTGTTGATAAGCCGGGTCAGTTCTTTTCCATCTACGGAAATCATAACTGCGTCCTGCTTATCACCATAAATAACCGCTGGGACTTTGCCCTCGCGACGTGTTGCTCGAGCCGCCCCCTTGCCTGCTCGATCACGCGTCTCTGCGGCGATATTAATAGCTTCAGCCATTGTCTTACTCCTAAAATTAATGCGTTAAGACGCCGATAAAGTACCTTGGCCTCCAGGGGTGCCAAGCGAACTGAATAGGCGCACTAATTTAACGCTAGAAAGGCGAGGGTGTATAGCTTTACAGGCAGACTGTCAACACCAGCTGAGCAATGAAAAGAGGCGGTGTTTAGCCCAATTCAAATAAGCTTGAGACCGAGTTTTCATCGCTGATCCGGCGCATTGCTTCTGCGATCAATGGCGCGATGGTAATTTGCTCAATATTATGAGCCACACGCATCGCTTCGGTAGCCATAATACTGTCCGTCGCAACCAACGATTCCAAGGGAGAAGACGATATACGGGCAACCGCGCCTCCGGATAAAACGCCATGGGTGATGTAGGCAGAAACCGATTTCGCCCCATGATCCATAAGAGCAACGGCGCCATTACACAACGTGCCACCAGAATCGACAATATCGTCGATAAGGATGCAGCGACGATCTTTAACATCACCGATGATATTCATGACTTCAGACTCGCCCGCCCGCTCGCGGCGTTTGTCGATGATTGCAAGATCCGTATTCAGGCCCTTCGCGAAGGCCCGAGCCCGGATAACACCGCCAACATCCGGCGAAACCATCATCAAATCATCGCCATTATATTTTTCATTAATATCTTTGATGAAAACCGGTGCAGCATAGAGATTATCCAGCGGAATATCGAAAAAGCCTTGGATTTGCCCGGCATGAAGATCAAGCGTCAGAACGCGATCAGCACCGGCTTCCGTAATCAGATTTGCCACCAATTTGGCGGAAATCGGGGTTCTTGGCCCGGATTTGCGGTCTTGGCGCGCATAGCCAAAATAGGGCAGCACTGCCGTTATGCGCCTGGCTGAGCCGCGCTTTAGCGCATCCATCGTCACCAGTAACTCCATCAAATTATCATTTGCCGGATAGGAAGTGGACTGAATGACAAAGACATCTTCGCCGCGAACGTTCTCGTTGATTTCAACAAAAACCTCCATATCGGAGAAGCGGCGAATGCTCGCGCTGGTCAAAGGCAGATTGAGATAGGCAGAGATCGCTTCTGCGATCGGACGATTACTATTGCAGCTTAGGACTTTCATCCTGGCAGGACCCCCTTAAAAGAAACTGGGCGGATAACTGACTGGAAACCCCATATGAAATCCAAAATTATTAGGCATTCCCATTCCAGCCGGAACCATGATTTTATTATCAGTGAGTCCGGTTCATGTAAACGGAATAGAGTCATCATTTGAGGATTCTTTTATCCAGGCGGAACGATCAGACGTGGCTTGCCCTTCCGCGGCGAAAGATTTTGCTCAACAATATCAATAATGCCAATGCTGGCACCTTGCGCAATCACATGAGCAGCATCCCCCCAACGCCCACTTAAGGTGCCAACCGGTACCTTATTGTTTTGGGTGACTTTTCCAAGTTCCTTGCCTTCTTTTGTTGCCACCAACCAGGTAATAGCGACATCGTTGGCACCATTAAATGGCGGGCTGACATTGACAAATCCTTTCACCAAAATGGTTGAGTTGGGACGCTCAGAAACGAGTTCAGCGCCGGCAATATCGAGGAATCGGCGCAGATTGCGATAGAGCGAATTTTTACCATCACCCGGGGCTCCAATGATTTCCGCCAGGAAAATTTTCGGCTTTTTGGACAAATTAGCCGAATCACCTACCGATTGAGAGGCAACCAGGGCCGATTTCGATCCAGATTGTTGTGCATTTTCATTAACCGAAGGCGGTAACTTTAACTCTCCTCTGGCAAGTCGTTGCTGGGCATATAATAGCCGCACAACTTCTTTCCCGGTATCAACGCTTAGATCGGCGAGCAAGTCTTTGTCTAGAAACAGCCAGCCTGCCCGATCACCGGAAAGCCGCTGATCAAAGGCATCAAGTTTATTGCCTTTAGAATCCGCAAGCGTCCAAATAATCTCGATCTCTTCCGGATCAAAAACGGATGGATAGAAAATTTTAAGCTGGCCCTTCAAAATGTAGCGCGGGCGGAAATTAACCGCAGCACTCGCCGGAACATTCTCTGCCCAAAGCGATTTAATCATGTTTTCTTTTAAAGGCTTGGAAAGAGATTCCGGCAAAGAAGGATCAATTTCAACGCGGATCGCCCCGCCGCCGGCAAGGGCCAAAAGCGGGTTGCCCACGGCACTGCCTTGATGGGCGAAGGGTTTCGGTAATATGCCACAAGCTGCAAGCAGACCCGCGCAACACAAAACCACAATAGTCCGGATAGATTTACACCACACAGGTCACCAACATAACTGCCAGGCAAAAGAACAATAAAATTACGATATGCGGCATTTAACCACCTTTGCCAAAATCTAACGATCCCACTGTTTACGGCGCCAGCGCAATTACAGAAATTTCTCGACCGTAATCTTCTGCGCCCTGCAAAACGGATCGTCGATAACTATAGAATAAGTTTTCATCGGTGCAGGTATCATACCCGGTCCGATGGATTTCCGCGATACCGGCGTCTTTCAATCTGGCCTCAATATAACCCGCCAAATCAAACATGTGATGCCCGTCTCTTAAGGACGGCGTGAAAAATTCAGAGTTCATCTCTCTGGCCTCTACAAACCTTTCATAGAATTCCGGCCCAACTTCGTAAGATTGTTGCCCAATGCATGGACCAATCGCTGGTTTAATATTGACTAAGGACGCGCCCAAATTGACCATGCAGCCCATCGTAGCCTCTAAAATACCAGTAAGTGCACCTTTCCAACCGGCATGGGCCGCGCCAATTACACCGGCGTGCTCATCTGCAAACAAAATCGGCGCGCAGTCTGCTGTCAGAATACCAAGCGCAATGCCACGCGTGCTGGTCGCCATGCCATCCGCCACCGGTGCGTCATTGCGTTGCCAGACATTGTCCACAGTAATCGCCGTTGCGGAATGCTCTTGATGGCAAGTTACCAATTGTAGATTTTCTATTTCCAACTCGCTGGCAACGCGTTGGCGGTTCTCTTTCACGTTTTCGGAGACATCGTCCGAGCCATAGCCACAATTAAGCGAGGTATATACACCGTTGCTCACACCGCCTTCACGGGTGAAAAAACCGTGACGGATATTTGAATATTTTCTTAAAGCACCAACCGTAATCACAGACTTCTCTTTAGTTATCCTGCAAAACCTTCAGGCATTGGCTGGTCAGCATGTGCTATCGCCAACACTTTGAACAGCCTGCCCATTTCATTCTCGCCAATCAATCGATTTAATCCGGAAATCACTTCAGACTTTTGGCGATCCGAGGCGGCTTTTTTCAATTGCTTTGCTCGATGCTCGATCCCGAGACGTCTTAGAAAGTCGCTTTGAGGGATGGCGCCATAGGCGGAAGCCCCCACTGCCCGGGCGGTTTCAGCTAGGCGTTCAAAATCGACATGGGCTGTCAAATCGGCCTCACCTGGATCAAGAAGCACGTTGTGATATTGATGATTTTTGACCGCTTGCAAAGTGTCACCAATGGCTGACTGAGTGTGTCCATAGTCGATAAAAAGCGCGGCCCCGCCAAATTTTGCAATCGATTCGGAAATTGATGTCACCAGGCTGATGCCGCTTTGGCAAAATTCAAATATGCTGCCGAGTGGCCCTTCAAACAAATCTCGGGGAATAAAGCTGTCAGGCACAATAACACTTTGGTCTAACATCCATTGAAGTTCATCACCCTCATTGCGACCGACTTTTCGTTCGCCCCACCCAGCAACAGTTTTCTCAAATTGGCGGATTGGAAGCGCGTCGATCAATTCGTTGGCAATCAAAATAAAAGGTCCTTCAGGAACGTCAGCAAAACTTTCATGCCATTGAATATCAAACTCCAAAGACTGTAAATTCCGGCGCTGGCGTATTTGCAGGCTCGGGCTGGTTTCAATCATATGAATTTCAATAGCGTCCAGGAAAGTTGGTGCCATTACCAAAGCGCGCAACGCATCGACCATCAATGTGCCGCGCCCCGGCCCCATTTCTATAAGACTTATTTTCTCTGGTTGGCCCATCTGATCCCAAACGGTCGCGCACCAAAGACCAATGAGTTCGCCGAACATTTGGCTGATCTCGGGCGCCGTGATGAAGTCACCTTGTTTGCCGAGCGGGTCGCCGGTCATGTAATAGCCGTGTTTAGGGTTTGCCAGTGCTTCTGACATGTAATCCGCGACCGACAAAGGTCCTTCAGCGGCGATACGTCTTTTAAGATGATCAAGTAGCTCACTCATGGAGCGAGTTTAGGCGGTTTTTGGTGAGCGGAAAATAAGATAAAGCCCGAGCAGCACGAGAGGGACAGATAGCAACTGGCCCATCGTGAAATTGCCAAACAAAAATCCGATTTGAGCGTCGGGCTGGCGGAACACCTCAACGAAGCTCCGCGCTACCGCATAGCCAACCATGAAGACGCCGGACAGAAAGCCTACTTTAAGCCGCAGATGCTCCTTTTGAGACAAAAGATAAAGCACTATAAACATCAGCAAACCTTCCAGAAGTGCCTCATAAAGCTGACTTGGATGGCGGGCCAATGTACCGCCGTTTGGAAAGACCATCGCCCAAGGTACATCTGAGACGCGGCCAAACAGCTCGCCATTGATAAAATTGGCAATGCGGCCAAAAAACAAGCCGATGGGGACGGCGCAGGCGACAGTATCACCAACCGCCCAATAATTCAGTTTGCGCTGCCGGCAAAACAGAATGATCGCGATGATCACGCCGAGTAGTCCGCCGTGAAAGGACATACCACCCTGCCAAACCTGCAAAATAGCCAAAGGGTTGGAAAGATAAATTTCGGCATTATAAAAGCCGACATAGCCGAGCCGTCCGCCTAAAACGACACCCAATGTAATCCACAATAAAAAATCGTCGACGTTCTTTTTGTTCATGGCATGGGGGGGTTTGGTTACAAACCAAACGATATATTTCCATCCAATTAACAGCCCGGCGATAAAAGCCAGGCTATACCAACGAACGGCAAGAGGGCCAATGTCAAAGAATGGCCCGATCGCAAAAATCACTGGATCGATAATGGGAAACGGTAGTGCAAATGTCATGGGTGATCATCTACCCGAAACCGACGCCCAGGCCAAATTAATTTTTATTAAATTATGGAAAACTCTTCGTGAAGATAGAAACGCAGATCAATTCAGCGTATGGCGTCCATTTTTCAACAACACGATTGTAGCCTTTCTGGATTCTGGCCATGAATTGTCGTGGGCCAGAATGACGATTTATTTTTAAAAGCTACCTACCTTAACTTTTAATTGTGAACCAATGGGATTTAAGTAAGCTGTCGCTAAACTAAAAAATATTGGGGGAATACAAATGTCATATCCAGAAAAACCAATCCGCATCATATTGCCGTTTGGGCCGCCTGGCTTTTCGAGTAGGGTCGGTTTTGCCCTGCAACCGTTTATGGCGGAATATCTTGGTGAGGAAATCTATTTCGAGCATATAACAGGCGGGTTTGGTGGATCGAATGGTCCAACCGCCGCGGCAGCTGCTGATTCAGACGGCTATACCCTATTCATGGGAACCATCGGCAACATGGCTTTGCTGCCGACAATCCTGCCCGATTACGCCATTGACCCTCTGGAAGACCTCACACAAATTATTAAACTTGCCGACACACCAAATATATTGGTGGCGCACCCTTCTCTTGGAATTAACTGTCTGGAGGAACTTAAAGCCGCAGCGAGTGCGAAACCCGGCACGTTGAAATATCACGGTATCAATGCCAGAAGCATTCACATGCTGGAATTCAAATCCCTGATTGAAGAAACCGGAATAGACCTTATCGAAATACCCCCAAACAGTGGATCAGAAGGCGCGATTGCCGCGATTTTATCTGGTGATATAGATTTAACGATTACAACGGGGCCGCGATTGTTGAATGATGTCAACGCCGGCAATGTCGTCGCCCTTGCCGCTATATGCCCGAGCCGGGTTGTTGTCTATTCGGATGTGCCGACAATGATGGAGCTTGGCCTTAAGACAACGGGATCAGGATCCTGGATGAGTTTGTCCGCACCCAGCGGCGTATCTGATGAAATTGTTGAAATGGTTTTCCAGGCCGCCAAAAAAGCCTCAGAGCAGCCAAGTGTTCACGCCGAACTTGCCAAACAGGCGATGGTCATTAATGCGAGCGCTTCGCCCCAAGAGGCCCGCGCGTTTATCGAACAGGAAACGGAAAGATTAAATCAGGCGTCAACTAAAGCAGGGTTGATTTAACAGTAAGGATCATCCGCCATCAGATAGTCCTGGACGTAGCGTTTGACGCCCTCTTCAAGCGAGGTGCTACCACCGTTATAGCCGGCGCTGCGCAGGCGATCCATATTGGCCTCGGTGAAATATTGATATTTGTCGCGGATGTTCTCAGGCGTTGGGATGAACTCGATATCGGGCTCTTTGCCGAGCGCGGCAAACACAGCCTCGGCCAAATCTTTAAAGGCGCGTGCTGAGCCGGTGCCGCAATTGAACAAACCGCTGACATCGCGGTTTTCAAACAGCCACATCATCACATCGACGCAATCACCGACCCAGATGAAGTCCCGCATCTGGCCGCCATCTTCATAATCTGGATTATGAGATTTAAACAGGCGCGCTGTACCGGTTTCTTGAATTTGTTTGTAGATTTGCGGCACAACACTTTGCTGGCCGCCTTTATGATATTCGTTTGGACCGTAGACATTAAAAAATTTCAGGCCGGCCCATTGCGGCGGTGCTTTCGCGCCATCAGCGACCATGCGCGCTACCCGGCGATCAAAAAGATGTTTGCTCCATCCATAGGCGTTCATGGGCTGAAGTTTTGCGAGCGCATCGCAGGAGCCATCGTCGTCAAAGCCTTCTGTACGATCTCCGTAGGTCGCGGCCGAAGACGCATAGATGAACGGCACTTGGCGCTCCGCGCACCAAGTCCATAAATCCAACGACAGCCGAAAATTGTTTTCCATGATCAGATCGACATTGGTCTCCGTGGTCGAGGAGATTGCGCCCATATGAAAAATGGTTTCGATGCCGCCGTCATTGTCTTCTAGAAAAAACAACAATTCTTCGGGCTCAATCACATCTGCGAGCTCATACTTGGCAAGATTGCGCCATTTATCGTCCTCGCCCAGACGATCACAAACGACAATTTCCGACTCGCCCCTTGCGGCTAAGGCGGCAACCAAGTTTGAGCCAATAAATCCGGCAGCGCCGGTCACTAAGATCATGGACGTGTTATAAGGTGCCTGACTCATCGGATCAAGTTCAGTTGGCAAGTTGCGGAACGCCCTCAATCCGCATATATATAACTCAACCAATCGAACAGCCTTTAACAAGGAATACGGCCATGCAGACAAGAAACCGGTTTTTTGATGATCTCGCCAAAGTCGCGAATAGTGCTGCTGGAACTGTCGCTGGCATGAAAGACGAAGTTGAGCAGATGGTCCGTGGCCGCGTCGAAACCTTTATCGGCAGCATGAATTTGGTTACCCGCGAAGAATTTGAGGTCGCGAGAGCGATGGCGGCAAAAGCACGCGACGAGCAGGAAAAACTCGAAAAGAGAATCGTTGAGCTAGAAGCAAAATTAAAGACGCAAAAACCGAAAACCACCGGCGCAAAAGCCAGTTCAAAGAAGACGAGCACGACCCGCAAGCCTAAAAAAGGCTAATTGCGCATCCCAAAACCGCTGGTTTCAGCCTTATCCACAGAAAAAATTGCCTCTTGAGCGACATCCCTCTTGCGCCCGGACTCGGCTTCTGTCAGGCTACTTCTAGTACTCAAGGGGGAGTTACACACAATATCTAGTTATTTCGTGTAAATACCTGGATTTTGCAGCTTCCCCACCCGTGACGCCAATTTACTCGGAGGCACCTGTCATGGCTCAGGTCGATTATGTTCTAGACGATGCTCCAGAAATTCCGCCTCTCGACATTGTCGAGCAGGTCTTAAGTAACCAGGGATGGCGTTTAAACCGCGTTCGTGAAGAAGAAATGGCGGCCGAATATAACGGTCGGTGGTGTGATTATAGTCTGCATTTTGCTTGGTCAGATGAGATTTGCGCCATTCACTTCACCTGTGCATTCGATATTCGGGTTCCAGATCGAAAAACCGTGGCGATTAACAATCTCCTCGCGCTGGTCAACGATAAATTATGGCTCGGCCATTTTTGCATTTGGCAGGAAGAAGCCTTGCCGATGTACCGCCATGCATTTCCGTTGCGCGGCACCGAGAGCATTACGACGCAACAGGTGGAAGATTTGCTCGAAACCGCGATAACCGAGTGCGAAAAGTTCTACCCGGCCTTCCAATATGTGATCTGGGGCGGTAAAGACCCGGCGGAAGCCATTGAAGCTTCTATCCTGGAGCCTGTCGGCGAGGCCTAAGGAAAATTTAAGATGGATACGAAGATACTTCTCGTTGGCTGCGGCAAAATGGGCGGTGCGCTCTTGGGTGGCTGGCTCGATCAGGGCATCCAAGGGGCTAATGTTCATGCAATTGAGCCGTTCCAGGACTTCGCCGGTCCGTTTATTGAGCAAAGCGTGACGTTTCACGGTACCCTTGATCAGTTGGATGCGGGTTTTGAACCCGACTTCGTTCTGTTTGCCGTTAAACCGCAAATGATGGATGACGTTGTGCCCGCCTATGCGCGCTTCGCCGGTCAAACGACATTCATCTCAATCGCCGCTGGTAAAACCATTGGCTATTTCGAAAGCAAATTGGGCGATACGGCTGCGATTATTCGGACCATGCCCAATACGCCGGCAGCAGTCAGGCGCGGCATCACCATTGCTTGCGGAAATGCCTCTGTGACCAATGCGGCTAAAGAAACCTGTCTTTCTCTTTTGGCCGCTGTTGGCGAAGCCAGCTGGCTCGAAGACGAAAGCTTGCTGGATGCTGTGACGGCTGTTTCGGGCTCCGGCCCGGCCTATGTATTTTTGCTCGCAGAAACCATGACCCAGGCCGGCATAGAAGCTGGCTTAAGCGCTGAAATGGCAACTCAATTGGCTGTGCAAACCGTCGCCGGATCAGGTGAATTGTTGGTCCAGTCCGATGACGATGCGGCAAATTTGCGTGTTAATGTCACCAGCCCGGGCGGTACGACGGAGGCAGCGCTTTCAATCCTCATGGGTAAATACGGCATGCAAGAACTGATGAGCGAAGCCATCGCTAAGGCGGTTCAGCGTTCGAAGGAACTGGCTGGGTAATCTACTTTGGTAAGAGTTGATGGCCGACAAGAATAGGCTCAAGAATTTCCTGAAGTTTTTGTAGGGCGCGCGCCTCGAGCTGACGCACCCGATCTTTTGACAAATTGAGGTCTTTACCGATCGTGGCAAAGGTTTTTTTGGCCTCACTCAAATATCTATTGCGAATGATGAACTGCTCGCGGTCGGGTAAATTAGCAAGCGCTTTGGTGATAATACCGCTGAGTTGCAGACGATCGCCTTTTACTTCCAATGCTTCCTCCGGTGTCGGGGCATTGGACGCCAACATGTCTAACCAACTTTCATCACCGTCGCTGGAAATTTTAACATTTAAAGATTGGTCTTTACTGGTCACGCGGCGCGCCAAATTGCGTACATCCGCCGAAGTTGTTTCAAATCGTTCCGCCAGCCGGGTGACGATCTCATCACTGAGCGCATCGGCACCATCGATCAAATTAGCGGTCAGGCGCCGCAGATTGAGAAACAATGATTTTTGCGCGGATGTCGTCGAAAGGCGCACCATCGACCAAGACCGAACAATGTGATCCTGCATGGAGGCTCTAATCCACCACATCGCATAAGTCGACAAACGAACATTTTTTTCAGGATTGAAGCGCTTTACGGCTTGCGCCAGACCAACCATGCCTTCTTGGATAAGATCCGACAACGGCACACCTGAGCGGCGGTAGCCTTTGGCGAGTTTAACAACATAGTTAAAATGGCTGGTTATCAAACGATCAGAAGCTTCCTTGTCACCATTGCCGGCACGCAAAGCGAGCTCGCGCTCTTCCTCTTTTCCGAGGAAAGCGAAAATTTTGCTGGTTTTCCGCTCTTTTGCGGCCATTTTCCACCCTTTAACATCCGTCGAACTGATCATATATAAAATTTGCTAATATTAAAATTTTTTTGTGAAATTCTTCCGTAAACTGCATTTTAGGGATACCATTCAAACGACCCTTAAAATTTACGGATTTGTGCGACATGGCCCGAAAAGCCGATCCAACAAAAAAGATTATAACTGCCACACTCAAATTGGCTGCGGCTAAGCCATGGCGTGAAATTTCAATGGAAGACATTGCAGAAGCTGCCAAAATTAAACTCGACGACCTCAACAAGACCTTTTCTTCGAAATTAGCGATCCTCAATGCTTTCAATCGTCAAATAGATGATCAGACAGCGAAGTCGTTTGGCGAAGTTTCACCCGATGAAACGACGCGGGATCAATTGTTTGAAATCCTGATGTCCCGTTTTGATGCGTTACAGCCCCATAAAAAAGCGATCAAATCCATCTTGCGGGAAACTGTCCCCTACGATCCAATCGCAAGTATCTGCGGTTTGCGAACCGTGATGCGCAGCATGGGGTCAGCCTTGGATTTAACCGGCATTCGCGTCAGAACGCCGATTGGCTGCCTTAAAGCCAAAGCCCTTGCTGCAATCTATCTACGCGCCTTCAAAACCTGGCTTGGTGACGACAGCGCCGATATGGCTAAGACCATGGCACTCATTGATGACGGCCTCGCAAAAGCCGAAAATCTCGCCAAAATAGTTCCCAAAGCCGCTTAAGAGAAAATTCCTAATGAAAATAGAGTATCAGGACTTCACCAAAGTCGACATTCGTGTCGGCACGATAGTGCGCGCTGAGGAATTCCCAGAAGCCCGCAATCCTTCTTTCAAAATCTGGGTCGATTTCGGATCTGATATCGGTGAGCGGAAAACATCCGCACAAATCATGCATCATTATGAGCCTGAAACTCTGATCGGCAAACAGGTCGCAGCGGTGGTCAATTTTCCAGAAAAACAGATTGGTCCGTTTATGTCACAATGTTTGGTATTGGGATTTCCAGATGAAAACGGCGAAGTGGTCTTGATCTCCCCAACCAATGACGTGCCAAACGGCGGTAAATTGTTCTAACAAAACCCCCAACTATTGAAATCATTACATTTTTTGGAAGGTACCGGGTACAATATAAGCCACATATTATGAGCTATTTTAAAGCGGAAGAGTTAACCTCGCACGCAATCCGCCGGCAGGCGAATCTCCCAACGCAATGTCGCCGCCATGTCCGCGGATTACATCTCGGGCAATCGACAGTCCTAATCCAACACCGCCGGTTTCTGGGTTGCGGGAATTTTCCAACCGGTAAAAGGGCTTGAAGGCGTCTTCCCGAAGCTCTTCCGGAATGCCGGGACCATCATCATCGATGGTAATTTCAATCGCTTGACCGCGCTGACCGGCCCTAACGGATACATGGTCGGCATAACGTTCTGCGTTTTCCACGAGATTGGTAACACAACGTTTGAAAGCATTTGGCTTCACCGGTACCATAATTTGGCCTTCAGTATGAAGATCAACGGCGGCACCTTTTCGCCGCGCCAGGCTAACGACTTCGCCTAGCATGGCAGATAAATCTGTAGACTTGGGAGCCTCATCGCCCTCACCCCGCGCAAAAGCGAGATAAGCTTCGAGCATGCGCTCCATTTCACCTATATCTTCTTTAAGGTCTTCTACGCTCTCTGTAGTCCCTTGCATTTCCAATTGCAGCTTCATCCGAGTAAGCGGTGTTCGCAGATCATGGGAGACGCCGGCGAGCATGTCTGTGCGTTGGTTAATTTGACGCTGGATGCGATCTCGCATCGATATGAAGGCAGAAGCCGCTTGGCGAACCTCTGTAGCGCCTTCAGGCTTAAAGCCTGGTGTGTCTCGGCCTTTGCCAAAATTGTCAGCAGCGGCCGCCAAACGCCGAATTGGACGCACTTGATTGCGCATAAAAATGGTCGCAACGCCGAACAAGATCATCGCTGTCCCAACCATCCAGAGCACAAATACATAGGTTGTCGAACTAAACAGTCGTTTGCGGTTTGATACGATCTCCAGCACGCCCTCAGGCAATTGAATCGAGATCACGACATGTTTGTCAATTTTATTGGTGTCGATTTTAAATGGTTTTTTGATGGCTTCTTTCATGGTCCGCAGCAATACAGAACCGACGAATCCGATGGCGTTATTTTTGTCTTTTGCGTTTGCCAACACCCCACCATCGACGATGCGGGCTTCCAATGCAAAACGCGTAGATGCAAGTTCAAGAACAGCATTACGGCCTTCCGGCGTTCTGTTTTGAGCCAGCAAATCGACAACAGCCGCAACATCTCCGACGAGACCGCGGGCAAGACGCAAGCTCACTTTATCCCAATGGCTTTCGTAGAAAACGAAGGCAGACACCAATTGCAGCAGGATCAGCGGCGTTACAATAATCAGTATCGACCGTCCCAGTAGACTTTTTGGTAAAAAACGTTTGATCACTTTAAACTTTGCCTTTGCCTTTAAAAATCTTTTCAATCAGGACGCAGAATATAGCCTTGGCCGCGCACAGTCTGTAAATAACGTGGCAACTTCGCATCTGGCTCAATTTTACGCCGCAGTCTATTCACTTGCACATCAACTGTTCGTTCACCGCCATCCGGCACAACTAATTTCATGAGATATTCGCGGCTGAAAATAGCGCCCGGTTTTTCAGCCATTATTTTGAGGAGGCGGGCCTCTGCAGACGTGAGTCCAACCCTTTCATCACCGTGAGTGAGTTCTTCGCGTTCAAGATTGAAGACAAACTCTCCAAGGCGCGCCTCGGTCGGCACCATATCGTCAACTTCTTGCGGCACCCGGCGCAAAATACTGTTGATCCGCAGCAATAACTCACGCGGCTCGAACGGCTTGATTAGATAATCATCTGCCCCGGCTTCTAGTCCGACAATGCGATCATCGGTTTCCGCCATTGCAGTTAACATCAAAATCGGCACTTTGCTCGCCGCTTGACTGGATTGGCGGATCGAGGCGGCAAATTCGAGACCGGATTCGCCCGGCATCATAAGATCGAGAACGATGAGGTCGAAAGCAATGCTCGCCATTTTCGCCCTCGCCGCTTTTGCATCCTCAGCCGCAGTGACGCCAAATCCATTGTCGCTGAGATATTTTTTCAGCAATTCCCTGAGACGACCGTCGTCATCAACAACTAGGATATGGGCGTTTTCCGCACTCATCACTTACAGCCTTTAGCTAAGAAGTTTCGCGTCTTTTAAACTCTTTCGGATTATTCATCATATTCAATAACACTTGGTAAAAGCCATCAACAGCCTCTGGACCAGCCTGATTAAAAGCTTTGGCGATACGACTGCGTTGATGGGCCGATAGCTTTTCTTCAAGTGCATAGCCTTTTTCGGTCAAGGAAAGCAGGCGCTGACGACGATCCGTTGGCCCTTGTTCTTGATTGATAAAGTCTTCACGCACCAATTGGCTTAGAACACGTGATAGGCTCTGCTTGGTAATTTTCAATATGCTCAGCAAATCGCTGACGGTAATATTAGGATTACGGCCAACAAAGTGGATCACGCGATGATGCGCACGGCCAAAATCAAAATCATCGAGAATGGCATCAGGCTCGCCAATAAAATCGCGATAGGAAAAGAACAACAGTTCCATCGCATCGCGAAGTTCAGCATCGGAATAATTTTGCCGAAACGTTTCTGCCGTAGACGCGTCCATTACCATCCTTCACTATTGTGTCGATACAAAATAATAAGTCAGTGTTATTGACATATATGCCAGATAACGCTATTTGAAGCAACATAATTACGTAAAACAAAATAAATTGGAAAGATAGTTTCATGCCAAGCGAAGGTTTTCACGACCGTGATGGGTTGATTTGGTACGATGGGGAAATGGTAGATTGGCGCGACGCCAATCTACATATGCTAACTCATGCTCTTCATTATGCATCAAGCGTGTTCGAGGGGGAGCGCGTTTACGCTGGGAATATTTTTAAACTCCGTGAACATACGGAAAGATTGATCAATTCAGCGCACATTATGGGATTTGAAATCCCGTATTCGGCAGAGGAGATTGATGCGGCCTGCATCCAGTCCTGTGAAGCCAATAATATTGTCGACGGTTACGTCCGCCCGATAGCCTGGCGCGGCAGCGAAATGATGGGCGTTTCAGCGCAAGAGGCTAAAATCCACTTGGCAATTGCTGTTTGGACCTGGCCCTCTTATTTCTCACCGGAAGCCCGCAATAGAGGCATCAGCCTTAAAACCTCTAAATGGCGTCGTCCGCCTCCTGAATCAGCGCCGGTGCACGCCAAATCCGCTGGCCTCTATATGATCTGCACGATGTCAAAACATGAAGCAGAAGCCGCCGGTTATGATGATGCTTTGATGCTTGATTGGCGCGGTAATGTCGTTGAAGGCACGGGCGCTAATTTTTTCATGATCACCGAGGGCGATATTATCAACACGCCGCCGCCAGATTGCTTTTTAAACGGCATCACCCGCCAGACCGTCATTGAACTCGCTAAAAAACGCGGCTACGAAGTTGTAGAGCGTCATATTAGGCCAGAGGAGCTAAAAGATGCCCTCGAAATATTTGTCACTGGGACGGCGGCAGAAGTGACACCCGTCGGCAAGATCGATGAACTCGAATTAACCGTTGGAGAGGTAACTAAAAATCTCCGGGCGGATTATGAGAAACTCGTCGGTCGTTCCGAAGACGCAGTATCTGCCGCTTAAGAACTAGGTGGAAAAAGATCGCCTAAAATCCGGAATTTGGATCCAAGCGCAAATCCGCTTGTGCTCGATTGCTAATCTCCCGACCTATGTTGTTAGAAAGGGTGACGAGGATGCCGGCGCGATTTTTGTGCGCCTCAACAAACTGAATGGCACCAGTCGGATATTCTCCCAAACCCGAGACATGACAGGCGAGATTGTCTGGTCGCAAGCCGGAGACGGCGAACCAATGGACGATATGACGGCTTTCGAATATCTCGAGAAACAACAGAAATACGATCCGGACCTCTGGATTCTCGAAATCGAAGACCCGCAAGAGAAATACCAATTCGACGGACATTTTCTCTAAAGTTTTAGACAGCCCACGCAGGCGTGAAGCTTCTCCACTTGACGCCGAGGCAAACTTGGCGGAAAAATTTCACCAATACGGAAAAATAAGTGGGGTCATCCAATGAATTTGATAAAATACATTTTAGGGTTTGTGGCGATATCTGCTGCAACCGTCTTATTATCTTCGCCCAGTTTTGCGCAAGCAACGGGACCGAAACCGGTTAGAGCGCCCTGTGGTGCGGGATTTGTTCACAATCAGCCAAATCCAATTAACACCAATCCGCTTCTTCATAAAGCATCGTTTCAACTGGCTGATGTTCAGGCTGGCGCTTTGCGTTTAACTTTTATCGGTCATGCATCCTTTTTGATCGAATCTTCTCAAGGGGTGAAAGTAATCACTGATTACAATGATTATTTCCGCTCCAAGCTGATACCTGATATTGCGACGATGAATATAGATCGTGGCAATCACGCCACGGAAATCATTGAGCCCGGCATTAAATATGCGCTCAGAGGATGGGATACAGGTAAAGGCATTCCTCGCTACAACATCGCTTACAAAGATGTGCGCGTATATAACCTGCCGACCAACATTACTGATTTTGGTACAAGTTTTTCGAATTTCAGCTCGATGTTTATTGTTCAATCAGGCGGCGTTTGTGTCGGCCATATGGGGCATTTGCGTCATATTCTCGATCCAAAAGCTTTTGCTAAAATTGGCCGAATTGATGTTTTATTGGTGCCCATTGATGGGCGCGTAACTCAAAGTATCGGTGAACTTATTCATAATATTAAAGGCATTCGCCCTCGTATGGTCGTGCCTATGCATTTCAATGCAATATTCACAGCCGAAGAATTTCTTGCTCAAATTAAAGGGGTTTTTCCCGTCAAACGTACGACAAAGAGCTCGATTATCCTGTCGCGCGCCACACTTCCGCGGGATACCGAAGTGCTGCTGATGAATTCCCAGGTCGCCTTCGGCGAACAATATTAGGGACATCAGAGCCAATGAAAATTCGACTGCTGTCAATTGCCATTACTTTTGGTGCTTCTGTATTTGCCAATGCGGTGAATGCAGCGCCGCTTTACGCTCAAGGGAAAACAGGAATAAAAAACCACATCCCCTGCGGCTTGGGGCTGGTTGAGAACAAATTATCCAAACGCGCATCTTTTCAATTGGCAGATGTCCCGGGTGGCAATGTCAAAATTACTTTTGTCGGCCACTCAACTTTCATGATGGAGACGCCGAGTGGCGTTGCTGCTTCCACCGATTGCGCGGGCCTGCAAACGCCCGACCGCGTACCCGACATTGTGACGATGAACAATTCTCATTCCAGCCATTGGACGGATTTTCTCGATTCCAAGATTACGCATATATTGCGAGGCTGGGACTCTGCTGGCGGTATCGCCCGCCACCATCTTAAAGTCAAAGATATGCGCATCTACAATCTGCCGACCAATATTTTTAATTTCGGCAAAGGGGCGATGAACGGAAATTCAGTTTTTGTCTTTGAAGCCGGTGGCTTATGCATGGCGCATCTTGGACATTTGCACCACTTCCTCAGCAAAGAACAAGTCGCGCATTTAGGCCGTATAGATGTGCTGTATGTACCAATCGATGGTGTCAATACGTTGAGCCATGAGGAAGCGCTACATATTATCGGCCAGATCAACCCCCGCATCGTCATGCCCATGCATCTCTCAGCCTTCGGCATGCCCGAGGCATTCCCCGCCACAGCAGGACAAAAATACAAAGTAAAATTTTCGGAGAAAGATAATATTGTGCTCAACCGGTCAATGCTGCCGGGTAAAACGGAAGTTTGGTTTTTAACGGAAAAATTCTAGCTCAGGAATTTAATCGTCCAAATCGAGTTCTTTGACCTGACGTTTTAAATCTTCAATCCGGCGATCCGATTGAATGGTCCAGATACCGAGGCCAAGCAGGACAACGCCGAAGCCAAATCCTAAAACAATGGCTTTCCAATCCCATCCCTGCACAACAGCAGCGATACCAAGGGCAAAGCCAGCCGTGGCCCAAAATAAATGTTGTTTAGCATTCGCGGGTTATGGTCTCACGTTCTAAATCCTTATTATCAAACCCATTTTCACAGTACAAAATGGGTTTAGCAGAAAAAAAGTATATTGTGAATAACCCGTACTTACAAAATTCCGCCGGGATGGTCCAGAGCATTCTCGGTCAATTCGTGGGTGATATAGTCGAAGGCCTCATCCACAGTGTCGGTAATATACATCATTTCCAAATCTTCCGGACTGATCGTACCGTATTCGGCGAGTGCTTCAAAATTTATAATATCGTTCCAGTAACTTTTACCAAATAGAACAATTTTGATGGGTTTTGACAATTTACCCGTCTGGTCGAGGGTCATTACTTCAAACAATTCATCGAGGGTTCCAAATCCGCCTGGAAACACCACGACCACCTTGGCCAGATAGACAAACCAAAACTTGCGCATGAAGAAGTAATGAAACTCAAAACCCAAATGACGGGTGATATAGGGATTTTCGTGTTGCTCAAAAGGTAGCGAAATATTGAGCCCGATGTTGAGCCCTTTTGCTTCGGAGGCACCGCGATTCGCGGCTTCCATTATGCCGGGGCCACCGCCTGTACAAACAACAAACCGGCGATCATCCCCCTCATCGCTGAGGTCTTTGGACCAAATGGTAAGCTGTCTCGAAAGCTCTCGGGAGTCTTCGTAGTAGCGCGACATTTTCAGATCGCGCTCAGCTTTCTGTAGCTCAGCGTCGGGTGCGCCAGATTTTCTCGCTTCGCGCAAAGCCGTTTGCGCCTGACGCTTGGACTTTGTTCGGGCTGAGCCAAAAAACACAATCGTGTCTTTGACATTAAAATTCTCAAAGCGAGTTTCGGGCTCCAGATATTCCGCCTGAATACGCAATATCCGAGCATCCCGAGAATGCATAAACTCCGGATTCTCATAAGCCTTCACATTGCGATAGCGTGATTTTTTAGTCGGAACTTTACTCGGCTTCTTGGTCATTTTTATTTTCCATATTGTTTCAACACCAAATTACCACAGAGATCACAGAGGACACAAACGAGTAGATGACGTGTTGAAGATGGGTGCCAAATACTACTCAGCCGCCTATGTTGAAACCTCTCCGGATTTTCGGAAAGCTTCCAACAACTTTTTCTCTTCCGATTTGACGTCTTTGATCGCGCGGGATTTAACATGGCCGTAGCCGCGAATTTGCAGCGGCAAAGAGGCCAGTTCTGTCGCGGTCGCATAATTCTCAGGTGTGAGAGCGCTAACAATTTCTTTTAAAGTATTTTCAAAATCACGGATCAATTGGCGCTCTTCCTTGCGCTCCGCCAAATAGCCGAACGGATCAAACGGTGTGCCACGCAAAGATTTAAGTGGCGCTAATATTTTTAAGGCGCTCCACATCAAAGAGCCGTATTCCTTCTTGCGCGGCAGACCTGACACCGGATCTTTGGACGCAAATAATGGCGGTGCGAAATGAAATTTGAGTTTGTAATCGCCGTCAAATTGCGCTGTTAGCTTTTCAAGATAACGCCCATCGGTATAAAGCCGCGCAACTTCATATTCATCTTTATAAGCCATCAATTTATAAAGCGAGCGTGCCACTGCTTCCGTCAAATTAATGTACCCCGGGGTAGATTTTTGCTCAGCGTCGCGAATGGCCGTGACGGTAGTTTGATAACGCTCCGCGTAGGCCGCGTTTTGATAGGACGTTAAGTCAGCTTTGCGATCTTCAATAAACTGATCGAGATCGAATTCGGTATCATCGTTTTGAGTTGAGGGGCCGACAAACTCAGCCAATCTCTCAGGCTCTGCCGCTGCCACCCGTCCCCATGCAAACGCCCGCAAATTCATATCAACGGCAACATTGTTGAGGCTTATCGCTTCTTCAAGCGAAGATGCTTTCAGGGGCAAATAACCTTTTTGATAGGCAAAGCCGAGCAGGAATATATTTGTCGACATCGTATCGCCGAGCAGTTTGGCAACCATTTGCGTGGCATCGAAAAAATCTGCCTGTCCGTCCCCCAATGCAGTTTCAATAACGTTAGTGTAGCCGCCAGATTCCAATGGTAGATCCGGTTGCTCCGCGAAGGCGGCGAGCGGCACCAGATGATCATTGATCACGGCTTTGGTGCGCGCCGAATTAATTGTATTAAGCGCCGCCTTGCCTGCCGCGACAACCATATCAAAACCAATGATGAGATCGCTCATGCCGCTACCAATGCGCGTCCCGAGAACGGCGTTGGTATTCTCGGTAATGGCGATATGGCTCATCACCGCACCATTTTTCTGAGAAAGTCCTGTTTGATCCAAGACCGAGCAAGCTTTTCCTTCGATGTGAGCCGCCATTCCGAGGCTTGCGCCGACTGTAATAACACCGGTGCCGCCGATCCCTGTCAGCAGAATATTGTAGGTGCTTTCTACCTCGGGTAGCTCAGGATCGGGAAGACCCGCTGCTGGATTATCCCCATCGATCACGGGCGGCTCAGATTTTCGCAACTTTCCGCCTTCGACCGTGACAAAGCTTGGACAAAAGCCTTCGAGGCAACTGAAATCTTTATTACAGGAAGACTGATCTATCACGCGTTTCCGGCCAAGCGGCGTATCTAACGGGCGCACCGCGACGCAATTCGATGCGGTATTGCAATCGCCGCAGCCCTCACAGACCACATCATTGATAAACACGCGGCGCGGCGGATCAGGATAGAGCCCGCGCTTCCGCCGTCGACGTTTTTCTGCGGCGCAGGTTTGATCATAAATGATCGCCGTAACACCATCGAGGTCCCGCATTTCAAGCTGAATGCGCTCTAATTCACGGCGGTGATAGATTTCTACCTGTGGCGCCCAATCGATAGAGTTTGAGTATTTTTCGGGCTCGTCCGAGACCACCGCAATACGCCCGACCCCTTCGGCGGCTATCTGTTTGGAAATTGTCCAAGGGTAGAGTTCGCCGTCCATCGGCTGGCCGCCGGTCAGCGCCACTGCATCATTGAACAAAATTTTGTAGGTAATATTGACGCCGGAAGAAACCGCAGCCCGGATCGCTAAAAGACCCGAATGGTAATAGGTGCCATCGCCGATATTTTGGAAAACGTGTTTCGCCGTCGTGAAAGGAGCTT
>Ga0066376_10000051_pt1 | contig 85110 bp, 67 predicted proteins | sample Knorr_S15_td_Bot_FD_77009 | JGI IMG/M metagenome (GOLD analysis project Ga0066376, IMG submission 77009) | Marine microbial communities from Southern Atlantic Ocean transect - Knorr_S15_td_Bottom_ad_5009_LV_A | ecosystem: Environmental > Aquatic > Marine > Oceanic | place: Southern Atlantic...
AGGGCTTGCTTCTCGAGCAACTCTTGACGTGCGAGCCACTCTCGACGTTCTACAGGTGTTCGAATCCACCCTCTCAACAAGTAACAGAAGCCTACGACCATCATTACGACCATGACGCATGTGGCTACCCTTACCTCCGCATCAAAAATCGCAAACATCAGGCCGAGACCTATCGCCATGACCAGAATGAAGAGTACAATCGCCTGCATCCATTCAGCAAGCCAAGAGAGGAACTTCCCGAACACTCCCGCTCCCTTCTCAGCCATGCTGAAACGGAGGCGGTAACTGCGCATTATGTTCACCCTCGTGCAAAAGTACGAGGTTCCGGCATACTGCGAGCCTACTCAACAGTTTCAGAATGAGGTGCTAGATGCTTGAATATTTGGCCCTCTGCAACGGCTGGGGACTCAGCATTCAGTACCCGAACTGTCACAGATTCGCGATCCTCTATCCGACTGCAGGGCTGCCCAATGCAGAATCTCAAACTCAAGCGCATTTTCTCACTATGCGACCCAACTGGAACTCGGCAGTCTCATGGCCTCAGCCCACTAGAAATGAACTGCTCGTTTGTCACTGCAATGGCGTGATTCTAACACGCGAAGGTGGGCCCGCCCAGATTTGAACTGGGGACTGACGCCCCCGAAGCGCCAAGTATAGCCAAGCTAACCCACGGGCCCTTGATGGCTACGCGGCCCTCTGCCCTCTTTCTCCCTTTCGCAGCCCGCGATACATTTCGTCTTACGTGCAGGCGTGGGAATCATTCATGAGCGGAGCGCAGGTGGCGATTCACATGGACGACTGGCGTGGCTTAGACATCGCGAATCCTACCGAGGAGCATGCTATGATTCGCGAAATGGTACGAGATTTCACTCGCGAGGAGATTGAGCCACAGGCTCTTGAACACGACCGCGAGGAGAAGTTCAACCTCGAATTATTCCGCAAATTGGGTGACTACGGCTTGTTGGGTATTACCGTGCCAGAACAGTATGGTGGCACGGGCCTTGATGCGACGGCTGCTGCTATCGTCAACGAGGAGATGTCATATTCAGACCCGGGCTTCTGCATGGCATATCTTGCCCATTCGCAATTGATGGTGAATAACTTGGCCATCAATGGAAGCGAGGAACAGAAGGCCCGATTGTTGCCCAAACTATGTTCTGGAGAACACGTAGGCTGCATGGCAATGTCCGAGCCAGATTACGGCACAGACGTTCTCGGCATGAAAACTAGCGCAGTATTGCAAGAAGATGGCAACTGGTGCATCAATGGCACCAAGATGTGGATTACCAACGGCGTGGTAGATGAGGCCGGGACACCAGCGGATATCGTTTGGTTGTATGCGCGAACCGGCACCGATGAGAAAGACCGACCGCAGATTTCCACTTTTATTGTTGAGAAAGGCATGGTCGGGTACAAAGGCGGACAAAAAATCAAGGACAAAACAGGTATGCGTGGCTCAAATACTGCTGAACTTGTGTTTGAGGATTGTATTGTCCCTGCTGCAAATCTTGTCGGCGAGCCCGGCAATTCCATCCAACACATGATGCGGAATCTTGAACTTGAGCGATTATCACTTTCAGCGCAAGCGGTAGGAATCGCTCGCCGCTGCTTGACCGATATGAATCGCTACGCGAGCGAGCGTAAGGCATTCGGCGAAGAAATACGAAACTTCGGTCAAATCCAGCGACACATCGGAGAATCTTGGGCAGAATACCGTGCTATGCGAGCCTATCTTTACGATACGGCAAGACAACTTGACCTCGGTTCCGGAGGTAATCGTCTAGATTCTGACGGAGTCAAATTGTATGCAACAACCGCTGCAAAAAACATCGCCGACCGAGCAATTCAGGTTCTTGGCGGCTATGGCTATGTTGGCGAATATGTGGTTGAGAGATTGTGGCGAGATGCCAAATTGCTTGAAATCGGAGGCGGCACCCTTGAAAGCCATCAGAAAAACATCACTCGCGACTTGGCTAAGGATGCCGACGCCATCGAGCGGTGAGGTGGGTGAATGCCCGTTTCCAATCAGAAGGATACCTTGATTGAAGTCCTCGGGTTGAAGGAAATTTCACGCTCTGGATGGCTGCGTGAAGGAATTGAATCACCCGAGTCAGTAGCTGCTCACTCATGGGGTGTGGCTTTTTTGGCGACGCAATTATGCCCCGAAGGACTTGATAGAGAGAGGGTGCTTGAGATGTGCATTGTGCACGATATTGCTGAGGTTCGGGTAGGTGATATCACTCCATTTGATGGCATTTCTGTTGAGGACAAACATCGGATGGAGATTGAGGCGATGGCCGCTATGGATGTTAGCGATAGGACCCGTGAGTTATTTGCTGAATACGAGGCGCAACTGACCGTTGAATCCCGATTCGTGATGTTTCTTGATAGGTTGGATATGGCGTTGCAGGCTGAGATTTATGAGAGCAGGGGGTTTGAGTTGGGGAGGTTCAAGAAATATGCACGGGAGATGGGTGTTGAGTATGGTTTTGAGTTGTAGTTGGTGGTGCCATACGGATTTGAACTGGCGCGCGAACGACCGTAGTGCTGAGTGAAGTTAGTTCACGCTAAGTTCAAATCCTCCCGGACCTTTTTTTGATTGATAGTCCCGGGAGGATTTGAACCTCCGTCGGCGGGATCAAAACCCACCATGATGGACCACTACACTACGGGACTACAAGTGGTGCGGAGAGCCGACAACACTTCAACGGTGTGTTGCACAAGCATGGGTGGGATTAAGCATACACCAAGATGCCGCGGCGCTATGCGCCGCGACACCCTCGCACTGGTCCTGGCGATTTTGTTCATTCTGGCTAGCCTTTCGCCGCTGATATCCTCGGACAATTCTCCCGTCTCACTTTCATCACCTGACTCTGAATTGAGCAATGATATCCCCTCCGACCCACTATTTGATTGGCTTGCTGGACAGGCCCATATCGCTCCATCTGTTGAGCATTGGACCTCAATGGAAGAAGTGGAAGTGATGGTTCTCACCAGAGACCTTGCCTCTTTACACAATTGGCAAGCCAATAATGGTCTGCTGCCCAAACAGGCTGCGGCTTCGGGTGGCCAACAGCTTTCAGCAACTGAGCCGAGCAGTGGTGTCCTCGAGCACCGAGCAATACGGATGCCCGGGCCGCTAGTTGCAAAATTACCCGGCGTGTATGGCGTCGTCGCTGTTTTTGACGCATCAGTAATGCCTGAGCCGGCCGGCGCGATGATTTTTTCCGATGGTTCCGGCGAGCCGGCGACGGTGAAAAGCGGCCAGATTCACGGCGCGACAGATGCATGGTCACGCGGCTATAACGGCAGCGGAGTTCGGGTGGCAGTCGCTGATAGTGGCATTGATTTCGCCCATCCTGACCTCAACGGAACTCAAGCGCGACTTGACGATGCTTCCTCGCCTTACGATGGCTGGCCAATCATGCATGACCCGGTCAGCATCATCCGATGGCTGCGGGATGCTGAGGCCTATCCCTCAACTTCCGCTTCTTGGTGGTCAGACACTTCTGCTACTGACATAGACAACGATACTGACGACCTATTGGACTCAACTGGTTGGAATATTTCCGGGATTTCACCTTCAATTTCTGGTGTTTATCATCATGGTGAGCATCCAGATTCTCGCCTGATTAGCAAAGCCGGTGGGATGGTGCCGGTATTGGTGGTTGACACTTCGGTCGCAGGAGTTTACGATACGGTTTACGTTGACATAGACCGAGATGGTGAATTTGGTGATGAGTCACCGATGAATCAGGGTAACGAAACCTACGGACTTGATACCGATGGAGATGGTCTTTGGGACCAGAGCGCAGGACTTATTTGGTGGATATCTGACGGTGCGAATGGGGTTCCATATGCCGATATATATGCTGCACGTGCCGGATATTCTAATCGTATAGCCGGCTCGGGTAACCTGACTTTATTCATGCTGAACGACGGCTCAGAAGCCGGCGGGAGCCATGGAACTCTTTGCGCTTCAGCAGTCGCTGCCCAAGGTGTTGTTGCCAACGGCAAGGTGCTCGGAATGGCACCGGGCAGCGAACTTATCGCGGTTTCAAATCTCTATAGCGGCGGTTCTTGGCTCGATTCTTTCCGATTCATCGCCGAGGGTTATGATGGCAATGCTAGCACTGGCCATGACCAAGCACAAATCGGTTCGTTTTCCTTTGGGAGTTCGGCTGCTCACGACGATGGAGCAGACTATTGGTCAATGTATCTTGACTGGCTGACTCGGGTCCACTCACCAAAGACCACCTATTTCGTAGCCGTAGGCAATGGTGGACACGGCTATGGCACCACCGCTTCTCCCGGAGGGGCCAACGGAGTGATGTCTGTAGGCGCTTTCAGCAGCCGAATCGGCGAGTCAAATGGCGGGACTTGGGGTGAATCAGCCTCTTGGTCAAACCGAGGTCCAAACTCAATTAGCCGACTTGACCCAGATATTGTTGCGGTCGGCTGGTCTGCCTCAGGCGATACAACTCTCAATGAGAAGAATAACGCCAATAGCGCAACCACTACTTGGGCAGGCACTTCACTCGCAACACCCGTGGCCGCCGGCTTGGCTGCCATCGTCTATCAGGCATATTACAACCAAACCGGCCAATGGCCCGGCTCACAATCCATTCGTGACCTGATTATGAGTACTGCTGACGACCGTGGCTACGACCCATTGGTACAAGGCGGCGGATGGTTCAATGTTAGTCGCGCAGTCAATACAATCCTTGGTGACAACGGTTCTCTTATTGTGACTCCAGCCGCTTGGATGACCGGAGCAAACGAGGGGGCACATCGTGATGCGAACCTGAACTTCTTGCTTCCGGGTCAAAATCAGACGATGACTCTGTCCCTACACAATAGTGGACAGACTGACCTTTCTGTCTCACTCGCACCCTCCCAACTTGTCCCACTCCGCTATTTCCACTCAACTTGGGAAAGCACCTCAGTATCTGATACCAGCAATAATTCCACGTGGGATGGTCATCAATCGGGTCGTCCCGACTTCGTATTCCCGCTGCACATCAAGGGTGATGCCAATCTATCGTTGCCCAATGCTACCACGCTGATTCGGGCTAGGGCAGTAATGGAGGGTGAAGGATTTGACGGAGACCAGAATTATCAATCTGAAAATCGCCTATACCTGAGAATATGGCGTTGGACCGATTCCGACGGCGATGGTGAATGGTGGAATGATTCGGATGGAGATGGCTACGTTGATGACGGCGATTGGACCGAAGCTAATTCCGAATTCGCCATGATTACAGAACACGTTTATGCATCTCCACAAGTAGAGGTGAGAGTTGGTAATCCACACGATTGGGATGGAGATGGATTATTGCTCGGAGTCTATCGGGATTATATTCGGGATCCTGAAAAGGTTCCACTACACATCGAGATGGATTGGACTGCTTTCGGGCCGGCAAATGATTCGTGGATTAGTGCACAATCCCAAGTGATTATTCCAGCGAATAGTAGCGTTTCCCTACCCGTGACCATTGATGTGCCGGCTAGCGCAGACGGTGGATTGCGCCAACACGGTCTCCGTCTGCAGGCGCATGAGGTAGATGCGAACGGTACTGCGATTGTTAATGGAACAGTACGAAAATGGTCTTGGCCGGTAATCACTAATGTAGCGTGGTCCGGACCGTTTACTGCTACCCCCAAACCGATTGACGGCAACATGTCAAATCAAACTCTGTACGAGGAGACTTGGCTACAAGGAGCGCAGCGATGGGGCTGGCGTTCGGAATCTGGCGACTGGAAATTCCTCACCGTTGACTGGCCAACTTCACTTTCTGGCAATGGCTCAATTATCATAGATGTTGATTGGGCCAACAATACCTATACCGATGTTGATGTTCATTGGATGTCAGAAATCGCTCATCCATTCTATGCAGACGACCCTGCTGCCTATGGTCCGCGCAGTGTAGCGATAGAGACCGGCTCAACCAACAAGGACCGTGGTTCAGGAATCTACGGGTGGGAAACTAGTACCGGTAGCAGCCATGAGATGATAATCGCTGATGATTCTCCCGGGACCAAACAGATGTTACTCCACTCTGCCATGCATGGGGTGAATACCAATGATAATCCGCTGAATATCACGGTTGGTTATGTCGCACCTCTTGGAGCGGGGCTTTCTACTGTGGTCAGTGATTGGTCAATGGCTGATGGCAATGCTTCCTATCACATCGGCTCTACCTTGCCGCTTGACGTTGTGGGCATGACCGCACACGGCTTCACTCAACCAGAATATTTGGCTAGTGAAGTGGCCTATCAAGACACGGCGAATGACGTGACAACCGCCTCCTACATCCGCCCATTTACCGTAACTGGAGCCCAACTCATCGAGGTGGAAATTGGTACCCATAGCAGTGGAGTTGACCTTGACCTCTACCTTTATCGCGACAAGAATAACAACGGGCAGTTGGATTGGGGCAATGAGCGAGAAGCGGCAAGTGGTAACTGGAATTCAGAAGAGTCGATTTCAATATTAAATCCGGCAAGCGGAACCTATTGGGTTGTCGTGCATGGATACGAAACCGCTGGTCTGAATGCAACTTTCTGGCTGCGCTGGTCTGAAATCGGCGGCACAGAATTAGTCGTTGAAGGCTGGAATTCACTAAATTCAACAGAAATTTCCAACTTATATGGCAACGGAACCCCCTCATTGGGTGGTATGGTACCATCAACAGTTACCGAGGTCAATCTCTCCTATAGTATGCCAGACGAGGCCGGAGGTTGGGCAGGTTGGTTGGATATCGTTTTGTCAAATGGAGGCGTGCTGCGTATGCCATATTCATACACCCTTCTCGAATTGCCTCCAATGGTTGAATTTGATTTAGAAGATGGCACTAGAACCAATCAAACACTCAATATTTCCCTGTCCTCAATTGATTTAGGCACCGGTTTCAATCTGTCTCGCCTCACCGTTGACTCTGACCCGAATCACGATTGGCCCAACCTGAATTCTGCAACTCTAGATGCCTACACCAGTAACGGCACGCGTGTAGGTGGAGCGATGGAAAACTGGACCCATTGGAATGAAAACCGTTTGTATAGTGCAGGTTCACATGTAGTAGAGACAGGAGGGACAATTGCTCTTGAAGCCGAATCTGCTATGTCCGAGTTGGCGGGTAGTGATAATGCGAGTAACATCGCTTGGCAGGACTCAACTGAAGGTGTGCAGTATACCGGTAGCGGCTATTTGCATGCGTTACCTGACCTTGGCATTGATACTGGTGATTCCACCAATGGTAGCGAGTTATCTTGGCAAGTGGAATTCAACAGCCCTGGCACATATTGGATTTGGGCGCGTGTATTGCGGGTCGATGATGGAAGTGATTCCCTACACGTCGGAATAGATGGCCAGCCTGCTACCTATGGTGGAGATGGTTTGGCAAGCGATCAGCCTGGCTGGTCTTGGGCGAATGCGGTTGGCAATACCACCTTGAATTGGCGAGCTTGGCTCAGCGTGCCAAGCGCTGGAAGGCATACCATCAGTGTGTGGATGAAAGAAGACGGGATTCGGTTTGACCGGTTGGTATTGACGCAAAATATGCAGTGGACCCCACCATCTACTCCGACTACAACAGCCCAGAGATGGGATGACGTCACAATTCGGGCTGCTTGGCTGAATTGGACAATGCAGCCCGACGAGCGCTGGCAGACTTTCAACGCTACCGCGCTGGATGTCAGTAATCTGCTGAATCAAAGCAGTTTGATGATTGAATATGATGCGACTTCGCCAATGATTGCTGTTCAAGGTTGGCAGTTTTTGGATAATCGGGCGCTGATTAATGATATCACGATACAGACCGACCCTGAGGCGACTTTATGGTTCAATGGTTCATTGCTTGAAGTGGACCAGATGACCGGTCTATCGTCTCCCTCTATAGAATTACACCCCTCTTATTGGTCACCGGATATTGGTGGAGGTGGGGAAAGTGATCCTTGGGATGCGACGACGTGGAGTTGGGTTGACCTCAACGAATTCGAAATAGTCGCGCGCGACCCTGCTGGAAACTGGAATAACCTGATTTTTGATATCGCACATGATCCATGGGGTCCTGAGAATGGACCCGGTTACCCCCAGATGACAATTGACAGAATCAGTGCTGAACATTGGGGCGGTTCTTGGGTAAATTTCGATTCCTCACCCGAACCTTTCAACATCTCAATCGGTGAGATAAGAACAACGGTGATATTTGATGTAGAAACCGCCTGCTTGAGCCTGAAGGAATACCAAGACCCGTGGGAGCCTGAGGATGCTCCTTCGGTTTTCCGAGATTGCCAATCAGTCTCCTCACCACCGTGGGGTTCCGATTCTTCCCAGCATATGCGCAGCCGCACTTGGACCCCGCCTCCAATGCTTGAATTCACCTTCTCGTTTGACATCACTTTAGTTGATGATGGCCTATTTGGAGTCGTTCTTGAGGTTGAGGATTGGGCTGGTAACGAAGGGGAAATGTGGCAGTTGCTCACCATTGACAGAACCCCTCCAGTTATCTCATGGGATAAGCCAGCGCAATCATCAATTCTTTCCGAGCATTTTTTGACCCTGAATTGGTCTGTTAATGAGCCGGGATTACAAATTGTTGAGATTAATGGCGAATCGGAAGTCGTTCCCGGATTTATCGGTGAGAGAGGGGAGCAGACCTTCGTTCTTGAGCGAGTTGGCAACCACACAATTTGCATTATCGCCTCGGATCTGACCGGCGTTTCGGGCGTTGCGATTCCAAATACTGCCCGCGAATGTCGGACCTTCCTACTGCCTGCAGAAACCTATCTTCCAGATTTATCCGCGCCGTGGAATTCTACCCACGTCAACACTCCTCGGGTTTTCGTCGACCTAACTTTGGGTCCGAACCAAATCTATGCTTGGTGGCATACTGCGGGTGGGATTAACAACTCAAATGGCTCAATTTATTCAGTTAGTGGCGGCAGGGTAGTTCAGCCTATTGACCTTGTTGAAGGCGAAAACCATCTGCTATTCCATTTGCAAGCATTGGACTTGATGTTTGTTTATCGACTCATGGTGACATTGGATACCGATACTCCCGGCGTTACGATTGATTCACCTGAGTATGGTACTGCAACCTATCGTGACCGAATCGCTGTAGAAGGCAGTTGTGAATATGGATTGAATGTTTCAATCGTAGTTGACAGCATCGTCACCAGCGCTGCTTGTAGGCCAGACGGAACCTACGATATCTGGGCGATGTTACCAAATGATAGCGGCGAGTATATTCTTACCACATCTCAGACTGACTTGGCAAATAATACTGGTTCCGCCAGCATCATGGTAGAGGTTGACCACTCGGCTCCAGCAGCCCTGATGCGCTGGCGAGATACGGACTGCACTCGCACCCCTGCACGCGCATTCTGGGCGACTCCACTCGAGGCGGATTGCACGATGGGAGTGGAAGTGGTGTTGCTTGATGATGACATCGTATTTTGGTCCCTAACCATGCTGCGAAATGGTGAGAGCGTGCTTTCCCAAAGCGGCACTTCTCCTGATAATATCGGTGAATCCCAGATTTACTCGTCAAAGACGGGGCCCGGAGATTGGAGGGTTACTCTTGAGGTTGAAGACGCCGCTGGCAACCGCCAGCAACTCACACTCGCAGAGACTGTAGTTGCACCTGAGGCAACAGTTGGTGAAGAGATTCGTACATTGGGTTCCGTGCTCAACCTTGCCTTGCTTTCCGCGATGATTCTGATTGGCTTTGCTTGGCGTGCGTTCTCGCGCGGTCACGAGCAGAGAGATGACGATGAGTGGACTCCTATAGATGTTGAATTGGTGATTGAGGGTAGAGATGAATCAGCCGTTGAGGATTTTGATGAAAAGATGGGTGAAGGGGTAGTTAGCGAGAATATTATTGAAGAAAGCGATTGAATCAGCGATTAGGCAACATCAAACGTTGATTGGATGCCTGCGACCCATGCGACAATCCTCGGGTGGGCGCGTGCTAGCGGTCTTGCTGGCTTTGTTGATGCTTGCCTCCACCACACTTACTTCCGTTTTAGCAGTGGATGGAGACGGAGATGGTTACGACGATGAGGTTGATGATTGTCCATTCGCATATGGTAATTCCACAGTTGGTACCGTAGGATGCCCCGATGAAAATGGAGACGGAACGCCTGATTCCGTGCAAGGGACCATATCCGATTTCCAGGGTGCCGATTATGCCAATACCGTATCGACATCAAGTTCACGCAGTTCGATGTCTCGCTCCATCACAGTCGCCCCAAACGGAATGTTCGCTGCCGGTGCTGACAGTGGTGATTATGTCCATCTGTATGATGCCGCTGGGAATCAATTATCCACCTTGGCACAAGTTGTCAACAACCCTCGAGATTTGGATTTCTCTCCTAACGGTTCTTTGCTCGCAGTATCTGCTTACGAAAATGGAAACGACGCCTCAGTTTATGTTTTCACGATGAATTGGGCAAATTTGTCAGCCAATCCATTGGTAAATCTATCGGCCAACCACGATGAGGACATGTATGCGTTGATATTCAGCCCAGATGGCAGTCTATTGCATGTTGGTGGGCAAGACAACAAGGTCACAACATACTACACCTCAAATTGGACCATCATGAACATCATTTCAACTGGAGGCTCTCCTGTGTACAACATCAAATGCAGTCCTGACGGGCGTTTTGTCGCATTCACCCATTCCGAGGAATTATCTGTTCATTGGGTAAACAATGGAACGCAATTCTTCAACCGCCACAACAACACTGGCTACACTCTCGGTTTGGACTGGAGTCCTGACGGCAATTGGATTGTAACTGGTAGTTCGGACAATCGCGTACGTGTATATCATGCTCAGAATGGAACATTGCTCGTTAACATAACCTATAGTGCAGATGTTAACGAAGTCGCTTTCAACCGCGCAGGAACGCATCTGGTTTTGGCTACCAGTGATGATGACCCTACATGGATTATCCGAACATCAGATTGGACAGTTGAGGCTACATTTGGTTACTTCCCTGGCGGCAGTGGAAGTGGTGGCTCAGGTCGTCGTGGTGCGCGTGATGTTGCATGGTCACTTGATGAGACCAAGATATACTTCAGCGCCAGATACTATGGCCGTGTGTACACGTTCTTTTCGACGGATTCCTACCTATGGCTTGGTGGAGATGTCACTGGCGAGATGATGCAGGACCAATTCCGAGAATACTTGGTCTCATATTCCGATTTCATCCCTAATCACTACAACAGTACTGTGAAACAAGTGACTCAGAATCAGTGCAACGACTACAATCCCCACGCGATTTCGCCGTTGCTTGGCGCATCTTCAAGCACGGCCGCTGGGATACTAACAACTCCATTGAGCAATTATTCTATCAGCGGCATGCGCGAATGTGACCAATCTGGAGACATTCTGATCGAAGTGCCGGTAGCAAGGATGCCGGCATCGCTGATGATTAAGCCTAGCAGCGCTGCTAGACAATGCATCAATACCATCGGAGGCGGCCTTTCAATGGGCCAAATCCGCTGGATTCTGTCGGGTGCCTCAGAATCTACTTTAACATCAGGGGGTGGCGTTCATCCCGGCGTCGTCTGGGATTCTATAGTCCCTAACGACAATAGTGATGGCGAGATTGAATGGAAGGATTTACACAATTCCTGTGCCAATGAACCAATTCACATCATGCACCGTTGGGAGAATCGCTCTGTGCCGCAGATGATTGAGAACTACATTTTCTGTGACCATTGCGCCTTCCCTGAAGACTGGTATGCAGCCGACTTTGAACGCCTACGATTGGTATGGGAGAACCGCAATGAGATTCTCGACGGTGTGTCTGCCAACGACCATGTTATCGGCGTTACCGAATTGCGCGTAGCTCTAAACTCCAATGGTTCAGTATTCAATGTCCCGGTGTACGACAACTGGACACACGGTGCCAAGGATGCCTTCGACGCTGGAAACACTCCCATCATACCTACGGTTGAAAACAGTTCATCGGGGCTTTGGCCATTCCAAGATGATTATCGATTGGTGTTTAGGGAGGCTGACCTTGATTTAGTTCGCGATTTCGTTGCATGGATGTTATCTGAGGAGGGTCAGGATAATTTCGACGAATCCGGTTTCGTAAGGATGGACCCCTATTCGAGAGTTTTGTCTTACGATCGAATCGGCATCAACATGCGCAGCATTCTCCCGGATGACGACGGCGATGGGATTTGGAATGGTGATGACAACTGTATGTTTACACCGTCCACCGAATATGATTCAGTTGACGAGTTTGGTTGCTCTGACAGTCAGCGCGACAGCGATGGCGATGGCCACATGGACGACGTTGATGATTGCCGCGATACCTACGGTTTGAGCATTCAGCCGACTCTTGGTTGCCCTGATACTGATGGTGATGGATGGGCTGACACAGGCGATGCTTTGCCCAACGAACCAACACAATGGGAGGACCAAGATGGCGACGGCTTTGGCGATAATACTGACCCCGGTGCAAACCTAACGGACGCTTGCCCTACCGTTTACGGCACCTCAATTCACGACCGCTATGGTTGCCCGGATGCCGATGGCGATGGCTGGTCGGACGAAGGTGATTTATTCCCGACTGATGGCAGTCAGTGGGCCGACTTCGATGGCGACGGAGTCGGAGATAACTACACTTGGATAGGAGTAGTGGACGGCTTACGTCGAAATGAGAATGGCGATGCCTTCCCAGGTGATATCAGCCAGCACAAGGACCGTGATGGCGATGGATACGGTGACAACTCAAGCGGTTTCCTTGCTGATGACTGCCCAGATGAAGCAGGCTCCTCTAACATTGGTGGCCTTGTCGGATGCCCGGATACAGATGGTGATGGCTGGGCAGATACATTGGACGCCTTCCCATTTGATGAGACGCAAAACTCTGATGTTGACAACGATGGATACGGAGATTCATTCAGTGGGAATTTCCCCGACGACTGCCCATTGACCCCCGCAGATGAAATTACTCTTGTTGATGACGAAGGTTGTGGACCTTCAGAGCGCGACACCGATACAGATGGAGTGAGCGATGCAGACGACCTATGCCCAAATACCCCTCCAGATGTAGCAACGGAAGTAGATTCAGATGGCTGTGCCGATGTTGAGCGGGATAGTGATGGTGATGGGCACTTTGACGCATTTGACGAATATCCTGACGATGAAACCCAATCGGCCGATTCCGATGGAGACGGCTATCCCGATAATTCGTCTGGGACCAATGGTGACCACTGCCCTAGTGTGGCAGGCACTTCAACCCACGACCGGCGAGGCTGCACCGACACAGATGGAGATGGATATTCTGACCCGGATGCCACTTGGTCTATTTCTGATGGAGCCGACGCTGTAGCTAATATTCCTAGCCAATGGGCGGATGCGGACGGCGATGGTTGGTACGACAATTACGACGACCTCTCTTGGATGAATGATGAGATGCGGCAACAGGCTAGCCCGCCGTGGCCCGGGATATTCATGGAAGACTCGCATCGACCCGATCGGTGCCCAGTTGATGCGGTTGAAGGGAATATCATCTACTTCGACCAGGGCTGCCCTAACGGAATGAATCCGATGATTGTTGATGATGGGACAGATGGTCTTGGCCTGAATCTAACCTACACGAAGGATACAGGTGGAATGTCAGGTGGAATGATTGCATTGATTGCAATCGTTGTTTTAGTGATAATTGGGCTTGGAGCCGTTGGTGCGGTGATATCGTCTCGTTCAAAGAAGAAGGACTCTCCCTCTCTTTCCAAATCAACCAGCCGGATAGAATCGGAAATGGCTCGTGAGGAAATTTCAGCCCAGAAGCAGGAGTATCTTGAGCCAGAGGATGACCCGAACTATACCGTCGATGATGATGGCATTGAGTGGTGGAAGGATGACGATGGCACGTGGTGGTATCGCAATGACGAGATGGATGATTGGGTAGAACGCCCGGATTAGTTGCTCTTTCACCTACCCGAACGGCTATGGAGCAGTTTTTGTTCGGCGACGTTATGGAAATTCATAGTATCGCCGTTCTTGGCGCAGGCCAAATGGGTAATGGCATCACCCAAGTTGCGGCGTGTGCCGGATATGAGGTAGTGATGATTGACATCAAGCAGGAATATGTGGACGCGGGTTTGAGCAGCATTGAAAATTCCCTGACACGATTGGTAAGTAAGGACAGAATGACTGAGCAAGAGGCGGAAGAAGCCCTTGAGTTAGTGTCAATTTCAACTGAAAAAAGCGCGGCCGCTGATGCAGACCTAGTCGTTGAGGCAATTCCTGAGATTCCTCAACTGAAATTTTCAACCTTCGCCGAATTGGATGATATTTGCAAATCTACTGCAATTTTGGCTACAAATACAAGCAGCATCAGCATCAATGAAATCGCTGCCCATACCAATCGTCCGGAGAATATCATCGGAATGCATTTCATGAATCCAGTCCCGATAATGAAATTGGTTGAAATTATCAACGGCAGTGAGACGTCACCAGAAGTCACTGCGGCGGTAAATGTGGCGGCAGAACGGATGGGAAAAATTCCACTTTGTTGTAACGACTCTCCCGGTTTTGTCTCGAACAGAATCCTTTGTCCGATGCTGAATGAGGCTATATTGACTCTACAGGACGGGGTGGCCGAAGCAGAAGCGATTGACGGCATCATGAAACTCGGAATGAATCATCCAATCGGCCCGCTCGGCCTTGCTGACTTGATTGGCCTCGATACCCTGCTGCATATCATGAATGTCTTGCACGAGGGACTTGGTGATGACAAATACGCACCCGCCCCTCTGCTCATCCAGATGGTTGAGGAAGGGAGACTTGGTCGGAAGAGTGGCGGTGGCTTCTACGAATATGACTAGTCCAATCGCATCAAAGGTCTCTGTGAATTAGGCAAACTGCTAGTGACGGAGTGGTATCTTCTCCCTAACCCTGATAAGGCGGCGTAGACCAACGGCGAGTAGGGATTGGCATGCCAGGTACCAATAGGGTGGAAGTTAGGACACTGAAGATTGGCAGATACATCACTCTTGATGATAATGCATACAAGATTTTGGGCATGTCCAAATCAAAGCCTGGCAAGCACGGTGGTGCTAAGGCCCGGATAGAATTGGAGGATATTTTCACCGGCCAGAAGCGAAGTTATGTCTCGCCGGTCACCGATTCCGTCAACGTGCCTATGCTTGAAAAGGGCTCGGCAATCATCACCCATATTCTAGGTGCTGAGGTCCATGCGATGGACAACAAAACCTACGAGACTCTCATTCTACCATTGGAAGATGGCATGTCGCTTGAAGCAGGTGGGGAAATCCTGTGGATGGAAGCGATGGGCAGATACAAAATCATCCGCGACCATTGAGCACCTCATCCCAGTCCTCGTTATGAGTGTGGGTGGGTGTTGCTATGGTTACCGCAGTAGATTCTCTTGCCGTTTCAGTCGGAAGTATTGACGACTTGGATCGGATTGTCCAGATGTGGTGGACTTTGCTGGAAGACCAGCAGAGTTTGGATTGGCGCGGGGAAATGGAAATTTTAACCAGTAATTTCAATGAATCACGAGTAGAGAGATTCCTTGAGAATCGTTTGCGGCTTGGTCGAATCTTGACAGCAATGAAAGATGGTGAGTTGGTCGGTATCTGCTCTATTTCACCTGATGGATTCTTGCTGGAAGGCTCACATATTGTCTGGGTGATTGCTGATGTATTCGTCGGAGAGCATTGCCGCCGCAGTGGTGTTGCAACCGCATTGGTCAAGGCGGCAGAAAATGAGTGTATGAAAAATGGCGCGGATGAGGTCAGATTGACGGTTTATGTGATGAATGACGCCGCGCGCGGACTTTACCAGAGTCTCGGATACGAGTTGGTCTCACACGAATACGGGCGACGTTTGACTTCGGATTGAATATCAGTTCTGCTCATTCGTCCCCCATCAAACCTAATTATCCGACGCGTCAACGCCATCTCGCTCCTACGGAGCGGTGAGCCAATGGCCGGAGTTCGAAAGTCAGCCTATAGGCAGCCGCTGACCCCGAAAGGCATCGCTGCCATTGAGGCTGGCACACTAACTTGGCTCGACGAAGAAATGTACAATAATCTCAACACCGGATTACTTGAACAATATCTAGAAGAAAAGAATATTGAGGAATCCTTCGAGGTCAGCCATTGGAGTCTTGGCAAGATTCTCATAGGCATTTTAATCGGTGCGGTATTCAGTGGCGTCACCGCTTACATCGGTCTTAAAATCGGTTTGGCAGTATCCGCAGCATGGTATGTTGCTTACTTGCTTGGAATGGCGTTGCGCTGGACACCTTCTGAGGTCAACATCGCTACCAGCGCAACCACCGGAGCGACCCACGCCTCCACTGGCTTCATTTTCACATTTCCAGCCATTTTCCTATTAGCCTTCAACAAGGATTATTGGATTCTAGATAGCGTAACGGGTGACCAAGTCCCTATCATCGCCGACCCGAATATTTGGCAACTCGCCTTCATCGGCATCATCGCCTCGATGTTTGCGGGCTTCCTCGGCGTGATGTATTTCATCATCTTCCGGAGAGTATGGCTGGTTGAGGACCCGTTACCGATGCCCGGTTTTGAGGCGACTCTCAAAATGCTTGACATCGCTTCTGATGTAAGTACTGGTGCAGCGGAAGCGGCGCGTGACAGTCTGAAAACAGTAGGGATTTGGACTGTTCTCACTATGGGGTTCATGTTTCTCATTGATTATCCACTATTCTGGGCCAAGCAACTCACCTTAGCAGATTGGGTTGCAGTCTCCCTTTCCGGAGATGAGTGGGGGGTGGCATCTGTGTATTCGCATCGTTGGATTCATCAACCCTCAGCATTGGTAGACGGACATTCGGTTGCCAATGGAATTACCATGTGGGACTCTTCAAATCCGTTCGCGTATACATTCCTCGGGGTTGAATTATCCCCGACTCTTTTTGCCATCGGTTGGTTCATGAAGTTCCGCGTCGCCTTTTTGGTGAATTTAGGCTCATTCGTCGCTTGGTTCTGGTTGATTCCGTGGGCTGTATACTTCAACGTACCATTCTATGATGGCGCATCAGGGGAGTATGTGTTGGTTCAATCCATGGGAGGAACCGTACAATGGACCGTATACAAAAGCGTGGTACGAACCATCGCGATTGGAGCAATCCTTGGTGGTGGCTTGCTCGGGTTACTGAAGATGGCTCCAACCTTTGTGATGATTTTCGGTGATATTGCTACTGCTTTCACCGGTGAGAAAGGCCAAGAGTACATTGACGGTAAGGGTTGGTACGAGTGGCCTTTGAATCATATCCCCGCCTTCATGATAATTGCATTCTTTTCCATGGCACTAATCTTTTGGATTGGTGGATTCCCATTAAGTGCGGCGCTCATTTTTGCGACAGTTGTCATACTGACTACCTTCTTGCTAGGGGCTATTGCGGTACGAGTGATGGGTGAGACTGGAATCGAGCCGGTTTCAGGCACCTCGTTCATTGTGTTACTGATGTTGCTAGGAATCTTCCTTGGCTTGGGTGATTCTCTTGGTCTTTCACAAACTCAAGCGGTGCTGATGGCTTTGGTTGGAACCACAGTTTTCGGTTCAGCCATCTCGATGTCTGGTACTGTGGTGGCCGATTACAAGAATAGCCTCTACATTGGCAATCGGCCATATCACATCTCAAAAGGCAACATCATGGGTGTCGTTCCCGGGGCGGTGCTTGGAGCCGGTGTAGCCATTTTCCTCTCGCAGTTGCTTGCCAGTGGCCAAATTGACCTGCTCGCTCCTCAAGCCAATGCATTCGCGGGTTTCACCGTCATCCTATCGCAAGGGCAGGGGAATATCTCAGCCTTGATTGTTGGTTTCTTGCTTGGGGCCTTTGTTGAGTGGGTGACTGGAATGGGTACTTCATTCGGATTGGGAATGTATTTGCCAACGCCTTACACATTCCCGATGTTAATCGGTGGCGGAGCACGAGATATGTGGGAAGCAAAGCGTCTGAAGCCGGCAATTGACAAGGTCAGGGAGGTTGAAGGAAGTAGCAATGCCGAGCGAAAGCGCGCCTTGATGCTGCTGATGACATTCATGATTGCAGCCGGTGCGTTGACTGGCGAGGCATTCTTTGGAGTGGAGGCAGCAGTGTTAGCAGTTATTGATGAGTCAGCAATGGCTGGAAGTGAAAGTTATTGGATAATCCGAATGACTGGATTTATTCTGATTAATGTAGCACTTGCCGGCGGCGTATTCCTGCTATTCCGGGCCGCCGGAATTTTTGGCAAGTCATCCACTTTGGAGGCGGAAGTAGGCGAATGATGGTGAGCCAGTGCAAGCCGATGACTCCGCCAACAACGCCACTCCACCGGTGCACGCTTGGCTTATTCTAGCCTTTGCCATTCTAGCGGTGAGCAGCGCGGGTGCGGTATTCCGAACCATGGATGGAGTCGGACCCATTCTGAAGGCGTCTTGGCGACTGCAAGCAACAGCGCTAGTATTGTTAATCCCATTCATCTTTCAATATAGAAGCGCGAGCCCCGAGGATAAAGCGCGTTGGTTCACCGGCAATAATCGTTTGATTCTAATCGGCTCTGGCGTTTGTCTGTGGTTGCATTTCGCGGCTTGGGTATGGTCTTTGGATCATACATCATTAACCCATAGTTTGCTTTTCGTCACCGCTCATCCATTGGTATTCGTGGTTGGGATGTTCATCATGCGCAACTCACCCCACCGACTTGAGTCGGTAGGTGCAATGCTCGGCTTTGCCGGTGCAGGCATTGCTCTGCAAGATGTAGGAGGGGGTGGTGAGGTAACCTTGATTGGAGATGCAGCTGCATTTTTGGGTGCATTGGCTATCGTCGGATATCTTACTGCGGGACGGGTATTACGCAACCAGCAGAGGATGCCTCTTTTCATCTACGCATTCCCAGTTACTTTGCTATGCGCCGTGCTGCTAACCGCATCTGCTTACCTGTTTGAAGACGCGACGTTTTCACAGTCCATACCATCAATTGCGGCATTTGGCTGGCTTGACTTGGCATGGCTGCTACCGGTGACCTACCTTGCATTGGGTCCGGGACTTGTTGGTCATACTGGAATAAATGCCTCACTCCGTTGGCTGCCACCATTGGTCATCTCGGTTGGAGTTGTGCTTGAGCCGCTCATCGGCTCGTTGATTGGCTGGCTGCTCAATGTTGAGCAGGTGCCGGGGATTTGGACTCTTGTTGGAGGACCATTGATGGTTATCGGCTGCGCATCTGCCATAGTGGGAACACAACGCAGAATGGGGCGAGAAGCGTCAATGCCCGAAGGAAGCGTTGCTGGCGAGTTGATAGAATTGAGTGACTACGAAAATGAGGCGAAGTGAGGGCCGCTTCACTCATGAACAAGAGTCGTTTGGCCCGGTATGGTGGGACGATGGTCGAGGCGAAGCGTGCGATATTCTTGACCAACGACGACGGCGTTGAAGCACCGGGTCTACACGCGCTGATATGCGCACTGCACCAGCGCGGCCATCCACTGGTAGTTTTAGCACCAGAGAGCGAGCAATCGGCATCTGGGATGGGTTTGAGTCTGCACAAAAATCTTTCATTCAAGGTCCGAGATGATGTCATCGCTGCTTTGAATCTTGCAGAAGGTGGACCGCCTCTACAGATTTACTCCCTCAACGGCACCCCTTGTGATTGTGTGATTGTTGCTTTAGATGGACGAATGCATACCTGGGATTCTAGCATTGAGCCCGCATTATGCATCAGTGGGATGAATCATGGCGCGAACCTTTCGGTTGATGTCATGCACTCAGGCACGGTCTCCGCCGCTCGCGAATCCTGCCTTTACGGCATGCCTGCGATTGCGGCTAGCCTAGCAACCCGCGAGCATGCAGATTTTGATGCGAGTATGGATGCGCTGCTTCCAACAATTGATGCAGCACTTTCGTGCTTGCCGCTCCGACCTGAAAACCTGCTGAGACCCGAGGGCACAGCCCGCCGTCCGTGGTCAGATGAGGGGTTGTTGCCAGATGAAAAGTGTCGGGCTGCCTTCGCTAATGCGGACCTGTTACTCAACCTGAATGTGCCCGAGAGGTGGACCGGCGAAGTTCGGACATCCTCATTGGGTGCACGATGGTATAGAAACGCCACCGAGAGCAAGGATGTACAAAACATGGGTGTCGTATTTGAGGTAGGTGAGGCGACCATCATTGACGAAGATTTACCCGGAACGGATTGTGTCGCAATCGGCGAAGGAGCGGTCGCAATCACCCCACTGTCAGCCTGGCCTATCGGCCATCCCCTCAGTTTGAGCGAGGAGATAATGGCAACCGCGCTGATTAGCGATGAAAGCGGGATGCCGAGATGGTTGAGTTCAGATTAACTCGCTGAGTAAGTTTTCACTCACTCAAATTCAATTGCACGCCCATGTCGAGAATCTGATGAATGATGGCGATGCAGGCATGACCTTGCAACCACTCATCACCCAACGAACGAGGTTCCGCATTTTCCTGCAAAACCTGCAATTCTTCAGAGGTAAATGGTTTATCATCTGATAAGAAAAATCCAAGTTTTTCCATAGTCGTTCCACCTCCTTCTTGCCCAGCACCATCACCCCATAATCTAGGTGCATCTGCATCTAAGTGAATCAGTTTGACCTGCTCGCGCTGCCATTCAGCAATCGTCGTGCTAATATTCCCACCGGAGTGCCACAAACCCGGCCAAATTTCAACCAATTCACCGATTGCCGGTACTGGCTCTCGTAACACCTTCGCGATTTGACCTGCTATCGCCCGTTCGTCAGGATGTACGCCCTGCAATCTTGACCCGTCAAACCAAATTCTGCGCGCTGGTCCGGGTCCACCCATCAGATGCAGCGTCACATGAGAGTCTGTACGGATTCCGTGCGAAAGAAAAAGTGCGACATTTACCGCGCGAACAAGCACATCCATCCGCCCACCAGCACCGGCGAGATCATTCAAAGGAAGTTTACCACCACTTTGGGCGCGATGTCCAATTAGAGCGAAACGCCGCTCCATATTCTCACCTCACATCGGTAGGTCCATGTCATCCATGTCGCCCATCATTGACTTCATTTGGCGACGCATTTGGCGGTTACCCTTGATTCCCTTCATCATCTTCTTACTTCGATTCCATTGAGTAAGTAAGCCGCGAACATCCTTCTCACGAACCCCCGAACCCCTTGCGATTCTACGGATTCTAGCCGCTTTGAGCAAGTTTGGGTCATTCTTTTCCTCTTGCGTCATCGAATCCATGATTACCCGATATTGCTCAAGATTGCGTTGAGTTTCCTCGGCCTGCCGTTTATTCATACTAGCCATGCCACCAAAGAAAGAATCCGGTAGGTGTGACATGATGCGGTCCACGGTGCCAATTTTACTCATCATTTCCATTTGCTTGTACATGTCGTTGAGAGTGAACCGTCCACTCATCACCCGTTCGGTAAGCCGCATGGCTTCTTCAGCATCTAATGAGTCGGGTGCTAGGTCAATCAAGCCTTGAATATCTCCCATTCCGAGTAGCCTTGAGATGAACCGGTCTGACTCAAATTTCTCAAGGTCTCCGATTTTTTCTCCTTCTCCAATGAAGCAAATCGGCGCGCCGGTGGTTGCTACCGCGGAAAGTGCACCACCACCTCGTGCCGTCCCATCTAACTTGGTGACGATAACTCCGGTTATGCCAACCAAGTCATGGAATCCGGCTGCGACAGGTCCAGCCGCTTGACCAACCTGAGCATCAATGACCAGAAATCGCTCGGTCGCATTCGCAACCTTGTGAATTCGGTCTAATTCATCTTGCAATTCAGCATCAAGCCTGTCACGCCCGGCGGTGTCCACGATGATTACGTCTGCACTGCCGACTTTTGCCAAGCCATTACGCACGATGGTCAGCGCATCAGATTCATCCGGCTCTCCATAAACTTCCACAGGTGTATCTTCGAGTAGTTGAGTCAATTGGGCGAATGCGCCGGGTCGGTGAACGTCAGCCTCGATAACAGCCACCTTGATACCGTGACGTCGTCGCCACCAATCTGCGAGTTTTGCCGTCGTCGTAGTTTTACCCTGTCCATACAAACCCACCATCAGAATAGTTTGATTGTGGGGGAGAATTTCTCTCGGAGCACCTAACATTCTCACTAATTCAGTATAGATGATATTCATCGCGTGTGTTTGGAGAGTAATTCCCGGTCGCAACTCCTCATCGGTCATCCTCTCTTCCAGACGTTCGGTGATTTCCTTGGTTTGCCGGACGTTAAAATCTGCCTCAAGAAGCGAGCGACGGATATTGCGACTCAGAGCCTTTAATTCAGCCTCATCCAGTTTCTTCTTACCTTTCAGACGTGCGAGTGCACCGGTGATGCCTGCCTTCAGACCCTCCAGTGCCATGCACCCGGGTCCATCCCGTCCCGTTTGAATGCAACGGCTGCTCCTCATGCAGGTGGACAATGCTAAGACGGGAACGCTAGACGCAACATCGTGGCAGCAATTGACATGCCGATGTGGCAGATACAGATTGCCTTCTCCATTGGTCTTCTCGGCATTTGGGTCGGGTGGCGAGGTGGAATGCGGCTGATGGTCGGATTTTACGATCTTCCTAACGCCACCAAGCATCTAATGTTCGGATTTGTAATCGGAGTCATCAGCGCGGCATTCGTCAGAACCTACCTCATTTTCCCGTTTCTGATCGATTTCGCCTTGCCACTAGCTGCCTTCGGTATCGCTTTGATTCTAGGTTTTTCTCAATCCTTGCTGTCAATGTTGCTACTGACTAGAAAATCAGTGCGGGTTTTGAACGCTCAACCAACCTCGGGTTGGGCTCTTGGCTTGGGTATGGGAGCGATGGAAACAAGTGTGCTAACTGTTACACTAATCGAATTCTATGGTATTGGACTGCTGACAATTTTCATGGCCGCATTCTTGGCCGTTTGTGTGCCGTGGTGCGAGGCGGTTTTAACTTCCTATCAAGGATATCGAACTTTTGACAATGCTCGCTTCGCTCCCGCGTTTAGAGTCGGTGCTGCGCGAGCGGTTCTGTACAGTATTCTGGTATACAGCCTACTTTTCCCTCCGGTTTTGCTATGTCTGCCGGTTTTGATGCTGTGGGGTCAAAGGCAAGCGGATAACGTCTGGCTACCAGCCTCTCTCTCGCCCCAAATGAAGCAAGAATGGCTGAGGATGCGGCGTGGCCGCCCTTCAACTCGCTTCAGCGGCCATGCCTCGGAGTATGAGTTTGAAGACGAATGAGCGCACATTGCCCGGGGAGCCGCGCCGAACATTGAAGAAGCGGCAGGCTATCATTGGGTAGGATGGCAAGGTGTCCGTACTGCTTGGCCGATAACCGGCCCGGCTCAACCGTCTGCTTCAATTGTGGCAGAGTAACCCTTGGAGCGGCCGGACTTTCCATCAGAGTTCATCCCTCAGCACCTCCATCTCAATACGCTGGCCAAACTCATAGGGGTGCGGGTCCCGGTGTTGGACGCCGCATAGAAGGTGGTGCTCGCCGCCGCTCGAAAAAGCGCAGTAAAAATCTTCGGAACCTTGCTCTTGTCCTCGCGGTCGCCTTTGTTTTCCTATTCACCCCAGCCCAAGAGCAAATTATTACTCAGTTGAATAAGTGGATGAACGAAATTCTGAAGGATTACGGGCCGGCCCACAACTACCCTGTGCAATCACAATATACCCTTGAGAGGAGGGTGATTCTGACCAGTGGACAGGCAGAGGATTTCAATTTCCATTACAGCCTACCAATTCCATTTGACCGCACCGAGCGAGGGATTTCAACCGACGGTTTCCAATTGACCGGTGGGGGGAGCACCCCGGTAATGTCCTTGCAATTATTATCAGGAATGACGGTGAATAGTCCGGGCGGTCCCGGCATAACCATCCCACTGGATGGAACGACTTTATCGTCAGGTGATGCAGTTCAGTTGACCGATTGGGATACGGAAGTATTCTGGCCTTCAGCGGGCGATGATAATGACCATTGTGATACCGGACCTTGTGTTATATGGCGTGGAGCCATCCCAACCGCTACTGAAAAAATCCTAGTTGTCACCTACGAATTGACATCGACGACTTTCAGTTGGTGGGATGAAGCAAGTTTGGACGCAATAATTCCCGGAGCGCATAACGGCAGGGGTTTGAATGCCGGAAACTCCGGAACTTTTGACGACCTCGACCGTGCCGGTCATTTGGCTTCTACTCATCTCGCGATTGGCCAAGTTGCACAATGGAATGACCGAGCATCGGGTAGCGCTGAGGATTGGGCCATTGACGGCACCGAGGCATATGTTCAACAGATTGCAGACCAGATTCAGTCCTCACTTGGACCACTTGAGCAGGATAACGTATTCGCATTTTCCCATGCTGCCTTCATCTATGTTCGTGATACGGTAATGTATGATGTTGGCTTGGCCACTCCGCGCAGCGGACCAGATTGCTTAATTGATGGCAGAGGCGACTGTGATGAGCAAGCCAACGCTTGGATGAGTATCCTGCGCACCCGTGAAATTTCAACCTGGTACGAGTTCGGTGCATTGACCGATAACGACTTTTCCTATTGGGAACCACATGCTTGGGCCAATGTTCTATTGCCACTCTCAGAGAATTGGTGTAACGCCATGGGAATCCAAATTTCTTCCTGTTGGGTAGAGGCCTCGGTGGATGTTGTCAACAATAAGTGGCTTTTGCACACTCCAACTGGATTTAGCGAATGGGTAGAAAGTGCGAGCCCGTCGGGAATTGATGCATATAAATTCTATAGACCGCTATCCGTTTCAGCCTATCAGTATATTTGGACCGAAAAATGGGATACTACTGTTGGACCAGTAATATCCGGTGGAACATACCGGGTCCCATACTTGATTGGACAGTGAGGTGTTAAGAGGGTGAGGCGGAGCCGACAAGTCACCACAAGGAGGTAGTCTCCATGCGGATTATCATTGGCGGAGCCGGCGAAGTTGGAAGGGGGGTCGCTCGGGCCCTGCAGGACGAAGGTAAGGACGTAGTGCTGATTGACCCCGACCCTGAGGCTGTAAAAGAGGCCCAATCTATTGATGCATTCATGCTACTTGGCGATGTGACAAGGCGAGAAGTTCTGAAGGAAGCTGGCATCAGAGATGCTGCGGTGTATATTGCCGCTACAGGTAATGATGAGCGCAATATCTTGTCATGTGCGCTCGCGCGAGATTTATTGGAAGAAGTTCTACCACTTGAGAAGAATCCGAAACGCCAGCATTTGCTGACAATTGCCCGTATTCACGATGAGGGGCTGATTGCTGATGAGGGCAACAGACTGAATCGCTGGGCTGGAGTTGATGTGGCAATTTGTCCACATGCTGCCAGCATTGAGAGGTTACGAGCTGGATTGAAGTCCTCGAGCCTCAATGAAGTTCTACCATTGGGTGGAGATGCATGGATTGTTGAGGTTGAAGTCACCCCAAATGCCTCGCGCATGGCCTCATTCACTCTAGCGCAAGCCGAGGAGAATATTGACGGCTTACCGCGTGCATTTACCCTATGCCGTAAGGGTCAGCACGCCTTTGTTCCGACTGGTGATACCATTATTGAACCGGGTGATAGGATTGTGTTTGCTACGATTGGCGAGCACACTTTCAAGCGGATTTCTAAGGCGGCTGGTCACGATGAGCCACCTTTCCCTGAGCAACCGCGTGTGGCTATTTTTGGAGCGACACTGCTCGGTCGTAATCTTGCATCAGCCTACTTGAGCGAGGGTTGTTGGGTTACTGTATTGGATGACAGGTTAGAAGCTGCAAATGAGTTGGTCGGCAGCACAGTAGGTGCCAATAAACGGCTGGACGTAATTCACTGTAATCTCTCAGACCTTGATTTATTGAAGGAAATTGAATTGGTTGACCACGACATCGCCATCGCTGCATTGGATGATGACCACGCCAATATCGCTGTGGCGATGCGCGCGGCAGATATCGGAGTTGAGCGCACCGGACTTATTCTTGACGACAGTAATCTAGCAAGAGTGGTGCGCCGAATCGGCCTTACGTATGCGGTAAGCCAACGACGGGTTGCCATAGATTCCATCCTGATGCACGTTCATTCTCGTATTCCCGGCCATTATCAGTTGATGCCATCTGTGCCTGAAATTGTTGCCATGAGCGCAATTATCGGTGAAGACCATAGCCGAATCGGCGAGACAATCGCTAGAATTGAGAAGCGCGCGGACTCTTTTAGAATCGCATTCATTGAACGATCCGATGGCGATAATGCAAGATTGATGCTTCGCCCCAAACCAGATATGACCGTGAAAGCCGGAGACCGCCTCATTCTCTTCGTATCCTCGGATGATGTGGCAACTGTGGAGAAACTACTGGAGAGCTGAGCATGCGTCGCGACATCATCGGCTTGGTCGCCGGCTGGAGCCTGCTACTGCTCTCTATCCCTCTTGCCATAAGTGCTGGTATTGGATTATTGATGCAGGATGACTGGCGGATGGTCCTAACCGCATTCATCCCACCGATAATCTTCAGTGCCGTAATAGGTGGAGGGCTGATTAAATGGGGTACTCGCACCGATACACCTGAACGATTGCGGGATCGCGAAGCCTTTGCTGCAGTTGCCTTATCATGGCCATTGATTGTATTTGTTGGCGCACTGCCATACTGGTTAGGTCCCACATTCCATGGACCAATAACCTGGGATGGAGACGGGGGTACTATACGTGAAATTCTGGGGGGAACCATTCGGGCATGGTTTGAGTCAATGTCTGGATTTACCACTACAGGTGCTACGGTGATTGATCCATTTTCATCTCCCAATTGTGATGGAACTTCAGATTGCATAGGAGGACAGCCCCGCTCGATTCTGTTCTGGAGGTCGGTGACCCAGTGGTTGGGTGGTATGGGTATCATCATGCTCGGGCTGCTTCTCATTTCGCGGGCCCTCGGTGGTGGTATGTCGATTGCAAGAGCCGAACTAACTGGCCCCTCATTGAGTCGTCTCAGGCCTCGTCTTCAGGAAACAGCCAAGGTTCTTTGGAGCATCTATCTAGGTTTGACGGTGCTAGAATTCGTGGCTTTAATGGCCGTGGGATTAGATTGGTTTGTTGCGATAAATTACTCCCTCACAACCATGCCTTCGGGTGGATTTGGGACAACCGATTCAAGTATAATGGGGATGAATAATCCAGCCGTTGAAGTAATCATAACCTGCTTCATGGTCGCGACAGGTATCAACTTCAGTCTCTTTCACTTCATTCTGCTAAAGGAGTATACCAAGGTTGTGAATGACCAAGAATTGCGTGTCTTCTTCTTGGTTCTTATTGGCGCTTGGGTATTGTTCACCGTCAATCTAGTCCATAGCGCAGGTTGGGAGTGGGGTCCAGCATTACGACACGGTGCCTTCAATGCGGCATCAATTGGGACATCAACCGGTTACGCCAGTTCTGATTTCGCGAGTTGGCCCGTCCTGTCTCTATTCATCTTGTTGTTCCTGATGGTTGTTGGTGCCTCTGCAGGTTCTACTAGTGGAGGTTTGAAGATCTTACGTCTCCGCTTGGCCTTTGGATTGGCCCGTCGTGAAATCAGCCGGATGGTTCAACCACGAGCAATCGTCAGTGTTCGTATCAATGGTGAGGTGTTTGACGATTCGCGTATGTGGGTCGTAATCGGCATGTTATCCACGTGGGCTGCTTTGGCAATGATTAGCACAATATTGCTCGCATTTTTTGAGCCCACTCATTCAGTGGAGACCATTCTATCGGTGATTTTCTCAGCACTTGGTAACACGGGTCCGGCTTTAGGTGCCTTTGGCCCTACTTCAACTTGGGCGAGTTTGAATTGGTATTCGTTGTTTTACACATCCATTTTGATGTGGGCTGGTCGTCTTGAATTACTGACTGTTTTGGTGTTGTTTCACCCTAAGACGTGGCGAAAAGAGCGGCGCGAGTGATTCAGAATAGGTCTAATCTGGTTTGACCCTCGCTAGGCTCGCCACGTTCATCATCATCTTCCGGTTCAACCTGATTTTCGGGCTCACTCTTTTCATCCGCATCTGCGTTTGTTGGTTTCTCCACATCATCTTGTTCAGACATCAACTCTGTGAGGTCATCCAAAACTCCTGAATCAGCCTCTATCCATGCGGCTTCGTAGGCAGATGCGATTTCTTTTGATTTGGCAGCGCTGGCCGGAAGCCCATGCAATGCGAGATGGTCTTCTGCTGAAAGATTGAGAGCGAGCGATAATGAGAAGTCTCTAGGATTTGCGCCTTTTCCTATAGAGGAGACCGCTCGTAACGGCGGCCACAACTCCTCGCGAACCGCCTGCTCGCTAGCTCCGCAGGTTTCTGCCAATCTCTCAACTATTGAGCCGCGTCGCCACGGCTCGTTACCGCGGCGAAGGAATTCAGGAAAATTCAGTGAAATCCGGTCCGGTGGTATTTCATCAGAAGCGATGTTTGCTGCTAAAGCCCCTAGATTACCACCCCAATAGGACGAGCGATATGCTAGATTAGTGAACCTGACGTGCAATGCTCTGTCCGCCGAAGCAAGGGTCTGCGCTCCGCGCGCCTGATTTGCTCGTTCACGAAATATTGAGGCGTTATTCCATGCAACCCATGCCACTAGTTCCTCCGGAGATTTATCCAAGATTCTCCCAAGTTCAACCGCCTCTTGCGCACTACGGATCCGATACAATTGGTCCAACCCAGGAAATAAATCAATTGCTAGGTCGCGAACACCAATGGAAAGTTGGGTTACAACCGCATTGTCATCCAAGTGGTCTGAGGTTGTTGCAATCGCCTGTAGGTCACGAATAAGCGCTCGAATGTCTCCAGGATTCGCGCTAACCAATCGGTCAATCGCATCTGAATCGGCGGTCATTCCCTCCCCGGCAATAACTCGGTTGACGATTCTGCGCAAAGCGGTATCAGATGCTCGTCGGAATTGAATGATTTCGGCATGTCGTGAAAAGCGGTCTCTCGCGCCACGCCAGCCTCTACCCCGACCCCACAAACGCATCGGGTCATTACAGGTGAGGATAATCGGTTGTTTGGTGATTTTCAGCAAGCGGAGCAACTCGGCTTTACCGCCAGTATCACCTCGTAATTCCTTGCTATCGTCATCGTCTTCTGTGCGCGCGGCAATAGTTTTGGTAATTCTATCCTCTGAGGCGGCTCGGAATGAGCCGCCTAAATGATCAACCTCATCAATCAAGATGAGAGTATGGCGATTCTCATCGGTAGTAAAAGTACCATCAAGCCCGAATGTTGAGTGCGTCGCTCCGCCCACGGCAGCCCTGCGTAGGGCAGCAGCATTGCGTTCATCCGATGCATTGAGTTCAATAACATCCCAACCCATGTCCTGCGCAATAGCCAAAGCAATACTCGTCTTACCAACGCCTGCCGGACCGGTCAGCAAGATGCCGACTTTCTCCGGTTTTCCCTCCACCCACCGCGCTAACCATTGACGGATTCGCTTGCGCTGAGCCTCGTTGCCTTCGAGATGTCGCTCCGACTTGGGACGATAGCGTTCAGTCCAGTCTTCAACCAGCGCAGCCGTATCGGTGGAATCCGCCATCACTACTCTTGGCTGGCGACGCTTCTTGAACATTGAGAGGGAGAATAAGTTTAGAATGCAGAACCTACACTGCCGTTCTGTAGTTTGATAATCGCATCATCCACACTCATTCTAACCTGTTCACCGTCGTCTCTACGCCGTATAGTGACAGTGCCATCACCTATGCTGTCATGGTCAACGGTGATGGCCCACGGCACTCCGATTTCGTCTGCCCGAGCATAGCGACGCCCTATCGAGCCAGAGCCATCATAGTACGATGCCAATCCAGCCGATTGACACAATTTTGCGTGGATATCTCCAGCCAATTCACTCATTCCATCCTTCTCCATCAATGGGAGAACTACCACATCAATCGGGGCAATATTCTCGGCGAGGTGCAGATAAGTGTAATTTTCACCACCCTTCTGAGTTTCATCAAACGAGTGGTCCAATAGATGCCAAATGATTCGGTCAATTCCGAAAGCCGGCTCGACCACATGCGGAGTGAACCACTCGCCGTGTTCGGTGGATTGGATTTGTTTCCGCTCAACCATATTCTCTTCGATGCTGACGGTAGAGTCATCTTCAAGCGTCAACTCAAATGGGAATGAATCCGGTATTTGGTCAAGTCCGACTAGAGCGGCGGAGACGGCCGCAGCCCGGTCTCTGAAAGCCGGGCCAATAATTGCCCCAACTGGCACAAGTCCCTGCTTATCCACTACCCTCGACTGGTCAAATGCTCTCCATGCCCGCAGTTTGGTTGAGCCGGTAGCATTCTCGTGCGCTTGTAGGTCGTAGCATCCGCGATGGGCGATTCCGACGCATTCAATCCAGCCGTAAGAGCCCTCAATCTCACAATCCCAACAATCTGTTGCGTAGTGGGCCATCTCTGTGTCCTCGTGTTGGCGGAATCGGATACGATTCGGGTCGATGCCGATTCCGACTAAAAAGTCCCAAGTCCAAGCTATAAACCAGCCAACTGTTGGATGTCTGACGATGCCATTGTCACAAGCATCCCCGATTGTCATGCCGACCGGCGCAGCGCTATCCAACTCCCGGTCACCGGTTGAATTATTGGGGTCTGGAATTAAGGAAAAAGGGGTATCATTCCACTTGGAAAAGTCATGCGATGGGGTGACCTCTGGGTCAATAAAATACTCCAACTCAGCCATGTTGAACTCGCGTAGGCGAATCATTCCTTGTCGAGGGCTTATCTCATTGCGGTATCCCTTGCCGGTCTGCATCGCTCCAAATGGTAATCTATTGCGGAAATGTCGGTAAAGCGAAGGGAAAAGCATGAACATTCCCTGTGCAGTCTCCGGTCGTAGATATGCGGGACGGCTGGACTTCATCGCACCAATACTGGTCGCGAACATCAGGTTCATCGGTCGGGCTGATTGCCATGTTGCTTTGCCACAAGCAGGACAGGTGACATCGTTTGCTGCAATAAGTGAGTTGAGTTCATCGCAACCGAGCGAATCGGGATTGGGGTGAATGCCCTCAAGCAGATGGTCTGAGCGGAATGTGGTAGCGCAGGCATCACATTGTGATATGTGGTCATTGAATTCTCCAACGTGACCGCTGGCTACGAGTACGGACTCTGGTGTCAGGGTCGGGCTATCAATTTCCACAATGTCTCCATGTTTGGCCCAATGATCAAGCCACGCGGTCGCTACTTTACGACGTAGCCGGCCGCCAACTGGGCCGAAATCATACAGGCCGGCAATTCCCCCGTGAATCTCAAAAGCGGGGTGGATAATTCCCCTCCGACGAAGCAGACCGATTAGCCTATCCAGTCGTCCGCCGTCTTCACTCACTATACTACCCCACCCCTCCGGCGCAACATGAGTCCCATCAACCGTTCGGCTCAGCAGGGCCTTGAAGGTACAGCCTGAAAGGCTGAGGCGACTTCGCGAGCGCATGGGACAAGCAATGGTCGTCATTGATGAGCAGGATTGCACTGGCTGCGATCTTTGCATTCTTCATTGTCCATTTGAAGCACTATTGCCAAGAGCCCACACTCTTTCCCATCGTAGGAAGCGCGACGTTATTGTCATCAACGAACGATGTGTAGGATGTTTGTCCTGCATTGGCTCTTGTCCGACCACTGCTTTGCAGGAGAGCGTCGTGCCGGCGCGCGCTCACATATCACCGCTGATGGATGCTGATTTTATTAGCCCAAATAGCGAGGTAATCAGTCGTTGGGGGCGTAAGGACAAACATTGGGCATAATTCTGTATCTTCATCTAAACTTGCTCAATACCTCGTTGCGACAATGGCAACGAGGCCTCCTGTGGTGATTCCTATCCTATCTACACGAATTGTTCATATATCGCCTCGTTACGCTGACGGCCGAATAAAAGGTCGCGACGGGCATGGCTAAGACAGTATATCTTGATACACCGGTAGAATCAGAGGAGATTTTATCGCGCTTATCACAACCCGTTCGGGACTGGTTCAACGATACCTTTCCAGATTTTACCGACCCTCAAAAACTGGCAATTCCCTCAATTATGGACGGCGAGCACCTACTCCTGTGTTCACCTACCGGTTCAGGAAAAACCATGACCGCTTTCTTGACTGTTATTGACTACTTAGTTCGTAAGGCATTGGCTGGAGATTTAGAGAATCAGGTATACTGCGTTTACATCTCTCCAATCAAAGCCCTAGCCAATGATATCCAAAAGAATCTAATCGGCCCACTTACTGAAATTAGCGAAAAGTTCCTTCCTCACCGTGCCCAAGAGATCAAGGTCGGACTTCGGACTGGCGACACACCCCAATCAGAGCGACAGAAAATGCTGCGAAAGCCCCCACATATTCTCATCACTACTCCTGAATCACTCGGTTTGGCTTTGGCCTCCAAAAAATTCCGCCCATTGATGAATGACCTGCAATGGCTGATTATTGATGAGATGCATTCACTGGTTCCAACCAAGCGAGGAACCTTGCTTGCTTTGACCACCGCCCTTTTGGATACGCTAATCGCTAAGCCTGTGCAGAGAATCGGTATTTCTGCGACGATGGAGCCGTTAGAGGAAGTCGCTCATTTCCTTGTTCCTGCGCGTAAAGAGGATTCCGATGAAGAAGGACCTCAAATGGCTGAAATGCCGGATTTTGACGATGAAGTTTCAAACGTTGTTCATATTGCAAAAGTAAGCGGTTCAAGAGAATTGGATTTGGACATCGTTCTGCCGCATGAGCGGTTCAGCGAAATTCCTGTCAAGCAACTCCTTGACCATAACGTGGATACAATCAAGGAATTGGTAGAAGCCCATACCACGACAATTGTTTTTGCAAATACCCGTCAAATGACCGAGGTTATCACTCAAAAACTCCGGGTAATCGGAGTTGCAGGAGTGGAAGGCCATCACGGATCAATGGATAAGGCAATTCGCTTGGATGTAGAGAGGCGACTAAAACAAGGCGAATTGCGTTGTGTAGTCACTTCATCAAGCCTTGAGTTGGGAATTGATATTGGTAGCGTGGACATGGTGATTCAATTAGGCTCACCCGGCTCGATTGCTACCGCCTTGCAAAGAATCGGAAGGGCCGGCCACCACGTAGGAGGAGTTCCTCGTGCGCGATTCCTGCCGACATCATCCCATGACTTGCTTGAATTAGCCGCGCTACAAGGTGCAATTCTTTCCGGGGAAATGGATTTACTACGTTTCCCAGTGAACTGTCTTGATGTTCTCGCTCAGTTCATCATTGGTCTGACCATCACCAGTGAGATGGATATGGATGAGGTATACGGCCTGGTGCGTGGCGCGTGGCCATATAGGAATCTAACCTATGACGACTTCATCGAGGTTCTCTCATTGCTCGAGGATGAGCGAAGAGTATGGGTGGATTGGGAGGAGAATATCATCGGGAAGCGTGGTTATGCGCAGATGATTTACTACACGAATATCGGAACGATTGCTCCAGATAATAACTATCTTGTCTTCACTGCAGATGGGTCTATGGTTGGCCAATTATCGTCTTCATTTGTTCAGAATATTCGTTCTGGAGACGTTTTCCTTCTCGGTGGAACCACTTACCGAGTACACCGAATTCAAGCGAGTAGAGTCTCGGTAACTCCAGTCACCGGATATCGTCCAACCGTTCCCTCTTGGTCTGGAGAGGCTAAGAGTCGTAGTCGCGAACTTTCCAATGCTGTGCTGGATTTGTTAAACGCTAGCGCGGCAGCCATCCGTAGGCGCAAAGACCCGCGCAGACTTCTAACCGAAGCATATGGGTTGTCTGTACCGGTGGCTGAGTCTTTAGCGCGATTCCTAGAGGAGCACGCGGTTTCGTCTTTCCAAGTGCCGAGTAAGGACCGCATTCTTTTCGAGCAGATTATCAATAGTCCAGTTCCCACATACATCATAACCACCTGTCGTGGTCGTGCCTTCAACATGGCTTTAGGTTATTTTATGGCTGGACTTGCCGAAATGAATAATGTCAATGTCATCGAGATGTCTTTTGATGAGAATTCGTTCTTATTCAAGACCTCAGTAGAGGTGCAGACCTCGGAAATTTACCCCTTGTTCAAGGAAAACCAGCGGGATAAGGTTTTGCAGCGCTATCTATTGGATAGCCAACTTTTCGCCAAGAGATTCCGTGAAGTATGTGGTCGGAGCATGGTGATTCCACGTCGCATAGGTGCTGATGAAATCACCCCGAAGCAATTTCAGCAGCGCGCTGAGAAGGTTTTCAATCAACATCGTCAACTACCTGACTCTCTGCTGGTAAAGGAGGCTCAGAATGAGATTTTCCATATGGATCTAGACATGGAGGATCTTGAAAACTTCGTTTCGCGGATGGAAGATGAGGATGTGCGCATCGTCCATTCACGAGTCAGTATTCCATCCGCGTTGGGGATGAATCTCTACATGGCTGCATTCGAGGACTTGCTCTCAATGCGTACTCGTGCATATCTCGTGAAAGATATTGACCCGGAGATTCTCAAGCGGTTGCTCGGTGGCAGGCACCGAGCAACCGACCTCAACGCTGAGTCTCTCAGTAAATACTACAATGGCAAAGTAGCCGAGCCAACCGACGCTACAACTTTGCTCCGATTGATGGAAGTAGGAGGCGGATTAGAACGGGAGTTAACAAATCCGCTTTACCAATCCAAGTTGCAAAAAACCCCCATCGATACCATTCGCGATTGGGTAACTGAATTAGCCGCGAACGGTGACATCACCAAGATTACAGGCACCGGCTCTGAACAGGTTGACGATAAGTGGTACAGTATGAGAATGGCTGATATTCATGGCACTTTAGGTGTTTTAGCATCACATGGCGCTGCAAAGATGGACGACATGCGGAAATTGTATACAGGTGGCTTGTCCTACCAGATGGGTGAGAAGTTCAGTGGTACAGAAGTTACCAAATGGAGAGATCATCTACTGTCAGATCCGCATGAATGTTTGCGTGTGAAAATAGTTGATATGCTCGGCTCAGAAGGACCTCAAACCACCGAACAACTTTCTGAAAGACTACCATTCCCATCCGCTCAAATTGAATCGTTATTACACGAACTTGAGGTGCGTAATATTGTGGCGATTGGATTCTACACCCAAACCGAGGAAGGCGAGTATATCCTCAGAGTTGATGAACATATCATCACCGGTGGAGTAGAGGATGTAGTGGAGTATCGTGCTTTACAGAATATGTTGCTTGAAAAGTCCTTCAAACCCTACCCAGATGCTGCGACTGCCTTAGCCGGTGGCCACATCTTGTTTGCAAAAATGCATGAATTACTTGACCGAATCGAGAATTTCCGATTCGCAGATTGGAAGGACCTCAAGCATGACCCTGATTTCGTGATGGGACGTCTGCTCCACAGCAGAGTTGGATACACTACTAAAGACCGCATTCCGATGTTGCTCGGCCTCCGGCCAGAACCGTGGTTAGGTGAGATTGAGACTGACCTTTTGGATAAAATCACTCCGAATGAAAACGTCGAGCGGGCTGATATTCTTGGGCATTTGCCCAAGGGCGAGGAGAACAAGTATATTCAGCGCGAAGCTCGTAATGCTTTGAGTAATTTAGAAAGGCAATTCGTTTATGCAAAACAGTTTGAGGAATTGCCCAATCGAAAACGTTCTCTTTCATTGTATCATCGTGTCCACGAAGTGTATGAGCCGATGGCCTTTGAAGATTCATTAGAGGAGTTGATCCGACAGACCGGCCCCATCAAGTTGCATGAATTGCGTAATTACATCAGCCATCCCGTTGAAATGCTGGCGGAAGTTTTGCGTGACCTTGAGAAGGCTGGAAAAATCACACGAGTCATTGCGCTTCAACCGGACCCAACAGATTTCTGGTGTGTGCCAAAGGATAGTGCGTTGCTACAGAAACCCACGCGTGAGGACCGGACCCTGCGTATTCTAACTCAATCTGACCCATTCTGCTCTCGCTTCATCCAAGAGGTTCGGTACGTGTTGAAACAGGGCTGGTATTATCCGGTATTCAAGGGAGTTGACCCGGTTGGTAGAGTATTGATGTACAAGGTGAATGATTACTTGGAAATCAAGGATATACATATTCCTCATGCATATTTGGACGAATTTTGTGATTCGTTTGATGTCTTACTTGACAACTACTCCGATACTTTGGTTGATGTTTCAGTCCTGCACAATTTCAACGGAGAACCGATTCACGATTGTGACCAGAACATCCTCAACGCGGTCGAGAGAATCGGCTTCCGGAGCATGGGCGATGGGGCCCGCTTCATTCGCGGCGGTGTTTTGGATTCAAGACCGCGAAACATCGTCTTGCGTTCACTATTCTTTCATCATCACCTTCATCAGGAAACCCGATCTGAGAACGAGACTTTGGCAATGAATCATATCGCAGAGATTCGGGATAATTTTGCTCTCCGTGGTCGTTGCGAAATGTTCAGAGTTGACTTGAAATCAATGGCTGCCGCCCACCAATTGCACTTGGGCACCAATCTCCGCAATCATCAGGTTTGGGCTCCTTATTCCCATTCCCAGAGGCTACTGGCGATAAGGAATAGACCTCCCGAAGAAGACTTGGAGGATGTACTGAGGTTTTTCGCAAACCACTCAGACCCGAAGGTATTCATGGATAGATATGCCTTGAAGCGGTCCGAATTCCGCAAACTCGCCCAACCATTGATTCGTACCGGGCATTTAGTTCAGGATTACCGGGGTGGATTCCGCACAGTACATGCATTAGATGGTAAGGAGTTGTGGGATATCAAGCGTGATTTCCTCCGAGAAATGGTTGAAAAATATCCAGTCATCACGCTGAAGCAGTGCGAGAAGTTAGCGGGAAGTCCATTCAAAGCGGAGGAAATATCTGCAGTGTTGCATGAATTTGAGGAAGATGGCACCCTAATCAAGGGTTTCTTGATTGACGATGCTCAGGAGGTTTGCTGGGGCAGGAAGGAGATGCTGGAAGAAGCTACTTCCTTGACCCCGATGCGCGACTTCGTCTTGCCTCCTTCCGATCCGTTACTGCCCTATTTCGCCACAATATTACGGGAGAGATTTGGCTTTGGTTCGGCGTATATCGTATTCAGAAATGAAGAAGCGATAGCAGCTTTCAAGGCTAATACCCGCAACAATGTCATAGATGTCACCGATTTCGTTGGAGACTCGAAATTGGAGAAGGATGCTTTACGAGTGATGAAGGAATTTGCTTGGGAGCATAATATGCCGTTGAAAGGCAAGGTGCTGGAAAGGCTGAAACGCCGATAATCATCTGGAAATTCCTAATGGTTTGAGTAGCGGTGAAATCACCCTGGTTAACGGTGAAATCACCCGCAGAACATGGCGATGTAATTCTGGTAACATTTCAAAAATTGCGATTGCAATCATCAACATCGCGCCCAGCGATAACACCTTTGCCGCATAGGCATGAGTAAAGTCAAACATGCCTATTCCCCAAAGATTCCAATCGGTGTAGGTCATATGCAGCCAAACGATGCCAGCATTTCGGAATACGTTGAGAATGTGAATAGTTGGGACTACCATCACGAAAGCACGCATACGAACCCGAGGTGAGGCTTCGCGAACCGCGATTAGTGCACCTACGAATACAATCATGGATTGCAAGGCACTACATCCGAGAACAAATCCGATGTTCACCGGCTCGCCCCCATCATAAGTGAGAGGCACGAAGAAGCCACTATCACCGAGGGTGTCTGTAAGTAGCCACTGACTTCCACCCCATCCCGAATAGGCAACCGGCGCGGCTCCACCACCAAGGTCAACCATCATGGCACCGAGTTCAACATCAGCAGTCCCGGTCCAGTTCAGAACTGCGGCGGTGGACCATGCGGTGAACCATACGACTGCCGTATTCATGATTGGAATGTGTTTGACTGCTAGATAAGGCAAAGCCGCCCAGAAAACGGCCCCTCGCAGCCATTGGAGAGATGGGTCGTTTTTACCCTGACGAATTTGCACGGTCTCCCATACTCCATATGCAACACAAATTGGTAAGGCTGCAGAAGACATGAAAATTAGAATCGGGTCCTCGATTTCAATGAAATGTCCCGCTCCCAGATAGAAGTAAAGTCCGACAAATATCCATCCGGGTAGCGCAAAGTAGCGTGAACCCTCGAATTGCGCGTGGAAAGAAATTCCGAGGCAGACCAAACCTGCTACAACCAGCAATAGCGTGGTTTGGCCCATATCTAGACCGGCTAACTGCCCTGCAGCGGCGACAAAATCGTATATCGGCTCCAACCACATCCCCGACCGACTGCTGTCGGTAAGCCACATATAGGCTCGCTACGACGCCGAGCCGAGCAAGATGTCCGACGAGTCATTTGATTTCGCCGCCTTCATGCAAGGCTATGTGAGTGACCTCTCCAATGCTTTGCACGCGCTTTCACCAACAGATTTGGGTTCATTATTCCAAATGATGTTGAATACCATTGACGGTGGAGGCAAAGTCCACTTCATCGGTAACGGGGGCTCAGCAGCCACTCCAAGTCATAGCGCAGGTGATTGGAGTAAGGAGTTGAAATTGCCTACCATCGCCCATACCGACAATACCGCAGCACTTACCGCATGGGCAAACGATACCGGTTACGACAACATATTCGTTGGACAGTTGGAAACTTGGCTATCTTCTGGAGATTTAGTAGTCGCTTACTCGGGTTCTGGCAACTCAGCCAACGTAATCAACGGCATTGAATATGCAAAATCAGCTGGAGCGAGCACCTTTGGCATCACTGGCAATTATCGTAGTGGGGCTGGAGGCAGGCTAGCGGAGATAGCAGACGCATCAATTGTGTGCGATACGCAATCTATGGAGCGCATCGAGGATTTGCAACTCATCATCAATCACATAGTGAAGGAAGCGGTTAAGGCGTGCCGGAACCTTCCAAGCCACTCTTGAGGTCAGATAATGGATACTCCCGGCCTTCATGGCGAAGGACAACTTGAACTTCAACCACTTCCTATTCAGGGTGAGTGGGATGGCTCAATCGCCTATTTGGACCGGGATGGCGTATTGAATGTCGGCTCAGAGCAATACGTGAAGTCAACCGATGAGGTTTTCATGCTGGCCGGAGCCGGTGATGCAGTTGCCGAATTGCGAAAAGCCGGATTTCGTATCTGCGTAGTTACTAATCAATCGCCGATTAGGCGTGGTGTATTTGATGAGGAAATGCTGCATAGAATCAATCAGGCCGTGTTGGATGGGCTTATGGCCGAAAATCCAGCCGCAATTGTAGATTTGTTGCTATATTCTCCCTATGCACCGTGGGAGGGCTCTGTGATTCGTAAACCGGGTGCAGGGATGTTACAAGCAGGTCGCCAAATGATTGCGGCTGCAGATGCGGGTAATCCGATTGCTAGCGATGAAGTAGTGGTCGGTGATGCCTATGACGCGCAGTGTGATTTTGATGAAGCACGCTCTTTCATGGCAGGGGATAGGCGCGCTGACATGGGGGCGGGTTGGAATCACAATGTCAGGGCTTTCTGGGTAGATGGCGAGGTAGGTATCGCCGGCATTTTGCATCGTTGCCTAGACACTTCTGACCAAGGCGACCTTAATTCATCATGACGAGCCTTAGAAGGGTTGCACACATCACACGGCTGATGGCGTGGGTTGGGCTTGACGATACTGACAGTCTTGAGGCTGGTTGCACAACATATGACTTCAACGATTTATTGCTACATCTTACGAACTCATCAATGCAAATCCGTGATGCGCGCTTAGTAAGACTCTGGCCGCACGCGCCTCGTCGTACTAGAGGTAATGGCGCGTTAGCCGCAGAAGTGATTGGCGAGGTGGACGAACTTGATGAATTACTGACTTCATGGTTCCAAAAATTTGCTGATTCACGCTTTGGTGATGCGGGTGAGGAGACTGAGAATAGTGCCCAGCCAGTATTGGTTCGTAGCATCACCCAATTACCTGAAGAATTCTATTGGGAAAGTGTTCGCACACATACTGAATTATCAATCCGCGAGTTGGAGGTGGCAGAGATAAACGGAGTCAGAACATGGTCTATGCCAGAGTGTGGGCGAAGTGGATTGATTGGCGCAACTTCTGCCATCGCTTGGTCAGGCAAACATGATTGTACGTGGGAATTGACCGCTTGGCGAGAACAAACTCGTATTGGCACCCCCCGACAAGTTCCAACTGATATTGTCCATGAAATGTGTGAAAGATTTCCTCTAACAGTTCTGAACAGAGACCCAAATAGTGGCCGCTCTCTAATAACTCCAAGAACACCCTGCCCGGTGCTATATGGAATCCGGGGTGAAAATCCTGAGCAGGTGCTTGCAGCCCATCTATTCTTGCAGGGCTGTGATGGGGTTGAGCAGGCGGCGTCATGTAGAGCGCATCGGAGTAATCAGGCCACCGATGATCACCTATCGGGGATTCAAAGCGGAGTGGTTAGTAGCATTCCGCAAATTCGTCGTCGTGGTCATTCATCTTTCAACGTGGACCTGCATACCAAAGTGCTGGCATTTTGCGAGGGTGGAGAGGTGAATCTGCTCGCGCAATCTCTGCGCACAGGGGATAAAATTGAGTGGATGGGCTTGCATTCCCCAGCAGGCGAAGTCCATTTGGAAAGGCTGCGTCTAATTAGTGCTACACGTAACAAAAACCGACCGCTGTGCTCGTGTGGTCGTAGGATGAAATCGGCAGGACGCGGTCAAGGGCTACGATGTCCTTCCTGTAAAGCAACTTCACCCGATGAATGGGATTTTGAGACGATTGGACCGGGGAAATGGGTGGAGCCACCGGCTGCTCAACGAAGACATTTGGCCGCCCCACTTTCTCGCCTCACTCCATGAGCATTGGTGACAACTCTCAATACCCCTCCGAATACTGAGGTGCGCATGGACACAGGGGATTATGCCATCATCGTGCTGGTAGTTGTGACACTTGGGTTGGTGTATTTCGTCTTCAACTTGCGGAAGAAGAATATGGCTCAATTAGAGGAAAAGCCAGTGATTGCTGGCGATGATGAGATTGCTGGTGGGGCTTTGGACCCAGAACAATTTGAGGAACCGGATGATGACACTTTGGATGAGATGGAATCTCTGCTCAAAGATGCTGCTGAGGCACAAGGTTTGGACTACGAGGAATAATCAGCATTCGCTAAACCCTTCATCGCCGAGCATTAGGTCTACGACTTCGTCGGATTGTTTTCTCAACTCCCGGCGAGACAATCCTCCACTACTGCATTTGAGCAGAAACCAAGTGTCAGCGCCCGCACCCTCAAGAGCAGTCTGTCCGCGAGCCTTCCAATCACTTTCTCCGGATGCATCCTCATATGCTGCAGATACCGCAATAATCGACACCTCCTTTTCGAGGGCGTGGGAGATAATACCACACATCGCATCAACAACTTCAGTAGTTGGCCGGCCTTCAGGGGCACACCAATCGTCTACTACCACAAGAGTCAGGTTATCCAATAGGTCGAGCAAGGAGCGAGCAGATGCAATACCCTTGCCAATATTATCCCCTGAGGCTGCGAGGTGTAGCCGGGAAACTCCGATTGGATTCACTTTTGCGAATAACTGACTGAATCGGCCACTATCCGGCATCTCGGGGCTGACCCAAACCACATGACCATTTTCTTTGAGACCATTGCGCGTGGCTTGTAATGCGAAGGTTGTCCCACCACAACCCGCTTCAACTGCAAGATGAACGGCTCCAGAAAACTTCGTCGCACCCATGACATCGCCTATTGCTGCTGGCGGTGTAGCGGGGGTTCTTAGCGACTGTGCAGGACCCGATGATGTGCCAATTGCTATACATTTGAGTCCGGTGGCACAACTATGGCGGGAGGACTACGCACTGTTGAGGGAGAGAGGATTCCGCGCCGCGACCTGCCCTATTTTGATGAGCAAGATGAGAATACTGGGGTGATTTCTGGTATTCTTGCCAGTGGTGGACCGTTCCGAGTAGCGTTCTTGGATACCAATCAATTTGGCCCTCATGCAATGGTTCTGATGCTTGTTGGGTTTGCTACAATCACCGGGCTTTGTTTATTTGCCCTGAGCAAAGTTTTCGGTTGAATCTATACAAGACTCACCGATTTACTGAATCATTGGTTAGCAGAATCGCAGCAGAACTACTCATTCAATCTCTTTGCGTGCGAGAGTAACAGTTTCGTCAACAAGTTCACCCGATACTCCAAGATGAGATGAAGGGTCAAACATCGCATTCAGAGCGGTCTCTCCGAACTTAGCGGTGATTGATTCAACTTCGCCGCAAACCTCGCACAGATTCCTATTTTCAGCAACTGCGGTCATACTCGCGCTACGAAGTACCTCGTGAGCCTCATCGCGCGGCATTCCAGCATCAACAAGTTCAATCATCACCTTCTCGGCCATGACCAAGCCATTTTGAGCATCAATATTTGCCCGCATACGACTAGCATCAACTACACATTTCCCCATCACTCGCTTACTTTTCGCTAGAATATCATCTAGCAGAATCGCGGCATGTGATAGGGTAAATCTCTCAGCACTACTGTTCGCAAGGTCTCTCTCGTGCCAGAGTAGCGCATTTTCGTATGAGGGGATGATGAACGAGCGCACGATCCTTGCAAGCCCACAGGCATTCTCCGCAGTTATCGGGTTGCGCTTATGTGCCATCGTACTACTACCCACCTGTTTATCTGCATCAAATGCCTCAGCAACTTCTGCAATCTCACTACGCTGGAGATTGCGAATCTCTTGCAGAAGTTTCTCAACGCTTGTCGCCACATTAGCTATCCATGACATCCACTCAATATAGCGGTCCCGTCCGACAACTTGTGTGGTAACAAGCGGGGTATTGAGTCCGAGGTGAGTTAGAATCAATTCCTGCAACTCGCGAGCATTATCGCCTTGGGCCGCGCCAGTACCAACCGCACCTAGAAACTTGCCAACACAAACTCGCTGCTCAATTTCCTCAAGTCGTACAAAATGGCGACGGAACTCATCGGTAAATACCGCCATTTTCAAGCCAAATGTAATCGGAACCGCAGCCTGACCGTGGGTTCGCCCAAGCATCACAGTATCTCTCTCGCGCTCCGCGAGGTCAGCGAGGGTAGCAATCAGTTCGGATAGAATTTCTCGATGAATCAGCAAACTATCTCGGATTTGTAAACCAACCGCAGTATCAACAATATCATTGGAGGTCGCTCCTAGATGAATGCACCAACCAGCTTCGCCTGCGACTTCTGCCATCGCTTTGGTCAAAGCCATGATATCGTGTCGTGTCTCTGCCTCAATCTCATCAACGCGTTGTATAGTTACGGACTCGATATTAGCGATTGCAGCAACTACGGCATAATCCTCATCGGAGACGCGGCCGAGTTGATTATGAGCCCAAATCAACGCCCGCTCAACCTCAAGTTGACGTTCATGTCTACCTTCTTGGCTCCAGACCGCTTTAATCGCATCCCGGCCATAACGGTAGTCAAGGGGGCTAACAGGCATCCCATCCCTCAGGGATTCGGCGACCGGGCAACCCTGTTTGAGTCTACCGACGCTTTTCCCCTACAAAAAAAATGCAATAATTCGGCAATTATTCCGCTTCAAGTTCTGCAGCCCAGATATCTGCCCAACCCCTTCGCCCGGTCCAATGTGTAGTGTGATTGACGTTTATTTTTCTTGTTAGAAAAGGTGCATTCAACACGGTTGTTTCGTATTCGCCTCCCTCTCCATCCACGTTAAATCGGTATTTTTCGGCAGCAGATTCCAATGCGTTCAACCAACCGTGGTCGAGAATTTTCCCAACCCATTCTTCACCCATCCCGTCTGTAGTAACCGAGGTAATCATCACCTCAAATCCATGATCGATTAAATCCCGCATGTGCGAGGTTGCTCGGTTATGCCAAAGTGGAGTGTAGGAGATGATTCCTAATCTCTCACACATTCTCTCGATACGAGTTTTCTGGTAATCGCTTCTTAGCGCCCCGGCGACCAGCGCATCAATCGGCTCCCCCGGTCTCATCAACTCCAATTCGGCCGGCCATTGCCAATTATCAGGCCAATCCACCTTTGCTCGCTCGGATTCAGTCCACATTGATGCCCGCCGCTTATTACTGCCGGACACGACTCCTTCCAGCGCCCGCTCCAACTCGTTCATCTCAACTTCTTCGGTCCCGCTGACTGTTACTGGCAGCCACGGGATTCCTGCGCTCGCAGCCTGCAGGGCAGCGATGGCGGTGCTCGGAATCTGAAACATCATTGAATCATCTCCTTCAACTTGTATTGTGACCAGTCCGGCAACCTCCCAGCCTTGTTGTAGAGCCCACCAAGTGGAATAGGCTGAATCTTTGCCACCGGATGAAAGAACGAGGACCCTCATAGCCCTCGCTTACCGCATCAGTTCCAAAGTCTAACCGACGAAGTGTTTGGATTCGGCTTCGGTTATCAGTCAAGAATTGCCATCGTTGCGGGAAGGGCAACCGCCGAAGGTTCATAGGGGGGCGCACCGGCACGCCGAAGAGAGGGAATCAGATGCAACCGAGTGGACGAGGCTATGATCATGGAATCACTACGTTCAGCCCAGATGGGCGACTATTCCAAGTTGAGTATGCGCGTGAGTCAGTGAAGCGAGGGACCACCACGGCCGGTCTCAAATACCGAGATGGAGTTATCCTTGTCGTTGACAAGCGTATAGCCAGCCGGCTGATTATTCCTGATTCTATCGAGAAGGTGTACAAGATTGACGACCACATCGGCTTTGCAACTTCGGGTCTTGTCGCCGACGCACGACAGTTGGTTGACCGGGCCCGGGTACAATGTCAAGTGAACCGAATCACCTATGCAGACCCGATTCCAATCGAGACCCTCACCAAAAGAATCTGTGACTTCAAGCAGTCCTTCACTCAATATGGTGGCGTCAGACCATTCGGCACCGCTTTGCTAATCGCAGGTGTTGATGAGGACGGTATCCACCTTTACGAAACCGACCCAAGTGGGGCCTACCAATCCTATCACGCGGGTGCAATCGGCCGGGGGAGAGGCTCGGCGGTTGAATTCTTTGAGAAGAATTGGAAACCGAATATGACAATGAATGCAGGCATTAAACTCGCCCTTGAGGGACTTCGCGATTCTTTGGAAGAAGAACTGAATAAGGATGCGGTAGAAATCGCGGTAATTGACGCCTCAGGCTATAATTTACTCACTAAGGAAGAGTGCACCAAGCACATAGACAAACTGAAGCCGGCTTACGACGAATGATTCGGCAACCCTAATGGGTGGCAGGTCTGTCTGCGGTGGGGGAAGACATGGTCAGTTTGGATGATGCGGTCATCGCAAGGTTGGAAAAAGGCGGTAAACGATACGAGATTCTTGTTGATCCGGACCTAGTTAATTCGTTCAAGTTAGACCCAGAATCAGTCTCACTAGATGACCTGCTCGCCACCGATGAAGTCTGGCACGACGCAAGAGGTGGTGAGCGACCTACGGGGGAGAAATTGATTGGGGTATTTGGCACGGTTGAACTTGGTGAGTGCGTGACAAAAATTCTGCATGATGGCAGCATTCAACTCACCACAGTTCAGCGCAAGAAGATGGTTGACGACAAGCGAAAACAAATTGTTGCCCAAATTTCATCAACGGCTATAGACCCGAAGACTAAACTCCCGCATCCAGCAACAAGAATCGAAACCGCCCTCGAGGAGGCCCGGTTCAGTGTTGACGCATTCATATCGGTAGAGAAACAGGTCCAAGACGCGATTAGCGCCATTCGCCCACTAATTCCTCTATCCTTTGAAACCTTGAAGTTGGCCTTTCGAATACCTGGGGCAAATTACGGTTCGGTGCAGAAGGCGGTGCGTAGCGATGTGCTGAAGGAAGAATGGCTTAGTAACGGCGACTGGGCATTTGTGGTTGAGATACCGGCTGGGATGAAGGGAGACTACATCTCAAAAGTCGCAAAACGAGCCCCAGATGCAGAAGTACGTGAGATGAAATGAGGCTTATCGTAGGTTGACATCACCCCTAGGGGGTGTCAATGGTTAAAGAGGGGTTGCCGGTCGGGCCGCTCGGAGTGAAATAGAAATGACTGGTGACAGCACCTCTAATGAGAGCGGCAAGGGAAGCACACTCGTGTACCCTGGACAGCGGCTCAGCGCTGATGGAAGCGCACAGGCTGGTCACGGAGTCCGTCTAATTGACGGCAACCTCGTGGCCATGAAGACAGGGAATATGGTAAGGAGTGGCAATACGGTAACAATAGAACCATTGTCAAGCCGATATGTGCCTCGTGCATCCGACCTCGTGGTTGGATACATTGAGGGAATGACCAACAATATTTGGTTCGTGGACATCGGGGCAGCATTCAATGCGATTCTACCGATGAGCCTTGCACCATGGAAGGTTGAATTCGGCGCGGTTCGCCAGCACTTAGGTATTGGCGATGCGATTCTCTGTCGGGTCCAAGAGGTTGATGAGACACACTCATCCGTTGTTACGATGAAAGGCATGGGCCTTCGCAAGTTGAAGTCCGGTTTCATCGAGGAGATTCCCCCACACATCATTGGCAAGGTTATCGGTAAGGGCGGCGGCATGCTGCAACAACTGAAGTCACTTGGCCAAAGTCGGATGATTATTGGCCAGAATGGACGTATCTGGATTGATGGTGAACTGAGTGGAATGAGTGAGACAAGGAAGGCGATGGATGTGATCCGAGATACAGCACACCTTCCCGGTCTGAATGAGCGCGTCGCAGCGCTTGCAACGGAGTAGTGATTAGAATGGGAGGATATGGAGACATTCAGTGCATAGACGAGAATGGCATCAGGCTTGACGGACGAACCGCTGAGCAGATGCGCGAAGTGGAAATTGAGTGCGGAGTAATACCGGTAGCAGATGGTAGTGCCCGCGTCAAGTGGGGCAAAAATGAGGTTATCGCAGCGGTATATGGGCCGATGGAGGCTCACCCGCGTAAGATTCAGCGACAAGACCGGGCGATTCTTGATGTCAGGTACAATATGGCACCTTTCAGCACTACTGACCGAATCAGGCCCGGCTTTAACCGCCGTAGCCGAGAAATCAGCAAGGTGACGGCGGATGCACTTGAAAGCGTGGTAGACCTAGAGTTGTATCCACGCAGCAAAATCCGCGTCGAGATTGAGATTATTTGCGCAGAAGCTGGAACACGGTGCGCAGGAATTACCGCTGCAAGCATGGCCCTAGCAGATGCTGGCATTCCTATGTCAGATATGGTTGTCAGCGTAGCCAGCGGCAAGGTACACGACATCGTGGTTTGCGACCTCAATAAGGAGGAAGACAACTACGGTGAGGCCGACCTACCGATGGGCATCTTGCCGATGACCGGCGAGTTGGTATTCCTACAGATGGATGGCGACCTGAACATGGAGCAATTCCAACAGGCTTGGGATTACAATATGGAGTCGGCAAAAGAGGTACACGCAATCATGGTTGAAGCTCTAAAGCGTCGTTACGGAGGTGATGAGTAATGGCGATTCCAATCGTACCAACATTGCTTCGTGAAAGTCTCGCCGCTTTGGCAACCGAGGATTCTCGTATTGATGGGCGCGGCCGCTTTGAAGGCCGCGACATTGAGATTGAAGTCAACTGTCTAGCCAATGCCGAGGGCTCATGCCGAGTAAGGATGGGTGATACCATTGTATTGGTGGGAGTGAAGTTCCAAATCATGACTCCTTACCCTGACCGACCTACCCAAGGTGGTCTGATGACCAGCGCAGAGGTGCGTCCGGTCTGTGGACCGGATTGGGAGCCGGGACCCCCAAGTGCAGAGAGCATTGAATTGGGACGAGTCGTTGACCGTGGCATCCGTGAGTCTGGATGCTTGAACATGGATGACCTCTGTATCTTGCCCGGCGAAAAGGCTTGGCAAGTAATTGTGGACCTTTTCGCGATTAGTGATGATGGTAATTTGTTTGATGCATTTGCACTGGCAGCAATTGCAGCACTGAGCACCGCAATAGTTCCAGCAGAACGCTTTGATGTCGGAGAAGATTACCCACTTCCGCTTTCATCCACACCGATGATGACTTCCTACCACAAGGTTGGTGGCCGATTCGTCTATGATGCAAATAAGCGAGAGGAACTTGGTGGTGACGAGCGAATTCACATCACACTTGGTGATGAGGGGCATGTCCACTCGCTTCAGAAGGGTCTAAGAGGTGTGTTCACGGCGGCCGAATTCACTGAGATAATGGATCAGGCACAAATCCGCTGCGTAGAATTAAGAGACATTGTCGGAAAATTGGAGTGATTCTAATGAGCAAGCGTACTCAGAAAACTGGTATTACTGCTCGCTACGGTAGTCGGTATGGTGTAAGTGTTAGGCGTCGCGCGGGAGCGGCGTTGAAGAAACTCAAGCGCAGTTATACCTGTCCTTCTTGTCAATATCCGAAGGTCAAGCGACAAGCAGCCGGAATTTGGGCTTGCAAGAAGTGCGGCCACACCTTTGCCGGCGGTGTTTGGGAGCCATTCACCCGCGCATCAGATGCGAATCATCGCATCATCAGGCGTGGTATGGAAGGGGCTACTGCCACCGATATGGCCGTCATCGCCAGCCAAAAGGCGATTGATTATGAAAAGGCCAAGTCTGAGGTTGATGCCGGTGGCGATGAAGAAGAGTGACGCTTGGTCAATTTCTCTTGACCTCAATCTCCAAGACCAGTGTAAACCGATTATTGCTTCCTTGAGTTGCGAGGATGTTGATGCCCGAATGCAGGGTAATATGGTTCACATCAAGGTGTTTGGGAAATCATCTAGCGACCTTCGGGCACGATTCAATTCCACGCTTCGTTCGGTGAGGGCTGTAAGCGAAGCCCTGATGAGTATTGACCAACAGGAGAATGCTGAGGTGTAGTAATGAGTGACGATGAAGACATCCGCAGTGGGCTTGAGCGAACGGTTGCAGAGTATCAAATGGTGAGCCAGCAGAAGGCGGCAATCACTGCCCAAGCAAATGAGTTACGAAACACACTTGAACATCTGAAATCACAGGATGAGAATCGTCCGGTTTTCCAACAAGTCGGTCCAATTCTCGTAGAAGTTGAGGACGTGGCACTATTGCTCGGCGAATTGACTGAATCTCTTGAGAAGATTGCAGTTCATGAAACCCGACTTGGGGTGAGAGAAGGCGAGTTGAAATCCACTTACGAGCAGGCCGTCAAACAATTCGAAGATGCCTGAGGTGATTGGAATGCCGGCCCGTGCCGACGATATCGAAGCCTTTGACGGCTGGCTTTCACACGCTCTTGAATCAGGAGCGGTTGCGGTCGTTGCCCATAGGAACGGAGATATGGATACAATCGGCAGTGCCTGCGCTCTCGCTTCACTGATTGGTGGGCGGGCAAGAGCCTGCGGCTTACATCTATCCACTATAGCGCGAAGTGTGGTTGAATCAACCGGTGCAGATTTTCTGAAAATAGATGCACAGCGACCGGTTTGGCCACGTGAATTAGGCGGGGTCATCATCGTTGATGCCGCCGATATTGGGCAAATTGGAGTGGATTTACCAGACGTTCCATTGTGCATCATAGACCATCATGATGCGGGTGAAGATAACAAATTGGGCGAAGGCGACCTATTGCTTCGTTGGCAAACTTGCTCCACTACCGAAATCATACATGCCTGGGCAGAGCACTCTTGTCCGGAGCGATTGGACGAGACAACTTGCCGTCTGCTCTTGGCGGGAATAATCACCGATACCGGCAGATTCCGGCATGCGAATAGTGATGCGCTTGGCGCAGCATCGGCGTTGGCAAAGATTGGTGGAATTGATTATGCCTCATTCATCGAGGAGATGGAGTCGGTTGAACTGAACCATTCGCAAAAAGTCTCCATCGCGAAAGCACTGAGTAGAGTCCAGACTATTGAGGCAGGTAAGTGGTTCCTAATGTATACACGTGCGGGTACAAACGAGGGCATCGTAGCTCGCTCACTGATTTCTGCCGGTGCCGATGTTGCGTTAGTTCATCGTAATATTGAGGGCGAGTGTAGAATGACCGCAAGGGCGAGCAGGAAGGCAACACAGGCGAATTTGCATCTCGGCGAGATGATGCAAGATATGGTTAGCCGAAGTGGCGGAGAAGGCGGGGGGCACGCTGGAGCAGCCGGGTGGACCGGGGCAATAGATGCAGTTGATGCTACCAGTGGCTTCATCGCACTACTGAGTGCACTTACGAGGGATGATTGATGTTGATTGACCCCGCGATGTTACTTGTTGACTTGCGCGCGGGAGCAGACCTAACTGACAAATTAGGCAATGAGCCAAATGGTGCATTGCGCGTTGCTGAACAAACATTAGCAGAAGACGATAAGAATTCTTTTTCCAAACTTGAAGCATTGTTAACGGATGCGGAGTTATCTATCATTGAATTTCGCAGGGCTCAAATGAGTAATGATTCAGATGGCGCCCAGCAACATCTTGCAGACGCGTTACAATCCAGCAGGAATGCGGATGAACGAGATCACCTGTTGGAAGCCCGCATCAGAATGGAATGGGGATTGCTCCGCGCTAGCCTTGGGGAACTTGAGCAGGCTGGGGTAGACTTGAAGTGGGCTGTTGAACGACTCAAGGCTCTAAATGAAGGCCATGTTTGGCACTCGTTAGCCATGTTGAATATGGCTGCGTGGCACGAATCGGTTGATGAGCACTTGATGGCACTGGTCATTTATGGCGACTTCTCACGCAACGGACCTCATACTGTGGAGTCGGTGTCGTTGGCCCGACGCAGAGCCGGTGACATCTTGGTAGAAATTGGTGATATGACTGGTGCTTTGCGACAGTTTTGGATTGCCCATCACGGGTTCAGACAAACCGGCTTATTGGATCACGCATTTGAGTCGGGACTGCATTGGCTGGACCTCGCACTTTCCTCGGTTGAGTCGGATAGCATTCTGATGAGCGAAATGGTTGAGAAAGCCAAACCTCGTAAAGCAGGCGAGCCACGAGAGAGCATTTCTGTGCACCCTGAAGATATTCGGGTAATTTTGGATTGGGTTTTGACCTCGCCGGTAGAAGTCACCGGGAATAGCAGACCCGACTTAGCGGTTCTACTAGAAGCAGACCGGGAAATATCTCACGGTGGAATTGAGTCATTATTCGTGCAGAACAACGAACTTATTCAAGATGAAGCCGTTCTCTCATTGCTCCAATCATGAGAACTGATTTTCCTTAATTCGTCTTCACCCCAGCCCAATGGCTCGGGTGGTATCAGACACCACCCAACCTCCTCAATTCTAGAATCTGGTGAGTCCCAAGTCAATGGCGTTGGTTCTGCATCAATGTGAATGAGTACAACATCCCCGCCTCCTTCAAGCAGCCCATTAGCAACGGCGGTCGCGGTACCGAGCAGACCACTTTCTTCGAATAATTCCCGTAATGCAGCCTCCTCGCTTGCCTCCTCATCTTCTATCCAGCCCCCGGGTAATTCCCATCCACGTTCAAAATGCTTGACCATCAGCCAATGACATCCACTTTCATTAATTGGAATTACACCTATAGAAGTGGGAACTACCCAACATACCACCCAACGTTTCTCAGGCATGCCAACACCTACGGGATGTGAATTTCATCATCAGCAGCCAATGCTTCAGATGCCTTGTCAAGCCATTCACGCGCTGATTCATCACCGGCTACTACTACCCTTCTCGCTAGGAAGAAAGCGGCGGAATTTTCACCGGATTCAAGCAAGATGGCAATTCTGTCAATATCAGTTATCACACCTTCTTCTTCCTCAACTTCAGTATCTGAAGTCTCGGAATCGTCCGGTTCGCTAATTCTTACAGCTAGGCTCTGCATCCGAGAAAGGAATTCATCCCGTGCATCAATGGCTGGTGGTGTCCATGGTTTACGGACTCCATCATCAAGGCGTGCTTTCATTCTATCGCGGAATTGGTCCCGTAATCTTCCCTCTGGATAATGGGTTTGGGCTTGGTCGTAACAGAACCATGCCTCATCATGGTCCTCCTTACGCTCATGTAATCGTCCCAAGTCACCCCAAAGTTCGTGATTTACTGGTCGTTGGGCTAACAATCGTCTTGCCAGCGGAACGAATGACTCTTCATGGCCGGCCGCACGCATCTTTTCCAATCTGCGGCCGAATAGCACATTGCATCTCGGGTCTGAAAGGTCAAGTCGGCCTGCTCTTTCAATGAATACAGCAAGGTTTGCATCGTTAGATTCAATCCTACTCCACCAGTCATCAATATTGAGGGAATCATTGGCGAACGCCGCTTCTAGCAGCTCACTACTCACCTCGAGGATGGCAACCCCATCCAGTTGGGCAATTTGCTCTGGGTCTCGCCCAAGAACAGAAAACAAATCCTGCATCAACACTCGCAGACCGGATTCATCACCACGTAACTTCTTGATGTGAGATAGGCAACGCCAATTGTCACCAGAAGTGAAATCGTGTAGCAAAGCCTGACGGGCGTTCTGTTCAGCCCAATTTATGCTGGCGGCACCCCTGTCAGGATCCTTTTCTGCAAGGGAAAGGAACTTCATTGCCTGCGAGCGATGTCTGTCACCAAGACTGCGCCTCGGATGCTGTAAACGACCCGCTAAACCTTCAGCCATCTTCCCACCTATCAGTAACTTTGCCGTCGGCCATCCTAATTGGCATTGGGGTAGACTGTGCTAACGAACCGAAGTAAATCGGGCCCGATCGCAGTTCGGTGGCAAGGTAGCATCAAAACCGACTTTTGAAGTAGTTCCATCCTCTGACCTTGTCGGGTCCAAACTACTACCTCTCTGACCGGAGAGAATGACTGTGTCGGTATCGGGCTGCCAACGAGTCATCATTGCCCATTCCACCCTCTCAGCATCCCCAACATCAATGTCAGCATCAACAATTGTCACCATTTTCATTGAACGGTGTCCGTCAAGGGCGGCCTTGATTGCCCTGCGGCCATCCCCTTCATTTTTCGCGGTGATGCTTACTACTGCTGCTAGCCAGCCGCAGCCACCATCAGTCATATGGACGTCATGACATTCGCAAACCTGTGCTACTGCGTTTTTCACCGTAGGCGCGCGAGGTAATCCCATCAGAGACTTGTGCTCGCTCTCGGCTGGAATCAGTGCGTGGAATATCGGGTCCTTCCGATGATGAACAGTGTGAATTTCGAATACAGGTTCTTGCCTAACTACGTCCAAAGTCCCAGTGATATCCACATACGGACCCTCGTCATCATCTTCCAAAGTTATGGTAGCCGTCATCGCATATTCCGCATCGGCAGGCACTGCAATCCCATTTGGCAACTGCACTACTTCCAATGGTGAATCGTAGACAACTTCGTGAAGTGCAGCAGCCACCGTCATCTCATCAATAGGTTCGTCAAAAGACATCGCGGCTGCGAGTAGAACAACTGGGTCACAGCCATTGACAATGGCAATATTCACCGATTCCCCTCGCGCCCGCGCCTCATCCACCATAGTGCGCAGATGGCGCGGCACTAATCTTGCAACCACATGATTGGCATCTCGCAAGAATTGACGATGAAATGAGACATTCCTGCGTCCATCCCATTCAGCAATAACGATACTCGCCGACATGTATCTGCCCCTGTCTTCTCGGTAGTGCCAAGGAATCGGTAACAATTGCAAATCAGGCTCGTCTTGGCCACTCTCTAGAACTGGTGCCTGCTCGGGCGCAACCAACACGGGCTTTGAACGAGCATTCATCCCCCGGCCGAGTAAATCAACAACTTCGCCTGGCGTCATGTCAAGTCTAGCGCATAATCGGTCGCGCGAAAGCACATTCAAGGCTGCTCTATGGCCCTTGGCCTCCTTAACGTCGTTGAAAATCAATAGTTCGTGAGCCAATTCACATGATAGGTCAAAAAAGTCATGAACACATGAAACCTGTTCGTGATGCTCGTGCCCACCGGCGAGGTGGTCCCTGAAGGCCATGATGGGGGCGGGTGCAGGGAAGGCATCAAGATTGGGGGTGGGGAATCGGCTTCACTTTGGCTCACAGTGAGGCGATTCACGTCCGTCACGCTCATATATGGGGGGTAAGTCGGCGGGTTGCTTCAAAGAGGTGCATCTATGGGTCGTGGTCTGTTTAGTGGATCAAAAATGAAGAATGACCGACAGAAGTTTCGATGGAAGGACCGTGGATACAGGAAGCGTGAGTCGAAGCGTCGTCAGGGCGGTGTTCTCAAGCACGACCCGCTACAGGGCAGCACTCAAGCAAAGGGAATTGTCATTGAAAAAGTCGGAATTGAGGCCAAACAGCCCAATTCCGGTATCCGCAAGGCAGTAAAAATTTCACTAATCCGCACCGGTAATAGACTCACAGCATTCGCACCCGGAGATGGCGCAATCAATTTCATTGATGAGCACGATGAGGTGCTGGTAGAGGGTATTGGCGGCCGTATGGGTCGTTCATACGGTGATATCCCCGGCGTCCGCTACAAGGTTATCCAAGTCAACGGCGTCTCTCTTGACGAGATGGTCCGCGGCCGAAAGGAGAAGCCGATCCGGTGAGCAAGGAGGTTTATTCTATGTCAGACGAAGAAATTTCAGAAGAGGCTGCAACCGATGAGGTGGTTGAGGAAGCCCCAGTTGAGGTTGATGAATCACCTATTGCTGGAATCGGCACACTTGTTTTCGGCAAGTGGGATGCAAGCGAAGTAACTTGCGAAGATCCCGGATTAGCACCTTATATCAATCTGCGAACCGTTGGAGTCCCACATAGTGGAGGCAGGCACGCCAATGCTTGGATGGGCAAGAGCAAACTTTCAGTCGTCGAGCGTTACATCAACGGCTTGATGCGCACCGGTCGGAACGGTGGAAAGAAACAGTACGCCTCGAAGTCCTTTGAGGAGGCATTAGATGTCATTCATGAGAGAACTGGTGAAAACCCGCTGCAAATATTGGTTGATGCAATCACCCAATCTGCTCCGATGGAGGAAATTACCAGAATCCGATTCGGGGCAGTCAGTCAGCCAAAGGCGGTTGACAGCGCACCTAGCCGCCGCCTTGATATTGCAATCCGCTATCTTTGTCAGGGTGCGGTGTATGCTACTACCAAGACGGAGAAGACACTTACTCAAGGTATTGTAAATGAGATAATGAAGGCTAAGGATGGCGATGTAGCATCGTTTGCAATTGGTAAGAAGGAAGAAGTTCAGCGCATCGCCAGTTCAGCAAGGTGATTCGGCTAACTAACTTCGGTTGAATGAACTATTGTTAATTGGGCAGGCAATCACAACAGCCATAGGTGATACGGTAGGGCGGCGCGGCATGGATGAAGTGGAAAGAGCCGCCAAGCCGTTCAATTTGAATTGGCTGAATGCTGTTTTTCTACTCGGTACCCCGCCATTGGCATTGATTGGAGGGATTTGGCATGGAATTACTTTCGGCATTACTTGGGTTGAGATGCTCATCTTCGTAGTATGGTATTTTGCCTGTGGTCTTTCAATCACGGTAGGATATCACCGACTGTTCTCACATCGTAGCCATGATGCAAGATGGCCGCTCCGCCTTTCCTATGCGTTATTGGGTGCAGGTTCCTTTCAAAACTCGATTCTTGAATGGTCCAGTGACCATCGCCGGCACCACAAAGAGACTGATAATGATGCGGACCCGTATAACGCAACTCGTGGATTCTGGTGGAGTCATTTCCTTTGGATTATCATGGATGAGCATGTGGGTGAGCCCGACTACACCAACGTCCGAGACCTACAGAAAGACTGGGTCGTGAGATTCCAGCACCGGTTCATATTCTCTCTCGGCTTCATATTCGGCATGATTGTTCCAGCAGCTATTGGTTATGCAATCGGTGGGGTTGGAACCGCGATTGGTGGTTTTGTGTGGGGTGGATTGATTCGTACTGTTTTCGTTCATCACGGAACCTTCCTCATCAACTCAGCAGCCCACGTCTGGGGTAAGCAGCCATATGCAACCAAGAATAGTAGCAAAGACTCGTTTTGGTTGGCTTTCTTTACCTTCGGCGAGGGCTACCATAACTTCCACCACACATTCCAAGCAGACTACAGAAATGGCTACCGATGGTGGCAATGGGATCCGTCCAAGTGGTGGATTAACCTCAGTTCTTATATGAAGTTGAGCCTCAACTTGAAGCGAACTCCAAAGTGGTCGATCGTGACAGCGAAGATGGAGACTAAATTTGAGAAGGCGGCCCTCCCTGCAGTTGCTGTGCATGGTGAGCAACAAGTAGGAGTTTTCCGTTCTCGTTCAACCCAATGTTGCGAAGCAATGCGCTCTGCGCTTCGGCAAGTTGATGCTAAGAGGATTCAACTTAAGCAGGCTAGTGCCGAAAAGCGCGAGTTGGTGTTGCTGCAATTGAAGCAATGTAAATTGGCAGTCAGGAAAATCAAAGTAGACTTCAGGCATCTAGTTGCTGAGATGAACTCTATTGCTGCGCCATCGGTAGTTGCCTAATCTTCAACTATGGTTAAATTCCAAGTTGTAGTGTTTTAGGCGAATCAATTCATTTTGATTCAAGTCACCCTCTAGCGCGCACCCATAGGGGCGGTTAAATACCGGCTTCAGGTCGCCGGCCCGAACGTGGTGGCCTGAATGGGACGTAAGGAAGATAACATAGCTAAGGCGACCGAAGTGATGCACTTCAGAGACCAGATTAGGAACCTGTGCATTGCCGCCCATATTGACCACGGCAAGACCACATTATCCGACAATTTGATTGCCGGAGCAGGAATGATGAGCGTGGCATTGGCAGGCAAAAGCCGAGTGCTCGATTTTGACGAGCAAGAAGCGGCTCGTGGCATCACCATCAACGCCGCAAGTGCCTCTATGGTTCACAACGTGGAGGGTACAGATTATCTGATTAATCTCATTGACACGCCGGGCCACGTTGACTTCGGCGGTGACGTTACTAGAGCGATGCGCGCGGTTGACGGATGCTTCATCCTGACCTGCGCAGTTGAGGGTGCGATGCCGCAAACCGAGACTGTTGTGCGCCAAGCACTGAAGGAGAAGGTCAAGCCGGTTCTATTCATCAATAAGGTTGACCGTCTCATCAACGAATTGCAGGTTACTCCCGAAGATATGCAGGCAAGATTCATGGAGCAGATTACCAAAGTGAATGACCTGATTAGACAATTCGCACCAGAGGAACACCGTAAGGATTGGCTAGTCAGTGTTGCAGATGGTACTGTTGCTTTTGGTTCGGCATTCCACAATTGGGGAATTACAGTCCCATACATGAAAAAGAGTGGTATTTCATTCACCGATATTTTCCAATATTGCCATGATGAAAATCAGGGTGAACTCGCTAAGAGGGCCCCTGTTCATGAAGTTCTACTCGACATGGCTGTTAACAAATTACCTGGGCCTTTGGTGGCCCAGAAGTATCGGATACCAAATATCTGGACTGGTGATTTGGAATCTGAATATGGCGCTTCAATGATGGAGTGTAATCCCGACGGCCCGTTGGCCATCATGGTCACTAAGATTTGGATGGACCCTCACGCTGGCGAAGTCGCTGTCGGCCGAATCTACTCTGGTACAGTAAGTCAAGGTGAGAGGTTGTGGGGAATTGGTGGTGCTAAGGCAGAACGAGTTCAACAAGTCAGCATGATGGTTGGAGGTGACCGGATTCCGGTTGATAGTGTATCAGCGGGAAATATCGTAGCCCTCACCGGCATTCGTAGTGCCGCTGCCGGTGTTACCATTGCGCGCGATCCTGATGTGGTGCCATTTGAACCAATCCGACACTATTCCGAGCCGGTGGTAACAGTTGCGGTTGAGCCTAAGTCTATGCAGGACCTACCGAAATTCATTGATGCTCTGCGCACGTTGGCGAAAGCCGATGCTAGCCTAGTTGTCACTACCAATCAGGAGACTGGAGAGGCACTATTGGCTGGTATGGGCGAGTTGCATTTGGAGATTACAACCTACCGGATTGAGGAAGAACAGAATATCAAAGTCAATGTTTCAGAGCCGATTGTGGTTTACCGAGAATCGCTACAAGGAGAAAACCGCAAGAGACCATTCGAAGGCAAGTCACCCAACCGCCACAATCGATTCTATGTAGAGGTTGAAAGATTACCCGATGAGGTAATTCAGGCCTTGCGTGATGGTGTTTTTGGGGAAGGAACAATTCGGCCAAACGATGCCAAGGACGTTGGTAGAAAGTTTGGTGAATATGGCATGGATAAGGACATCATGCGGAAAATCTTCGCCATCAACGGAACCAACGTTTTCGTCAATGACACCAAGGGTATTCAGGGCCTGCACGAGACCAAAGAATTGCTAATTGAAGCATTCAATGAAGTCTGCAAAGGTGGGCCACTTGCTGGTGAACCAGTGATGGGAATGTACGCCCGGCTTGTTGATGCCAAGTTGCACGAGGATGCGATTCACCGTGGACCAGCCCAAAGCATCCCGGCGATGCGTAATGCAATACGCGGTGCGATGATTCGCGCAAAAACAGTCATTATGGAGCCAATGCAGAAGTTGTACGTATCGGTGCCCAATGACTGGCTTGGTGGAGTAACTCGCGAAGTAACTCAGCGTCGTGGTGTCATAGAGGATATGCCTGCAGAAGGTGATGTTACGACGGTGATTGGAACAGTCCCCGTTGCTGAAACATTCGGATTTTCAAACGACATCCGTGCAGCCTCACAGGGTAGGGCAATATGGAATACTGAGAATAGTGGATTCCAAGAGTTACCCGCTCACCTTCTTGAGAAGGTTGTCGGTGAGATTCGCGAGCGTAAGGGAATGAAGCCTGAAGTTCCCGGTGAAGCGTATTACTTGGACTGAGCAAACTTAAGTCCGGGCCTCATAATCTCCGAGTATGGTCGGATGGATTGCGGCAATAGTAGCCTCGTTATTTGGGGCTGGGAAAGATGTTGAGGAAATCCTTGAGGATGAATGACTCAACTTATCCTAGTGAGTTGAAAGTCAGTGAGGGCACGTAGCACCTTCATTCCCGCTGTTTGTGGTAGTTTGTCCAAACTAGCATGGGCCGCAGCATGAAATTCCATCGCCTTTTCTCTCGCGTATGGAATTGAACCACTATTTTCCAATTCTTTGACAATAATATCGAGGGTATCTCGGTCATAGGAATCATTTTCGGAGCCAAATGCTTGCTCAAATGTTGTAAGTTTAGTAGAATCCTGTTCTGATGCATGAATCGCAATCAGAGTTCGTTTGCCAGCGATTACATCGCTACAAGCAGGTTTGCCAAGAGTTGCCGAATCACCTGTGACATCAATGAGGTCATCCATGAGTTGGAAACACAATCCAACGTTTTCCCCCCATTCTGCGAGGGTAGAAATGGTGTTTGAATCAGCACCAGCCAACAATGCCCCTGCGCTTGCGCAGGTGGTGAACATGGCGGCGGTTTTACCTGAAATCATCTCAAGGTATTGCGATTCATTGACGGACTCCATGTTTTCAAATGACATGTCCATCTGCTGCCCTTCGCTAACTTTACGAACCATGCCACCGATTATCTGCACTAGAGTGCGGAAGTGTTCTGAGTCAATGTTATCGCTACTCGCTAATACCTCAAATGAAACTGCTAACATTGCATCACCGGCATTAATTGCCGTTGGTTCATCAAATGCTACGTGGACGGCTGGACGACCTCGCCTCACCGCATCATTATCCATGATATCATCATGGACTAAGGTAAAATTATGAATTATTTCAATCGCGGCACCGAGGTCGTAATGCCCGTCGTGCGCACCTTCCAATGAATCAGCCACCAGCCATGGCAATATGGCCCGTAATCTCTTTCCACCACCCTCAATCAAATGCAACATGGCAGACCTGAGTGTATCCGATTCCGAACGTGAGAGCGCAGTTACAACACGTCGTTCTACTGCGACACGGTGCACAGCAAGGGTGTCCATCAAATCTTCATCGCTGGCTTCTACCCCATCTTGGTAACCCATCACATGGCTAACATCCCCCATGTTTCTGATTTTATCATCAGCCATAGCAGGCAACTTGCTGAGGTTTGACCACCATTCGGGTAGAATCTCCTCAGCGATGCAACGAAACCACGGGGCAATGACTCCTCCATCATCTGGACCATGATTCAGCCAACCATCAAGTTCGCTTCGACTAATCCAGCGTAGTTCAGATATTTCATTTGGATTCGGGGAGAGATGCAAATCAGAATTGGTCCTTGCGAATAGGATATGGTCAAGTTCGTGTTCTACCCATTCATCATCCTGTCTGGCTCTATAGACCATGCGTGTAATCAGATGTAAATCTCCAATGGGTACATCTCCCTCTACGATTCCTAATTCCTGAGCCATCTTCCTAACCGCAGCTGTTTTCGCGCCATCGCTACCGCGCTCTGAGTCTATGTTCAGGGGATGACTACAGCAGGTATTGGCCCAAACAAACGGGAAGGTGATTTTGTCACCGGCTCGCTTTTGCACCAACAATCTGTCATTTTCGTCAAAAAGCAGCACCGAAAAGGCGCGGTGCAGCACCCCATCGCCAAGATGGCAGTCCAATTTGGCCATCTCACCGAGTACTTTGTCCTGCGCATCAACTACAATCAGAGACTCGGTCATTGAGGCTGATTGAGTGGCCTCATATCCCATGGCCTCAAGCCTTGATGCGACGGCGGAATCGAAGTCCTGCGAGCCCATATATTCCCCTCAGGCTTTCCGAGACGATGGGGGGTTATGACGATGAGGGCTGCAAAAACACCCATCTCAAGGTCGGATTCTAGTTCCTATAGGCTTGCCACCACACGCAGCGGCGACTACTCTATCGGTATGCCTACCATCGACGAACCACACAGCTGGCACCCTTGCTGCAGCCGCAACCGCTCTCTCAACCTTCAGAAAAATTCCTCCGGTCACGTCAATTGATTTCTCGTGGTGTCCCTTAAATCCGTCTGATGGCGTCCATTCGGAGAGTAATTTTACCTTACTAGAATCGGGTTTATCATCCATCAGCCCGGCTACATCACCCAGCGCGAACACCAAAGCCTTCACGTCCGGTAACTCGGTTGCTAATCTATAGGCGAGGTCATCGCCGGATAATATCCCGAATTCCCTCGTCCCATCAACAGAAACAACATCGCCAAAGGTTACCTGAACATCCTCATTATCCGAGCATAGCAACTGCACATCACCTGAAAAACCGGCTCCCGTGCCTTCTACCCAGTCACGAGGTGAATGAATGTTACAGGTAATTCCTACTTTAGCCAAAGCTGCAACAACATATTGATTCAAGGTGTCCATTTCCTTTCTGACCAACTGAACAGCTTCATCCTGCGAACTACATTCTGTTGTCGGGTGTTCAGGCGCGAAGTTAGACTTCCGCCCATCGGCGAGTTGCCAATTTCTAGCCCTTAGATGTCCGAAAGAACCTGCACCATGAACGAGGATGACTTGCAGTCCTAAATCGCGTATTTCAGCGATGGCTAATGCTAGAGCAGTCAGCCTATCGTGATGGACAGTACACAGCCGCGATTTGTCGGTAATTAGGCCGCCACCAAGTTTCACCACTACTCTACCCATACCCCTCGCCGAATAATGCTCAGCGCCCCTCATTCAAATGGGTGGCGCCCAACGATTCATGAGGTGTGGCCATTGTCAGGGGGTTATGAGCGACGCTACCATAGAGGATTTCCGCAGGTGGATTCAGATGGAATGGGTTGAGGCTGAGAACTCTAGTCGTAAAGATGATTTGAGGCGGTTGGCAAATCTTGAGGTGACGTTACAAGAGGCATTGGCCTTCCAAGCCGAATGGAATTTGCGTGAGGAATCAGGCACTACTCCTGCCCGTCAGGAGCAGGCCGTCCGTCTAGTAGCAACCAAGGAAGAAACTGAAGTGGCCACCGTCTCAGAGGGGCGATGCAATAGCTGCGATGGTGCCTTGACCTCGGACTTGGACTTCTGTCCAGAGTGCGGCGAGAAGTGCTGATTCACTCTTGTTCTTGTGCCGCTGCTGCTTCCGTGGCTTCCGCCGCTTCTTCAGCTTCCCAGTCAGCAATACATACTACCAACTCAGGGTGATCATCATCAATTAGGTTGCAGTATCGTGGGTCAACTTCTTCAGTCAGGAAAACTGTTGTCCCAGCGTGGAAAATGGAATCTCCATCCGCTTCCATCCTGATACAGTCTACCTCGACGATTGTGGGGCGATGATGATGGACATGACCGGCTCCTGCAGCAGCAGTAACCGTCTTTGACAGGTGTACGTATTTGCGGTCACCTGGCTTGATTCCATGTTCCAATAGGTGAGCCTCATTTTCCGGGGCACAGGGGTAATACAGAAGGTCTGGAGTACTATCTGTTGGTAGGTCTAATTCGATTTCTACCGTGTGCGCATAAGTGGCCCGAACCATATCCCCGCGAACGTCGTACCGGCCTTTTGGATCGGTTTCACTAACTGCGCGGATATGGTGAGGTCGCAACCAATGCATCCTGCGGTCGCGGTTGCGTAACGCCTCAACCATTTCTCTCACATCAACCCAACCATTGATGTCCATGTCAAGGTCAAATTTCTCAGGAAAGTGCCTGAGTATACCTGCCATCCTGCGACCAAGAATATCCCGCTCTCTATCACTCATGATGAACTTCCCTTCGTTGTTGCATGCGGGGCAGTTCTGGCCTTCAAAGAAGCCGTGTGTGTTACAGTCTCGTATCATCGGTGCCGGCGACCCGACCCCCCTTCATAACCCGTTCTATCACGTCTTAGATACTCTTGGAGTGAACTGATGAATGATTATGGGAGGGTGCTGTTGTCGCAAACCCATGCGAGGCGTCATTGTCGGATATGCCCGGTCAGCATTCCACCCCGCACACAAGGGCGCAATGGCAGATTTCAGACCCGAGGATATTGCTGGTCAAGTTGCTACCGCAGTCATTTCCCAAACAGGCATTGATAGTACTGAGATTGAGGACCTAATGTTGGGTTGTGCGTACCCAGAGGGCGAGCAAGGGCTGAATATCGGGCGTATTATCACATACATGGCAGGATTGCCTTCCAGTGTGCCCGGTTCCACAACCAATCGTCTGTGTGGCTCTTCCATGCAGGTCATCCATGATGCAATCGGGGCAATGGCGATTGGTTCTGGCGAATTATTCCTTTGTGGTGGCGTAGAATCAATGAGTCGGATAAAGCGTGGTGGCCGGCAGCGTAGCCCACATCCACACCTTGAACTGAGATATCCGGAAGCATATATCGCAATGGGAATTACCGCCGAGAACTTAGCTCACAGTCACAGCATTTCACGAGATGACCAGGAGGCTTTTGCACTATCCAGCCACCAGAAAGCCGCCTCAGCAAGAGATTCCGGTCGGTTTAACGACGAGATTATTCCAGTGACTAATGGAGAGATTGAAGTCGATTCAGATGGTTGCATCCGTAACACATCGTTGGAGTCAATGGCAGGATTACGTCCTGCCTTTGCAGAAGACGGTACGGTGACTGCAGCCACATCTTCTCCGCTAACCGATGGTTCCGCCTTCACTGTCGTTTGCACCGAAGATTATGCTGCCCAGAACAGTTTGAAACCGCTCGCTTCTATCGTATCCACTGCTGTGGCAGGAGTTGCACCAGAAATAATGGGAATTGGCCCGGTTCCGGCGACACAGAAAGCATTGAAGAGAGCTGGTCTAACCCTTGATGACATTGACGTCATCGAATTGAACGAGGCATTCAGCGCGCAGTCCCTCGCATGTTTGCAGGAATTGGGATTGGAATCAGATGATAGTAGAATCAACATTGATGGTGGGGCGATTGCAATTGGGCATCCATTGGGGGCTAGTGGTGCCCGGATTACCGGGAAAGCAGCCTCATTACTGCAGAGGACTGGGGCAGATAATGCTCTTGCGACTATGTGTATAGGCGGTGGAATGGGTATAGCAACTATCCTGACACGAGTAGATTAGGTCACCTTTCCGCAATAAACTGATATGTCGCGAGGGGTGGTCATGTCACATGGCGAAGTGGTCACCCCGGGAAGGCAGGCGTCAGGCCAAAGAAAACTTGGGTTATACCGATGGGGGAGATTGCGCCCGTTGCGGTGGAGATAAGACCCCCTCCACTTTACCCGGGTTCTTGGTTTGTCAGAAGTGTAGTTACGAATGGAGTGACCCCGATTATGTCGGAGATAGCGGTGGCCAATTTGACTCGGTAGAAAGGCAATCTGAAAAGGTGGCCGAGTTCAAGCGCGAGTTAGAATCTGGTACAGGATTAGCTCGAGTTCTCGGTATTGAAAGCGAATTGTCTGATGAACAGAATGCGGGATTGAACCGATTGCAATCGAAGTGGATTGATGGTATGCAAGGACATTTCAATCCGGCAGAAGAAGACCGCAAGCCTTTGATGATTTCATTTGACGATGACGATAACTTACTCGAAACTCAGGTAGGTGCGGTTCATCTTTCCGACAATAACTTTGATGGAGGGGAAGTAATCCGCCTTGAATATCCCGGTTACGGCACTGAATTCTATGGATATAATGAAGACGATACCCTCGGATGGCGCAGAGGTCGTACTTTGGAGGAAACTGCTCGAAACATAGCCTCAATAATCAACAAGCGCAGTAAATTAGTTCATGCCCGCCACAAGGATTCATCAGTATGTTTTGAGTTGAGAAGTTCGTCATTAGAACCAGATTCGATTGTTGTCTTCGTTGATGACCCCGGTGGAAAGAATATGGTTGCCGAAAAATTAGGGGTGATTTTGGACCCCGATGAAGTGCAGATGTACGAGGATTACCATCAGGCTGTTCAACTGGTTGTCGCCGATGGCATCATCACACCGAGTGAAGACCAATTGCTTTGGGCAATGCGACAAAATCTTGGAATTTCAGACTCGGATCATATTCGTACTGTTATGGATATCTTTGGTGAAGAAGTAAGCAAAGAATGTCCAGATTGTGGCTCGCTTGCCGCACTATATCAGGCCCAAGAGGCTTGGTGGTGCGAGCAGTGCCAACAGTGGCTATGAGTGCTCGGGGGTGCATACTTGAGGCGTGGCTGCTGTGGTACTGTTGAAATACCGGATAGGACCGGCCAAAACTAACGGTGAACGTATGGCTGACGAGACTCTCTACATTGGTGTTGATCTTGGTACCTTCCGCTCGGTCGTGGTATCTTCTGATAGCCACGATGAGCAGGTGCTGACAGTAATTGGCACTCCAAAGGACCAGATAGCGAAGAATTTTCTAAAGAGAGATGTGCTTTTTGGTGAAGAAGCGTTGAAGAATAGGCTCGCTTTGAATCTGTATCGCCCATTGGAGCATGGTGTGATTAAGGATACACCTGAAGACAAGAAATTCATCGCTCATTTCATTACTCATATGATTGGTCTAGCAGATCCGGAAGACTATGACAGGGTAGTTGCAGTAATCGGCGCTCCAGCCGAAGCGTCTCACGTTGACAAGTCATCAATCTTTGATGCCGCCGCTGGTAGCGTCAATGCCTGCATGATTATTTCCGAACCCTTTGCCGTTGCCTATGCTTTGGACAAATTAGACCACACACTGGTTGTTGACATCGGTGCAGGAACTACTGACCTTTGCAGGGTTTACGGAACAATTCCTAGCCCAGATGACCAATCTCACATAGGCTATGCTGGAGACGCGATAGATGCGCGCCTCATTGAAGAAATTCAGCGAAAATATGTCGGCGCACAAGTCACTAAGGATATGGCGAGACGCTGGAAGGAAGAGTTTTCCTTCGTTGGTAATGCTGTGCCTGATGACCCGGTAATTGTTGACTTCTCCATTGAAGGGAAGGCAATGTCGTTGGACATTACCGAATGCATTGAGGTTGCTTGCGAGGCTATTGTTGACCCAATTGCAATCGAGGTTAAGGCACTGGTTGCCTCCTCAAATCCAGAATATCAGGATGATTTCCGCCAAAACATCGTATTGGCTGGTGGCGGTAGTGGCATCGCTGGACTTGGTGAGATGCTTGAGGAGCGTCTTGCTGATATTGGAGATGTTGTTGTGATGACCGTTGATGACCCAACACATTTGGGTGCAATGGGTGGACTAAGATTGTCGATGGAAGTCCCCGAAGATATGTGGAAGAATCTGACCCTTGCTCATCGGTGAGGTTCTATTCTTCCTCGTTCAGGTCATCGATTGTTTGCTTTAGTACCAAACTTTCACGACAATTTGGACATTTTTCCCCAACCTCCAACTTTTCAGGTTGTATAGCCAGTAATGATGAGCAATGTGGACACGAGGCGAGCATCTCACCTTCTGCCAATGGTATTGACGACAACATCGTAGTAGGGTGTCCGTGATACCACGCTGCGAACATAGGGTGTCTGAGCAATTTAGTACGTTGAAACATTGACCAAGTCAGGAATAGCAATAAAGCTGCCTGAACCAATGCCCATCTATCAGTTGTAATCCCCTGACCAACATCCACTACTGCAAGTATCCCGACAATACCGGTAAGGCCAAACCAAGATACCAACATGAATCCCAATCCCCAAGATTTCCTCAGAATGAAACCCCAGGCGATAGGAATGGCGGCAATTCCAATTGGAATTAGCAAAACGATTAGTGAGGAAAGCAATGGCATTGCCGCTAAATCAACGGCAATCAGGAAAAGGACCAATCCGACGGTGAAGATGAACATCCAGCCGACTTGCCGGTGTGCTGCGGCCAACTCCTCAGTTGGAACTCCCTCCGCCATAGCCGTTGCAAAACGTCATATGAAATCTTAATTTCGGTTGTCTGGCTCTGTGATAGGGTTGATGAATGGGTGCGCACCGCCCAATTTGATGACAACCACAGGGGACACCGGCGTATCTCGCCATGGAGATGCTTTGGAGGGTTGTAGAATCCTATTTGGAATCAGTGGTGGAATCGCTGCTACAGAAGCTGTTCGTCTCGGTAGAGAATTGCGTCGTCATGGTGGCGAACTGACTGTCATCATGACTCCGGCTGCGTGCAAAGTAATCACTCCACTCGCAGTAGGCTGGGCATGTAGATGCGACGTATTGACCGATTGGAAGCCAGAGATGTCGCATCTTGACCAATTTGATGCGGTGCTTGTCAGCCCTTTGAGTCGGAATTTACTCGCGCGTTTTGCAAATGGAATGATGGATCACCCATTATTGATGGCAATGTCCGCTGCCAGAGGTAGAGGTAATCCGATTTTGCTCGTTCCATCAATGCACAATGATCTATTTGACGACCCGATAACCCCCTCCTTACTTTCCTCGGTTTCGTCTGATAAGGTGAGATGCATGGTCGGGCCCGATGATGAGGGTAGAAGGAAGCAGCCTGAGCCCGTTGATATCGTGGCTGAACTATGCAATTTCGTCAATTCAAATTTACCAAATCGTAAACGAGTCGCCATTACGCTTGGAGCGAATAGGGCACCTATAGATGCTGTGCGTGCAATACAAAATGCGAGTAGTGGTGCAACGGGTTGGACAATTTCCGAGCATTTGCATAGAATGGGTCATCAGGTAATCTGCATCGCTGGAAAAACATCAGCAGCACCCGCCTTCCGATTACCTGATGTTCGCCGCGCAGGCTCTCCCGACCATATGCTGGAAGTATCTCTTGGTGTGGCTAAGGAAGACAAACCAGAGTGCTGGATTCATGCAGCAGCCGTTCTTGACTACTATACGGAGGCTGAGCGAGGTAAGAAGGCAAGTGGAGCTGACTCATGGGAATTGAGTCTGAAACCCGGCCCGAAACACATTCGTGAATTGGCAGCATTTGTTGACGGAGCAATCAGAATCGGCTTCAAATTAGAGACCGGCATCAAGGTAAGTGAACTGCATGAACGGGCTCATGCTCAAATTGCGGAATATGGTGTAGATGCCGTCGTAGCCAATCTCATGGAACAAGTACGGGATTCTTCAACTGCTCGAGCCCATATCGTTCACTCTGATGGCTCGGTGCAGGTAGTTGATGATGAAAGTGAGATGTGCAAGGCGATTGACAGCATTATCACCGGGTGAACGGGTCATCTGTGGCGTCACATTGAAGCCTATCAGAGCAGCGAGACCAATCATGGGCGAGCATGGCAAGGCCAAGCGGGGTATCCCTGCTAAGTCTGATTTCAACGCATGGTACCCTGCAATCGTAGAGATTGCTGACCTCGTGGATAAGCGATATCCAATCAAAGGAATGGATGTTTGGCGACCATATGGTTGGAAGGCGATGAAGTGTATTGATGCTCTAACCCATGGTGAGATGGAGGCAACCGGCCACGACGAAGTACGATTTCCATTGTTAATACCAGGGGATTTGCTTGAGAAGGAAAATCGTCTTGTCACCCACTTAAAGGCGGCGCGCGAGGCCGGTGTTGACCCATCTGAACTACGGATTGACGAGAAAGATGCAGGCTTCACCAATGAGGTCTATTGGGTTAAGCATGCGGGAGAGAATGAACTTGATGTGCCAATGTTTCTGCGGCCAACCTCAGAGACTGCAATGTACACACTTTTCGCGCTGTGGGTACGCAGCCATGCTGATTTGCCGTTGAAAACTTACCAGATTGTCAATACTTTCCGTTATGAGACTAAGCAGACTCGTTCTTTTATTCGTGTCCGCGAAATACACTTCTTTGAGGCTCATACAGCCCACGCAGATGAAGACGATGCCACCAGACAAATTGAGCAGGACCTAGAAATTGTCGGGCGGCTAATGGAATCAATGTGTTTGCCGGTGATAATATCCAAGCGTCCTGTGTGGGATACATTTCCCGGTGCTTGGTATACAATTGCCATTGATGTGTTGATGCCAAATGGACGGACGCTACAAGTCGCTTCTGTTCACCACTATCGGGACCAATGGGCGAAAGCATTCGACCTAACTTATGAGACAGCCGGAGGGGAGCAGAAATTTTGTCACCAGACTACCTATGGGATGTCTGAGAGGTTACTCGGTGCTGTCGTTGGTGTGCATGGGGATGACAACGGACTTATCTTCCCGCCTAGGGTCGCCCCGATTCAAGTTGTTATCATTCCAATTGCCGCTCATACCTCAGATGCGGTGGCAGAAACGGTTGCGAACGTCAATGCGGCTTTGAAGGATGCAGGGTTCCGCACTAAGGTTGACGACCGAGACCTTCGCCCCGGCCAAAAGTATTGGGATTGGGAAATCAAAGGTGTACCCCTGCGACTTGAGATCGGGCCAAGAGATGTGGAACAGGGGGTAGCAATGGCTGCAAGAAGGACCGGAGGGAAGTCACCGATTCCACTCAAAGACATTGTTGCTGGTGTGACAAGTGAACTTGCAGAGGTTCACAATGCGTTACAATCGCATACCGCCGCATACCAAGACAATAGCGTGCGCTCTCTTGATTCAATTGATTCATCGCTGGAAGATGGTATGTTCTATGAAATTGCATTTTGTGGCAGCGATGCGGACGCTGAAGTTTTGGAGAAGGCCACCGGACTTACCATCCTCGGCGATAGTATGACTGAATTTGAGACTGAGCGTCCATGTATTGTGACTGGTCAAATGACTACTCGCCGCCAACATCTAGCCAAGATGTTTTGATTATCGTCGCTTGCCGATGAATCCTGCCGCTAGAATACCAATGAAAACTACTGCCAATACAATGTCTGGGATACCTATTGAACCTACAGGACTCCAAGCAATGTGGTCACTAATATGATGAACATCCATCCAATTAAGTTTCACATTTTCTGCGCAAGAAATATGTCCGTCAGAGCACGACGAGAGGAAATTACCAAATCCGTAGAATAAGTTGGTTAATACTGCAAGGGTTCCTACAGAGCCAATTAACATTCGTAATGGGCTCTTACGACGCCCACCTTCATCTTCTTCGTCAAATAGATTCTCTGGGTCAGGAGGCATATCACCCGGCATCGGTAACGGAATATCACCATCGGGAATATCGTCAATTAGAATATCTTCATCACTTAATTGCTCGACGAGAGCTCGTTTAGTAGCACCTCGTGAGATACCGATATCATCAAGAAAATCAGAGCCATAGATGCGCTCAGCGAGGCTTGCTAACATTGGATCATCAGCAATTTCCTCGGGGGATAATCCACCGTCAAGAAGTTGCTTTACTCTATCATTGATCTCAGTCAACTCATCCCCTCCGACCAGCCTCAGCCTGCTCTCACTCATCAAGGCTGTGCCGACTTGGTCTTCTAGTAAGTCACAACTCACTTTCGGTCAATGCAACGCAACGCAGCCGCGACAATATCGCTTGATTTCATCCCGAGCATCTGAAGTAACTCATCTGCACCACCAGATTCACCGAATCTATCTGCGACACCGACACGTTCCAATGGGGCAGGATGCTGAGAAGAAAGTACCTCGGCTACCGCGCTGCCCAAACCCCCGATTATTGAGTGGTCTTCTGCGGTAACCACCGCTCCACACTTAGCAGCGAGTTGTGTGAGGAGACTATCGTCAAAAGGTTTCAGTGTATGCATATCCACTACTGTGGCCTCAACACCGCGCTGAGACAATTCTTCCTGCGCTGTGAGGGCCTCCTGCACCAATACTCCACAGGCTATAATCGCCACATCTCCACCTTCACGGAGCACGGAGCCCTTACCGATTCGTAGATTCTTCACCGAATCTTCAGTATAGGTACGAGGGACATTATTCCTGACCGTGCGGGTATAGGAAGGGTATGCGTGATCGAGCAGTTGAACAGTCAACTCCTCAGCAGAGTAGTCATCACAGGGGTGGATAACAGTCATATTTGGTAATGTACGATAAATTGACAAATCCTCAATAGATTGTGCACTACTTCCATCAGATCCAGTATGGATTCCACCGTGACTGCCACAAATGTGTACCGGAATATTTGGACGAGCGATACCGTTGCGCACCTGTTCGTATGCGCGCTCGGTGAATATAGCAAAGGTTGAGGCAAAAGGGATGTATCCACTTGTCGCCATACCCGCCGCCACCAGCATCATGTTTTGCTCAGCAATTCCGATACTGATGGTGCGCTCCGGAAATTTATCTCTGAAGTGACAGGACTTGGTGGACTTACCCAAATCAGCCTCCAAGACCACAACTCTTGCATCATCGCTGAGGCGCATCAGTGCTGCACCATAACCATCGCGAGAGGCACCGGGTGTACTTATTCCACTCATGACAACTCCTCCCTCGCAATAATGAGTTCCTCTGGGTTTGCTGCCTTGCCGTGGAAGGATGGATTATTCTCCATGAATGATACTCCCTTACCCTTTACAGTATGTGCAACGATGCAGCAAGGCCCGTCCGTAATTGAATCCGCCCAAGAGATTGCTTGACAAATCTGCTCCATATCATGCCCATCAATTTCCTTGACTTCCCAGCCAAATGCCTTGAATTTTTCAGCAACATCAAAAATGCGCATTTGAGAAGTGACAAAGTCATCATTTTGAATTCCATTTCTATCCACAAAAACCTTCAGATTGCCAACTTCGTGGTGGTTTGCAGCCATCACACCCTCCCAGATTTGACCTTCCTGCAACTCCCCATCACCCAGCATTACCCATGCAGTGCGTTCGCTGCCCTGCATTCTTGCAGCTATAGCCACTCCAAGCCCGAATGACAGGCCCATGCCAAGACTACCGGCAGAAAAATCAACTCCAGGACACCATTTCATGTCCACATGTCCTTGACAAGGGCTGCCCAATTCCCGAAAGGTCATCAATTCATCCGCAGTGAGAAAACCTCTCTCGTGTAGGATGGAATACATTCCTGGGCTAGCATGACCTTTACTCATGATGAAACGGTCTCGGTCAGCCCATTGCGGGTCGCTGACATCTACCCGCAACCGACTACCATACAGGGCGCATAATATGTCAATCGCCGAGAGGGAGCCACCCGGATGGCCGGCATTTGCCGTACTGGTCATCTCGACGATGTTACGGCGACAACGCTTCGCCATCGCCAATAGTTCGTCCAGTTCTAGGCCCATGCCTCGCTCCGCCACGATTCGCACCCCTGTCGTCACTGCTCACTTGGCTTGGTGGAGGGTCTTTGAGGGTTGCCAATTGCTTCCGAGTTCATTCCGAAGCACCATCCGATGACTTAGGGGGCTTCAAGGTAGAGAAGAATCGACGAACTCCGTCTACCGCAACCGCAATACAATCGATCACCAAATTGCCTTTTCCAATTTTTGATTTAGGCATGGTCCGGGTAGCTAACCATGTAAACACAAAGAAAAACCATCCGAAGAATCCTAAGGATAGGACTGGTCCTAACATCTTCAACAGTCCCCACGCACCTCCGGGTGATATGCCGACTATAATCAATAAAGCAATCAGCACACCCATGATTGCCTCGCCAGCTATCATGCCAGCGGATAATAGTAGTCCTCGTGAGGAAATTTTCGCCCCGGCCTTAGTTGCCTCTTCGCTCGGCGCACCAGATAGGGTTCCATCAACCCGCAGATGCGCAGCCCTGATGATGAAATGGCTGAGTAATCCTCCGAGGAAGATAGTCGCAGACAGATAGAATGGCAAATACATGCCAATCGCCACCGACATCACAGGTAGACCTTTCCAGATAATCAATACTGCAATCAGTGCACCTAGGGCCAACATCGGGTAGTTTACACTACCACCAAATATCCCCTCAATCAGTGTACCGATAATCTCTGCTTGCGGGGCGGCCAACACCTTCGTGCAACCATAATCAGGATGAGGGTTCTCTGCACAGTAGGTTGGGGTAATACGGTATACTTCATTCAAGACTTGTAAAGTCAATGGAGCAATTATTGCTCCAACGATTACTCCGACAATCTCGGCGATTTGTTGACGCCAAGGAGTCGCCCCGACTAGATACCCGGTCTTCAGGTCCTGCATCACATCACCAGCAATCGCAGCGTTGACCGCTACAATACTCGCAATAAGCAGGGTTGCATACATCAGTTCATCCTTGCTCATACCAAGAATCAAGTCGCCGATAATCCACACTACCAAAGAGGTTGCCATCAGGGTAGCGATGGTCATTCCACTGACCGGAGAATTGCTTGAGCCGACCACTCCGGCAATATAACCGGCTACTGCTGAGAAGAAGAATGCTGTAAAGGCCAAGAATAGTGCTCCTACTAAAGCAAGGACACCAGCCTGAAACAACGAGGCACCTTTCGTATAGAGTCGGACATAATAGAAAATGAAGGTTAGCACCAGGATTCCTAGCATCACCATGAACATCTTTTTCATTGAAAGGTCCTTTTCGGTGCGCAGTAACTCATGGTCTTCCCCGCCAAGATCCGCACTACGAACCTTCATGATTCCCGTAATGATGACCTTGCGCATCGACCAAAGTGTCCATACCCCACCCACTACCATACATCCTACTCCGACAAATCTGATTTGAGAAAGCCATAGTGATTCAAATCCGTGTGCTATATCAATACCAAAACCAGACGGCCAACCATGAACTAGGCCATATATTGGTGTGATTAACATCACGCCGATAACCGCACCGAGGAAAATGTACGAGGCTATTCTCAGCCCAACAATATAACCAACCGATACCAATGCCAATGATAAGTCAGCTGCTAGATAAAGTCTCTCACCTATGACGTCAACTGCGCCGTATACCTTGGTTTGAGTGATTTCGAATCCCTTGACGAACCAGCCATAGATAGCCCCAAGTCCGAGCGCATAAAGGATGACTATGAGTGATGAACCACCCTTTTCACCTGCGATTAAAACTTCCTCACAGGCAATCCCTTCCGGATACAGTAATGCTTCCTCTACAATGAATACTCTCCGGAGTGTAATAGTGAATATCGTCCCCAATACCCCACCGAGTACTGCGACGATAAATGTGGTAAGTAAGTCCATTTCGTGGCCCATTACCAACAAAGCCGGCATGGTGAAAATCACCCCTGCAGCGAGACTTTCACCGGCTGAAGTCATGGTCTGAACGATGTTGTTCTCAAGGATGTTCACGTCCTTGAATCTGAATAGACGTAATGCGAGCATGGAGAGCACCGCTGCTGGAATAGATGCGGAGACAGTCATACCGATATACAGGCCAAGATAAGTATTGGCGGCAGTCATGAAGGCGCCCAAAATAATTCCGAGCACGATTGCTCTAATTGTCAACTCAGGTAGGGTCTTGCTTGCGGGAATGTAGGGTCCGTCCCGCTCGGCCATAGTCAGTCCACAGGTGGAGGGATTGTGAATGATGCGGTGTTAGTAATCTACGTAACTCACCGGGTAGTATGGAGTCCCATACGGACAATCATATAGGTCGCGCAACAAGTCGGAGAAATGTATGCCAGCGGATGCTTTGCCCGATTTGGCCGAGGAGACCAAGTGGCATACGCTTGAAATTGAAGATATTTTTGACCGATTAGATAGCCATGAAGATGGACTATCCTCAGACGAGATTGGGAGGAGGCAGGAAGAATATGGCGAAAATGTATTGGAATCAAAACCGCCCACTCCCGGGTTCATTCGATTCCTCGAACAATTCCGTGACCCGATGGTCTATCTTCTTCTAGTCGCGGCATTTTTGGCTTTTTTCTTTGAGCGAAGTAATCCTGGAACTCCAATTTTCATCTGCATCGCGCTAACTTTGAATGCATTTTTTGGATATTTGCAGGAATCTAGGGCAGAGCAAGCGATGGAGTCACTAAAGCGACTACTGGTCAGTCATACAATCGCTTTACGAGATGGTACTGAGCATAAGGTGAGTACGGAAGAACTTGTACCCGGTGATGTTGTTTTCTTGGACGAAGGACTGAATGTTCCTGCAGACTGTCGTTTGATTTCTGTCAATCAATATCGGGTTGATGAATCTAGCCTGACTGGTGAATCTGATACCATACACAAGGCAATTGGGGTAACGGCGGATGATTCGATTCTGCAAGAACAGGACAACATGGTATTCATGGGAACTGTCAGCGCGGCTGGTCGCGCTCGCGCGATAGTGGTTAGAACTGGTATGGATACCGAGTTAGGTAGCATTGCTAGTGGAATTTCTGATGTAAAAACACCGAAGACCCCGCTTGAAATCAAATTGGAGTCATTGGGACGGTTCCTCGGTTGGGTCGCGGTTACCAGCGCAGTTCTACTGTTGTCGTTACACGTGTTAGATGCGTGGTTTACAGGTTCTCGTGGATCGGAACTTTACACTGTTATATCTCAACAATTCCTAATTGCAGTAGCTATTTTTGTCGCGATAGTTCCGGAAGGATTGCCAATCATTCTTGTGATTACTTTAGCGATGGGTATGCGTTTCATGGCTAGGCAAAAAGCCATCGTTAGGAGAATGAAAGCAGTAGAGACACTTGGTTCAACCACTATTATTTGCACCGACAAAACCGGTACGCTTACCCGCAACGAAATGACTGTGCGTGCCTTATTCATAAATGGTGAATCTTTTGAGGTGACTGGAAGGGGATTTGACCCAACTTCCGGTAGTCTGAAACGAGATAATGTAATTCTTCAAGAACACGAATTGGCCGAATTGCATACTGACTCAGCCTTCCGTAGAGCCATCGCTTGCTCGCTTTTGTGTCAAAACTCAAATGTCAGAGAAGTGGAAGGCGAGTGGGTAGCAGTTGGCGACCCTACAGATTCAGCGTGTGCTGTCTTTGGCTGGAAAATGCGCGAGTCTGTTGACTCTTTCAGGCGGAGGCATCCGAGATTTCGGGAATTTACATTTGACCGAGTGCGTAAACGCATGACAACTATTCACGAATATGATGGTGAGCGTTGGATGTTCTCCAAAGGAGCACTCGGGCCTTTCATCAGTTTGCTAACTCATATTTTTGAAGATGGTGAGTTAGTCCCGATTACGGGGCAACATAAGGATTTGATTAGTGAGGCAAATCTCTTATTCGCCTCTCGCGCGCTACGCGTGTTGGCACTAGTATGCCGCAAATTACCTGATAATATTGATATTGATGAGCAAATGCAGGTAGAGCAGGAACTTGTTTTCCTCGGCTTAGTAGGCATCATGGACCCACCTCGTCCCGAGGTAAAGGATGCAATCGAGAAATGTCATCATGCCGGAATTCGAGTGATGATGATTACGGGCGACCAGCGGATGACAGCAATGGCCGTTGGCAGGGAAATTGGTATTGTTAGCGAAGAATCAGTGCATATGAGTGGTAAGGAACTTCGTGAATGTAGTGACGAAGAATTAGATGAGCGGCTACATAGTCTGGAGGTATTCAGCCGGGTTACTCCTGACCAAAAATTACGTATTGTTGAAAGATTGCAATCGTTGGGTCATATTGTTGCTATGACTGGCGACGGGGATAATGACGCACCGGCGCTATCTCAAGCGAATATTGGAGTGGCGATGGGTATCTCTGGAACTGATGTCGCGCGTGATGCGTCAGACATGGTTCTGCAAGATGATAACTTCTCCAATATCGTTGCTGCGGTTGAAGAAGGAAGGAAATTGTATCAAAATATACGTAATTTCGTTCGTTATCAGATATCCACCAATGTTGCTGCGTTATTATTGGTCATTGTTTCATCTTTCATATTCGGCTGGAATTTACCATTAACAGCAACACAACTTCTCGTCATCAACATCCTAATGGATGGGCCCCCGGCGGTGGCTCTAGGGATTGAGAGACGGCATAGTGAAGTAATGGATCAGCCGCCGAGACCCCTTGATGAATCTCTGCCTAATAGCCACGATATGATGTTGATTCTATTCCTTGGACTTGTGATGGTCATTGGAACCTCAGCCGCCTTTTACTTCGTCGGTGGCGGTATAATTACCGGTGAGCCTTGCAGTGAATGGGATGGCAGTATTGAGGAGAATTGGTTCAAAAAGGGCGGTGGCGTGTATTGCGATGAGCAAGCCGAGGCGGCTTGGATGGCCGACGCCGAATTGCGTTTTGATAGGGCACAAACGGTTGCATTTACCTTATTCATTTTCTTCCAATTATTCAATGTGCTCAACTGTAGAAGCAAGGATAAAAGTATTTTCGCAATGGGTTTATTCAATAATAAGGCGATTACAATCTCTATTGCCCTCAGTGCTTCTTTACTAGTGCTGATAGTTTCCAGTGCCGAATTAGACGTGCCATTCATCGGTATTAGGTTGGGCGAACTGCTTTCAGTAGTACCCCTTGAACCAAGAGTGTGGGTGATTTTATTCGCCATCGCCTCGACGGTATTTTGGGTAGATGAACTGCGTAAACTAATCCTGGCGCGGCGTTACTTCAGTTAATCATCCCATCTTGTTAACAGCGAGGAGTTTTATCTCACCGTCCTTTCGTCTTGATGCGGGATGGTTATGGCGAAGTCGTGGACATCTACCATGGATGTGGCAGGAACCCATACTGATTGGCAGCATCGGCTGACAAATAGTGCAGCGGGAGAACACGATGTTCCATCTGGTTTAGAGGTAATCCGGCAGAAATTGATTCGCGGCGAAAGGCTATCATTACAGGATGGTATTCTGCTATTCGAGCACGCAGACTTACCTGCCGTTACAAGACTTGCCGATATGGTGAAGCGTGCTCGGTTTGGAGATGAGGTATTCTTCAATAGCAATCTACACGTCAATCAGACCAATATTTGCACCCTTGCCTGCCGGTTCTGTGCCTTTCGCCGCGGAAAAAACGCGGAGGATGCATATGCACTTGACATTGAGGAATACCTCGACAGAATTGAGCCGTGGGCCGCAATTATCGACGAAGTACACAGTGTGGGAGGACTGCATCCTGATTGGGATGTGAACTACTACGAAAAATTGTTTCAAGCTACTATGGAAGCCTTCCCGGATTTACATATCAAGGCATTGACTGCGGTTGAAGTTAAACACGTTGCAGAGATTTCGGGTCTGTCAATTGCAGAAACACTACTGAGGTTGAAGAATGCCGGGTTGAGTAGTCTACCCGGTGGAGGTGCTGAGATTCTAGATGACGGTGTACGTGACGAAATTTGCCGAGGAAAAGAATCCGCGGCTGAATATCTCGCCATTCACTCGGCCGCTCATGAAATAGACTTACCAACCAACTGCACAATGCTATTTGGCACTATTGAAACTATTTCTCAGAGAGTAGAGCACATGATTCAACTTCGGGAGCAACAGGACCGTACCGGGGGATTCCAATGCTTCATTCCATATCCATTCCTGCCTGATAAATCCAGATTACCTGAAGCACAGTTAGCGTCTGGTGCTGAGATTCTTCGTACCATTGCAGTTAGCCGGTTGATGTTGGACAATATCCCTCACATCAAGGCGTATAGGATGAATCTTGGAGACCACATTGCGGAGTTGGCTTTGACCGGAGGGGCCGATGACATTGATGGAACGGTAGGGCATGAGGAGATTATGCATGAAGCCGGTTCTACGACAGCCTTGGATGATGACAGGCAGCATCTTGCCTCATTAATCCGAGATACCGGAGGCATTGCTGTGCAGCGTAATAGCATATACACCCGATTCCGCCGCTTTGACGAGGACGATGACAAAGGCTCACGGTTACCAATATCCGTGCTGCCCATGGCCTGAGGTAAAGAAATGAATTCACATTGGCACCGAGTGATAGGGCGGGTATCATTCGTAAATTGCGATCCGCTTTACCACAATCTTGACGATGAGTGGAAAGTATTGCCAGCGCCACCCGCTTGGCTAACTGGTCATCTGTTGCGCAAAGACTGCCTTACAGCCCCGATACCAGCCGCCGATTTTGGAGATAATGCCGACCAACTCATTTTACTACCGGGATTGGGAATTGCTTCGGAGGGTGAGGTTGGATCAGTTATTCTATTTGGCAATCGGGACCCGACCATGATGCGAGATGTCGCAATGCCTTCTGACTCATCAACAAGCCAAAGGCTGCTGATGTGGTTACTAGAAAAGATGGGCTGCGAGCCGCGACCAGTAGAAATGGGTCCCGACCTATCAGAGATGCTCAACAGATGTGACGGCGCACTACTAATCGGTGATAGAGCCTTGGATGAAGCGGCTCGTCATCCAGAATTAATACGAATGGACTTAGGAAAGTCTTGGCGGGAGCAGACTGGGCTACCCATGGTTTTCGGTGTTTTTGCAGCCCATCGTGATGCACCCCTTCAAGCAGTGAGAAAGGCTCATGAAATGCTATTAGGGCAAGCACGAAAATTCAGAGAGGACCCTATTCGCAGAAAAGAAGTGTTAGAGAGTACGTCTGCTCGTAGCGGATTTAGCATTGACCGATTAGACCGATATTTTGGTGAAGTCATCCACGAGTTGGATGAAACTGCCATGCAGGGTTTAGAGTTGTTCTTGCAGGAAGTATGTGGGACGAAAAGTTGGGAAGAATTACTGAGCAATTGAAAATCACTTGGATTTACGAACTCTGCGTCTTTTAGTGCCGGTCTTTTTACCAGTGAACCGGGACAGAGCGTCTTCTATCGCTATCTCTTCTGCAGTCGGGACAGACTCATCAATATCCGACAGACGATTAGGCGAATGTTCTACCTGTGGCTCTCCGCGTCGTTTACGTACACGCCGCTTGACGGGTGTTGGCACAGGTTCAGTTGTCTCAGATTCAGCGGCTACGAATGTGCGTTCAGGAGGAGGAGGTCTCGGTGGACCACGCTTTTGTGATTTGCGAGCAATGTCAGCACGTACGGCAGCGGGTGGTGTTGGCGTCCTGCGGATTTTTGTTTGTTGTTCTTCAAACATCTCTCCTCCAAATTCAGCTTCATATTCTTCTGACCATTCGCCTGCTTGCTCAATGTCGTAATCCTCTTCTTGGTAAGATTCATCTTCAATAGGTTCTGCTTCATTCTCTTCTTCAAGTTCAAAGTCAATCTTGCCTCGTCCACGCATCAACACTACGGATAGTGTGGCGACTGCAAGCACACAGAGAGCCAATGCATACCAATAGGTCATGGCAGCAGAAAGGGCCAACTCAAGTGGCGAAGGCTCTGCTTCTAGAACTGGTAATAATTCCACATGTATATCTCCACCACGACGGTGCCATATCTCAACCACCTGCATTGAGCCTGATCGGTCTTCAATAGTGACGTGGGCGGGAAAAACGGGGATAATCATCGCTACAGTATTGTCAGGAGTAGGGACACCTTCTGAGATACTGACGATATACGGGGTAATTACCGGGGTGGCGATACGTCCTTTAATTGTCCACATTATCTCTACTAAAGACGACCTATCAGCAGTAGTCCGACCTCCAAGCCCACCATTGAGAGAGCATTGGACTGAGTCTGCGCTAAACGATTGACCCTCAATAGTCAGTGCAGACGCCCACATGCCCATGATATCAATATTGTAATGCTGAGAGCAAAGCATTTCTTCCATCAGGGCAGATTCAATCACATCAATAATGTGGTCCTTTATATTTGCAGTTGATGCTAAGATACGAAGGTGCGTGCTCTGGGTAGTATTCAGATGCAAAGAATCGGTGACGGTGACAACTTGGCCATCAATATGAATACTGATCCGGCGAATTGACTGCTCATTTGGATAGAGATGGCAATCTTTCGCAGTCACGCAAATGATATCGTAAATATCTCTTATCCCGTCGCCATCATCATCCGTGTCAATACTATTTGGCACCCCATCTTGGTCTGAATCAACTCCACCACCAGTACCCAGTGGTTCTGGTGGCACATTTGCATACAATGTCAACAGAATGCTTTGTGTGGCGAGAGCGATAATAGAACCATCGGGTATAATCGCAATATCAACCGCAACGTGGTTGGTCTCTATTTTGTCAAGAACTGGCCAAATATCATCACCCGCAGTAACGTCAAAGACCACAACCGAGCGTACTGAACCCGAGGTCAATACGGCTAACCGGCTTCCATCTCCTGAGAATCGCAATCGTAATATATCCACAATACCAATGCCATCATCATTGAGGCCCAATAGACTATGATATGGATTTCCTTCAGAATGATGCCTTACCCAAATTGAGTCACCCGACGACCAAACAATATATGATGAATCAACCGAAAATGTGCAATCCGACAAACCGGGCGGAGCTGTCCACTCATCTACAACTGTGCTATTTTCACGCCATCTGACGATTACGGCCCCATCAACACTACCACTGAGAATCCGGCTGCCATCACTAGAATAAGAGATGCAGACAATCGGACCAGAATGGCCATCAGGATGTGTACGAATTAATGCAGAACCTTCCATACTCCATTCAGTAAATCCGCCATCCTCATTCGGAATAGCGTAGGCTGAATCATCTTGGGTAATAGCAATGGCAGATATATCTCCACCCTCCTCTGACCAATGAACTTTTTCCCAATCACTAACTCTCAACACAATTAGTGCAGGTGTGCTGGGGAGCTCACTCTCGAGCCCAACAAGTAAGTATTGGCTATTGGCAGAGAACTGCAATCCATAAATTACATCTATCATCGTCGCAGAGTATACAGCGATCCTGCGGTGAGTATCCACAATTACCAATGCATCATAATGGCTGCTAGCAATTAATTCTCCATCGGGGGAGGCTGCTACTGCAGCACCGCTTGAATCATTACGCGGGCTTATCACACCTCCAGCCCAACCATATTCCGCCAATACTTGGGGCAGGGCAACCGACAGCAGGGTGAGTAATGTAGCCATGACCAAAGTCGTGACCATCCCGTTGGAGACCTCAATCCGACTGTATCCCACGCCAACGGTGTAGCACGTCACCTCAAAGCACTATCGCACTTTGTGCGAAGATTTCGCTGAATATATATGAAAACGCTGCGAGCCACTTGGGGGTTTTATGGCTAATGACTGGCAAATAGCAATATTACTCAGAACCGATGAAAATCATCCCATCAACATCAAAGGAAGGGTCAACAAGGCCACATTGTTGTCCTTCTCGCAAGAATCTTTTCACACTCTCTCTACCATCCTCTAGGTAGTCTATTGTTCTGTCATTTACATACATCTGAACGAACTTGGCATTGGTTTCATCATCAATTCCACGACCCCATTTTTTCGCGAATTTTAGGGCGTCCTCGGGTTCCGCAATGGACTTGGCGATGCTCAATCTTACCCATTCAGTAATTTTCTCGCACAGGTCAAGACCTAGGTCCTTGCGCACGACATTTCCACCTAATGGAAGGGGTAATCCATCCGTCCGTTCATTCCACCAGATTCCGAGGTCTAATAGTAGGCTGAGGCCATGCTCTGCCCATGTCAATTGGCCTTCATGAATGATTACTCCACAACGATACTCACCAGATTGTATTCTTGGGATTATCTCATCAAATGGAACTACGTCAACATCCACCTCACCCCAGGCTAATTTCAAGGCCATATAAGCCGAAGTTTTCAGGCCTGGAACGGCGATTCTTGATGCCTTTGCTTCCTTAATTGAAATTGGTTCTGCGCTGACTATCATCGGTCCATATCCTTCACCCATGCTTGCACCGCAGTTCATCAGGGAATAATCGTCAGCGATGTCAGGGAATGCATGAATACTAACAGCACTTACTTCATATTCGCAATTCACCGCCTTCTGATTGAGAGTTTCAATATCCAACAAAACGTGCTCAAAGGTATATCCGGGCGTATCAATGAGACCATTTGTGAGGGCATGAAACATGAATGCATCGTCTGGATCCGGGGAATGGCCTACCCTTATCCGAACATTTTCAGCTAGTGACATAAATTGGCGTGATAGGTTGAGCATATGACAAATTCGCTAGAGAAGGCTCACCACATATCCGACGTGCTTAATAGACCGAGGCGAAAGCCACGGGGTGAGAATCATGGTTGATAAATCCCGTTTAGCAATCACAAAGGGTGAACTCGGCCCGATTTGTGACCATTGTGGTGGTTTGATGACTTTTGGAGAATCTATGGTCATTAATGCACAGTATGTTTGTTGGGATTGTTATCAAAAATCTACCGGGGCTGAACCATCAACCGACGGCAAAGACAACCCCGGTCTTCCTATACATTGATTCTCCCTATTCTTGAAGGGCTGGCTGCCCCCGGCAGTAGAGGGTATGATATGTCTGGCTGGGCGAAGTATGCTTTCAAATTCAGTGAATACTACCAATCGCGCACAGTTGAGCAGATTTGGCTCCCTCCGCGATTGAGGTCACGCGAGTGGATGTTTGATGGCTTTGATGATAGGCCACCGGAAAGACATCGTGGGTTTACTGATGCGAAGGGTTTGCTCGCACATGTTGCGCTGAGGGCTCCAAAATCATGTTTCTACAGTACGGCCTACTATGAGGACCCGAATCAACGCAAGATGCTGGACAAAATTTGGCGTGGTGCGGACCTAATCTTTGACTTGGACGGTGATCACCTTCCTGGAATATCCGGAGCCGACTTCCCTACGATGTTAGCTGAGATTCAGCAGCAGGCTTGGAGCCTTTGGAATGATTTTCTTGCGCCGGAATTCGGTTTTAGTGAAAAGCACCTGCAAGTTACTTTCAGTGGACATCGTGGATTCCACCTTCACTACCGTGCTCCAGATATTTGGCACCTAGACTCAAGCGCCAGACGAGAATTGGTTTCACATATTCGCGGAGAAGGAATTGATGTGCAAGCGGTTCTGAAGGGTGCAGATTGCGCTTGGCGAAGACGACTTCTTCGTGGTGTGGAATCGGTGTTATCAAGATTGGACCGTGCTGCGCTTGATGATGCTGATGGTAGGGCTGCCTTAACGGAATTGAAGGCAATAATTGATGCTCGTAGTTCTGCGCTAGATTCTGAGGTTGCAAGAATTGGCAAAGAAACGTTACGGCAAGTTGCAGAAAAAGCCCAGAATGCGGCTCGCAGGGAGAATCTACAATCCGGATTATCACAAGGAATATTGAAACCGGTTTTCGGCGGTCCTCGTTCCGGTAAAGAGCATGACCGAGTATTTCGCGAATTAGTACGAGGGGATGGAGCGGTGATTTTGGGAAATGCCGGTGAAACCGATGAAAACGTCACTATTGATGTGAAGCGAGTTATTCGATGGCCAACTAGTCTGCATGGCAAATCAGGAATGCTTGTCACTGAATTTCCGTTATCACGTTTGGACCCAAGCTCCAGCAACCCCTTCCAACCACTCATAGAATCTGTACCATGGGATATGAATGGTCACAACCATAGGGTCAAAGCCACGATTGATGATTGTGTGGCCAAAATAGGTAATCAAACCGTAGAACTGGCGCTGGGTGAAGAGGTTGATGTTAGCGAAGGACTCGCTACATTCCTAATCCTAAAAAACTGGGCAGAATCTGTCGAAATTTCTAATTAAATACAACCTCTAGATGGCACAAACCTATGCGTTCTTCAGCATACGTTATAGGTGATTTCTTTCTCAAAGCAATTCGTCGGTGGCCGATTTCGATGAACCCTGAAGATGACTCTAAGCAGGTACCTCCCCCACCATTGCCTGCTGGGATGGTGCCACCACCACCCCCAATGCCACCAACAGATGCTGATTCAGTACCATTGCCTCCGGCGATGCCAGAGCCTTCAGCGATGCCGCCCCCACCACCAATGCCAAACCTCCCTCCACCTCCTGCCATAGGGGAAATGCCGCCACCGATGCCTGAGGCTCCGATGCCGGCGGCGATCCCCATTCCACCTCCAATGGCAGACTTGCCACCACCTCCAGTTATGCCTGAGGCTGCTGCTGCGCCCCCAATGCCTCCAATGCCTGAAGCACCACCTATGCCTCCAATGCCTGAGGCTGCTGCGCCCCCAATGCCTCCAATGCCTGAGGCACCACCTATGCCTCCAATGCCTGAGGCACCACCTATGCCAGAAGCACCTCCAATGCCACCAGATCCTCCTAAGCCTGAGGCTGATGATTCTGAGGTCGCTGCACCAGTTGACCCAGACTCCGCAATGGATGTTCTCAGCACTACACCTTCAGAACCTGCGGATGACGATGAATCGGTAGAACCTGGCAGCACAAGTATTTCTGGTGACATTCTAAGTGCGTTAGATGCACCCTCAGAAACTACAGAGGGGGATTCCGGTGATGTGGAGTTGTCCGTTGATGATTTCAAGTGGAATGAAAATGTGCTATTAAAACTCCTTGACAAGAATGACATTGACCAGAGGGATGCTTTCCTACTCCATGCTATTCATTATGATGCGGACCAAAATCAATATCTCAAGAAGAGCGAGATTCAAGATGCAATTGATGCTTGGCTGATTGAGAATCCTCCAGAAGTCGATCCTGAGCCAGAACCCAAGCCTGAGGCCAAAATAGGCGAAGAAGCGGTGTCCGATTCGGCCGAAGATTCATCTGAGGCGACTGTTGATGATAATTCCATGAGCGAAAAGGATGAGCCTGCTCCTGAGCCGCCTGCTCCTG
>Ga0066376_10000054_pt1:0-42500 | contig 82150 bp, 68 predicted proteins | sample Knorr_S15_td_Bot_FD_77009 | JGI IMG/M metagenome (GOLD analysis project Ga0066376, IMG submission 77009) | Marine microbial communities from Southern Atlantic Ocean transect - Knorr_S15_td_Bottom_ad_5009_LV_A | ecosystem: Environmental > Aquatic > Marine > Oceanic | place: Southern...
ATCGACACCGACCTCAAGCTGCCGCTCACCGAGCGCTACTTCCTCGGCGGCATTGGTTCCTTCCAGTTGCGCGGTTTTGAAGCGCGGTCGGTGGGCCCGCGGCGCTCGCTCCTCTTCCAGGACCTGCGCACCGGCAACGAGTACTTCCCCTTCGGTCGGCAAGTTCGACTCGACGCCAGCGGTCGCTATGTCGCAGACTGCGTCAACTCCGCGGGCGTGAGCACGCCCGGGAAGTGCAACAGCCTCACGGACAAGAGGGATTTTGCCCAGATCGACTACACCGACGTCGTGGGCGGCTCGAGCTTCATTTCGAGCAGCTTCGAATACCGCTTCCCGGTGTCCCAGGAACTCGGCCTTCTCGCGATCCTCTTCGTCGACATGGGCAACGCCTTCGCGGAGAACGAGAACCTCTTTGACGTGCGCGAGTGGCGTTTTGGTACCGGTGCGGGCCTGCTATGGTTTTCCCCCTTCGGGCCCCTACAGGTCGTCCTCGGGTTCCCGCTAGATCCACTCTCCATCGAAAAGAGCCCGGTCTTCGAGTTCTCGGTCGGCGGCGTGGGCCTCTAGATCCTTCGAAGCCATCCGTCCAAGGGAGATCCGATTCCATGCTTTCCAGAATGACCCTCGCCCTCGTCGCGATCTGCGTGCTGCTCGCGAGCAGTGTTTCTGCCGAAACCGGGAAGATCGGAATCGTCGATACCCAGCAGGCGATCGTCTCCACCGAAATGGGGAAGGAGGCCAAAGAAACCCTCGAGCAGAAGCTCCGCTCGGCGCAGTCTCAACTCCAGCCGAAGATCGAGCGTCTCCAGCAGATGGAGAAGGAACTCCAGGAGATGCAGGCGGTGCTCTCGAAAGAAGCGCGGCAGAAGAAGCAATTCGACATCGTCGAGTTGAAGAGCCAGCTCGAGACCGCGATGCAGGGTTTTCAGCAGCAGATCCAGCTCGACGAGGCGCGCTTGATGCAGCCACTCGTCGAGAAGTTCCAGACGGTGGTCGACGAGATCGGCCGGAGCCAGGGCTACGCGGTGATCTTCGATCGCCAGACGCCGGGCATCATGTACTCGCGCGAGGCTCTCGACATCACGGACCTCGCGGTAGCGGAGTTCGACAAGAAGGACTGATCTCGCCATGGCTCGCGTCCATGCCACGGCGGCCGTCGAAGCCGGAGCACAGCTTGCACCGGATGTCGAAGTGGGCGCCTTTGTTCACGTTGGCGCCGAGGTGATCCTCGAAGCCGGCGTCGTCCTGCTTCCGCACGCGGTGGTGTCCGGGCGCACGCGGGTGGGGGAGGGCACGCGGGTCCACTCTTTCGCGGCGGTGGGCGGCTCGCCCCAGGACCGCGATTTCGAAGGTGAGCCCACCGTCCTCGAGATCGGTCAGGGCAACGTGATTCGAGAACACGTCAGCATCCACGTGGGGACATCACAGGGCCCGGGCGGTACCCGGCTCGGCGACCGCAACTACGTCATGAACGGGGCCCACATTGGCCACGACTGCCAGGTGGGGTCGGACTGCGTGATCTCGAGCTTCGCGGGGCTCGCGGGCCACGTCGAAGTGGGCGACTACGCTGTCCTGGGGGCCTACACCGGGGTGCACCAATTCGCCCGCATCGGCGAGTCGGTGATGTCCGCCGCGAATTCGAAGCTGTCCAAGGACGCGCCGCCCTTCGCCCTGGTGGCGGGCGATCGCGCTCGTCTCCTTGGGCTCAATCGGGTGGGTCTCCTGCGCCGCGGTCTCGACGTAGGCGTGCGCGACGCCCTGAAGCGCGCCTTCCATCTTCTGTTTCATTCGAAGTTGCGAATGCGCCTCGCCCTCGAGCGGGTTCGAAGCGAAGTCCCGGGCGTCACCGAAGTCGATCGCCTGCTCGAATTCATCGAACGCTCCGAGCGCGGGTTCTGTCGGTAGGCGTCCCCGGGAAATGGCCCCCATCCTCGGAGTAATTGCGGGTTCGGGACGGCTCCCGGCTGCCATTGCATGCGGTGCACGGGAGCGCGGGGTGCGCGTTTTCGGACTCGCCCTCAAAGGCATTGCAGCCCCCGATTTCAACAACAGCGTCGACGAAGCCGTGACGCTTCCCCTCGGCAAGGTCCAGGCGCTCTTCGACGCACTCGAGGCGCACGGGGTCGTTGAAGTGGTGTTGGCCGGAGGGGTCTCGAAAGCCTCGCTGATCGGCGGCGAAGTCGAGTTCGACGAACGCGGCCGACGGCTTCTCGCAGGGCTCCCCTCGCTCGAAGACGATCGCCTGCTCGCGGCGATGATCCGCGAATTCGAGTCTGCTGGCATCCGCGTGCTCCCCCAGGCCGAGTGGGTTCCTGAATTGAAAGTCGAGGAAGGTGTTCTGGGCGCGCACGCCCCCAGCGAGGCCGAGCACCTCGACATCCGTTTTGGTTTGCGCGTGGCGGAAACCCTCGGTGGGCTCGGTGCGGGCCAGTGTGCCATCGTCCGCCGCGGATGCGTGTTGGCGCTGGAGACGGTCGAGGGAACCGATGCGACGATTCGGAGAGCGGGGGAGAGCGGTGCAGTCGGTGCAGTGGTGGTAAAAGTTGCAAGACCCGACCAGGACCCCCGAATCGATCTGCCGGTGGTGGGGCCGGGGACCATCGAAGCGATGCGGGCCGCCGGGGCCACCGTCCTCGCGGTGCGGGCGGGAGACACGCTTCTGCTCGACCGAAGCGAGACACGTCGGGCGGCCGACGCGTCCGGGATCGCCTTTTTGGGTGTCGGGGCCGGGCAGGCGTCGAGAGGAGGTTCGCAATGATCCGCGTCGGCGTGATCGGGGCCGGGCACATGGGGGCGCTGCATGCCGAGAAGGTCGTGGCCCTGGCACGCGACGGCTGCGCCATCGAACTCACCGGGGTCTGCGACATCATCGCCGAGCGCGCACACGCCGTCGCAGCGCGCTTCGAAACACGTGCCTCGACGGCGGCCTCCGGGTTGCTGCGCGAGGTGGATGCCGCGATCGTCGCGGTGCCGACGGTCGAGCACTACCAGATCGTGTGTCGTGCCCTCGAGAGCGGTTGCCATGTGCTGGTCGAGAAACCCATCGCCGCCGATCTCGAGCAGGCCGAAGCGCTGATCAAGCGCGCCGCCCATGGGGGCCGCGTGCTTCAGGTCGGTCATCTCGAGTGGTTCAACGCCGGGATCCGTGCGATCCAGGACAAAGTGAAGAGCCCGCGACTCGTGGAAGTCGTGCGTGTGGGGCCCTTTGCCGGGCGAGCCACCGACACCGATGTCGTGCGCGATCTGATGATCCACGATCTGGATCTGGTCCAGCAACTGATCGGAGCGGAGCCGGAGAAGATCGAGGCGACAGGTGTCGCGGTCCTCACCGACTGGATCGACGTCGCCAACGCGCGGCTGATCTTTCCCGATGGTTGCACTGCGAACTTCACTGCGAGCCGCGTATCGCGCACCTCGAAACGAAAGCTTCGGATCTTCCAGAGTGATTGTTCTTTCGAAGTTGACCTCTCTTTGCAGCAAGCCTGGATTTCGAGGGTCTCTCCCGACGGATCCGCTCGCGTGCAGACCGATATGATCGAGGCGGCCCCGCGCGATTCGCTACTCGAACAGTTGCGCGGTTTCATCGCGTGTATCGAAGAAGAGGCGACTCCCACGGTAGGAGGTGTCGACGGGCTGGGGGCGTTGCGAACTGCGTTGCGGGTGTTGGACTCGCTGTCCCAGGGGAGACCCGCTGGATGACACGGCTATTGTTGGTCGCTGGAGACAGTTCCGGGGACCGGGTTGCCGCGGATTTCGTTCGCGCCTACCGCGCGCGCGATCCTGAAGCCCGCTTTTCGGGCATGGCCGGGCCGAGGATGTGCGAGGCGGGTGTTCGCCAGGTGGTCTCCGCGGAGGCCCTCGCGATCGGCGGATTTTCCGCACCGCTGGCGGCGGGCACCTCGCTGTTTCGTGTGTGGCGGGCGATGGCGCGTGCCCTTGATGCGGAACGGCCAGACCTCGTGGTCCTGATCGACTCGGGTGGTTTCAACATTCCCTTCGCGGCGCACGTCCGGCGTCGCTCGAGCGCGCGCATCCTCTACTACGTGGCGCCCCAGGTCTGGGCCTGGCGGCGGGGTCGGATCCGACGTCTCGCGGCGCGCGTCGATCGCATTGCACTGATTCTGCCCTTCGAAGAGGCCGCGTACGAAGGTGCGGCGGTCCGGACCGACTACGTGGGCCACCCCCTGCTCGATCAGATCGAGGCACTTCCCGGTGATTTTGACCGTCCCTCGGCGCGCCTGTCTCTCGGCATCCCGGAATCCGTGAAGCTGGTGACGCTGCTTCCGGGGAGCCGGCGCAACGAGGTCGACCGGCATCTCGGTCTACAGCTGGCGGCCGCGCGCTGGATCCACGCACGGGAGTCGGACGTGGTCTTCCGGGTCGCCGTGGCCCCGAGCCTTGACCCCCAGAGCCTTCGCGACGCAGTGGCGAAGGCGGCACTGCCCCGCAGCCTCGATCTCGAATGCGTCGACGACCGTTCCCTCGAACTCTTGCGGGCCGCCGACGTCGCCTTGCTGAAGCCCGGAACCGCGACCCTCGAGGCTGCGCTCCTGGGCTGTCCGATGGTGGTGATGGGTCGAATCGGCCGGATCAGCGCGGCGCTCTTGCGCCGAATCATCCGGCTCCCGCACCTGTCGATGCCGAATCTCCTGCTCGGGGAGGCGGTGGTTCCCGAGCTGCTCCAACGAGACGCCGAACCCGAGCGCCTGGGCCAGGCGGTCCTCGGACTGCTCTCCGGGCCCGAGCGGGAGCGTCAACTCGAGAATTTAGAGCGCGTGCGCGAGCACCTCGGCCGTCCCGGCGCCGCAGGCCGGGCCGCTGCCATCGCAGGAGAACTTCTTGGACTGGCTGCGGCATAGCGGGGCCCTGGTTTCGGCGGCGGTCGGCCTCCCCCTGGCGGCGACGGCGCTGCTCTTGCGACCGGGCTGGGGGCGGGGCGTCACCCAGCGTCTCGGCCGGGTTCCCCGGTCGGAAGTTCCCGGCCTCTGGGTTCACGCGGCGAGCGTTGGCGAGGTGCGCGCAGGCGCCGGCCTCGTCGAGGAACTCCTGGCGCGTGGATTCCCGGTCTACGGATCGTCATCGACAGCAACCGGGCGCGACGAGATACGCCGCTCGTGGCCGGGCACCCCGGCATCCCTGGTCCCCATCGATCACCCGTGGTGCGTGGCCGCGGCGCTCCGGCGGGTTGCACCGCGAGCGCTGGTCCTGGTCGAAACCGAATTGTGGCCCTGCTTGATCGCGGCGGCCTCGCGAAGCGGGATCCCGGTGGTGGTGGTTTCCGGGCGGGTCTCGGATCGTTCCTTCCCGCGCTACCGCTGGCTGCGGCGTGCCCTGGGGCCGACCTTCGCGAGAATCGATGCAATCGGCGCACGCAGCGCCGAGGATGCCCGACGTTTTGGTGTACTCGGAGTCGATGCGGCGAAGGTCTTTGTCACCGGCGACCTGAAGCTCGACCCGCAGCGGGATCCCCCCCAGCCCGCCCCCGACCTCGCGCGCGCGCTGGCCGAGACGCCGTATTTCGTTGCTGCGAGTACCCACGCCGGCGAGGAGCGCGCCGTGATGGGCGCGTTCAAACGACTCGACCGGGGCGGGGCGGCCATGCCCGCGCTGGTGATGGCGCCGCGCCACACCGGCCGGGTCGCGGGCGTCGCGCGCCAGCTTCGGAGCGAGGGGCTTCGGGTGCACCGTCGCTCCCAGGGCATCCCGGCACGCGTGGCCCCCGGAGAGGTTCTGCTCCTCGATACCCTGGGCGAGTTGCCGGCGCTTTTCGCCGCTGCCCGCGTGGCCTTCGTCGGGGGCACGCTGGTTCCGGTGGGAGGGCATAATGTCCTCGAACCGGTGCAGGCGGGCTGCCCGGTGATCTTTGGTCCGCACGTGCAGAACGTGCGACGCGCGGTGGAATTGCTCGAAGAGAGCGGCGCGGGGTTGCGGGTCCTGGACGCGGAAGCACTCGCGGTTGCGGTCGAGGAGGCCATGCGCGACCCGGAAGCGGCGCGCCGCCGCGCGGCTAGAGGGCGAGCGCAACTCGAAGAACACCGCGGAAGTGTCGAGCGCAGCCTCGCGCTCCTCGAGAAAACACTCGCGTCCGGGCGCGGGGAGTAGCGCGGTGCGTGCCGCTCGCTGGATCGAGCACAGGGAAAGTCGCGGGGCGACACGGGCGCTGGCTCCCCTCGCCCTTGCCTACGGCCTCGGCGCGGCACTGCACCGGGGGCTCTTCGAGCGCGGGTGGCTGCGACGTCGGCAGATCAGTTGCCGGGTGCTGTGCGTGGGAGGGCTCCTGGTAGGAGGCTCGGGGAAGACCCCGGTCGCCGCGGCGCTGGCGCTCGAGTTGAAGCGCCGCGGCCTGCGAGTCGTTCTGGGGACGCGGGGGTACGGCCGTGGACGCGGGCGCGATGTCGCCATGATTTCGGATGGCAGAGGCCTCTGCGGCGACCCTTTGAGGCGCGGCGATGAACCGCTGCTGCTCGCTGGGCGCGCGCCGGGGGTACCGGTGTGGGTGGGGGGGGACCGCGGACTGGCAGGACTGCGCGCGGTGGCGCTCTTTGACGCCGAAGTCCTGGTCCTCGACGACGGGTTCCAGCACCACCGGCTCGCGCGTGATCTCGACATCGTCACGCTCGACGGTCACTTCGGGCTTGGGAACGGCTGTGTACTGCCGCGGGGGCCCCTGCGCGAACCGCTGGCAGCGCTCTCCCGGGCGGATGCGCTGGTGGTCGTCGACGGGCCGCTCCCGCAGGCGGATCGCGAGCGAATCGAAGCGCACGCCCCGGGGGTGGCGTGGTTCGGGGCGACCCGTTGGATCTCGAGTGTGGCTTCGCTCGCGGGGGATGTGAAAGACGATCCGTCGTGTCTCGCGGGCGCGCGGGTCGGCCTGATCTCGGGCCTCGCCCGTCCCCAGGCGCTGCGCAGGAGCCTCGAAGCCCTGGGCGCAGAAGTCGTCGCCGAGCGAATCTTCCCCGATCACCATCGCTACCGAGCCCGCGACCTCAAGGGGCTCGGCGCCGAGGCAGCACACTGGATCACGACCGAGAAGGACGCGGTCAAGATTCTGCCCTCCTGGGGGGGGAGCGACCGGATTCGTGTGGTTCGCGAATCCCTCGGCTTCGAGGCGGGCGAAGCCTTCGTCGATTGGCTCGCGGAAAGACTCTCCGGGGCGCGAGGCTAGTCGTTTCGCGCGGGGCTCCACAGGATCCGGTGTCGCTGGGTGCGGCGCCATTCCCGGGCGCGGTGCGAGAGCAACTGCGCGCGCAGCTTTCGATCGGAGTCGACGTAGGCCGCCCAAAACGCGGCCAGCCGATCGCGGCCGAGGCCCTCCTTTAGCCCGCGCTTTTCGAGGGAACGGTGGAGGCGCATGATTTCGCGCATCCGTCGCCGCGGGCTGACACGATCGCGGACCCGGGCGCGGTCGAGGTCGATGATCCAGGCGCGAGCGTCTTCGCCGGAATTTTCGATCATCAGGTTTCCCGCGTGGAGGTCCGGGTGGGTGCCCCCGACATCGTGGAAGCGTCGCAGGCACCGCCCCAGGGTGGCCGCCACCTGGCGCTGCTGCCCGGGGGAAGACGTTTCGCGCGCATAGCCCTCGAGATCGAGGGAGTTTTCGATGTAGACCGTTGCGATGATGGCCTCGAAGAGCGCGCCCCTGCGCCGCGTCGCTGCCAGTACCGGCTCGGAGACCTCTGCGCCGCGTTGGCGAAGTCGCTGGGCCACCTCGAGTTCGTGCCGCGCTCGTCGGGTGCCCAGGAAACCGCCGCGCCAGAGAAAGCCGAGTGCGCCGCCGTGACGCGCGGGGCGTAGATAGAGACGTTCAGAGTGCCCTTCGAGGGTGGCGACCCGACCACGCGCGCGCCCGCGACGCCCGGGAAGCGGCTCGCCCAGTTTCGCGAGCGCGTCGAAATCCCCGACGCGTGCGATGGCGGCTTCGAAGCGCTTCGCCACCTGGATCGTCGTGCCGCCCGTGCCCTTTGCACCGGGGACGTGCAGCATCACGAAGGAATCGGGCGGGGGATTGCCCGGGGTCTCCGATCGACTCCGGTCCCCGGGACGCCCCATGCAATCGTTCGGCATCAGGGGTTATCCTATCGGTGTTGAATCGCTGCGGCGAGGCCCGTCATTTCCTCCACGCGTCAAAGAAATGCCACGGGCACAGGGCACCGCGCTTGGGAACCGGGATCGGCCCCGCCGCCGATCCCCGAGGAGCGCGTTCGCCGCGTGCTCGTGATCCGGCTCGGTGCGCTCGGGGACGTCGTGCGCACGCTGCCTGCGGTGCGGGGGCTGCGCCGCGCGCTTCCCGGGGCGGATCTGTGTTGGCTCGTGGAACGTCGTGCGGCCGGGGTCCTTGCGGGGCAGGATTTCATCGACGAGGTCCGCATCTTTCCGCGCGAAGAATGGACGGCCCTGCTGCGTGGACTTAGATGGGGGAAGCTCGCGGTGGCGGTGTTTCGCTTCGCCGCGCAGATTCGCGCCGAGGGCTTTGACTGGGTGGTCGACTTTCACGGAATCCTGAAGAGTGGATTGATCTCCCGCGCCACGGGGGCACCGCTGAGAGTGGGCTTCGGGCGCGGCACGGCCCGCGAGGGCGCGTGGCTCTTTGCGAATCGCCGGGTCGATCTGCCGGCCCATCGGATCTCGCGCTTCGCGCGCAACGCCGCGCTGGTCAGAGCCCTGGGCGTGCGCGTGGACCCAGGCGAGGATCTCCTTTGGGCCGCAGGGCCGCCGACCGAGGTGGATCGTTGGCTCGAAGCGCATCCGCTTCCGATCCTGCTTCACCCGGGCAGTAGCCCGGGCACGCCCTACAAGCGGCTTCCCACGGAAACCTACGGCCGCGTTGCATCAGGGCTTCGAGAGGCGGGCGGCTTTGAAGTCGTGGTGCTGCGGGGGGCAGGGCGCCTGGAAGGGCGGCTCGCCCGAGAAGTCGTGGCCGCTTCGAAAGGGGCCGCGCGCCTCGCCCCCGAGACCGCGACCTTTCGCGAACTGGCGGCGCTGCTCTCGGGCGCTCGTCTCTTCGTGGGGAGCGATTCCGGCCCGCTTCACGCGGCTGCACTCGCCGGGACCAGGGTCGTCCAGTTGCTCGGGCCCACCGATCCCATCGAGAACCAACCCCACGCGGGCAGCGTGTCGCGTTCGCTCCGGCTCGGACTCGCCTGCAGCCCATGCCGTAGCGGCTGTGCCGAAGCTCCCTGCATGACCGGCTTCGAGTCCAGGCAGATCGTCGATGCCTGCGTCGAACTGCTGGAGCGGGAGGCGGCGGGAGAGAAAAATCCCGCGATGCGCAGATGAAGAGCGACGAGCCCCTCGAAATCCTGGTCCGCGCGCCGAACTGGCTCGGCGACCTGGTGATGTCGACCCCCGGGTTTCGAGCGCTTCGGGCCGGCTTCCCGTTGGCCCGAATTCACCTGCAACTGCCGTCGGAACTGGTGCCGCTGTTAGCGGGCGCTCCCTGGTTCGATGCACTGATTCCGCAAAAGGCGCACGCCGGCCTCCGTGAGACGCTCCGCGCGGGACGCCGACTCGCTTCGCTTCGGCGCTTCGATCTCGGCCTCTGCATTCCGGAATCGTTTTCCTCTGCACTGGAAATGCGGATCGCTGGCGTCCGCCGCATCGTCGGCACCGGCCGGTCGGGTCGAGGTGCGTTGCTGCATCAGCGCGTAGCGCTTCCGGCGCCGACTCCGGGTCGCGGGGCCCCGCGCTCGCGGATTGCTCGCGAAGCCTTCGTGCTGGGCCTGACCGATGCGCTCGGCTGCGAGCGACGCGGCAGTCACCTCGAACTGTTCACGACTGCGGCCGAGGAGGCGCGCGCCGCAAGGGTGTTGGCCGCCGCCCATCCCGGAGGGTCTCCAGGCGATGGCTGGGCTTTTCTGGTTCCCGGTTCGGCCTACGGTCCCGCCAAGCGCTGGCCGCCGGCGCGTTTCGCGGCGGTTGGCGACGACCTCGCCCGAAACGGTTTGTGCGTGGGTGTCCTCGGGACCCCCTCCGAGCGTCTGCTGGCAGACGCGGTGTGCAAGGCCATGCAGGCCCCGGCCTGCAACCTCGCGGGCGTCCTTGACCTCGGCGCCCTGAAGGTGGCGGTCCGCGACGCGCGCGCGGTCGTTTGCAACGACTCCGGTGTCCGCCACATCGCGGTGGCGTTCGGTGTCCCTTGCGTGGTCCTCCTGGGGCCGACAAGGCTCGAGAAGACAGGCATGAACCTGGGCGGCATTTCTGTACTCGAGTCCGACGTCACGTGTCGGCCTTGCTATCAGCGTCGCTGCCCCATCGACCACCGCTGCATGACGGAAATCGCGCCGAGTGACGTGGTCGCTGCGCTGGGTCGGCTGGGCGGCGATGGCGCCGCATTCGCGGGGCGACCGGCGTGAAGGATCTCTCGGTCGTCATCCTCACCTGGAACACCGCAGCGCTGGTGCGAGCCTGCATTCTGGGCATCCGGAGGGAACTTGCCGACCTGCAGGCGAAGTACGGCGTGACGAGCGAGATCTGGGTGGTCGACAACGGCTCAACCGATGGCACTGCAGAGCGGTGGGCGGGCGAACCAAAGGGGATCGAGTGGCTGGTGCTCGAGGAGAATCTCGGATTCGCGGCGGGCAACAACGCGGCCTTCGCACGTTGCCAGGGGCGTGCGCTGCTGCTGCTCAACAGCGATGCCGCGATCTCGAGCGACGGGATCGCGAGTTGCCTCGAGGTTCTCCACAGCTCCCGGGAGGTCGGTGCCGTGGGGCCGCGGCTGGTGGGGCCGGACGGCCGAACCCAGGATTCGGTGCACGGGTTTCCCGGCGTGCTGGACGAGTTGGTGCCACGGCGGCTGCGCGAAGTGCGCGCCCGGCGGGTTCGCCTCGGCGGTTCCGAGGCGATTCGGGTCGATGCCCTGCGCGGCGCCGTGTTCTTCGTGAAACGCGAGGTGCTCGATCGCATTGGTCCCCTGAACGACGACTACTTCTTCTTTCTCGAAGAAACCGAGTGGTGTTGGCGCATGCGCGAGGCGCAGATCGACGTGCTCTACCTGCCCGACGTAATGGCGCTCCACGTCGGTGGAGCGAGCAGCAAGGCCGTGTCCCCGGTGCGCACGCGGATCGAGTTCCACGCGGCGCTCTACCGCTTTGTCGAGGCGCGACAAGGACGAATCGCAGCGGGCGTGGTGCGCGGAATCCGCCTGCTGCGAGCTGTGGGGACGGCCCTGCTCGCGGCGCCCACCGCCCTGTTTCGAGACACGTCCCGGCAGCGCCTGCGCGAGCGACTGGCGCTCGTGTCCTGGCATCTCCGGGGGAGACCCGAGGGCGAAGGGCTGGCGCCACCCGGGCGCGGCGCGAAGCGCCATGGCGGGCTCGACGGCCATGGCGAAAAAGGGGAAGCTTCCGTCGAAGCCGCGCAGCCGCGGCCGACGGGAGTCGAGAGTTGAAACCCGAAAAGGACGCCGCGCGGAGCGTCGACCAACTCGATGCCGACCGGCTGCAGAAACTGCTCGAGGCCTTTGATCGCGTCCAGGTCCTCGTCGTTGGCGACGTGGTGCTCGACGAATACCTGTGGGGCCGGGCGGAGCGGATCAGCCCAGAAGCGCCCGTCCCGGTGGTGCAGGTCGATGCGGAGTCCACGGTGCTCGGGGGCGCCGGCAATGTCGCCCGCAACGTGATCGCCCTCGGCGGACGTTGCGCCCTGGTCTCGGTGGTGGGGGACGACGCGGACGCCGCCGCGGTCCGCGGCGCCCTGGCGAATCTGGGGATCGCCGGCGATGGAATCGTCTGCGAAGCCGGTCGCCCCACCACGCGCAAGACCCGCGTCGTCGCAGGGGGACAACAGGTCGTTCGCTTCGATCGGGAGACTCGCGCGCCGGTGGCGAAGGCTTCGGTGGCGGCGATGCTCGACGCGACGAGGGCCTGGGGGCAGCGCTTGGATGCCGCCATCCTGGTCGATTACGCGAAGGGCGTTCTCTGCGAGGGGCTCGTCGCTCCGCTTCTCGCGAGTCTCGGGGAGCGCGGCGTCCCGGTGGCGGTTGACCCGAAGGAGGACGTGGCCCGTTACCGTGGGGCTTCGCTCTTGAAGCCAAACTGGGCCGAGGCCTGCCGGATGGCTTCGCGGGGGGCAGTTCCCGTCGAAGCGGGCTCGGAGATGCCCGAAGCGGCCCTCTTCGAGGCGCTTGCGCGAAACTTCGGCGAGTCTCGCCTCGTGGTGACGCGAGGTCGTGCCGGCATGACGATCCTCGAACCGGGTGAAGCGGCGGTCGTCGTACCCACCGCAGTCCGCGAGGTGTTCGACGTGCAGGGGGCGGGCGATACCGCCATGGCCACGCTGGTGCTGGCCGCTTCTGCGGGGGCCAGCCTGCTCGAGGCGGCGGTCCTGGCAAACGCCGCCGCGGGTGTGGTGATCGGCAAGATGGGGACGGCGACGGCGACGCGCGGGGAAGTCGGGATCGAACTGCCGCGGGCGATTGCCAGCGCAAGGGGAGAAAAATGACGCGCAGCATGACGGGTTTCGGCCGCGCCGCCGTCGAACTCGAGGCCGCCGGACTCGAAGTCGAGATTCGCTGCGTGAATCACCGGCACCTCGATGTCCGGGTGCGATTGCCCCGGGCCTTCGCGGCCCTCGAGGCGTCGGTCGTGGGGCGCGTGCGCGAGTGCCTCGCGCGCGGCCGCGTCGAAGTCGGCATCAGCTTCGCCGGGCAGCGCCCTCCGACACCCGAGGTTCACGTCGATCTCGAGTTGGCCGGGCGCTACTTCGAATCCGTAGAAGCGCTGGCGGCGCGCCACGATCTGCCCTCGGGCCTCGACGCGGCCGGACTGCTGGGTCTTCCCGGGGTGGCCACCCCCATCGAGCTGCGCCGCGACGAAGACTCGGTCCAGGCGCCGCTGCTTCGCGGCGTCGATGGGGCACTCGAGGGTGTGGTGGCGATGCGCGAGGCCGAAGGGCAAGCGCTTGCCCGCGAACTTTTCCTTCGGCTCGACCGAGTCGAAAAACTCGCGGTGCGCTTCGAGGAGCGCTCGGGCGAGGTCCTCGAGGCGGTTCGCGAGAAGTGGAAACGGCGGGCGGAAGAGTTCGAAACCGGCGCGCTGCCGCTGGAGCCGGCGCGGCTCCACCAGGAGATCGTCCTGGCCAGCGACCGGCTCGACATCACCGAGGAACTCGCTCGGCTGCGCTCCCACGTGGGCCAGTTCCGCGAGTTCCTGGCCGCCGAATCCGCCGTGGGACGCAAACTCGATTTCCTTCTCCAGGAAATGGCGCGGGAAGCGAACACCGTCGGATCGAAAGCCAGCGATGCTCCGATGGCGAGCGACGTCGTCGAATTGAAGACCGAACTCGAGCGGATGCGAGAGCAGGTCCAGAACATTGAGTAGACCCGCCCCGCGCAGCGGCCCCGCCGTGCTGCGGATGATCAACGTCGGCTACGGGAACCTCGTGATGGCCTCCCGGGTGGTTGCGATCATTTCGCCGCAGTCGGCCCCGATGCGCCGGCTGCGCGAAGAAGCGAGCGAGCGGGGGAAACTGGTCGATGCGACGCAGGGTCGTCGGACACGCTCGATTCTGGTGACGGATAGCGACCACGTGATCCTGTCTGCGATCAATCCCGAAACCGTTGCCTCGCGCCTCGCCGATTCCGAATTCGAGCGGGAGTGAAGAAGGTGCGGAGAGGCATCCCCTTCGTGGTGGCGGCGCCTTCGGGCACCGGGAAGACCACGGTGTGCCGCGCGCTCCTCAAACGCGATCCCAACCTTCGCTTCTCGGTGTCGCATACGACCCGACTGCCGCGTGAAGGGGAAGTGGACGGGCGCGACTATCACTTCGTGCGGGCAGAGGGTTTCCGCAAGCTGGTCGAAGAGGGCGGTTTCGTCGAGCACGCCGAGTACGCCGGGCACCTCTACGGGACCAGCCGGGCAGCGCTCCGTGAGCCGCTCGACAGCGGTCTTGACCTGCTGCTCGAGATCGAAGTCCAGGGGGCGCGGCAGATGCGCGACCGCCTCGACGATGCGCGCTTTCTCTTCCTGCTTCCGCCGAGTTTCGAAGTGCTCGAAGAGAGGCTGCGCAGGCGCGGCACCGACAGCGCCGAGGCTGTCGAGCATCGGTTGGCGCTGGCCGACCGCGAACTCGAGGCGGTTTCGTTCTTCGACTATGCGGTCGTCAACGACGCAATCGCGGACTGCGTGGATGCGCTGCAAGAGATCGTCGAGGCCGAGCGTGCCGGCGACACCCGGTTGGCCCGCGAGCGGTTTGGCCGCGAGGTCGCTCTCGCGCGCTGGCGCGCGGCGACCTCCTGACCCAGCGCGGGCGCTGCGTTGCCCGGGGCCCCCGGGACCGGTATTCTCATAAAACACTGTACTAAAAGCGATTTTTCCGCCGGGAGGCTCGAACCGCGCCGGGCGCGGAAGCGATGCTGCGATTCAACGACATCGCCGACCGCATCCTGGAGTACGAACCGTCCGCCGACCTCTCGCTACTCCAGCGTGCCTACGTTTTTTCCGCGAAGGTCCACGAGGGGCAAGAACGTCTCTCGGGGGAGCCCTACCTCGTGCATCCGCTCGAGGTTGCGGGAATTCTCGTCGACCTCGGGCTCGACCACGAGGCGGTAGCGGCGGGACTGCTCCACGACACCCTCGAGGACACGCTGACCACCCTCGATGAACTCGACCGGCTCTTCGGGGAAAACGTGGCCTTTCTCGTCGATGGGCTGACGAAGATCGCGAAGATCGAGTTCACCTCCGCTCGCGAACGCCAGGCCGAGAGCTTCCGCAAGATGATCGTTGCGATGTCGAAAGACATCCGCATCCTGCTGATCAAGCTCGCCGATCGTCTCCACAATATGCGCACGCTGGTGCATCTCGATGAGGACTCACGGCACCGCATCGCCCAGGAAACGGTCGATATCTACGTCCCGCTGGCCCACCGCCTCGGGATCTACTGGATGAAGCAGGAGCTCGAGAACCTCTCGTTCCGGGCGCTGGAGCCCGAGACGGCTTCCGAGCTCGATCAGCAAATTCGCGGGGGGAACCTCGAGCGGCAGAAGTACGTCGATGAGGTGCTGGGGATCCTCGAGGCGAAGCTGCGAGAGGCCGGGATCGAGGCCAGCGTCACCGGGCGGCTCAAGGATCTCGCATCGATCCATTCGAAGATGATCTCCCAGGGGCTCCGCCTCGACCAGATCTACGATGCGATCGCCTTCCGAATCGTCATCGAGGGGGACGCCGATCTTTGTTACGCGGTACTGGGGACCCTTCACGCGATCTGGTCGCCGGTGCCGTCTCGTTTCAAGGATTACGTCGCGCTCCCGAAACCCAATGGCTACCGCTCGCTGCACACGACGGTCATCGGTCCCTACGGTGAACGCATGGAGATCCAGATCCGGACCCGCGACATGCATCGCGATGCGGAACTCGGAATCTCCGCCCATTGGAAGTACAAGCAGGGGAAGGTGGGCGTCAGCGGAGACGACCAGAAGTTCGCCTGGCTGCGACAATTGCTCGATCGTCAACGCGAACTCGAAGACCCCCACGAATTTCTGGATGCAGTCAAGGTCGACCTTTTTTCCGACGAGGTCTTCGTCTTTACGCCCCGCGGCGAGGTGGTGACGTTGCCGGTGGGTTCGTCCCCGATCGATTTCGCGTACTCGATCCATACCGAGGTCGGAGACCACTGTTCGGGCGCCCGCGTCAACGGCCGCATGATTCCGCTGAGGACCCGTCTGGTGGATGGGGACACCGTCGAGATCGTCACCAACCCCAACCAGTTTCCACGCAAGGATTGGCTCGAGTTCGCAGTCTCGGGACGCGCGAAAAATCGAATTCGCTACGCCATTCGCATCGCCGAACGTTCGCGCAGCCGACAAGTCGGGCGCGACCTGTTGAACCGGGAGTTGCGCCGGACAGGGCTCTCGCTGGCCCGGCTCGAGGAGCGCGGCGAAATCGAAGCCGTGGCGGGCCGCGAGATCCGCAAGGGCACCGGGGAAGATCTGTATTCCGCCCTCGGCTACGGAAAACTCTCCGCTTCGTCGGTGGCGAGGAAGCTCCGGGGCGAGGAGGAGCCCGAGGCCCCGGTGGCCGGGGCCCCCGGGCGTCTGCGCGCGCTCTTCCGAAGGTCCAGGCGCGGCGGAGGGGGGTCGGGGATCCGCGTCAGCGGCCAGGCCGACGTGCTGGTGCGCTTCGGCGCCTGCTGCGACCCGCTTCCCGGTGACGAGGTGACCGGGTTCGTCACCCGCGGTCGCGGCGTGACGGTTCACAGCGCGGAGTGCCGGCGCATCTTCGAACTCGACCCCGATCGGCGGATTGACGTCTCCTGGGAGGAGGGCAGCAGGGAGCCGAGGAAGGTCAAGATTCGCGTCTCTTCGAAGGACCAGCCCGGCATCCTGGCCCAGGTCACCAACCTGATTTCGGAGCAGGGTGTCAATATCAGTGGCGCGAAGATCAGCACCCGCCGCGGAGAGAACGCAGTACAGGTCTTTGAAATTTGGGTGACTGACTCGGAGGTTCTGAAGAACCTGATGAAGCAGATCAGCAAGGTGAAGGGCGTGGCTTCGGTGGAGAAAATGCGGGGATGACCCACCGGATCAGTGCCTGCGTGATCGCTCGCGACGAAGAGGTGCAGCTCCAGCGCTGCCTCGAAGCACTCAAGAGCCTCGACGAGACGGTGGTACTCCTCGACGCTCGGGCTCCCGAGAGCATGGATGTGCTGGCAGAGAGCCTCGGCGCACGGGTTTCGCGGCGGGAGTATGACGGCGACATCGAGCAGAAGTGCGCCTGCGTTGCGCGTGCGGAAAATGACTGGGTCTTCCTGGTGGATCCCGACGAAAGCGTCCCCGAGGCCCTGCTTCGAGAAGTTCGCCGGGCCGTCGAGACCGCCGATCACGACCACCGCAGCGAAACGAGTGGCTTCGAAGTCAACCGCCGGACCCATCACCTCGGCCGTTGGATCCGTTTCGGTGATTTCTACCCCGATTGGAAGTTGCGACTCTTTCGGCGCTCGCGCGCGCGTTTTGCCGGGCGCAACCCACACGGTCGCATCGAAATCGCTGGCCGCGTTGCGCGCCTCGAAGAGGAACTCCTCCACTACAGCTACCGCGACCTGGCGGACCAGGTCGATCGCATCCAGTTCTTCAGCCGGGTGGCGGCCGAAGCCCTGCACGCCGAGGGCCGCAGGGCGAGGGTTCGCGACTGGCTGCTCCGGCCCCCTGCGCGCTTTCTTCGTGCCTACGTGTTGAAGCAGGGTTTCCGGGATGGCGTTCCCGGGTTCTTCATCGCCGTCGCCACGGCCTTCAACGTCTTTCTCAAGTACGCGAAACTCTGGGAACTCGAGCGGCGCGGGGCCGATTCGTTCGGCCCCCCGCGCTGACCCTCGTCCCGGCCAGAGACTTCCCCTTGCGAATGCTCTTTCTCTCCAGTGACTGGAAGTGGACCGGCCCCTCCGAGCCGATGCTTCTGCTGCAGGCAGCCCTCCGCGAGCGGGGGCACCGCGTCGATCTGGCCTGTGCCGAAGCACCGGGGGGGGCAGGTGGGGGCCTTGCACGCGAAGCGCGCGCCCGCGGACTCGGTCCCCACCTGGCGCTGGAACGCGGGCGCGGGATCCGCCCGCTGCGCGACCGCCGCGATGCCCGGCTGCTTGCCGAATGGATTGCGCGAGAATCGATCGAAGTCGTCCACACCTGGCATTCGAGGGACCACGGCCTGGCGCTGGCCGCGCGCGCCCGCTGCGCCGCAGAGCTTGCCGTGGTGCGGAGCCTGCCCGCTGCGAAACTGCCCTCCCTGGCGGCGCCGTGGAATCGCTGGCTCTTCGGTCCGGGCTGTGATGGCCTGGTCTGCGTTGGCCAAAAGAACGCCGAGCGGCTGCAGGCGGTGCGCGGCGCTCGTCCTCTCGCGTCGACGCGGGGTGTCGTGGATGCCGAGCGCTTCTCGAACGCGGAGAGGTTCGGTGGGGCTGCCAACGCCTTCCGCAGCGGCAGCCCCCGCATCGGCATCGTTGCAAGGGTGCAGGCGCATCGGCGTTTCGATCTGTTGGTGGATGCCTTTGCACTGCTGGCCGCCCGAGAGCAGCGCGTGAAACTGGTGGTCATCGGTCGCGGTACGAGGATGCGCGAACTTCTCGAGGTCCCGGTTCGTCGGCGCGGCCTCGAGGCGCGGGTCGAATTCATGGGCTACCGGCGCGAGGACTACCGCGAGGTGCTGGCCCGCCTCGACGTCTCGACGCTGCTGGTGCCGGGATCCGATGGCAGCTGTCGCGCCGTGCTCGAGGCCGCCGCTGCTGGCATTCCGTGCGTCGTGACCCGTCGCGAGCCGCTCCCCGAGATCGTGCTGGATCGAGCTACGGGACTCGTCGTCGAAGAGGATCCAGAAGCGCTGGCCGCGGCCTGGAGCCGCCTGCTCAACGACGGCGCACTGCGCAGGCGCCTTGGGGAGGCCGCGCGCGAGCGCGTTCGCAGCGCGTGTTCGCCCGCACGTCATGCTCTCGAGATCGAGGCGCTACAACTTGCCGCCGTCGACTCCCGAAGGGCGCGCTGACTACCCCCTTGCCCGGCCCTCGTCCCCGTCACTGGCCACTTGGATCGACACGAGTTCCGAGTAGTAGCCGCCGCGCTGCATCAACTCGTCGTGGCTTCCCGCCTCTGAGATCCTGCCGTCTTCGAGCACCACGATTCGGTCGGCTCCGCGAATCGTCGAGAGCCGATGGGCCACGACGAAGACGGTGCGGCGTCCGCGCAGGCGATCGATGGCCTCTTGAACGGTGCGCTCGGTCTTCGCGTCGAGAGCGCTGGTGGCCTCGTCGCAGATCAGGATCTGCGGATCCTTCAGCAGTGCGCGCGCGATCGTGATGCGCTGACGTTGCCCGCCCGAAAGCTGTAGGCCGAACTCGCCCACCGGGGTGTCGAAGCCCTGGGGGAGTTGACCGACGAATTCATCGACGTGGGCGGCGGATGCCGCGGCCAGGATTTCATCGCGAGAAGCGTCCGGCCGGCCGTAGCGGATGTTCTCGAAAATCGTCGTATCGAAGAGGAAGGCCTCCTGGCTGACGATCGCGATCCGGTCCAGGAGCGAAGCCCGCTGGATCTGCCGCAGGTCGGTGCCATCGATCGAGATCGATCCGCTTTGAACGTCGTGGAAGCGAAGCAGGAGATCGACGAGCGTACTCTTGCCGCTCCCGGTGCGACCGACCACCGCGATCACCTCGCCGGGCACAACGCGGAGAGACACCCCCTTGAGGACCGGTTCTCGACCGTAGGAGAAGTGGACATCGTCGAAAACGATCTCGCGTTCGATCTCCTCCAGCACGACGGCATCGACCGGGTCAGGCGATTCGGCCCGCAGGTCCAGAAGCGCGAGGAAGCGTTCGGCCGAAGCCAGGCGCTCGGTGAGCAGCGTCCAGTCGCGCGAGATCCGCTTTACCGGCTGGTAGGTCGTCGCCAGGGCCAGGGCGAATGCGGCCACGTCGCCGCTGGTGAGGCCGAAGCGGCCCTGGAGCACCATCAGGCTTCCGAGCACGATCATGCCGATGGCGACACCGGCGTTGAGGGTCTCCACCAGGCTCGTCGCGATGCCGCGATTTATCACCACCTTGAGGTTTCGGCGGAAGAGTTTTTCGGCCTGGACGCCGAAGGCGGAATCCTCGAGGGTCTCCCCGCGGAAGGCCTTGATCACCTTGATCCCCGAGAGGATCGAGAGCAGGCGCTGGGTCACCTCGCCGACCTGTTCTTGTCGGAGCCGTGCCTTGATGTGGACCTTGCGACCGAAGACGGCGAGGATCGAGACGATCGCCGGCACCACGACCAGTGACACCAGTGAGAGTTGCCACGAGATATACAGCAGCGAGGCCACCCCGAAGGTGATCATGATGGTCGCCTGCAAGAATTCGAAGAAGAAGAGTTCGAGGCCGAGTTGGCTGTTTTCGGCGTCGCGAAGCGCGCGGGTCAGGGTGTCGCCACCGCTCGTGTTGTGGTGGAATGAGAGGGGGAGAGCGAGGAGTTTCGCCGCCAGCGAGCGCTGGATGTCCACGCCCACGCGACCCATGGCGTAGGCCATGAGGTAGGTGCGCGCGAAGAGCGCCAGGGGCAGGATCACGACGATCACGAGGGCGACCTTCACGATGAACGCGAAGTTCTCGCCGATCCGGGCCATCACGGCCTGGTCCCGTTTTTCCTTCTCGTCGAGTTGCGAAGGAGATTTCGGTTCGACGGCATCGGGCAGGGGCGTCGCCGTGCCGAAGCCGAGATCCGGCAGCCAGTCGCTCGTCTCGGTGCTGACCGCCTGGTAGGGCATCAGCACGTCGTCCAGGAGCGGCTTCATCAGCAGCGCCCGGCCGAAACGCCCCCCCGCAAAGACCAGCGAACACACGAGCGCCAGGCCGATCAACCAGAGGTAGGGCCGCGCATAAATGGCGAGCCGGCGCAGCGTGGCGCTGGCCGCGGGCGGCGAAGCGTTGGTCGGGAAGGTTTTCGAGAGCGGCGCGCTCATGAGTGGCCAGGTCCTCTGCGTCCGACAGCGGTCGGATTCGCTCGGGTCGCGTTCGGTCCAGTCGCGTTCGGTCGGATTTGGTGGGGCTCGGCCGCGGACGATTTCCGGGGGGGCTTTATTTCGCAGGCGTTTCCCGACGGGCCGTCGGGGCGCTAGGCGAGTTCGCTGGCAATCGCGTCGCCAGCTCGCCAGCCCAGGAGCAGGTCTCCCTCGAGGCCGAGCCCGCCGACCTCGGCGCGGTCCAGACGGTACACCGGCGGGCGCGAACTCACCCGTAGCGGAATCTGGGTGGGCCAGCCGAGTTTCCGGGGTGGATCCTCGAGCCAGGCGTCGTCGTCCCAGCGAGGGCGGGGCGCCGTGCAGCGCTCGAAGCTCCCGTTCCCGAAGGGAAAAAGCCCGCGGATCCTGGACTCGATGCTGGCCTCGAGGGCCTCGATGGAGCCCTCGCCATCGTGAACGGCGCTGGCGACGAGGTCTCGCGAGGGGCCGGAGCCGAAGAGCGAGACACAGAGGAGGGGCGCTTCTGCCAGCGGGCCGCCGCGTTCGCTTTCGAAGTCCGCGACGGGGTCGCTGGGGGCCAGCACCACCAGGCGTTCGCCCATGCCTGCCGGGATCGCTCGCGCGGGGAGCTTCCAGTGCAGGGAGATCCGTCGTCGGGTCGTGCGCGGCGTCGCCAGAAACGAGGGAATCGGGTCCTGATCGAGAGCCCCCGCCAGGGCCGACGCCGAAGCGGCGATGACCAGCGCCCGGCCCAGCCAGATCTCGCGTCCGGAATTGACGCTGACCCCCGGCTGGCCCCCGGCCGACACCAGTTCAAAGGGCCCGTCCGGCGATCGGAACTCGCCAAAGTGTGCTTCGACCCGGCGCCGCAGCAGGCCATGGAGCCACGGGGGCCCCTGGCGCAGCGTCGATCCGCCGCCGAGGACCGACCCGAGGAGCCGGGCCTGCGCTTCCTTCGAGGGCAGGGCCGTGGCGAGGTTCGAGAGGCTGCGGATCTGTGCTGCGAAGACCCTTTCGAGACGCGGGTCGATGTCCGCGATCTCGTGGGGAAGGCCGCGCCCGTAGGCCTCTACTTTGGTCCGGCGCAGCCGCCCGCGGCGGCCGACGTACACCAGCGGCGATTCGAGCATGGCCTTGCGCTCGGCCTCCGCCGCGCGTTCGAGGGCCCGGAGCAGGGGGCGGGAGGAGATCGCCGACGCGATGCCCCAGAGTTCGAACTCCGCGACCGTTTCTTCGATGGTGCCAACGTCCGCCCGAAGGTTTGGTGCAATCACCTGAAAGGCGCGGTCACAGGGCTCGAGGCGACGACGTTCGATCAGGGGAACGCCGAGTTCACGCAGGACTTCCGAGAGTGCGCCCTCGCTGCGCAGGCCGGGCAGGAAGAAGGGCTCGCGCAGGCCGGGGAAGCTGTCCCGGGCCGCCGATTCTTCGACCACCAGCACGCGTTTTCCGGCGCTTCCCAGGCGCGCTGCCGCGACCAGGCCCGCGATGCCGCTGCCGAGCACGATGACGTCCCAACGGCGCGCCCGGGGGCCGACCGCCTTCGACACCACCGGCAGGCTGCCCATCAGTGCCGCTCGAGGGTTCCCGGATCGAAGACGATGGGGGCCTCGTCATCCCCTTTGCGCTCGATCACGCCGATCTCGTAGCAGCGCTCGCCGAGTCCCTCGAGGCGGTGGGTGATGTCCAGGGCTTCGCCCTTCGGCACCACGAGGATCATCCCGATGCCGGCGTTGAAGACGCGCAGCAGTTCGGCTTCGGGAATTTCGGCCTGCGCCTGTAGCCAGCCGTAGACGGCGGGACGCGGCCAGGCGGCGGTGTCGATGCGGGCGCGAACGGCCTTGGGCAAAATCCGCGGCACGTTGCCCTCGAAGCCTCCGCCGGTGACGTGGACGATCCCCCGGACGGTGAAATCGCGCAGGATGTTGAGGATGGGCTTCACGTAGATCCGCGTCGGAGCCAGGATGGCACTCGCGAGGGTGGTATTGAGTTCGGGGTTCTCGGCGAAGAGATCGATCCGCCCCGAGCGAATCCCCTCTTCTACCACCTGGCGCACCAGCGAGTAGCCGTTGCTGTGGAAGCCACTCGAGGCGAGGCCCAGCAGGACGTCGCCCTCGCCGATGCTCGACCCGTCGATCACGCGGTCGCGTTCGACCACGCCGACGCTGAAGCCGACCAACTCGACTTCTCCCGGCGGATAGACCCCCGGCATGGTTGCGGTTTCGCCCCCGAGCAGGGCGCAGCCCGCCCGACGGCAGCCCTCGGCCAGGCCACGGAGCGTCGCCGCTGCAATTTCGTAATCGAGTTTTCCCATGGCCAGGTAATCGAGAAAGATCACCGGCTCGCCGCCCTGCACGATGAGATCGTTCACCACCATCGCGACACAGTCGATGCCGATGGTGTCGTAGCGCTGGATCTGCGCGGCGAGCTTCAGCTTCGTGCCCACGCCATCGGTGGCACTGACGAAGATGGGGTTTTTATAGCGGTCGGGGGCCTTGAAGAGTCCGGCGAAGCCCCCGACCGAGGAGAGGACTTCGGGCCGGTAGGTGCTGCGCGAAATTTCCTTGATCTCGTCGATGAAGGCCTCGTCGCCGTCGAGATCGACGCCGGCACGCGCGTAGGCAGGGGCCGACGAGGGCGCGGCCTCGTCGGGCGCTTCGCCCCCGGACGTGGCCCCGTTTTCGGCAGGCTTCGTCTTCGGGTGATCCACGCCGGATTGGTAGTGGAAGGCAGCAACGGGCGCCATCCTTGGAGCGCCTTCTCTCGGGTGCGGTGGGCGCCGTGCTAGCCTTCGCGCGTGAGAACTGCAGGCGCCGCGGGGGCCGTTCGACAGAACGCCGTTGCGATCGTCGCGCGGTCCGCAGCGCCCCCCCATGGACGTCCGCGTCCGGGTTCGATTTGATGAGTGCCGCCGCTTCCCATTCCGAGCCCGGCTCGCCCGAGGCTTCTCCCGCGGAGGCCACCGACGGCTCCATTGGTGCGGCCCTGCGTCAGTCGTGGCGCAGGCTCTCGCCCTACCTGTACCGAAATCGGCGTTACTACACGCTCTGCGTCCTCGCGATCCTCGCCTACAACGCCGCCTTCGTCGCGATTCCGATGCTGGTCGGCCGCATCGTTGCAGCGGCCGAGGGTGGCCTGGGTCGGGAAGAAGTGGCGGTGCGCTCGTCTGTGCTCCTGGTGGTGGTGATTTTTGGCGCCGGCGTCCGTTACATCTCGCGGACGATGGTCTTCAATGCGGCTCGCGAGATCGAGTACGAGATTCGGAACGATCTCTTTGCTCACCTCCAGGCGTTGCCCCAGTCGTTCTACGGCCGCTGGCGCACGGGCGACCTGATGAGCCGCTGCGTCAACGACCTGAACTCGGTGCGTCTCCTTTTGGGACCCGGGTTCCTGAGCCTGATCCAGACGCCGATCATGTTTGCGGGCGTCCTGGTGGCGATGGTCTTCTTGAGCCCCACGCTCACGCTCCTGGTGATCGCGCCGTACCCGCTCTTCATCGGGATCGCGCGGACTTTCGGGCGCACGATGCACGCGCGCAGTCTCGCCGTGCAGGTCTCGCTGGCCGATCTCTCGAACCAGCTGCAAGAATCGATCTCCGCCGTCGCAGTCGTGAAGGCCTACGCCATGGAGGGCGAGCAGCAGGCGCGCTTTGCAGAGGCGAACGAGGGCCTGCTCCGGCGTCACCTCGCGCTGGTGCGCATCAACGCGGCGATGCCCACGATCACCGCGTTGCTCCCGGCGATTGGCATGATGGCGGTACTCGGGTACGGCGGCAGCCAGATCGCCGAGGGGGAGATGACCCTCGCCGTCTTCTTCACCTTCGCGATGTACATCTACCAGCTCACGTTCCCGACCTTCATCATGGGTTGGGTCGTGGCCCTGTTGCAGCGGGGAGCGGCCTCGCTCCAGAGGATCGACGAGATCCTCTCGGTGGCCCCCTCGATTCGCGACCACGAAGATCTCGATCCGGTGAGCCGGCTCCGCGGGGACATTCGCTTCCAGAACCTTACCTTTGGCTATTCTGAAGCGGGTCGCGAGCCGGTGCTTCGCGGCATCGACCTCGAGATTCCCGCCGGAACGAGTCTTGGCATCGTGGGCCCGGTCGGATCGGGGAAAACCACCCTGGCCTCGCTGATTCCGAGGCTTTACGAGGTCGACGAAGGGCAACTCAGCCTCGACGGGGTCGACGTCAACCGGATTTCCCTGGCCACGCTGCGCTCGTCGATCGCCATGGTGCCCCAGGACGCCTTCCTGTTTTCGATGTCACTGGCCGAGAACATCGCCTACGGCCTGGACGAAGCGGATCCCGAGCGAGTCGAAGAAGCGGCGCGGCGCGCCCAGTTGGCGAAGGACGTCGCCGATCTGCCCGCCGGCTACGCCACGCTGGTGGGGGAACGGGGCGTGATGCTCTCGGGGGGGCAGCGTCAGCGGACCGCGCTCGCAAGGGCGCTGGCTCTGCGCCCGAGCATCCTGATCCTCGACGACACCCTCTCCGCCGTGGATGCCGCCACCGAGGCGGCCATCCAGGCCGAACTCGGGGATTTCTTTTCCGGGCTGACGGTGATCGTGGTGGCCAGCCGCGTCAGTACCGTGCAGGGCTGCGACCAGATCATCGTGCTCGAGGAGGGCGAAATCTGCGAACGCGGTCGCCACGCGGAATTGATCCAGGCCGGAGGGGTCTATGCGGCGTTGGCCCGGGAGCAGGCGCGAGCCCCGCACGGCGTGCCGGGCGAGCCGGGGGGAGCCGCCGAATGAGCGAGCCCCTCTCCCAGGATCTCCACGAGGAAGAGGCGCTCGGGAAGGCCTACGACACCCAGTTGATGCGCCGGTTGTGGCAGTACGTGAAGCCCTACGGCCGGCAGATCGCGGGCACGTTGGCGCTGGTGGTGCCCCTCTTCGTTCTCGATCTCGCTCCGGCCTGGCTGATCAAGCAGGGGCTCGACGAGGCGCTCCACGAAGGCGGCGCTTCGGACTGGTTTGCATTCCTGGGCCCCTCGGGATCGGTTCAGGCCTTCGTCGGGCTTGCGCTGCTGTACCTGGCGATCTCGGTCCTTGGTTCTGCACTGCAGTATCTCAACATCATCCTGATGGCGACCACCGGCCAGTACGCGATGCGCGACCTCCGGCGCGGCGTGTTCGCCCACATCCAGTCGCTCCACCACGGCTATTTCGACCGTATCCCGGTCGGCCGGCTGGTTACGCGTGCTAGCAACGACGTCGAGAACGTCGCCGAAATGTTCTCCGCGGGGATCGTGGCACTGGTCACCGACATCCTGAAGATGATCGGCGTGGCGGTGGCGCTCTTCATCGTCAGCCCCAAACTCGCGGCGTGGACCTTTGTGGTCGTGCCCCTCCTGCTGGTCGCCGCGGTGATCTTCCGGCTCAAGGTGCGCGAAGCCTTTCGCATGGTGCGCGTGCGCATCGCGCGCATCAACACCCACATCCAGGAGACGATCACCGGGATGAAGGTGGTGCAGCTCTTCACTCGCGAGGAGAGGAACCTCGCCGATTTCGAGGCAATGAATGCCAGCCACCGGGACGCCTGGAAGCGGTCGATCCGCTACGACGCGCTGCTCTTCTCGGCGGTGGAGGTGGCGCAGAACATCACGGTGACGATCATCGTCTGGTACGGCACGGGGATTGCCGAGGCAGGAGTGATCTACGTCTTCATCGACTGGATGCGCCGTTTCTTCATGCCGCTTCGCGACCTCTCGGCGAAGTATTCGGTGATGCAGTCGGCGATGGCGAGTTCCGAGAGGATCTTCGAGCTTCTCGATACCGAGCCGGCGGTCCGCGACCCGCTGGTGCCGCGTGAGCTGCCCGCCTCGGAGCGCCGCGGCGGCACCATCGAATTCGAGAACGTCTGGTTTCGTTATAGCGACGGGGATGCTGCGGATGACGCCGCGGGCTGGATCCTTCGCGACGTCTCCTTCCGTGCCGATCGCGGCGATCGCATCGCCTTCGTGGGGCCCACCGGGGCGGGAAAGACGACCCTGATCAAGCTCCTCATCCGCTTTTACGACCCCACCCGCGGGACCATCCGGATCGACGGAATCGATCTGCGCGAGCTGCGCCAGTTTGACCTGCGGCGCCGAATCGCGACGGTGCTCCAGGACGTTTCGGTTTTCAGCGGGAGCCTGGCCGACAACATCGACCTCGGCCGGGAGGACATCGATTTCGACACCGTAAGGCGCTGCGCCCGAGCGGTGCAGGCCTCGGAGTTCATCGAAAAGCTCCCCGAGGGCTACGACACCGAGGTCCGGGAGCGGGGGAGCAACTTCTCCTCCGGCCAGCGTCAGCTGCTCTCCTTTGCCCGGGCGCTTGCCCACGGGGGCGAGGTGCTCGTGCTCGACGAGGCGACCTCTTCGATCGACCGCCGGACCGAGGCGCTGATCCAGCGTGCGACGCACGTGTTGATGGAGGGCCGGACCTTTATCGCCGTCGCCCACCGGCTTTCGACCGTGCGCGATGTCGACCGGATCTTCGTGCTCGAGGCCGGGCGTTTGGCGGAGTCGGGCAGCCATCAGGCACTTCTGGCCCGCGGGGGAAGCTACGCGACGCTGTACAGGCTCCAGATCGAAGCTTCCGAAGACCTGCCGGGGGGGTTGGTAACGGTCTGAGTTTTAGGTGGATTCACGCTTGCGCAAGCTCCCGGAGCGGTGTTTCATACAAAAACCCCCTGTTCTCCCTAGGAGGCGCCCCGTGGTGTCCCCCGGGATCGGGTTTCGACTGGAACGCAAGGCGAACTGGTCAAGCCCGGGCCAATCCAAGTGCTGAGTTGAGGGTCGGATGCGAATCAAATCCCTGCAGTTGCACGGCTTTAAGTCCTTCGTCGACCGGACGGTATTTCGATTCGATCCTGGGGTGACCGCCGTAGTCGGCCCCAACGGCTGCGGGAAGTCGAATGTCGTCGATGCCATCCGCTGGGTGATGGGCGAGCAGGCGCCGACCCGGCTGCGCGGCGAAGAGATGGGGGACGTCATCTTCAAGGGGACCGAAGGCCGTCCCGCGATTGGCGTCGCCGAAGTCACCCTCACGATCGACAACTCGGATGGGGGCGCACCGGCGCCCTACACGATCTACCCCGAGATCCAGCTGAGCCGCCGCCTGTATCGCTCGGGGGAATCGGACTATCGCCTCAACAACGCGCCTTGCCGCCTGCGCGACATCCACGATTTCTTCCGGGACACCGGCTCGGGGATCAAGGGCTACACGATCGTCGAGCAGGGTCGCATCGCCGAGATGATCTCGGCGCGCCCGGAGGCCCGGCGCGGCCTGATCGAGGAAGCCGCCGGCATCAGCAAATACAAGGCGCGTCGGCGGGAGGCAGAGGGGAAAATCGCCTCGACCGAGCGCAACCTGACCCGCGTGAGCGACGTGCTCGGAGAAGTGCGCCGACAGATTTCATCGCTCGAGCGCCAGGCCCAGCGGGCCTCTCGCTTCAAGCGTCTGCAGGAAACCCAGCGCATTCTCGAGCTTTCGCTCGCAGCGGACGAGCGGCGCGACCTCGAAGAAGTGCTTCGCACCGAGAAGTCGAAGCTCGGCGGCCTGCGCGATCGCGTCGAGGCGCTCGACGGCCAGGCCACCCGGTCGGATCTCGAAGTCGAGGAGAAGCGCATCGCGCTCGCCGAATTCGAGAAGGCGGCGGGGCAGGGCGCCGAGACCCTCTATCGCCTGCGCAGTGAGATCAAGGAACTCGAGGGTCGCATCGAATTGGCGCACCGCGAAACCGCGGGCCTCGAGGCGAGCAATGCGGGGCGCAGTGAAGAACTCGAGACGCTTGCGGATCAGAAGCTACGCGCCGAGCAGGAGGCGCAAGGCGCGCGAAGCGAACTCGAGAGTCTCGACGGTGCCATCGCCCAACAGGCGAAAGAAGTCGACGACGCAGAGGCGCAAGCGCGTGCTGCAGAGGGCGAACTGCGCGAGGTCGAGCGCACTCGCGACATTGCAAACGAAGCGTTGGTGGCGGCGATGACGGCCGTCGCCCGGTCCGAGGATCGGGTGGAGGCACTCGATGACCGGCGCGATCTCGCGGACCAGAAGCTTCGAAATGTCGAACGCGAATTCGAGGTTCAGCAATCGCTGGTGGCCGAGGCCGAAGTCGAGCGGGGCGCGACCCAGCGCGGGCTGCACGGGCTGCTGGCAGAGCGCGACCGTGTTCAGGAACTGCTCGTAGGGGCGCTGCGCCGGCACGAGACGGTCAGCGAGACGGTGCGCAGCGCGGCCGAGGGGCTCCGGGAGATTCGCGAGACCTTCGAATCTCGGCGGGCCCGCCAGCATTCGCTCGAGGAGTTCGTCGGCGCCCAGGAAGACGTTTCCGAGGGGAATCGTCACCTGCTCTCGGGCGGCGACGAAGTCCAGAGCCGTTTCGGCCTCAACGGATTGCTGCGCGATCATTTTCAGGCCGATGGTGCCGTCGAGAAGGCCGTCGATGCGGTCCTGGCGGAGCGCTGTCAGGCCCTCGTGGTGGACCGGGCGGCGGGCGCGGTGGATGCCCTGCGCCAACTGCGGAGCCGCGGGGCCGGTCGAGGGGTGTTTATCTGTCATCCGGTGGACAGCGTGGTTTCGGGGGGCATCGTGCCGATGGGCGAGCCGCTTCTCGATCGGGTGCAGGCGCGCGAGGGGTCCGAAGCCCTGGTCCGGTCGTTGCTCGAAGATGTCTATCTCGTCGAGACCCTGCAGGAGCCCGTCGACGCCTTTGGCGGGTCCTCTCTGCCGGCGACCTTCGTGACGAGCGAAGGCGACCTTCTGACCCGCGATGGGGTGATCTCGGGCGCGGCGGATGCGACCGCGGCGGGGTCGCTCGGGCGAATCCGAGAACTGCGTGAACTCGAGAGCGAAGTGAACTCGCTGACGATTCGGGTGCGCGAAGCGGAAGCCGCACACCGGGACGCGGAAGCCGAATGGATCCGAGTCGGCCAGGAGCTCGACAACTTTCGGAATCGTCACCACACCGCGGCATTGGCGGTGGCCAACCGCGAGAAGGACCTTGAGCGCTCGACCGAACGGATGAAGACCCTGGGTGACGTTCAGGAGGCGCGCGGCGCAGACCGCAGCGCACTCTTTGAAGAAGGCACCCAGATGGCCGACGAGCGCGAGAGCCTGTTGGTCGAGATCACGACGCTTCGCGAACAGCGAACGACTGGGCAGCGGGAAGTGGACACCATCGTGCTGCGCGCGGGCTCCAAAGCCCGCGAGTCGATGCGCCTCGAGAGTCGGCTGGCCGAGAGTCGTGCGGCCCTGCAGGCCCGCCGGGAGTCGCACGAGCGCCTGGGGGAGACCACGGCCCATGCGGAGACGGCGCTTCGGGATACCCGCGAGTGGATCGCGCGCCGGGAGCGCGAGAGCGAGGAAGCGAATACCGCGAAGGCGCGACTGCGGGGCGAAATCGCCGACGCGGAGGCAACGCTCGAAATCCGATTGCGCGATGAGGAAGCGGCGCGGCTCCTGGGAGAACAGCTTCGCGGCGACTACGACACCCAGGCAACGTCTGTGCGGACGCTGGAAGAGAGCGTCCGCCAGGCGCGCACGCAACTGCACTCGGCCCGCGCCGAGGCCACGAACGCCGATCTGGCGCTGCGCGAGAGCGAACTCCACCTACGTCATCAGGATGAGGCGATTTCCGAAAAGTGGGGGATCGAACTTTCGAGCTGGCGGCCGCCTACGTTGGAAGACGTCGGAGTGGCGACCGCGAGCGAGGAGACCGAAGCCCCGGAGAGCGAGGCCTCGGACACCGATCGCGAGGCGGCGGAGCAGGCCGCCGGCGAGCTGCGCGAATTGCGTCGCAATGCCGAGTGGGCGCGCCGCCCCCGCAAAGAGCGGAGCGACGAACTCGAAAGCGTGCGCCACGGCTTGCAATCGCTTGGAGACGTCAACCTGGGTGCCATCGAGGAACACGAGGAACTCGCCGAGCGTTTCCGTTTTCTCAGCGAGCAGAAGGACGATCTCGATTCGACGATCCAGTCGCTGCGCGAAGCGATTGCGCGGATCAATCGCACCAGCCGCAAGCGTTTCCGGGAGACCTTCGAAGCCGTGAGCGCTCGCTTCACCGAGAACTTCCCGAGGCTCTTTGGCGGCGGCAAGGCCAGCCTCCAGTTGACCGAAGCCGAGGATATTCTCGAGGCCGGCGTCGAAATCCTCGCGATGCCGCCGGGGAAGCGACTGCAGAACGTGAACCTGCTCTCGGGCGGCGAGAAGACGATGACCGCTCTCGCCCTGCTGGTCGCGGTGTTCCAGGTAAAGCCCTCGCCCTACTTCTTCCTCGACGAGGTCGATGCGGCCCTCGACGATGCCAACGTCGGGCGCTTCAACGAGTTGATCGCCGAAATGGCCGCCGTGAGCCAGTTCATCATCATTACCCACAACAAGCGTACGATCGAAGTGGCGGATCTACTTTATGGGGTGACGATGGAGCAGAAGGGCGTTTCGAAGCTCGTCGCTGTCGAGCTCCACTAGCCCGCTGCGCCGCCTTTCGCGCCGGGCCGGTGCTGGTATCCTCGGCCGCCGATGATTCTCTACGTCACCGCCGGACTTTTTCTTTCGTTCTTGGCGATCCCGCTGCTGGGCTGGTTGCTCGCGCTTCCCGGCCGCAGACGCTCCCTGGAGGCGCTGGCAACTCGCAGGCTGGATGCCGCGGTGCCCGCCAAAGCGAAGCCGGCCCCCCCGGTGCCCGCGTCGCTGCGGGAGCGGCTGCGCGAAACGCAGGAAGCGCTGGTCGGGCGCCTCTCGGTGCTGTTGCGCGGACGTTCGCTCGACGCGGCCCTGCTCGACGATCTCGAGGTGCTGCTCTTCACCGCAGACCTCGGTGTCGCGACGGCTTCGAATCTGCTCGAAACGGTTCGAAGCGAGGCCAGCGGCGCATCCGCCGAGCGGGTTCGCCAGGTGCTGCGCGAAGCGATTCTCGAAAAGCTGCGCAAGGTCGAGCCCGAAGGGCCGCCGCTGGCTCTGCCGACCTCCCCTTTCGTGGTCCTGGTGATCGGGGTCAACGGTTCGGGAAAGACGACCACCATCGGCAAGCTCGCGGCTCGCTACCGCGCCGCGGGTCATTCTGTGCTGTTGGGTGCAGCGGACACCTACCGCGCCGCGGCGGCCGAACAACTCGAAGTCTGGGCGCAGCGCGCCGACTGCGAGTTGGTGAGGGGTGCAGCGGGCGGCGATCCCGCCGCGGTGGCCTTTGATACCGTCAAGGCGGCGGTGGCCCGGGGCACCGACGTGGTCTTGATCGATACCGCGGGCCGGCTCCAGACCCGCGGCGACCTGATGGCGGAACTGGGGAAGATCTCCCGGGTGCTCGGGCGCGAGATCGAAGGCGCTCCCCACGAGACGCTGCTGGTGCTCGACTCGAATACCGGCCAGAACGCGATCTCGCAGGCCAGGCTCTTCGCCGAGGCCACCCCGATCACGGCGCTCGCCCTCACGAAGCTAGACGGCACCGCCAAGGGCGGAGTGCTCGTTGGGTTGGCGGACGAGTTCGGGATTCCGGTTCTCTACGTCGGGGTCGGGGAGAGCGTCGAGGACCTGCGCGATTTCTCCGCCGAAGAATTCGTCGAGGCCTTGTTCTGGACCGACGCGTCAACCGACGAAAGCCCGAAGGCGGACGGGGCCGCGCAATGAGCCGCTATGTAATGGCCCTCGACCAGGGGACGACCTCTTCGCGCGCGCTGCTCTTCGATGAGGCGGGCCGCGTGGCGGCGCTTTCGCAACGCGAATTTCCGCAACACTTTCGCCAGCCCGGCTGGGTCGAGCACGACGCCGAGGAAATTTGGGAGAGCCAGTTGGCCGCCGCGCGCGAAGCGTTGAGCGCGGCGGGCGCCAGGGCCTGCGATATCGCGGCGATCGGCATCACCAACCAGCGCGAGACCACTGTCGTCTGGGACCGGGCCAGCGGCGAGGCGATTCATCCCGCGATCGTCTGGCAGTCGCGCCAGACCAAGGCGATCTGTGACGCGTTGCGGGCGCGCGGTCTCGAAGAAGAGGTGCGCAGTCGAACCGGGCTTCTGATCGACGCCTACTTCTCGGCCACGAAGGTGCGGTTCATCCTCGACGCGGTGCCCGGCGCCCAGGAGCGGGCGGAAAGCGGGGAACTCTGCTTCGGCACCGTCGATACCTGGCTTCTGTCGCGGCTGACCTGCGGGCGCGTCCACAAGACGGAATATTCGAACGCCGCCCGCACGATGCTCTTCAATATCTTCGACGGCGAATGGGACGAGTGGCTGCTGCGTGAGCTCCGCATCCCGCGAGAGATGCTCCCGGAGGTGCAGGGCAGTTCTTCGGATTTCGGCGACGTCGACCCCGAATGGTTCGGTGCTTCGATTCCGGTGGCCGGGATCGCCGGCGATCAGCAAGCAGCGCTCTATGGTCAGGGCTGTGTCGAGCCCGGGATGGCGAAGAACACCTATGGCACCGGCTGCTTCCTGTTGATGAACACCGGAAGCGAGGCGCCGCGTTCGGAGAACGGCCTGATCACGACGCTGGCCGCGGGCCTGGGTGGCGGCCTCGAATACGCCCTCGAGGGAAGCATCTTCGTGGCGGGGGCTGCCGTGCAGTGGCTTCGAGATTCGCTCGGCCTGGTAACGGATGCGGCCGAGACCGAGGTCGCTGCAGGGCGGGTCGAAGATACCGGCGGGGTGTACCTGGTTCCGGCCTTCGTCGGCCTCGGAGCTCCCTACTGGGATGATCGCGCTCGCGGGATTCTCGTCGGCCTGACGCGCGGGACCACCCGCGACCACCTGATTCGCGCGACCCTCGAAGCGATCGCCTACCAGACCCGCGACGTGGTCGGTTGTATCGCCGCCGACTCGGGAATCTCGATGCAGGCGCTGCGCGTCGATGGCGGTGCCTGCCAGAACGATTTCCTGATGCAGTTCCAGGCGGACGTGCTCGGGTTCGAGGTCGAGCGCCCGGCGCTCCTCGAAGTCACCGCGCTCGGGGCCGCGCTGCTCGCGGGAATCCGCGTCGGGTTCTTCGGCGACCGCGGGGAGATCGAGGCCGTGGGCGAGATCGAAACCTTCTCGCCGAGGATTTCCGAAGACCGGCGCGAGACGCTCTACGCGGGCTGGCAGCGCGCCGTTGAACGTTCGCGGCATTGGATCGAGGATTGAAGGTGCCCGGGCGCCGTCCGCTCCCCTCGCAACAGGGTTCGCCGCTGGTGATTGCACACCGCGGCGCCTCGGCAGAGCGCCCCGAAAACACGCTGTCGGCCTACGCGCTGGCCGTCGAGTACAAGGCCGACATGATCGAGATCGACCTGCATCGCTGTCGCGATGGGGCGATCGCCATCTCGCACGACGCAGATCTGGAGCGTTTCGGAAGCCGCGGCGAGATCCGCGATTTCGACCTCGAGGACCTCCGGGATCTCGATGCGGGCGACGGACAGTCGATGCCAACCCTCGAGGAGGTGCTCGACGCCTTTGGAGCCAAGATCCCTTTCAACCTCGAGATCAAGTACTCCCGGACGGGAGCCTACGAGGGGATCGAAGCGCGTAGCCTCGAGGCGGTGCAGGCGAGGGGCCTCGAGGAGGCAACGCTTTTCTCTTCGTTTTTTGACCCCGTGCTGCGGGAACTCCGTCGCCTCTCGCCGGCCGCGCGCACGGCCTTGTTGCTCTCCCCGCAGTGGCCTCGCGATCCGGTGGATCGGGCCCTTGCGGTCGGAGCTGAGGCAATAAACCCCCATTCAAGCGTGGTCGACGCCGGCTTGGTCGAAGCGGCGCACGCGGCCGGCCTGGCGGTCTACGTTTTCACCGTCGACGCCGCAGACGAAATGCGGCGAATGCTCGATTTCGGCGTCGACGGACTCTTCACGAACCGGCCGGATCGCATGCGCGCGTTGCTCGCGGGCGATCCGCTTCCTTGACAGTCGAAATTCCTTCGATTAGGGTCAAAAGCCCGAAAAATCAGTTCGAACGCGCCCTTAGGGCAAGACCGCCCCGGGCCTGATCGGGAGCACCACAGGTTGGCGACGGCCGTCGGCGCGCCGGCCCCGGGCTCTATGCAAAGGCCCGAGCGCGCGAATCGTAGACCGTTGGAGCCGTCCCTCTTCCCCCTGCCCGTACGACCGAGGGGCCCCTGGACCCAGGATGAATCGAAGCACACGACCCCCGAAGCAGGGCCTCTACGACCCCGCCCTCGAGCACGACGCCTGCGGTGTCGGCTTCGTCGCCAACATCAACGGGGACGTCTCGCATCAACTGGTGCACGACGGCATCGAAATGCTCGTCAATCTCGAGCACCGCGGCGCCTGTGGCTGCGATCCGGAGAGCGGCGATGGCGCTGGAGTGCTGATCCAGCTGCCGGACGGGTTTCTGCGCTCGGTGTGCTCCCCACTCGGCATCGAACTGCCGGAAGCCGGCGCCTACGCCTCGGGCATGGTCTTTCAGTCCGCTGACCCCGGCGAGGCTTCGTGGCAGCAGGAATGCTTCGAAGGCTGCGTGACCGAGGAGGGACAGGTCGTTCTCGGTTGGCGCGACGTTCCCGTGGACCCGATGGCCATCGGTTGGCAGGCGCGGGAGGCGATGCCGCGCATCCGGCAGGTCTTCATCGGCCGGGCGAAGGGCCTCACGGCCGACGATTTCGAGCGGAAGCTCTATGTGATCCGGCGCGTTTTCGAGAATCGCATCGGCCAGCACGGCAGCTTTGGCTACGTGCCGAGTCTCTCGAGTCGGACCTTCGTTTTTACCGGGATGCTGATCTCGAGACAGCTCGAGGGTTTCTTCCCGGATCTCTGCGATCCGCGGCTCGAGTCGGCGCTGGCACTGGTCCACTCGCGCTACAGCACCAACACCTTTGGCGCCTGGGATCTCGCCCAGCCTTTCCGCTACCTGGCGCACAACGGCGAGATCAACACGCTGCGCGGGAATCGAAACGCCATGCGCGCGCGCGAGGGCACCCTGCGTTCCGAACTCTTCGGCGATGACCTGGCGAAGCTCTACCCGCTGATGCGCGGCGAAACCGCCAGCGATTCGGCGCAGTTCGACAATGCCCTCGAGTTCCTCTGTCTTTCCGGGCGCGAGTTGCCCGAAGCCATCCTCATGATGATCCCCGAGGCGTGGGAGAACCACGACGCCATGCCCGAGGATCTGCGGGCCTACTACGAGTACCACTCGTTCCTGCTCGAACCGTGGGACGGTCCGGCGTCGATCGCCTTCACCGATGGTCGCAAGATCGGCGCGGTGCTCGACCGCAATGGCCTGCGCCCTTCGCGCTGGATCCTGACCCGCGACGGGCGTGTCTTGATGGCCTCGGAGGTCGGCGTCGCTTCGGTCGCTCCGGAGGATGTCCTGCGCAAGGGCAGGCTCCAGCCCGGTCGCATCTTCTTCGTAGATCTCGAAGAGGGGCGCATTGTCGAGGACGAGGAGATCAAGGCCCGATACGTTTCAAAACGCCCCTACCGAAAGTGGGTGGAAGAGAACCGGATCAGGCTCTCGGATCTTCCGACCGCGAAGGAGCCGCCGGCTCCCTTCGATTCGGCTGCGAAGTTCGCCCTGCAGCAGGCCTTCGGCTACAGCCTCGAGGATCTCAAGTTCTTGATCGCACCGATGGTTCGCGATGCGAAGTGGGCGATCGGGTCGATGGGCGACGATGCGGCGCTGGCCTGCCTCTCCGACCGGCCGCGGATGCTCTACCACTACTTCAAGCAGCACTTTGCCCAGGTGACGAATCCGGCGATGGACTCGATCAATGAGGGCACCGTGATGTCGCTCTTCTCGACGCTGGGCGCCGAGAAGAATCTTCTCGAGGAGACCCCGGAACACGCGCGCCTGTTGCGCTGCGATCGCCCGATCCTCACCAACGACGAGCTCCAGCGGATTCGCGAACTCGACGCACCGGGCTTCGAGACGCAGACCTTCCAGGCCCTCTTCAAGGTCTCGGAGGGGGGTGCGGGGCTGCAGTCCGCCCTGCGACGGATCTGCCAGAACGTGGCGGAGGCCGTTCGCGACGGGGCCAACCTGATCATCCTGAGCGACCGCGGTGTGACGCCGTCGGAGGCACCGATCCCGATGCTGCTGGCCACCGGGGCCGTGCATCATCACCTGGTGCGCGAGGGGCTGCGGACCCAGTGCGGCATCCTCTGCGAGACCGGGGAGGCGCGCGAGGTCACGCACTTCGCCCTGCTGGTCGGGTACGGTGCGGGTGCCATCAATCCCTACCTCGCCTTCGAGACGATCGCGGACCTCGTCGAGGAGGGAACCTTCGTCGACGGCGACATGGGCTTCGAAAAGGCCGTCGAGAACTACCTGGTGGCCTGCGACAAGGGTCTGAAGAAGACGATGGCAAAGATGGGGATCTCGACGCTCCAGAGCTATCGCGGCGCGCAGATCTTCGAGGCGGTGGGGATCGACCGCGAACTCGTGGCCGAGTGTTTCACCGGAACCGCGAGTCGAATTTCGGGCGTGGGCTACGACGTTCTCGCGCGCGAGGCGGCGCTGCGCCATCACCGTGCCTTTCCGGGGGAGGAATATGCTTTCCCCGAACTCGACCCCGGTGGCCTCTACCAATGGCGGGCCCGCGGCGAGGCGCACAGCTTCAACCCCGAGTCGGTGAGCCGCCTGCAGCACGCGGTTCGCATGCGGGATCCCGTCGCCTACCGCGATTTTTCGAAGGCGGCAGACGGCGAAGCCGAGAGCCTGTGTACGATCCGAGGGCTGCTGCAGTTCAAGAACGCCGATGAGGCGCTTTCGCTCGACGAGGTCGAACCCGCGGCGGAGATCATGAAGCGCTTCTGCACCGGCGCCATGTCCTATGGCTCGATCTCGCTCGAATCGCACCAGACGCTCGCGATCGCGATGAATCGGATCGGGGGCAAGAGCAACACCGGGGAGGGGGGCGAGGAGTCTTCGCGCTTCACGCCCGAGGCCAACGGCGATTCGAGGCGCTCGGCAATCAAGCAGGTGGCCTCGGGGCGCTTTGGGGTGACGAGCTATTACCTCGTCAACGCCGACGAGATGCAGATCAAGGTGGCCCAAGGGGCGAAGCCCGGAGAGGGCGGTGAGTTGCCCGGGCACAAGGTGGACGAGACCATCGCGAAGACCCGGCATTCGACACCGGGGGTGGGGCTGATCTCGCCCCCGCCGCACCACGACATCTATTCGATCGAAGACCTGGCCCAGTTGATCTTCGACCTGAAGAACGCGAACCGCCGCGCCAGGGTCAGCGTGAAATTGGTGGCCGAGACCGGGGTCGGAACGATCGCCGCAGGGGTCGCGAAGGGGAAGGCCGACGGCGTGCTGATCTCGGGCCACGATGGCGGGACCGGCGCTTCTCCCCAGGCGTCGATCAAGTACGCTGGGCTGCCCTGGGAGATCGGCCTCGCCGAGACCCAGCAGACCCTCGTCCTCAACGATCTGCGCGGCCGCATTCGCGTCCAGACCGACGGGGGCCTCAAGACCGGTCGCGACGTGGTGATCGCGGCGCTGCTCGGCGCCGACGAGTACGGCTTCTCGACGGCACCGCTGGTCGCGATGGGCTGCATCCTGATGCGTGTCTGCCACCTGAACACCTGCCCGGTGGGGATCGCCACCCAGAACCCCGCATTGCGGAAGAAGTTTGACGGGCTCCCCGAACACGTGGTGCAGTACTTCGCCTATGTGGCCGAAGAAGCGCGTGAGTACATGGCCCAGCTCGGGTTCCGAACCGTCGACGAGATGATCGGCCATGCGGATCGCCTGGAAGTGAATCGCGCCGTGAGCAATTGGAAGACCGGAGGCATCGACCTCTCGGATCTTCTCTTCGTCCCCGAAACCGATCACGCCATTCGCCATTGCGAAACGCAGACGCTCGAGGCGGATCTCGAAGAGGTGCTCGACATCGAGCTTCTGGAGAAGGCCGCGCCGGCGCTGCTTCGGGGTGAAAAGGTCGAGATCGACTCAAAGATCCAGAACACCGACCGAACCGTGGGCACGATCCTCGGCTCGGAGGTTTCGAGGGCCTATGGCGAGGCCGGTCTTCCCGAAGGCACCATCGACATCCGCTTCCACGGTTCTGCCGGGCAGAGTTTCGGAGCCTTCCTACCCGCCGGGATCACCATGCGGGTCGAGGGCGATGCCAACGACTATGTGGGGAAGGGCCTTTGCGGGGGCATCCTCTCGGTCAAGGCACCGGAAGGTTCCCCCTTCGATCCGGCGGAGAACGTGATCGCTGGCAACGTGCTCCTCTACGGCGCCACCGCCGGCGAGGCCTACTTCAACGGGCTCGCCGGTGAGCGGTTTTGCGTGCGCAACAGCGGCGCCGACGCGGTGGTCGAAGGGGTGGGCGATCACGCCTGCGAGTACATGACCGGAGGTAACGCAGTCATTCTCGGGCCGACGGGCCGGAATTTCGGCGCGGGGATGAGCGGCGGCTTTGCCTTCGTTCTCGATGCCGATGGCAGCTTCGCATCGCGCGTGAACACCGACCGGGTCGACCTCGAAGCATTGACCTCGGAAGACGAGGAGCGCATCCAGCGCCTGCTGCGTCGTCACTTCCACTTTACCCGGAGCCAGAAGGCCGACGAAATCTTGCGCAAGTGGAATACCTTTGCGCCGAAGTTCGTGAAGGTGTTCCCGAGGGACCTGAAACTGGCGCTCTCCGACCGCCTGGAGTCACACACGGGCGATGGCTAAAGCCACGGGGTTTCTCGAATTCGAGCGTGAGAGCGTGCGCTACCGCGAGGTGGACGAGCGCCTCGAGGACTGGCGGCAGGTTCAACACGACTTCCCGGAGGCGGCGACGAAGACGCAGGCCGCTCGTTGCATGGATTGCGGGATTCCGTTCTGCAACAACGGCTGTCCGCTCGGAAATATCATTCCCGACTGGAACGATCTGGTCTACCGCGGCAAGTGGGAGGACGCGCTCGCGCGACTCCACTCGACCAACAACTTCCCGGAGTTTACCGGGATGGTCTGTCCGGCGCCGTGCGAGACGGCCTGTGTGCTCGGGATCAACGATGACCCGGTCCACATCAAGCAGGTCGAGTGGGAGATCGTTCGGCGCGGCTGGGAAGAGGGCTGGATTCGCCCGGTTCTCGCCGAGCGCCGCACCGGCCGTTCGGTGGCGGTGGTGGGCTCGGGCCCGGCAGGCCTCTCCGCCGCGCAGCAGTTGACGCGAGCCGGTCACACGGTGACGGTCTTCGAGAAGAACGAGCGCGCGGGGGGCCTGCTTCGCTACGGCATCCCGGACTTCAAGCTCGAGAAGGCGATGATCGATCGCCGCCTCGACCAGATGCGTGAAGAGGGCGTTTCGTTCCAGACCGGCGTGGACGTTGGCCGAGACCTGTCGGCGAACGACCTGCAGAAGAATTTCGACGCGGTGCTGCTGACGACGGGCTCAGAAGTGCCGCGGGATCTTCCGATCGAGGGGCGCGAGCTCGAGGGGATCCACTACGCGATGGATTTTCTGGCCCAACAGAACCGGCGCGGGAGCGGGGACCTTTCGGCGGAGGCTGCGGAGATCCTCGCCACGGACAAGGATGTGGTGGTACTCGGCGGGGGCGACACGGGATCCGACTGCGTCGGCACTTCGCATCGTCACGGAGCCCGATCGGTGACTTCGATCGAATTGCTCGAGCGCCCGCCCCGTAGCCGAGCCACGGAAACGCCCTGGCCCCTCTGGCCTCGGATGTTTCGGAGCTCGAGTTCGCACGACGAGGGTGGCGATCGGCACTACGCCCTCCTGACGAAGCGCTTTGAGGGTCGAAACGGCCGGGTCGAAAAGTTGATCGGGGTCGAAGTGCAGTTCGGCGAACCCGACGAGAACGGCCGCGTCGGTTTCGAAGAAGTGCCGGGGAGCGAATTCGAACGCCCCGCGGATCTGGTCCTGCTGGCGATGGGGTTTGTTCACCCCGTCCACGAAGGTCTGGTCGAAGGGCTTGGCCTGGAAAAGGACGGCCGGGGAAACCTGCTGGCAGACACGAAGCGCTTCGAGACCAGCGAAGCGGGGATCTTCGCCGCGGGCGACTGTCGCCGAGGGCAATCTCTCGTGGTCTGGGCCCAGTGGGAAGGGCGGGAAGCCGCGCGCGCGGTGGATGCCTGGCTGATGGGCGAATCCCGCTTGCAATCCCGAGACGCAACGCCCTAGTTGTAGCCGCAGCGACCCGGCGGGTTCGCGTGCCCGGCGAGGCCGTGGTGACTCGGGTGTGCTTGACGGGCTTCCTTCCGGGCCGATAGCATGGCGAAACCCCAACCGGGAGACCCGCCATTCCCCCCTCCATCGCGAAGAAGCGCAAACCCTCGAAGAAGACGAGCGGAACCTCCCGCAAGGGACAGCTCGGTTTCGTGCGCCTGGAGCGAGCCGTTCGCCGGCTGGCCGAGAATCGCATCGCATTGAGCGATCGCGTATCGGGTCTCGATGCGGATATCGAGAAGCGCAATGCCCGGATTCGCGAACTCGAGGCCGAGCTTCGCGAGTCGGCGCGACTCCGCGAAGAAGTCGCGAAGCGCATCGACGACTTGATGGCCCGACTCGACCAGATCGAGGCCGACGTGCTCGCCGAGCCGGTTCCGGTGGCCATTGGCCGGGGGAAGTAGGCGATGCCGAAGCGGGTGATCGAAGTTCGAATCGGGGGCCGCGACTACCGGATCCGCAGCGATTCGAACGAAAAGTGGTTGCAGGGAGTGGGCGAGTTCGTCGACCAGACCATGGCGCGGATCCGGGAACGCGCGGAGACCGTCGACTCGCTCGACGTGGCGGTGCTCACGGCGCTGAATATCGCGCGCGAGTTGATCGAATTGCGTGAAGGCGGCGGCGCGAAGGCGGATCGCATTCCGATCGAGACCGTGCGGGTGGTGGACTTGACCGAGGTCGCGGAAGCCGCGCTGGCCCATGATGGGGCCGGCGCACCCTGACGCCTCCCCGGAGCCGGGCTCTGGGGATCTTCGCGCCCGCAAGGCCGCGCTTCGCGAAGCCTTTACGAAGCGACGGCGCGGGCTCTCCGCCGCCCTGCGGGTGGCCGCTTCAAAGGCAGTCTGCGAGCGCCTGGTTTCGCTCCCCGAACTCGCCGGGGCGCGTTCGGTCGTGCTCTACGCCCCGCGAAAGGGCGCGGGCGAGATCGACTTACGCGAGGCCTTCGAGGCGCTGCGCAGGGCCGGCGTGAAGCTGCGGCTGCCCCGTTGTGTTTCCGACGAGCGACTCGAGTTTGTCGAGGTCGCCGCCTGGGAAGACCTTCGGCCTGGGCGCTACGGTATTCCCGAGCCCGAGGGGCCGGCCGACGAGGGCCTTTCGGGGGCGGATCGCGTGGTTCTGCCCGGGGTGGCCTTCGACCACGCCGGAGGGCGGTTGGGCTCCGGCAGGGGCTATTTCGACCGCAGTCTCCCGGGGGAGGCACAGACTGCGCCGCTGCTCATTGGGGTGGGCTATTGGTGGCAGAGGGTGGGCCATAGGTTGCCCGTCGAGCCGCACGACCGCAGGATGGACCTGCTGGTGACCGATCACGAAGTGTTTCGTTTTTCCGCGCCGAAAAACGGAGGGACCCTGTGAGCGAGGAGGGAGATCCCGCGGCCCGCCGCGAGGCAGAACGACAACTCGAGGTGATGCGCCGGGGGACCCTCGAGTTCATCGGTGAGGACGACCTTCGGCCCCGGCTCGTGGAGGCGCTCGAAGCCGATCGCCCGCTGCGTGTAAAGCTCGGGATGGACCCTTCTTCGCCCGATCTTCATTTGGGCCACACGGTGGTCCTCGAGAAGCTCCGGACCTTCCAGGAACTCGGCCACACGCCGATCTTCCTGATCGGCGATTTTACGGCGCGCATCGGGGACCCCTCGGGCAAGAAGAAGACCCGGCCCGCGCTTGGCGCCGAAGAAGTGAAGGCCAACGCCGAAACCTACGTGACGCAGGTCGGGAAGATCCTCGACGTCGACTCCGCGGAAATCCGCTTCAACAGCGAATGGATGTCGCGAATGGCCCCCGAGGATTTCGTTCGGCTGTGCTCCCACATGACCGTGGCGCGGCTGCTCGAGCGCGACGACTTTTCGAAGCGCTTCAAGGGCAACACGCCGATCGCCGTGCACGAATTCCTCTATCCCTTCGTCCAGGCCTACGATTCGGTGATGCTCGAGGCCGACGTCGAACTCGGGGGCAGCGACCAGACCTTCAACTTGATCATGGGCCGGGAGATCCAGC
>Ga0066376_10000054_pt1:47500-82150 | contig 82150 bp, 68 predicted proteins | sample Knorr_S15_td_Bot_FD_77009 | JGI IMG/M metagenome (GOLD analysis project Ga0066376, IMG submission 77009) | Marine microbial communities from Southern Atlantic Ocean transect - Knorr_S15_td_Bottom_ad_5009_LV_A | ecosystem: Environmental > Aquatic > Marine > Oceanic | place: Southern...
GTGCCTCTGGTGGTGAAAGAACTCGCTTCTGGAGCTGCCGGGGGTTGCAGAGAGCAGGGGGTAGCGACTGTTTACTAAAAACACAGGACTCTGCGAAGTCGCAAGACGACGTATAGGGTCTGACGCCTGCCCGGTGCCGGAAGGTTAAGGGAACCTGTTAGCTCTTCGGAGCGAAGCAGTGAACCGAAGCCCCGGTAAACGGCGGCCGTAACTATGAAGTGGACACCGTAGTTCCGAGAACAAATCCAACTAAATGCTGGGATCTCCGAGTATCTGGTGGTACTCGCACGAGCGACCTCGAGTCGATCGCGCAGTGAAAATCCATCCAGTGCGGACAATCAGCAGGAAAGGTCGCGAAGAGGAGCGAGGAGTCGCGGATCGAATCTACGCATTGATCCGATGGCAACTCGAGTCACTCGCTTCGCGAAATCCTCAGAGGCCATACGTTGGACACGTCTGAAAAGGACGTGAAGAGATGGTCCGATCTGCATGGCGACATGCAGAACCAAGCGAAACGAGAAACGACTTGGTCACCCGTTGAGCCAGGCGAGAAATCGTCCGGGGATTCGGGGGGTAACAGAAATGAACGGTCCTAAGGTAGCGAAATTCCTTGTCGGGTAAGTTCCGACCTGCACGAATGGCGTAACGACTTCCCCACTGTCTCAACCAGGGACTCAGCGAAATTGAAATGCCGGTGAAGATGCCGGCGACCCGTGGCAGGACGGAAAGACCCCGTGCACCTTTACTGCAGCTTCGCAGTGATCATCGGTTCAGTACGTGTAGGATAGCTGGGAGACTTTGAAGCCGGATCGCTAGATTCGGTGGAGTCAACCTTGAAATACCAGCCTTGTTGTATTGCTGATCTAACCTAGGACCGTTATCCGGTTCGGGGACACTGCGTGGTGGGTAGTTTGACTGGGGCGGTCGCCTCCTAAAGAGTAACGGAGGCGCGCGAAGGTTCCCTCAGGCTGATTGGAAACCAGCCGTAGAGTGTAAAGGCACAAGGGAGCTTGACTGCGAGACCTACAAGTCGAGCAGGTGCGAAAGCAGGTCTTAGTGATCCGGTGGTTCCGTATGGAAGGGCCATCGCTCATCGGATAAAAGGTACGCCGGGGATAACAGGCTTATCTCCCCCAAGAGTTCACATCGACGGGGAGGTTTGGCACCTCGATGTCGGCTCGTCACATCCTGGGGGTGAAGCAGCTCCCAAGGGTTCGGCTGTTCGCCGATTAAAGTGGCACGCGAGCTGGGTTTAGAACGTCGTGAGACAGTTCGGTCCCTATCCGCCATGGGCGCAGGAGATTTGAGGGGAGCTGTCCCTAGTACGAGAGGACCGGGATGGACAGACCTCTGGTGGACCGGTTGTCGCGCCAGCGGCACAGCCGGGTAGCTACGTCTGGATGGGATAACCGCTGAAAGCATCTAAGTGGGAAGCCCACCCCAAGATGAGATCTCCCTTGACTTCGGTCACTGAAGGGCCGTCCGAGACGAGGACGTTGATAGGCTGGAGGTGGAAGCGCAGCAATGTGTGGAGCTGACCAGTACTAATTGCCCGTGAGGCTTGACCATTTTGGTTGGTCTCGAGCAACCGCGCCCAGGCGCACTTCTTTCAAGAACGATTCAATTATCGGAGACCGGGCGACACGGGTCGCAGCAAACGGTCGAATTCCGATGGACGGTTTTCCCACCGTCCACAGAGCAGGGGCCACACCCGTTCCCATTCCGAACACGGAAGTTAAGCCCTGCTTCGGCGATGGTACTGCCGGGCATCCTCGGTGGGAGAGTAGCACGACGGTGGGATCTTCTTGAAACGGCATCGAGCCCCAGGCTCGGTGCCGTTTCGCGTTTGGGGCGTCGACCGTACCGGGACATCGACCACCCGTAGTTCGCGGGGGGACTATCATGGGCAAGGATGCTGCGCCCCCTCGAGGGGTCGGTGCGGAAGGGCCATGACGATACGACACCGCATCTACGATCTGCTCGAACCCACCGAGGGGGATGATCTCTGGGGCCGGCGCGTCGACATCTTCTTGATGATGTTGATCCTGCTCAACGTGATCGCGGTCATCCTCTCCACGGTCGAGGGCATCCACAGCGCAATTCCCCGGGCGTTCCTGGTCTTCGATTGGTTCTCGGTGGTGGTTTTTTCGTTCGAGTACGGGCTTCGCGTCTGGAGCGCGGTAGAGAACCCGCGCTACCGCGCGCCGGTTCTCGGCCGGCTGCGCTTCATGTGTTCGCCCCTGGCGCTGGTCGACCTGGTGGCGATCCTGCCGTGGCTGCTGCCGATCACCGGTGTCGACCTGCGCTCGGTGCGCGCCATCCGGTTGCTGCGGATGCTGCGCGTCTTCAAGTTCAGCCGCTACTCGCGCGGAGTCCACGTGATGCTCGAAGTGATCCGCGCACGCAAGGAGGAACTGGTGGCGGCGCTCGGCATGCTGGTCACGCTGCTGATCGTCGCCTCGACGGTGGTGTATTTCGCCGAGCGCCACACCCAGCCGGAGGTCTTCTCGAGCATCCCGGCCTCGATGTGGTGGGGGATTTCGACCCTCACCACCGTGGGCTACGGCGATATCTACCCGGTGACGGTGATGGGCCAGATTTTCGGCGCGGTCGTCTCGGTCGGGGGCTTGCTGTTGGTGGCGCTGCCCACGGGCATTCTCGGTGCGGGCTTCGTCGAGGAATTCGAAAAGTATGCGCGCCAGCAGGAACTCGATCTCGCCCAGGACGCCGCTCCGAGCACAGTCGAAGTGCGCGTCGCCGGCGCCTGTCCCCACTGCGGGCAGAGCATGGTCGGCAGCGAAGGCTGACTTCAGAGGCGAAGGCTAGCGGCCGAGTTCGAGACGGCGGAACGACAGCAGCAGGAGTCCGACGGCCACGGCTGCCCAGATGACCGCGCGAACGCCGACGGCAACGGGGTCGCCGTCGAACTGCGCCTGGGGGATCCACTTGTCGAGCGGAAGCCAAATGGCGGTGGCGAGCGGCGGGCCGAGGCGGTCGATCCACCCGAGAAGATCGTTCGCGGATTCTTCGCGAAAAAAGGTGAGGGTGTTCGCCAGCACCACGATCCCCAGGCCGGCGGCCACCGCCAGGATCGCGGCGAGACGTGGAAGCCAGAGCGAGAAGGCCATGCCGAAGGCGCCGAGCGTCACGGCACCCGCGAAGACGCCGAGGGCCGAAACGAAGGCCGGGCCGAGCGGTAGCGCGCTGCGCTCGCCCAGCAGGAAGGCGGTCGCGCCGAGCAGCACCGCACCCGTGCCGAGGGCCACCGCCAGCGATCCGACCAGGCGCGAGAGCGCGAAGGCGTCGCGTGAAATCGGGCGCGCCAGCGAGAGATCGGCCGAGCCGTCTTCGAGGGATTGTCGCAGGTGGTCGGCTGCGAGTACGCCGGCGAGCAGCACGATCCAGAGCCCGAGGAAGCCGTAGAGGGCGCCGCCCGTCGCGCCGGCCACGTCGCCGAGCGAGCGTTCCTCTCCGTTTATGTTGATCGTTCCCGAGGCGCACGAGGTGCAGCCGTCGATGAAGAAGAGCGAGAGGAGCGACATCGCGACCACCATCGCGACGATGCGCCGCCGCGAGGCGTCGCGCACGGCTTCTCCCGCTAGGGCTCCGAAAGCGCTCATCCGCGCACCGCCCGCACGAAGGCGTCCTCGAGGCTTTCGCCGGGTCGGGTGACGTCCTCGAGCGCGCCTTCGGCTCGCATCCGGCCCTCGTGCAGGATCGCCACGCGGTCGCAGACGCGCTCCACTTCCGAGAGGCCATGGGAGCTGATCAACACTGCGCAGCCGCGCTCCCGGGCGGCTTCGATCCAGCCGCGGGCGTCGCGGATGCCGATGGGATCGAGCCCGGAGGTCGGCTCATCGAGCAGCAGCAACTCCGGCTGCCCGAGCAACGCCAGGGCAAACCCGAGTCGCTGGCGCAGTCCCTTCGAGAGTTCCTCGACGCGATCGCGCCCGCGCCCGGTGAGGCCCACCTGCTCGAGGGCCGCCTCGACCACCAAGCCGACGCGCGACGTCTCGATCTGGCACAGGGCCGCGTGGAAGCGCAGCAGTCGTTCGGGGGACGCGCGCCCCGGGAACACGAGTCGCTCGGGGAGATAACCGAGCGAGCGCCGCGAAGCCGGGTCCCCAGGCTCGAGCCCGCGAACGCGCACACGGCCCGAAGTCGCTCGCGAGAAGCCCAGCAGCAGCCGCAGGGCGGTGGTCTTCCCCGCTCCATTCGGTCCGAGAAGCCCCAGGCATTCTCCGGCAGCGAGCGAGAGCGAGACCCGATCGAGCGCGGTGCGGTTTCCGTAGCGCTTCACCGCGTCAGTGAGTTCGAGGGCGGACATCGCGGCGAGTTTCGCCCAGAATCGCCCGGGCGCGCAAACTACGTCCCGGTTCCTAGCCTTTGGCGGCGCGCACCACGTCGGTCAGGGCGTCGGGGTCGCCGGTCTCGTCGTAGAGGACGAGCATCGTGCGGTCCGCGAAGTCGTTGCGTTCGCAGAGGGCAGCGCCCACCTGCTGCGGCGTGCCGCTCACACCGATGGCGTCGAGCATCTCGTCGCTCACCAGTTCCATCATCTGCGCCCACTGTCCCTGCTTCGACATGCGGTTCAAAAGCGGCTGCAGGTCGCCCCAGCCCTCGTGGTCGAGTACCCCCTTGTAGGCGGGAGTCGATCCATAGAAGGAGATCTGGCCGCGCGCCTTGGCGCGGGCCGTGGCGATCTGCTCGTCGCTCGAGCCGACCATGCAGATCGTCTGGCAGGAGATCTCGAATTGTTCGCGCGTTCGACCCGAGCGCGCGAGGCCCGCCTCGAGCGCGGGAAGCGCACTGGCCTCGAAGTAGCTCCTGGTGTGGAGCGGGTGGACAAAGAGACCGTCGGCCACCTCGGCGCAGGTTTCCATCATCTTGGGTCCCACCGCCGCCAGGAAGATGCGGGGTGGGCCGAAGGAGTTCGGCCCGGGATTGAAGAACGGGGTCATCAGCGTGTGGGTGTAGAACTCGCCGCGAAATTCGAGGGGTTCGCCCTCGTTCCAACAGCGCCAGATCGCCTGGATGGCCAGGACGAATTCGCGCATCCGCGCCGCCGGTCGCGACCAGGGTTGGCTGAAGCGCTTCTCGATGTGGGGCTTGATCTGCGACCCGAGGCCCAGGATGAAGCGCCCGCGCGTGAGTTGCTGGAGGTCGTTGCCGATGTTCGCGCAGAGCATCGGGTTCCTCGCGAAGGCGATGGCGATCGCGGTGCCGAGATCGACGCGCTCGGTCTCGCCCGCGGCCAGCAGCAGCGGGAAGAAGGGGTCGTGGGGCCCCTCGAAGCTGTAGACGGCGTCGACCCCGGCGGCCTCGAGGCGTTTCGCCGTGGGACCGGAGTCGGCGAGGTCAGCCCCCAGCAGCGTGGCTTCGATCTTCATCAAGCGGCTCTCCCTTTGCGCGTTGCGGCGGGTCGGGCGGGCCCTTGCCTCCCGAGAGTTCGCCGGGGTCGATGCCCTCGCGGATCACCCAGATCTCCGGGCCCTTTGCGTAGAGCGGCATACGGTGGGCGAGGTAGCGATCGGCGTGTTCGGTGTCGAGCCAGAAGCGCAGGTCGGGTACCACCGCGCGCGCCAGGAAGTTCAGTACCGCGCCGAAGCGCGGGGCGTAGCGGATTTCGACGTGGGGGGGCGTTGCGCCGTCTTCGGTACGCGAGACGGCGCGTGCCTCGAAGGCCATGAAGCGCGGATCGTCGCGGCAGATCAGCAGATCGAATTCGACCGACTCGCTGGTTCCCGCGGCGAGGGGTTCGAAGAGTAGGTAGAGCGGCACGTTCGCGGCGCGATCCGGCTCCGGGATTGGAAGCCTCTGCACTTCCCGGCCCGAATCCGGAGGCGGCGTGCAGGTGGCGAAGCCGGCCTCGTGATCGATGAAGAGGGTGCCGAGGGGCCGACCGTCGACCGTGATCGACTGCGACTGCTGGCGTAGGAGTAGTATCCCGTTGCCGTCGTCGCGGACCCGGAAATCCGCGTGGACCTTCGTGCTGCCGCCACGATCGAGGGTGGCACTGCCGGTGATGCGGATCTCTGCGAGTCCGCTTCGTTCGAGCGACGTGGCCGCGGTCCCGATCCGCAGGCCCGCGGCGTCGTAGGTCACGGCGGGGACGGGGCCGAAATTCTCGGGCAGCGAGAAGCGCAGCGTCGACTCGGCTGCCGCGGCGCCGGACGCCATCACGGCACAGGCGAGGCCCACGACGAGCGCCGCGCGCTCGAGAAATTTCCGGTGCGTGGCGTGTTGCAAGATCTTCGGGAGGGGGGTCAACCCTCGTTCCACTCCGGTCGTCGCTTCTCGAGAAAGGCCTGCACGCCCTCGCGCGCATCCGGGGACTGCGATGCGGCGGCCATGACCTCGGTGGCCCAATCGTAGGCGCCCTTCGTGTCGAGGTCGACTTGGCGCTGGAAGGCACGCTTTCCGATCGCCTTCGAGCGCGCGCTTCCGCGCGTGGCGCGGGCCAGAAGCGCGCGGGTTTCTGCCGGGACCGCGGCATCCTCGACCACCCGGTTCACCAAGCCCCAGTCGAGGGCGGTGCGCGCTTCGATGGGGTCGCCGGTGAGGAGCATTTCGAGGGCGCGCTTGCGGCCGATGGCGCGCACCAGCGCCACGCCGGGGGTGGTGCAGAACCATCCCCCCGCACCGCCCGGCACGGCGAAACGCGTCGATTCTCCGGCGACCGCGAGATCGCAACTGGCGACCAATTGACAGCCGCCCGCGGTGGCCAGCCCCCGGACCTCGGCGATCACCGGTTGGGGTTGGGCCTGGATGGCGTTCATCACCCGGCGACACAACGTCAGCAGTGCGTGGGTTCCGTCGAGACCCTGGGCTGCGAGGTCGCGGTAGTCGTGTCCGGCGCAGAAGACCGGCCCCTCGGCGGCCAGGATCACCCCGCGCGCGTCGCCCTCGGCGATCTCGCCAAGTGCCGCCAGCAGCGCTTCGAGCGTCTCCACCGAGAGCGGGTTGCGGCGCTCGGGGCGGCAGAGGGTGAGCACCGCGAAGCCATCTTCGCGTTCGACTCTGAGCGGGGGGTTCGACATGAGGCCCTCCTCGGGCCGTGGTTCGGGATTTCAGTTCGAAGGCGCGCCGCCCGCTGCGAGCAGGGCGGCGACGAGATCGCGCCGCTCGACCGGGTCGAGGTCGGGGACCGGCATCGGGGGCGGGGGCGTACGCAGCAGGGCGTCGAGATCGGCCGGCGAATAGCGCGCCCGGAGATTGCGCAGCGGCACCGGCACCACGCCGGGGGCGGCTTGGGTCGCGTCGTGGCAGGTCGCACATCCCTTTTCCGCAAACAGGCGCCGACCGTGTGCGACGTCGCCCGGGACGACCGCGCCGGCGACGCTGCCCGAAGCAACGCGGCGCACCGGCGCGGCCGCCGTGCGACCTCCGGTTCCGCCGTAGGCAATCCGCCAGATCGCCCCGGCGTAGTCGTCCGAGACGTAGATCGCGCCGTCGGGTCCCTCGACGACGTCGGCCGGGCGCCCGCTCACATCTTCGTCCACCAGGAACCCGGTCAGCAGGTCGCGTTGTGTGATCCGCCCCGCCTCGTCCCAGTGCAGCGAAACGACCTTGTAGCCGTCCTTGCGGCTGCGGTTCCAGGAACCGTGGAGGGCTACCACCGCGGCGCCTTCGTAGCCGGGTGCGGTGTGAGCGGAGCGCAGGAAGCGCATTCCGAGCGGAGCGTTGTGCGCCGGAAAGTGAAAAGCGGGTGGCGTCGAGGCGCGAATCTCAGCTTCGCGCCCGCTGCCGAAGTCGGGGTCGGGAATGCGATCGCCATGGGCGATGGGCCAGCCGTAGAATTTCCCCGCCTCGATCTCGTTCAATTCTTCCGGAGGGAAGTCGTCGCCGAGCAGGTCGCGACCGTTGTCGGTGGCAAAGAGCCGGCCGGTCCCGGGCTGCCAGTCGAAGCCGACACTGTTGCGCAGGCCCGTGGCGACGGTTTCGGGGTGCCGGCCATCGGCGTCGAAGCGCAGGATCGCCGCACGCCGCGGATCCTCCTCGAGACAGACGTTGCAACTCGAACCGACCGAGACGTAGAGCCGGCCGTCGGGTCCGAAGGCGAGGGTGCGGGACCAGTGGTTGCCGTCCGCCGGAAGGCCCTCGACGATATGCTCGAAAGGACCCGCTACGTGTCCCGTTGCCGCATCGAAGCGAATGCGGCCGATGGCGTCGGTCTCGGCGACGTAAAGCCAGTCGCCCCGAAGCGCGAGGCCATAGGGGCGATTGAGGTCCGAGAGCAGGGTGCGTCGCGCGTCGGGGTGGCCATCGCCGTCGGCGTCGCGCGCCAGCCATTCGACGCGTCCTTCTCGGGGTAGGCTCGCCAGCAAGTCGCCTTCGCGCGTCAGCGCGAGCGCGCGCACGTTGGGGAGATCCGAGGCGTAGAGCGAGACGCCGAAGCCCGGCGGCACCTGCATGCGGAGGTCGATCTCGCTGCCGTCGGGAGGGGCGGTGCCGATGCCGAAGAGGGTGTGCAGCATCGGGGCGTTGATGGCGTACTCGTCGGGCAGCAGCACGTTGCAGCCCGAGAGCAAAGTCGATCCAGCCAGTGCCGCCAGAAACCCCGCCAATGGGCTCCAGACGCGCTTCTGCGAGCCACGGCACCCCAGGCGGCAGCCGATCCGGGCCTTCGCGGAAGGCTGGATGGGACCAGAATAAAGGGTTCCCCGGGGGAGCCCTTGACGAATCGTCGCCACTCGTGGATACCTACCCGCGCTAAAGAGGACTGATGCCGTGAAGACTATTCGAAAAGGCGACTTGGTGCAGGTCATATCCGGTGCCGATCGCGGCAAGCAGGGCCGTGTGATGTCGACCGTGACGCTCACGGGACGCGTTCGCGTCGAGAAGGTGCGGATGCAGAAGCGGCACCTCAAGCCGGGACGCCGCGGCGCCAAGCAGGGCGGAATCGTCGAGCAGGAGGGAACCGTCCAGGTGTCGAACGTGATGCTCGTCGATCCCGCCGACAACAAGCCTTCGCGCATTCGCATCGAAGAGCGCGATGGTGCGCGTGTTCGCGTCTACGTCCGCAGCGGCAACGTCGTTCTGGACCCTGTGGACGCGTAGGTAGGAGCTTTGCATGGGCAAGAAGGGTAAGCGCGAGAAGGTGAAGCTCGAGTCGACGGCCGGCACCGGTCACTTCTATACGACGACGAAAAATCGGACGACCACGCCCGACAAGCTCGAGTTCAAGAAGTACGATCCGCGGGTGCGAAAGCACGTCCTCTACCGCGAAACTAAACTGAAGTAGCGCCTCGCCGACTGAAGGAGCTGCGCCCCAGAAGGCGCGCTCCAGGGAGATCCGATGACCTGGGTGATCACGAGTCTGTGCCAGGACAAACTCGACATGGCATGTGTCGAGGTGTGCCCGGTGGATTGCATCGTGGTGTACAAGGGCGACGATACCGCGGCCTTTCCGAAGCAGCTCTACATAGACCCCGAGGAGTGCATCAACTGCGGCGTCTGCGAGCCCGAATGCCCCTGGGAAGCCATCTACGAAGACGAGCAGGTGCCCGACGTATTCGCTGCGGATACCGAGCTGAACGCGAAGATCGTCGACGTGCGCGACGACTTCGAGGTTCCCGAGCGCCCCGACGACATCGAGGCGCCGTCGCCCGAGGACGTCAAGAAGAACAAGGAGAAGTGGTCCTACGACGGCTAGGTTCCGCTTCCGCCCGCTTGGTCAAAGGCCCGGGCCATCGCCTCGAGCGGCGCTTTGCAGCCGCTCCAGCTTTCGAATTGCAGCGCGGCCTGGTGCACCAGCATCCACTTCCCCTCGACCGTGCGCGCTCCGGCGGCTGCGGCGTCGCGTAAAAGGCGCGTGCGCGCGGGTTCGTAGACGGCGTCCATCACGACGCAATCCGGGTGGAGCGCTTCGGCGGCCACCGGCGACAGGTCGGAGCCGAGCCCCACGCTGGTGGTGTTGACGAGGATCTCGAAGCGGTGGTCGGGCAGGGCGCCAAGAGGCCCGGCAGCCCGGGCGCCAAGGTCTGCTGCCAAGCCCTCCGCTGTGGCCACCGTGCGGTTCAGCACGGTGACCTCGGCTCCCTCGCGGCAAAGCGCGTAGACCAGTGCGCGCGCGGTCCCGCCGGCGCCGAGCACGACGGCCCTGCGTCCCGCCACCGGCGCCTCGCGTTCGAGCGCACGCAGGGCCCCCTGCCAGTCGGTGTTGCTGCCAACGAGCTCGTCTTCGACACGGGTGATCGTGTTGACCGCGCCGATCTTCTGGGCGACCGGGTCGATCCGGTCGAGGTATTTACGCACCGCGACCTTATGCGGGAGCGAGACCGCGAGCTGCCGGATTCCGAGGGCGCGGGCGCCCCGCAGTGCGTCGCCCAGCAGCTTCGGGGCCACGTCGAAGGCGACGTAGGTGGCATCGAGTCCCCGCTCGCGGTAGGCGGCGCGGTGCATCGCGGGGGAGCGGGTGTGTCCTGCTGGATGCAGGAGGATCCCGCAGAGAGAGGTTAACGGGGATCGCGTCGGCGCCACGCGGTCCAGTGTGTCCCATTGCAAAGGGGGCGGCCAACGAGAGCTACCCCAAGTGACGGAACTGCGGTATCCCAAGGGCCTGCCAGCAGGAGGAACCGTGGCCACGAAGAAATCCCCCCGGCGCCCCGCGCGAGCGCGCGTCGCCATCCTGATGGGGAGCGCCAGCGACGCGCCGACGATGCAGCCCGCCAGCGACGCCCTCGAGGCCCTCGGCGTCGCCTGCGACGTGCGCGTGATCTCGGCGCATCGCACCCCCGAACGCCACACCCGCTACGTGCGGGGTGCCGAGAAGAAGGGCATCGAAGTCTTCATCTGCGGCGCTGGTTTTGCGGCCCATTTAGCCGGTGTGACCGCGGCACTGACTCCGCTCCCCGTGCTCGGGGTGCCGCTCGATTCTTCGGCGCTAAAAGGTCTCGACTCGCTGCTCGCCACGGTCCAGATGCCGGGGGGCATTCCGGTGGCGACCTTCGGGATCGGCAAGGCCGGTGCCAAGAACGCGGGGCTCTTTGCCGGGGCGATCCTGGCGCGCTCGGATGCGCGCGTGCGCCGCGCCCTCAACACCTATCGCAAGCGCCAGACCGCCGCCGTCCCCCAACGCCCCTAGCGGGGACGGGAAAACGGGGACGGGTTTTCTTTTTTTCCTTTTCGGCAAGCAAAGCGCGGGGGCAACGCAGCTCTCCGCTGCCGAAAAGGAAAAAAAGAAAACCCGTCCCCGTTTTCTCGTCCCCGTTTACCGGGCGCGGGTGAGGGCGGCCTGCAGGTCCGTCCAGACGTTGCGGCGATTCTCGGCGGTGTACTTTCGCAGGACGTAGGCCGGGTGCAGCGTGGGCATCAATGGGATCCCGCGATACTCGCGCCAGGTTCCGCGCGCGCGCGTGATGGCGACCTCCTCGCCGAGCAGCAGGCTCGCCGCCGGACGTCCGAGCGTCACGATCACGCGCGGCTTCACCGCCTGGATCTGGGCGTCGAGAAAGGGGCGACAGGCGGCGACTTCGTCGGGGAGCGGGGTGCGGTTCCCGGGCGGTCGACACTTTACGATGTTGCAGATGTAGACCTCCGAGCGCGAAAGGCCCATGCCCTTTTCGATCATCTGGGTGAGGAGTTCTCCCGCGCGCCCCACAAAGGGGAGTCCGCGCAGGTCCTCCTGTTCGCCCGGGCCCTCGCCGACAAAGAGGATCTTCGCGTCGGGGTTGCCATCGCCGAAGACGATCTGGGTGCGCCCAGCGCACAAGCCGCAGCGCTGGCAATCGCCGAGATCGTCGCGGACGGCTTCGAGGGTGAGAGTCTCCGCCGCCGTTACGATGCTTCTCGTCGTGCGGTCTGGAACCAGTTCGTCGTCGCTGGGTCGCGGTGCGGTCGGCAGATGACGCGGCAGGACGTCGCTGCCTTCCCCGATCCATTCGCGCAGCCAGACCTTCGAACTCGCGAGTACGCCGCGCAGTTCGTGCAGGGGGTCCGATTTCACCGGGCCTCCTAAGGGCCGCCGCTGCCCGCGAGGGGGCGGGGCACCACCAGGGCGGCAAAAAATTCGCGCTGGTCGGCATCGACCGCCGGCCACCACGCCGCCCCGTCGAGCGGCTCTCCGGTGCCGGCTTCGATCGTTCCGTGGCGCTGGCGTTCGATCTTCTCTTCGACCGCGAATTCGAAGCCCGGGTCGTTGGCGTTGTCGTGGCAGCTCCCGCAGATCTGAAGGATCACGCAGGAGTCGCATTTGTCGCCGAGGGAGACGATCGTGCCGATGCGCCGCGCGCCGTCCGCTATGTGGTTGGCGCCCGGGCCGTGACACGATTCGCAGCCGACCCGCGCGAGGTCGGGCTCGTTGCGCACACTGCCCGCTGCGGGAAAGCCGCCGGGACGGTCGTAGCCCGTGGTGTGACAGCGCAGGCAGTTGAGGTCGTCGGCTTTCCCGGCCGTCACGAGCGTGGTGCCGGCGTGGCCGTGGGGCCCCGCCACAAAGGTCTCGAACTCCTTCGCGTGGCAACCCTGACAGGCATCCGAGCCCACGTAATCTGCGTTCGTCGGCAGCACGTCGCGAACCTCTCCGCGTGCCTCGACGAGAGCCGCGCGCTCGGAATCGGGAAGCGCCACCAGGGCAGCGTGCGAAATTTTCGGCAGGAAAGAAGCGTAGTCAAAGCCCAGCGAGTGGGTCGGGTTGTGGCAGCCCTGGCAGGCCGGCGCGTAGTCGCCGCCCTTTGCGAAATCCGGCGAGAGGTGTGGACCGCCGCGTCCGTGACACGATTCGCAGCCGACGTTCTCGAGGTGAGTGGGGTGGTCGGTGATGCTGAAGCCGCCGGGCTTCTCGAAGCCGACGACGTGACAGCCGACGCATTCGGGATCGCGCTCAGCGGCGTGCTCGACCAGCGTGCCGTAGGCGTCCGCGTGATTCGTGTAGAGCCATGAGTCGTGTTCGACGGTGTGGCAGACGCCGCACACGTCGTTCCCGGTGTAGCCCTCTGGGTTCAGCAGCATCGGAATCGTGCTTCCAGAGATCTTCGCGAGCTGCATGCGCAAGAGCGCAGTGCCGCGCCCCTCTCGCCAACCCTGCGTGCGCCGGACGATCTTCCCCTCGGCATCAATGAGGTAGAGGATGGGGACCCCCCCGAAAGCACCGTATTGGTTGCGCACGACCTCGGTGGGGTCCGAGAGCACCTCGAAATAGTCGAGCCCGAGAGCCTCTAAAGAAGTGTGTACCGCCGTGCGGGAAGCCGAGTTGTTCAACGACACCCCGATCAGCAACGGTCGCTTCGCCTCCGGGATGGCCGCCAGTTCTTTCTTCAGGAAGGCCAGGGCCGAGTGGCAATGCGGGCAGGTATGCAGGAAGAAGATCAACACCAGCGGGTGGCCGCGTGTGTCGACCAGGCGAAAGGGCTCACCGCCATCGAGTCGCGGGGTCTCGAAGAGCGGTGCCAGGGGTCGTTGGTCGAGCGCGCCGCCGGTCTTCTCCGGCAGGTGCAGCGATTCGCGGATGCGTTTCGCGGTGCGTGCCACGACATCGTCGACACCCTTGTCGAAGCTCGATATCGAGAGCCCGCTGACGTAGCCCTCGGGGTCGACGCCGAGGAGCGCCACCTTTGAGCGAAGGCGGAGTTGGCGGGTGATGCGGCCCGACGAATCGTCGATTACCGGAAAGTCGATTCCCGCGTTTTTGACGAAGGCTTCGGTGGTGTCGAGGTCGCTTCCGAGCGCGACCCCCACGACCTCGAAGTTGTGCAGGTGGCGCTCCCGGGCCACGCTCGCCACCGCTTCGGCCACCGGGGCGGCTTCGTCGACTTCGGGATTGAAGAAGAAGATCACGAGCCGCCGCCCGATGAACTTGGAGACGCTGAGCCGCTCGCCGGAGAGCGTGATGCCCTCGAAGGCAGGGAGCGGACGCTCGTGGTGCGAGCGGCCGTGGGCGTCCGCGGCGGGGGGCACCGCCTCTGCGGTGGCGGCCGCCGGAGTGCCGCTCGTGGCGTCGGAGGCGACGTTGGCCTGCTCGCATCCCATCGCCCCGGCAAGGGCAACGAGGGTGGCAAAGAGAGCAGCGCTTCGGAACGACACGCGCGGAGAATACGGGCGGCCCCCGGGAGCGGCAAGCGCAGCCGGGAACCGCCTCGAAATCCCTGGAGAGCTAGGAGGCCTTCTCGAGTACGTGGATGGCGCAGGCGCTTCCCAGCCCGATCACGTGGGTGAGGCCGATCCGCGCGCCCTCGACCTGCCGCGCGCCGGCTTCGCCGCGAAGATGCGTGCTGATTTCGTAGATATTGGCGATGCCCGTCGCGCCGAGGGGGTGGCCCTTCGAGAGCAGCCCGCCCGAAACGTTGACCGGAACGCGCCCGCCGTGGGCGCTCTCGCCCTCGTCGATCATGCGTCCCGCCTCGCCCTCGCCGCATAGGCCGAGGTTCTCGTAGTGGAGGATCTCGGCGGTGGCGAAGCAGTCGTGGAGTTCGACGAGATCGACGTCCTCGGGGCCGACGCCCGCCATCTCGTAGGCGGTCTTCGCCGCCAGTCGCGTGCAGGAGTTGACGTCGGGCATGACCAGGTCGCGCTCCTGCCAGGGATCGCTCGTCAGCACCGAAGCCTTCACGCGCACCGCCCGGCCCATGCCGAGTTCGCGCGCTTTCTTTTCCGAGGCGAGTATCGCCGCCGCCGCTCCGTCGACGTTGACCGAACACATCAGCTTCGTGTTGGGGTAGGCGATCATTTCGGCGTTCATCACCGTCTCGAGAGGGGTCTCGATCTGGTACATGGCCTTCGGGTTGTGCGTCGAGTGATGGTGGTTCTTCACCGAGACCTTTGCGAACTGTTCGAAGGTCGTGCCGTACTTGCGGGAGTGCTCCATGCCGGCCTCGGCGAAGACCGCGGGCATCGTCTGCGAGCCGAGCAGGCCTTCCTTCGGGATGCCCTTGGCGCCGCCCGCGCCGCCGAGGAGGCCGCGCCCCATCTGTTCGACGCCGACCGCGAGGACCAGGTCGTAGAGGCCTGCCTTGATCCCCATCCACGCCTCGCGAAAGGCGGTGGCGCCGGTGGCGCAGGCGTTGGCGCAGTTCACCACCGGCACGCCTGTCTGGCCGATCTCTTGCATGATGCGCTGGCCGACCATCGCCGCGGCCTGGCCGAGGTTTCCGCAGCACACCGCTTCCATGTCCTGGATGGTGAGATTCGCATCGTCGAGTGCCAGCAGCGCCGCTTCCGCGCCGAGGCTGGGAACGCTGCGGTCGGGGAAGCGACCGAACTTGATCATGTCGGTTCCGAGGATGTAAACGTCTTCGCTCATGGGGAGTCTCCTTGGGTCTCAGCCGCGGGGCTGAAAGAAATAACTGAGGTAGGTGTTGCCGTCCCGGTCCACGCGCCCGAGGGCGTCGCCGAAGACCACCTCGATGGGCATGCCCATTTCGATTTTCTCGGGATCGGGCTCGATGTTGATCAGGTTGCCCTTCAGGGTGCCGCCGCCCTCGAGGTCGACGATCGCCGACACGTAGGGCACCTCGATGCCGGGGAAGGACCGGTGCACGATCGAATAGACGTAGAGGTTTCCCTGGGTCGAGAGGCGCGTCGTCTTCAGGGTGTCGCGCGCGCCGCACTTCGAACAGGCCGCTCGGTCGGCGAGGTAGACGGCATCGCAGCTCGTGCAGCGAAACCCCTCGAGATAGGGATCACCGTCTTCGGGGATCTTCAGGAAGTCGACCACGGGCAGGGGCCCCTGCGGTGTTTCTTCGGATTGCTCTTTCATGGTCGCGTGAGTCCTCATGGGTGGGAGGTGTGGGTTCGAGGGCGCGGACCGCACTGCACGGGTCCGCTGCGAGCGCGGCACCGTCAGGGCGAGGAGGATGCCAGCGATCGACGCCGGGTGTCAACGCGCCGCCCAGGGTTGCGTTTTCCCATGGGGGCGAACGGGGGGCCTGCCAGGACCCGGCCGCACGCGTGTTGCGGGGCGGGGTCGCGTGGCTCCGGGTGGGGCCGCGTGCTACCCCCTCCCAAGACGCTCTGCGACCCCTGTTCCGGGGCTCCGTCTCGGCGAGGAGAGTCGATGTCCGGCCATTCGAAATGGTCCACGATCAAGCGCAAGAAGGGTATTGCCGACGCAAAGCGCGGCAAGATCTTCACCAAGCTGATCCGCGAGATCCAGACGGCGGCGCGCATCGGAGGCGGCGAAGTCGACTCGAATCCGCGGCTGCGTCTGGTCGTCGACAAGTCGAAGTCGGCCAACATGCCCAAGGACAACATCTCGCGCGCCATCAAGAAGGGCATCGGGGGCAGCGCGACCGAAGCCTTCGAAGCGTGCGTCTACGAGGGCTATGGGCCGGCCGGTGTCGCTGTGCTGGTCGAGGCGCTCACCGACAACAAGAACCGCACGGTGGGTGAGATCCGTCACGTCTTCACGCGGCACGGCGGCAACCTCGGTGCCAGTGGCTGCGTTGCCTATCTTTTCGACAAGAAGGGCACCATCGAGGTCGACCCTGCTGCCGTCGATTCCGACACCCTGATGGAGGCGGCGCTCGAGGCGGGTGCCGAGGATTTCGTCGAGTCCGGGGAATCTCTCGAGGTTCACACCGCGGTGGCCGATCTCGAAACGGTGAAGGCTGCCCTCGAGGCTCGGCAGATCCCGCTGCTGCGCGCCGAAGTGAGCATGGAGGCCAGCACCCAGATCGAACTCTCGGGCGAGGATGCCGCCTCGATGCTGAAACTGTCGGACGCTCTCGAAGACCTCGATGACGTCCAGAACGTGTTCGCTAACTTCGACATCTCCGACGAGGAGATGTCGCTGCTCGTGTGACGGTCTCCAGCCCCGCGCGGGCCCTTTTCCGACTCTGAAACCCGATCGCCCCCCAGGTGTAGGCAGGTTCCATGCGAATCCTCGGAATCGATCCGGGATCGACCGCGATGGGGTGGGGCGTCGTCGACGTCGAGGGCAAAACCCCCGCCCACGTCGCTCACGGTGTGTTGCGACCACCGCGGGCGGCCGCGCTCTCGACCCGGCTGGCCTTCTTGTACGCCGAACTGGTCGAGGTGATCGCAGCGCACGCGCCCGAAACCGCGGTGGTCGAGAAGGTCTTCGTGGCGACGAACCCGCACTCGGCGCTGGTCCTTGGACAGGCGCGGGGCTGTGCCCTGGCAGCGCTCGGCGCTGCGAACCTCGAAGTGGCCGAAGTGGCGGCCCGCGAGATCAAGCAGGCCGTCGTAGGCTCCGGCGCTGCCGAGAAGCGCCAGGTGCAGGCGATGGTGGCGCGGCTCCTGCATCTCGATGCCCCGCCTCCCTCCGACGCGGCGGACGCTCTGGCAGCGGCGCTCTGCATCGCGCACCAGGGGCCGCTTGCACAACTCGGCGTAGCGGTTGGAGCGCGGCGGCGCTCGCGGCGCCAGAGCGGCTGGAGGCGAAACGCGTGATCGGGCGAATCGAGGGAGCGCTGCTGGAGAAGTCGCCGACCCGCGTACTGATCGATGCGCGCGGCGTCGGATACGAACTGTCGGTGCCGCTCTCGACCTTCGCCGAACTGCCCGACACCGGGAAGACCGTGGCACTCCACGTCTACACGCATTTGCGCGCCGACGCGCTCCTGCTCTACGGCTTCGGAACGCGCGGCGAGCGAGATGCCTTCCATCTGTTGCTGCGCGCCAACCGTGTGGGGCCGCGCCTGGCCCAGACGATCCTCTCGGGAATCTCTCCGCGTGCATTGGTGGACGCCCTCTGCCGCGGCGAGGCGCGGGTGCTCCGCGCAGTGCCGGGGATCGGTGCCAAGATGGCCGAGCGCATGATCGTCGAGTTGCGCGACACGGCGAAGGAATTGGCCGCGACCCTCGGGATCGAAGCAACGGGCGGCGGGGCGAGCCCGACCGAACCCGTCGAAGAGGCGATTTCGGCGCTCGTCCACCTGGGCTACCCGCGCTCCCAGGCCGAGAAGACCCTGGCCGCCGCCGCCCGAGAATGCGGCGAAGACGCATCGCTCGAGGAATTGATCCGCGCGGCGCTGCGGAGCCTGGGCTCGTGAGTTCCGGCGAGGAGGGCGAGCGCGGCCCGATCAGCGCCGAAGCCGTCGTCGAGGAGGCGCCGCTCGAGGCGAGCCTGCGCCCCGGGACGCTGGACGAGATGATCGGGCAGGAGCGCCTGCGCGAGAACCTCAGCGTGTTCGTGAGCGCGGCCCGGGAGCGGGGCGAGGCCCTCGATCACCTGCTCTTTCACGGTCCTCCCGGCCTCGGCAAGACCTCGCTGGCGCGCATCGTCGCCCACGAGATGGGAGCGCAGTTCCGTGCGACCACGGGCCCTGCGGTGGAGCGTGCGGGCGATCTCGCCGCGCTGCTCTCGAACCTCGAGCGAGGGGACGTTCTCTTCATCGACGAGATCCACCGCCTGGCGCCCGCCATCGAAGAGATCCTGTATCCGGCGATGGAGGACTTCGCCCTTGATCTGATGATCGGAGAGGGGCCGAGTGCGCGCTCGATCCGCATCGACCTGCCGCGCTTCACCCTGGTGGGTGCGACCACGCGTACGGGGTTGCTGACTTCGCCCCTGCGCGACCGCTTTGGCTGGTCGGCGCGTCTCGAGTACTACCCCGTCTCGGACCTCGAGCGGATCGTGGTGCGTTCGGCGGGGCTGCTGGGGTTCGAACTCGGGCCCGGGGCGGCGCGCGAGGTGGCCAGTCGCTCTCGCGGCACCCCGCGGATCGCCAACCGACTGCTGCGCCGGGTGCGCGACTACGCCGAGGTCGAGGAGGCGAAGGGCGTTCCGGTGTCGCGCGAGAGCGCCGCCCGTTCGCTCGATCGCCTCGATGTCGACGAGGAAGGTTTCGACGGGCTCGATCGCGCACTGCTGCACGCACTGATCGAGAAATTCGATGGGGGTCCCGTCGGCCTCGAGACCCTCGCGGCCGCGGTGGGGGAGGACAAGGGAACCATCGAGGATGTGGTCGAGCCCTACCTGATCTACCAGGGCTTCCTCGATCGCACCCCGCGCGGTCGTGTCGCCACGCGGCGCGCGCGCGAGCACCTCGGCGCGCGCGAACTCGGAACGCTGCTCTAACGAAAACGGGGACGGGTTTTCTTTTTTCTTTTTCAGCCGGCGAGTCGGCCCGGGTGCCGACTCGCCGGCTGAAAAAGAAAAAAAGAAAACCCGTCCCCGTTTTCGTCCCCGTTTTGCGGAAGGCGGCCCCGCCGAAGCGCTACCGTTGCTGCGGTCCACGATCCCGGAGCGCTGGTGAGCATCGAAAAGACTCTCGCGGAGAGCGTCTCCTTCGAAGGAGTCGGGCTCCACTCGGGCGAAGCCACCGGCTGCGAGGTGGGCCCCGCGCCGCCCGGTACGGGCATCGTCTTCGAGGTGGGTGGGCCCACGCCGACCCGGATCCCGGCTCGCGCGCAGTACGTGTCGTCGACCCGTAACGCCACGACTCTCGCCCGGGGCGGGGCCGCTGTCGCCACCGTCGAGCATCTGCTGGCGGCCCTATCGGGCCTCGGCGTGGACAACGCCCGGGTGGTGATGGCCGGTCCGGAGTTGCCGATCCTGGACGGCAGTGCTCGCCCCTTCGTGGAGGCAATCCTCGCCGTGGGATTCGAGGCAGAGGGCCGTCCGCGACGCTGGCGCAAGCTGCTGCGCGAGATCTGTGTCGAAGACGGCGACCGGCGGATCCGGCTGCTGCCCGCAGACGCGCTTTCGATCCACTACGTCGCCGACTTTCCGCACCCCTGTGTCGGGCGCCAGTCCATCCGCTTCGACACGTTCTCGCCGGCCCTTTTTGCAGCCGAGGTCGCCCCGGCGCGCACCTTCGGCTTCGCCCACGAGATTGAAGCGCTGCAGGCGGCGGGGCTTGGGCGGGGCGGGTCGCTCGAGAACACCGTCGTCTTCGACGCCGAGGGCGTGCGCAACCCCGGTGGCTTGCGCTTTCCCGACGAAGTCGTGCGCCACAAGGTCCTCGATCTCGTCGGCGACCTGGCGCTCCTCGGGGCTCCTTTGTGCGCGCGGATCGAGGTCCTCAAGGGGGGCCACGCCCTGCACCGCGCGGCGGTCGATGCCCTGCTCGGCGATCCGGATGCCTGCCCCTTCGAATCCGCGGTGTAGCCGAACCCGGGGCTCCGGGGGCGGCGCGCGTGGTTTCCGGGGCCGGGTAGCGCTATTACCGGGGCGGCCACCCCGCCGCCGGGGTTTTGTCGCCGGGGAGCGGGTTGAGCAGCGAAACCAGCCAGCAGAACGACGAAGCGACGCCCAATCGGCCGGTGCGGATTCGCGCCGACGTGGTCGAGAACCGCGACGAGGGGGGCGTCAATCGTCGCCTGCGCCTGCGGGCACACGACTGGCCCGGCTCGCGCCCGGGGCAGTTCGCAATGCTCTCCCCGGGAGCGCTCTTCGCCGCCGGTGGTTTCGATCCCCTGCTACCGCGCCCGATGGCGCTCTTTCGCGAGAGCGCGGTGGACGCGGCCAGCGAACTCGAGATCCTCTACAAGATCCACGGCCGCGGGACGGCGCTCCTCGCCGAGGCGCTGCCCGGGCAGGTGATCGGGCTCGTCGGCCCGCTCGGCATTCCCTTTCCCGAACCGGAGCAAGGGGAGCGCGCCATCCTGGTGGGGGGCGGAACCGGCATCGCCTCGCTCTTCGACCTGGCCCAGCGTGCGCTCGGCCGGACCGGGGGCGCGGACACCACCTCGGTACTCTTGGGTGCGCGCAACGCGATCGATCTTCTCGGCGTCGGCGATTTCGAGGCACTCGGGGTCGATCTCCGGTGTGCGACCGAGGATGGCAGCCGCGGTCACTCCGGACGGGTGACCGACCTGCTGCGGCAGGCTCTCGACGAAGACCCGGACGCTCGCGTCTACGTCTGCGGGCCGACCGCGATGATGCGGGCCTGCGCCGAAATCGCCCTTTCGCACGAAGCTTCGTGCAGCGTCTCGCTCGAGAACGGCATGGCCTGCGGCTTCGGCGTGTGTCTCGGCTGCGCGGCCCCGGTGGGGGAGGTCGGCTACCAGCTCGTCTGTTGCGAAGGCCCGGTCTTCGATGCGCGGCAGGTCCGCTGGGAGGAGATCCCTTGAACCCCGGCGACGTCGATCTCCGTGTTCGCCTGGGTTCGCTGGAGCTGCGCAACCCCGTGCTCGCCGCTTCGGGGACCTTCGGCTACGGCAGCGAGTTCGCGCCCTTCCTCGATCTCGAGAAGATCGGAGGCTTCGTGGCGAAGAGCCTCACCCTCCTGCCTCGCGTCGGAAACCCACCCCCGCGTATCGCCGAGGTCCCGGCGGGGATGCTCAACGCGATCAGCCTCGAGAACGTCGGCGTCGAGGCTTTTCTGCGCGAAAAACTCCCGGCGCTGCCCGCCGGCGCCCTGGTCGTCGCGAGCCTCTTCGGCCGCGAGGTCTCCGACTACGCCGAGGCGGCTCGTCGCCTGTCGGAGAGTCCGCGCATCGCCGCGCTCGAGGTGAACGCCTCGTGTCCCCACGTAAAGAGCGGCGGGATGGAATTCGGGCAGGATCCGGAACTGCTGGCTTCGCTGGTTCGCGGGGTTCGCGAGGCCACGAGCCTGCCGCTGTGGCTGAAACTGTCGCCGAATGTGACGAGCATCAGCGACCTCGCCCGGGTCTGCGAGGCCAACGGCGCCGACGCGATCTCGCTGATCAACACGCTCCAGGCCCTCGATGTGGATATCGAAACCCGAAGGCCGATGTTGCGGAACCTCCTCGGGGGGCTCTCCGGCCCCGCGATTCGGCCGGTCGCGCTGCGGATGGTCTGGCAGGCCTCCCGGGCCGTGGCGATCCCCATCTGTGGAATGGGGGGGATCACCAGCGCCGAAGATGCGGTGAAATTCCTACTGTGCGGCGCCAGCGCGGTCCAGGTTGGGACTGCCAATTACATCGATCCGCGGAGCGCAGAGGCGATTGTCGAGGGTCTCGCCGAATACGCCGCGCGCCACGGGGTCGCCCGCATCGCCGACCTGGTGGGCGCGCTGGAGCCCTTCGGGGCTTGAGAAACGGCTTGCCATCGTTTGGGCATTCGTATAAGTTACGCGGGCTTACGTGGGTAGATCCCATCGGTGAGGGCCGGGACCGTCGACGGCGGCGGAACCGACTTCGGCGGACTCGGGACTGCTCCGGGAACGGAACGGAGAAAGTGGACTCACGTCCGCTTTTTTTCGTTTAGGGCCCGGGAAAGTCTCGAGATCGGGTGGATGTCGGGGCTTGGGATTGCCGAGGGGATTGCGCGCGGGGGAGTCGGGGTTGTATCGAGACATTCCGGTCAAAATAAAAGAAGTCGTCGAGCCGATCGTTGAGGATCACGGCTGCGAACTGGTCGACGCTGAAATCGTCGAGCGGCCGCCGCTGCTGCGCGTGACCGTCGATCGCGCCGCCGGAAACGGCAGCGTGCCGGTCGACGTCTGCGCCGAGATCTCGCGAGAGCTCGGTACGCATTTCGACGACGCCGACCCGCTGCGCGGCTCCTATCGGCTCGAGGTCTCGTCCCCGGGCCTACACCGAACGTTGTCGCGCGAAAAAGATTTCAAGGCCGCCTGCGGATCGACAGTCAAGCTAAAGACGCGGCGTCCGCTCGCGGGTCGTCGTCGCTTCCACGGTCGTCTAAAGAGCTTCGAGGATGATCTCGTTCAGATCGAAGTCGACGGACAGATCGCGGAAATCCCCTTTGCGTCGGTCGAAAAGGCCCACTGTGTCTATGAATTCAGCCGTGCGGATTTTAATAGCCGGGCGTCCCAACCCGAGGGTTAGAGTCGATGAGTGGAACGAATCTAAAGCGTGAAATCGAGCAGGTCGCCAAGGACAAGGGGATCGACTTCCAGGAAATTGTCGGTGCTCTCGAGGAAGCGATGAAGCAGGCGGCGAAGCGCCAACACGGTCTCGAGCGCGAGATCGAAGCCCGCTTCAATCACGATCTCGGCGAAGTCGAACTCTTCGAGTTCCGGGAAGTGGTCGAGACGGTGACCGATCGCGACCTGCAGGTTTCGATCGTCGAAGCGCACGCGGACTACGATCCCGAAGCCGAATTGGGCGACGAGATCGGCGTGAAGATGGACACCTCGGGCTTCGGGCGGATTCTCGCCCAGACCGCGAAGCAGGTGATCATCCAGCGAATCCGCGAAGCCGAGCGCGACAACACCTTCGAGGAATACCAGGACCGCCAGGGCGAACTGGTCAACGGGATCGTGCGTCGCTTCGAGAAGGGTGCGCTGGTCATCGACCTCGGACGCACCGAGGCGATCATGCCGACGAAGGAGCAGGTTCCCCGGGAGAGCTACCGCCCGGGCGACCGGATCCGCGCCTACGTCCTCGAGGTGAACCGGGTGGCGAAGGGCCCGCAGATCGTGCTCAGCCGCGCCTGCCCGGAGATGCTCTCGAAGCTCTTCGAACAGGAAGTGCCGGAGATCTACGAACGCATCGTCAACATCGAGTCCGCCGCACGCGAGCCCGGTGGTCGCTCGAAAATTGCCGTGGCCTCGCGGGATAGCGACGTCGACCCGGTGGGGGCGTGCGTCGGAATGAAGGGCAGCCGGGTCCAGGCGGTGGTCCAGGAACTGCGCGGTGAGCGCATCGACATCGTTCCCTGGAGTTCGGATCCCGCGCGTTACGTCTGCAGTTCCCTCTCGCCGGCTCAGGTCTCGAAGGTGATCATCGACGAGGCGGCCCAGTCGATGGATGTGATCGTCCCGGACGATCAACTCTCCCTCGCCATCGGGCGTCGCGGCCAGAACGTCCGGCTCGCGGTCCAGTTGACGGGCTGGCGGATCGACATCAAGAGCGAATCGGCCATGCGAGAAATCGCGCGCTGGCTTTCCGAGGCCGTGTCGGTCGTCGAGACCTGTGGCGACCCCGAGGCCGAGTTGCTGCTGCAGCAGGGCGTCACCTCGCTCGAAGATCTAGCCGAATGCCCGGACGAGTTGCTGACCTCGCTCCCCGGCATCGACGCAGCCGGCGCCGCGGCGATCAAGGAAAAATCGATCGAGCTGACTGAGCGCAAGCGCATCGAAGACGAAGCGCGCATCGAGGCCGAACGTCTCGAGCGCGAAGCCGCGGAGGCCGCCGAAGCCGCCGCGGCTGCGGAGGCGGTTGTGGCGGCCGCCGCTGCAGCGAGTGAAGCTGCGGCCGCAGCCGCAGCCGAAGCGGCCGCCGAGGCCTCGGACGAAGCCTCTAAGGAATCTGAAGCCGGCACCGAAGCTTCAGAAGAAGCCCCCAGCGAATCCGACGCGGCCGAACCGGCCGTCGAATCCTGAGCAACCTGGAGCAACGAGCTTGAATATCCGCGCTTACAAGCTGGCCGAAGAACTCGGAATCGACAAAGAGGAGCTCGTCGAGAAGGCGAAGGTCCTCGGGATCGAATTGCGCTCGGCGATGGCGGCGGTCGAGCCCGACCAGGCGGAGAGGCTGCGGGCGAAGCTCGGGGTGGCCTCCGGACGGCGCTCGGTGCAGGAGAGCCGCGTCGAGCGAAAGGGCACGAGCACGGTCATTCGGCGACGACGCACGGTAACCGCCGAGCCGGAGCCCGAAGTGGTTGCCATCGCCGAGGCCGAAGAGTCGAGCGAGGATGCAGCCGCGACGGCCGAAACACTCGCAGCCGCCTCTTTGAGCGAGGCCGAAGCAGCGCCCGCCGAGGAGGCGCCGCCCGGCCCGGAGTCTGAAGACGCAAGTGCAAAGCGTGTCGCGGGGCCCCCGGATCCGACCCCGACCCAGCGCGAAGGGGCCACTGCGAAGGAGACTTCCGGCGGCGCCACGGACCGCAAGGGCCGGCAGCGCAAGCGCGTCCGCGAGGTCGTGAACCTGAAGGAGCAGGAGCAATTTGCCCGGCAGGTGACAGGGCGCCGGTCCACGCAGCGAAGGCCCCTCGGCGCGCCGGCGCTCTCCGCGCAGAATCCTCGCTCCCGGCGCCGGGATCCGGCGGCGAAGAAGGCGTTGGCGGTCGCTCCCGCGGCGCCGCAAACGCAGATCGTACGGATCGAGGGCGAGATCACGGTGGGAGAACTCGCCAAGCAGCTCGGAATGAAGGCCGCGGGCATCCAGGGAAAGCTGATGGCCCTCGGCACGATGATCTCGGTGAACCAGGCGCTTCCCCCCGAAATCCTCGAGCAGTTTTCTATCGAAATCGGCTTCGAGGTGCAGGATGTGGGGTTCAAGGAAGAGGTCTTTCTCGAACCGGCAGTCAGCGACTCCGCCGAGGAAGGGGGAGAGAGTGCGACGCGGCCTCCGATCATCACCGTCATGGGGCACGTCGACCACGGCAAGACTTCGGTGCTCGATGCCATTCGCAAGACCAAGGTCGTGGACAGCGAGGCCGGGGGCATCACCCAGCACATCGGGGCCTACCAGGTCGATGTCGGTGGCTCGAAGCTGACCTTCATCGATACCCCGGGCCATGCCGCGTTTACGCAGATGCGAGCGCGCGGCGTTCAGGTCACGGATCTGGTGGTGCTGGTGATCGCGGCCACCGAGGGCGTGATGCCCCAGACCGTCGAGGCGATCCAACACGCCCAGGCCGCCGACGCGCCGATCGTCGTGGCGGTGAATAAATGCGATCTGCCCGGAGCCGACCCTTCGAGGTCGCGCCAGGGGCTGATGGAGCACGGTCTCGTCCCGGAAGAATTCGGTGGCGACATCGTCTGCGTCGACATCTCGGCAAAGACCGGACAGGGGCTCGATCAACTCCTCGAGATGATCCACCTGCAGGCCGAATTGCTCGAACTCAAGGCCACGTCTTCGCGCCGGGCGAAGGGGGTCGTGATCGAGGCCGAACTCGACAAGGGTCGGGGCCCGATGGCAACGGTACTCGTCCAGGATGGAACGCTGAAGCGCGGCGACATCGTGATTGCGGGGCAGTTTTACGGTCGTGTGCGGCAACTCGACGACGATCTCGGCCAGAGGATCGAGTCGGCGGGCCCCTCGACACCGGTGCGGGTCCTTGGCCTGGCCGGGGTTCCCTCCGCCAGCGATTCCTTCCACGCGGTCGAGAGTGAGCGCGTGGCGAAGCAGATCGTCGGGCACCGCGAAGAGCGCGAGCGTGCCCGCCCCGTGACACCCGAAGCGCCGCTCTCCCTCGAAGATTTCTTCGCGCGCGCCGAAGGCGGCGGGCCGAAGTCGCTGCCGATCGTGCTCAAGGCGGACGTTCAGGGGACCTGTGAGGCCGTACGCGATGCCCTCGAGAAGCTGAGCACCGATCAGGTGAAGCTCAAGCTGCTCTCCTCGGGCGTCGGGGGGATCAACGAGAACGACATCATGCTCGCGAAGGCAAGTGGCGCGATCGTGGTCGGTTTCCACGTCCGACCCGACGCGAGTTCGCGCCGCTCGGCGGAATCCCAGGGCGTCGACGTCCGCGTCTACCGGGTGATCATGGAATTGCTCGACGAGGTACGAGACGCCATGGCGGGCCTGTTGCCGCCGACCATCAAGGAGAAGGTCGTCGGACAGGCAGAGGTCCGCGAGATCTTCTCGATCCCGAAGGTCGGCAATGCAGCGGGTTCCTACGTCACCGAGGGCATGCTGAGGCGCAACGCCCAGTGCCGCCTGATTCGCGACGGCGTGGAGATCTACGATGGTCGGATCGGCTCGCTGCGCCGCTTCAAGGATGACGTGCGCGATGTGCAGACCGGGTTCGAGTGCGGCGTTGGCATCGATGGCTACAAGGACGTAAAGGTCGGAGACGTCATCGAGGTCTACGAACTCGAGGAACATCCCGCCACACTTTGAGGAGGCGTGCCAGGGGATGGTCGTGGGCGCAGCAGTCGTCGAATTGCGAATTCGCGGGGCGCACTCCCTGAAGCAGAAGAGGGGAGTGGTTCGCCAGGTGGTGCAGCGTGTTCGCAATCGCTTTAACCTTTCGGTGGCGGAGGTTGGCGGCCAGGACACCTGGCAGCTGGCGATTCTCGGCTTCTCTGCGGCGGGGGCCGACGCCGATCCGGTGCGCCGGGTGCTCCGGCAGGCCATCGACTTCGTCGAAGCCACGCACCTCGCCGAGCTTCGAGACTCCGACATCGAGATCATCACCCTCCCCCTCAGTGAGCGAGAGGGCTTCCCCTCCTGGGATCTGCAGGAATAGTCCGGGTGAGAAGAGGGAGACTTCAGGGACCATGTCTCGTCGCACTGAACGCGTTGCCGAGTTACTTCGAGCAGAGATCGCCATGGCCCTGCGCGAGGACGTGACCGATCCACGGATCGGGCTGGTGACCCTCACCCGGGTCGACGTCGCTCCCGACATGAGCCACGCGATCATCGGCTGGAGCGCCCTCGAGGTCGATGCCGAGGGGCGCGTCGCCGAGATCAAGGCGGGGCTCGACTCGGCGGCGGGGCACCTGCGCAGCGCGATCGCGAAGCGACTCGAACTCCGGCGCATGCCCGAGCTGCGCTTTCGACACGATTCCTCGATCGCACTGGGGGACAAGACCCTCGAAGTGCTGGAGCACCTGAGCGATGGCAAGATCTCGTAGGCGCAGAAAACCCGGCCGCCCGGGTCCCGCTGGGTTTCTGGTGGTGGATAAACCCGCGGGTTGGACCTCCCACGACGTCGTAGACGCCGCGCGGGGTTGGTTCGGAAATCGGCGCATCGGCCATCTCGGCACCCTGGATCCCCAGGCGACCGGTGTTCTTCCGCTGGCGGTGCGCGAGGCCACGAAGCTGGTCTCGTTCTTTGACGGGTCGAGGAAGTCGTACGTGGGAACGGTCTGCCTCGGCATCGAGACCGACACCCTCGACGGCGAGGGGCGAGAGACCGCGCGCTTCGAAGGCGAACTGCCCGGCGAGGAAGCCGTCCGCCAGGCGCTCGCGGGTTTTCTCGGCGAAATCGAGCAGGTTCCTCCGATGTACAGCGCGGTGAAGCAGGGCGGGGTGCCGCTGCACCGCCTGGCACGTCGCGGCGAAGTCGTGCACCGCGAACCCAAAAAGGTCCACGTCCACCACCTGGAGGCGACAAAATACGCCTCGCCCGACGTCGAGATCGGCGTCGACTGCTCGGCGGGCACCTACGTCCGCAGCCTGGCTGCAGACCTGGGAACGAAACTCGGCTGTGGGGCCTACCTGAAGGCGCTCCGGCGGACCCGCAGCGGTCCCTTTGCCGAATCGGATGCACGCACCGTCGAGGAACTCGATCGCGCTGCCAGCGAGAACCGGATCGAGGAACTGCTGCTGTCCCCGGCGGAGACCCTCGATCTCCCGGTGTTTCGGGCGGCTCCCGCGGCCACGCGTCCGATCTTGCAGGGCGCGGACGTTTCGCCTGGGACACAGCTTCGCGTTTCCCCCGGGGATAAGGTCCTCGTGACCGACGACGGGGGTCGCCTGCTGGCGCTGATGGAATTGCGCGCCGACCGCCGCCTCTGGCCGCTGCGAGTCTTGGCGGTGGAGTAGGGCAGCGGGCGCTTGGCCTCGCCCGTTTTCCCCGGTCGCTGGCGGGTTCGGGCCATCTCTGTCAAACTGCGCCGCGAATCAAGGTTCTTGAGAACAGCAATTTTTGCGGGCCGAGCCGGTCCATCGGGAAGAACCCCGCCGGCTCGCGTCGAGCCACCCCGCAGTGGGGACTCGAAGACTCCCGCAACCAGGGTCGAGACGAAGGGGACAGGATTGATCTCCGCCGAGTTGAAGAAGCAGGTCATCGAAGACCACCGCCGAAGTGATGGCGACACCGGATCTTCGGAAGTTCAGGTTGCGTTGCTGACCGCTCGCATCAATCAGTTGTCCGACCATTTTAAGTCCCACAAGAAGGATCACCACTCGCGGCGTGGCTTGCTCAATATCGTGAGCCAACGTCGGCGACTGCTGGACTATCTCAAGAGTCGCGATGTCGCACGCTACCGGTCGCTGATCGAGCGCCTGGGACTGCGTCGCTAACGACTCGACGCCTGCGACTCGAGTGAGTCGTGGGCTCCCGCTCGTTTCATCGGGTTCCCGCCCGAAAAGCGCGTTGGAATGTGGGAGTTGGCCATGCGCGAAGCGCTGGACCCGTCTGCGGGTTCGCTTCGCGGATCGCTGATCCCGCATTCCTCCGCGAAAACTCTCGCGGGGCCCCAACAACTCCGGCAAGGCCGGAGGGAGTACGAAATGCCTTATTGGTTTGAATCAACAACGACGTCCATCGAGCTCGGTGGGCGAACCATGACCCTCGAAACGGGGAAGCTTGCGAAGCAGGCCGCCGGTTCGGTGGTGGTCAGTTACGGCGGGACCACGGTGCTTGTCACCTGCGTCCACTCGAAGCCGCGCCCGGGAATCGATTTTTTCCCGCTCACCGTGGACTTCGTCGAGAAGTTCGCAGCCGCGGGGAAGATCCCCGGTGGCTTCTTCAAGCGCGAAGGTCGCCTCTCGGATCGCGAGGTTCTCGTCTCGCGCTTCATCGACCGCTCGATCCGCCCGCTCTTCGCGGACGGCTACAACGATGAAACCCAGGTGACCGCGACGGTGCTCTCCTCGGATTCGGAGAACTCCGCCGACATGTGTGCCTTCGTCGGCGCCTCGGCGGCGCTTTCGATCTCGGAGCTGCCCTTCCTCGGACCGATCGGGGCGGTGCGTGTCGCTCGCATCGAAGGCGAGTTCAAGATCAACCCCTCGTTCGAAGAGCGGGATGAGGCTGACATCGAACTCATCGTGGCCGGTACCCGCGGCTCGATCGTGATGGTCGAGGGCGGTGCCGACCAGGTGCCCGAAGCCGAAATGCTCGAGGCGCTGCGGAGTGCTCACAGCGAGATCGTGCAGATCATTGACGTGATCGAGGCCTTCCAGAAGAAGGTCGGCAAGGAGAAGCTGGTGCCGACGCCGTCGGAGGATCTCTCTGAACTCTGGAGCGAGATTCGCGGCAAGGCCGAGAGTCGTCTGTCCGAGGCCTACCAGATTCGTGCGAAGCACGAGCGCGGTGCAGCGGTGAAGGGCGTCGAGGGCGAAGTCCTCAAGGAGTATCTCGCCGCCTACAACGACGAGAAGGTCGAGATCGACACCCTCGGCGGTTGGGAGTCACGCCGCGACGGGCTCGCGAAGCTGCGCGGCAACGTAAAGACCGTACTCCACGACCTCGGCGGCGAGTTGATGCGCAACCGCGTGCTCGAAACCGGTGAGCGGATCGACGGCCGTAAGACCACCGAGATCCGACAGATCGCCTGCGAAGTGCGCGCCGTCGAGCGGCCGCACGGCATTGCGATCTTCACCCGGGGTGAGACCCAGGCGCTGGTCACGGCGACCCTCGGGAGTGGTTTCGACGAGCAGACCATCGACGGCATGACCGGGCGCTACAAGAAGAACTTCATGCTCCACTACAACTTCCCGCCCTTCTCGGTGGGAGAGGCTCGACCGCTGCGCGGCCCGGGACGCCGCGAGATTGGTCACGGCACTCTCGCGGAACGCGCGATCACGCCGGTGCTTCCCGACCACGATGATTTTCCGTACACGCTTCGGGTGGTCTCGGAGACCCTCGAGTCGAACGGATCCTCCTCGATGGCGGCGGTGTGTGGCTCGACGCTCGCTCTGCTCGATGCCGGGGCGCCGCTGAAGGCGCCGGTGGCGGGGATCGCCATGGGTCTGATCACCGATGGCGAGCGCACCGCGATCCTCTCGGACATCCTCGGCGACGAGGATCACCTCGGAGACATGGACTTCAAGGTGGCTGGGACGAAGGATGGCATCACCGCCCTGCAGATGGACATCAAGGTCACCGAGATCGACTGGAAGGTTCTCGAGGCCGCGTTGGCCCAGGCTCGCGAGGGAAGGCTCCACATCCTCGATTGCATGGACAGCGAGACGAGGGCAGAACTCAATGGCCTGCAGCCGCGGGAGCAACTCCACCAGTTCGCGCCGCGGCTCGAGGTGCTTTCGGTCAAGCCGGACCGCATCCGCGACATCATCGGGCCTGGCGGCAAGGTGATCCGGGCGATCCAGGAGACCACCGGTGCCAAGGTAGACGTCGAAGATTCGGGTCGGGTTTCGATCTTCGGCCCCGATGCCGAGGCCGTTGCCCGGGCACAGGCCATGATCGAAGAATTGACCCAGGAAGCCGAGATCGGAAGGATCTACCTCGCAAAGGTGAAGCGGATCGCCGACTTCGGTGCTTTCGCCGAGATCTTCCCCGGAACCGACGGGCTGATCCACATCAGTCACCTGGCCGAGGGGCGTGTCGAGAGGGTGACCGACATCCTCTCGGAGGGCGACGAGGTGATGGCGAAGTGCATCGACATCGACCCGAGTGGGCGCATTCGACTCTCGCGCAAGGAGGCGCTCGCCCAGTTGGCCGCCGAAGAATGAGCACCGAGCCGGGAGTCCGGATCCGTGTTTCCAGAAGGAAGCACGGCGAGGGACTCCCGGTCCCGGCGCCCGCCACAGTCGGTTCCGCCGGAGCCGACCTGGCCGCGGCGATCGACGAAGAGGTGGTGATCGCTCCCGGCGAGCGCGTTCGGATCCCAACCGGCTTCGCCTTCGCCATCCCGGAGGGCTTCGAGGCCCAGCTGCGGCCGCGCAGTGGCCTAGCGCTCGAACACGGCTTGGTTCTGCCCAACGCTCCGGGTACGATCGATTCGGACTACCGCGGGGAAGTGCAGGTGATCCTGATGAACCTCGGCCAACAGCCGGTCCGCATTCGTCGCGGTGACCGCATCGCCCAGTTGGTGGTCGCGCCGGTGGCCAGGCCTGTCTTCGAAGAAGTCGAAACCCTCGACGAGACGGCGCGCGGCTCTGGAGGGTTTGGGCACACGGGGGGCTCCGTTGCGGTCGCTCCGGCACCGGGCTCGCCGGACGCCAGAGAGGCTTCGAAGTGAGCGAACCGTGCCATCCCCAGCCGGCGACCGAACTTCCGGAAGGCCGCGATCGGAAGCTCTCGGAGCTGAGCCGCCGATTGATCACTGCGGCGGTACTGGTCCCTCCGGTGATCTACGTGATCATTGTCGGCGGCTGGCTCTACCTGGCGACGGTGGTGACTTTTATCGTGCTGGGGCAGCGCGAGTTCTACGGCTTGATCCAGGACAAGGGCGCCGAACCCCACGTGGGCCTCGGGCTTTCGGCTGGCGTGGCCGTGGCGGTGCTCTCGTACTTCGGCCAGGACTATTACGCGATGGTGCTGATGACGGCGCTGCTCCTGGTGCTGATGGTGGCGCAGTTGCGGAAGGCCGTAATCCACGACGCGCTGGCGAGCATCTCCGGCACCTTCTTCGGCGTTTTCTATGTCGCCTGGCTTCTCTCGCATCTTCTGGTGTTGCGGTACTTCTACGAGGCGCTGCTGGCGCGCCACTCTTTGGCCGAGGTTCGCGCGCTCGGGTTGGTGCCGGATTCCGGCATCTTCCTCGTGCTTTACGTGATGATGGTGGTCGTGTGGTGCGACGCCGGTGCCTACTTCGCGGGCCGCCGCTGGGGTCGCCGGAAGCTGGCGCCCCGGATCAGCCCCGGAAAGAGCGTCGAGGGGGCGCTCGGCGGCGTGGCCGCGGGGACCCTCGCGGCCGCGGGCATGAAGGCCGGCTGCGATTTCTTCTTCCCGTCTCTCTCGGCGGGCCTTCCCTGGGCCTGGGTGCTCGCCTTCGGCGTGGTGCTCTCGGTGATGGGGATCATCGGTGATCTCGTCGAGTCTCTTTTGAAACGTGACGCCCAGGTGAAGGACGCCGGGCGCCTGCTCCCGGGGATGGGAGGTGTGCTCGATCGCATCGACGCATCGCTGATCGCCGTCCCCGTGATGTACTATATGCTGCTCGTTGGCTTCGCGATCCGGATCGGATGACGCAGAAGAAGCCCGTCGGCGGCAGGGGGTGTCCCGGATGATCGAACGCTATTCCCGCGCCGACATGGCCGCGATCTGGTCCGAGCAGGGGCGATACCAGCGCTGGCTCGACGTCGAGATCGCCGTCTGCGAGGTGCAGGCCGAGCGCGGAGAGATTCCCGCCGAAGCCGTGGAGGTGATCCGCAGGCGCGCCGCTTTCGATCCCGCGCGCATCGCCGAGATCGAGGCCGAGGTACGCCACGACGTCATCGCCTTCCTCACCAACCTGGCGGAGCACATCGGCCCCGAGTCGCGCTGGGTGCATTACGGCATGACCTCGAGCGACGTTCTGGATACCGCGCTGGGCCTCCAGGTGCGCGATGCCGGCGCTCTCCTGCTCGAAGGGATCGACGCAGTCTGCGAGGCGCTGCGCGCCCGGGCCGAAGAATTCCGCGACCTCCCCTGTGTCGGGCGAACCCATGGGGTCCACGCCGAACCCACCATCTTTGGCCTGCGCTTCCTGATCTTCTGGAAGGAGATGCGGCGCAACCGCGAGCGCGTCGCCCGGGCGATGGGGGAAGCCGCCGTCGGAAAGATTTCGGGCGCGGTCGGTACCTTCGCGCATCTCGACCCGAGCGTGGAGAACGAAGTCTGCAGCCGGCTCGGCCTCGGCATCGAACCCGCTTCATCGCAGGTCGTGCAGCGCGATCGTCACGCCGCCTTTGTCGCGGCGCTCGGCATCTGCGCCTCGACCCTCGAAAAAATCGCCGTCGAGTTCCGGCACCTGGCCCGCACCGAGGTGCGCGAGGTGGAAGAAGAATTCGGCAAGAGCCAGAAGGGCTCGTCGGCCATGCCGCATAAGCGAAACCCCTGGCGCCTCGAAACGGTGACCGGCCTTTCTCGGGTGATGCGCGGCTACGTCGTGGCGGCGCTCGAGAACGAGGCCCTGTGGCACGAGCGCGACATCAGCAATTCGTCGGTGGAGCGGATCGTGCTTCCCGACGCAACGGGGCTGCTCGACTTCATGCTCCACCGCATGGCGGGTTTGATCGGCTCGTTACGGGTGTTTCCCGAGCGCGTGCGCGCGAATCTCGAACTCACAAATGGGCTCGTCTTCAGCGGAACCCTGCTGCTCGAACTGGCGCGCAAGGGCCAGAGCCGCGAAGACGCCTACCGGCTGGTCCAGGGCCATGCGATGGCCACCTGGGATAACGGCGGCGAATTTCTCGATCGGGTGCGAAGCGATTCCGAGATCACCTCTGTGCTCTCGAAAGAAGAGATCGACCGCGCCTTCAGTCTCGAGCACGCGCTGCGCAACGTCGATGCAATTTTCACCCGAACGCTGGAGGAAGAGAAGTGAAGGCCTATGTAACGGTGATGCTGAAGAGCGACGTTCTCGATCCCCAGGGTGCGGCCATCAGCCGCGCCTCCGCTTCGCTGGGTTACGACTGGGTGCGCGATGTCCGACAGGGAAAGATCTTCGAGGTCGAGGTCGACGCCGCCGACGAGGCCTCGGCCCGATCGTTGATCGAGGAACTCGCCGCCAAGCTACTGGCGAACCCGGTGATCGAAGATTTCAAGCTCGAGAAGATCGAGGCCTGACGAAGGCGCAGAGACGAACGCCTAGTTCCGCTTGGGCGGGGCAGATTGTCTTCGTCATGCAGCCCGAGCGTTGGCGCACCGTGGACCACCGCAAATCCGAGCTTTCCTGGGCGAGCGAAGAGAACCCGGTGAAAACGATACTCACGATTTCCGGGGTTTTGGTCGCGTGCTTTATCGCGCTCGCAATCGTCACCGCAACGCCCCTGGTCGGAGAAGTTGTCAAGCTTCACACGAGAGGCACCGACGGCGAGTGGCAGATCACTCCTCTCTGGATCGTCGATCTCGGCAGCGACTCTTACCTGCGTGCTGGTACGCCGGATGAAAGCGGGTGGATAACCCGGATTCGTGGCAATCCGGAGGCAAGGCTCGAGCGCTCGGGGAAGCTTCTCGGTGTCACGCTCCTCGAGGAGCCCGTGCGATTGCATGAGGTCCACGAAATAATGGCGGAGAAGTACGGATGGGCAGAT
>Ga0066376_10000055_pt1 | contig 80682 bp, 77 predicted proteins | sample Knorr_S15_td_Bot_FD_77009 | JGI IMG/M metagenome (GOLD analysis project Ga0066376, IMG submission 77009) | Marine microbial communities from Southern Atlantic Ocean transect - Knorr_S15_td_Bottom_ad_5009_LV_A | ecosystem: Environmental > Aquatic > Marine > Oceanic | place: Southern Atlantic...
AGAAACGGCTTCACGTTTAAACTCGGTTGAATACTTTTTTCTTGCTCTGTTTTTCATAACACACCTCGTTTTGAATCATTATATAATTCTTAACTTGGTGTCCGGTAATTCGGGGGAAGATCATGAAGCAGCCATGGAACAGGGTCATCGTGCAGTCACTGAGCTGCTAAGCTAATCGATAGGACAGGGACAACCTACCCGGAGGAGTTAACGATGATACAGGGACATTGCGAGTGTGGACGAGTTTCATTTAACGCAGATTGTGAAATTTCAGATTTTTCTCATTGTCATTGCTCACAATGCAGGCGTCTGCACGGGGCAGCCTACGCAACATTTGCAGGTGTAGAAACCGATAAGTTTCGATATCTATCAGGTGAAGAAGATATCAAGAGATATGCTTCATCTCATGACCATGAGCGCGTATTTTGTGGCCACTGCGGTTCAAACATTCTCGTTGCTGTTGAGGGTTCTCCTGATTTTCTTTACTTGTCAATGGGAGCTGTTGATGGAAATCCGAGTCTGCCTAAGGCTTACCACATTTTTGTAGGTTCGAAAGCGTCTTGGCATGAAATAACCGATGATTCTGTGCAATATGATGAGGCTCCGCCAGAATAGTTTGCCATTTGCTCATTCCGCAAACCGCACCTCCAAAGCAGACAGATATAGACTTAAGTTTTTGGATCACCAAATCTAATTTTTCACCGCGACAGCAGTAACCGATGGCCAGGCACCATAAACGGTTCGCTGAAAATCACAGATGCAGATGCTTAACCTGGCAGTACCTAATCGACCGGCAGGAGATACGCGTCATCGTTAGGATTGCTGTCGACCGTGCAGACAGGTCCCAGATAACAGAAACGTCGCAGCATTCCCGGCGGGTTTGATTGCGTATCGCGGAAATTCGTGCAGACATAGGCATATATCGTACCCGCTCGACACTGGATGGTTGCTGAACATACCTCCGGCTCACATGCGCAGTTTCTCCCGCATACTCCGGTTGCGCAGCTCGCGGCTGGACTGCCATCACATGCCTCATCCACTTGCACGACCTGGTCACCACAGAAGTTTCCCCGGAAACACGCCGATGCTTCATAGGTGCGCGCACCGGAGGTCAGTATTGCGCGATTACAGTGACCGCCGCTTTGTAATCCTGAGACGTTAATGTAGAGATGATAGATATCTCCGGGCTGGAGGTTACCCAGATCACAGGTTATGGCGCCGTCCTCGAGCAGACACAAGTCCTCTAGTACCGAGCCGTTTTGTTCGACACGCAGACTCACAAAACGGACGATCTCCGGGAGTTCATCTGTCAATATCGCGTCGGTCATCAACACCATTGATGGATTCTGTATGGTGAGTTTGTAGTGGAAGTCAGCGTCGACAGGTAAAAACGGAAACAGGTCAGGGAGATTGACAGCACTGACCTCACGACCCCGCGGTAACGCCACGTAGTGACCACGAACAGCGACCTTCGTCAATATCGAAGTGTCAAGGTTTCGTTCACTACACGCGGTTTCACTTGCCGTCAGTCCACTGAAGTTTGAACCCATCACATATGCGGTATTGCACATGACACCGGAGGTAGTCGCTGGTCGCATCGCGACATCTACCACACGGGTCTCTTGTGGTGGGATATCGCCGATTCGACATAACACCCAATCGCCGAATGCGTTCACCTCGCAGATTTCCGGCAGGTCACAGGCTGGATTGGCAGCGAGGGCTTCGAGGCCTTCAAAAAAGAAGACCTGTCCCGCGGTGGTCGTGCCGTCGTTGCGGACGCTAACGCGAAAGCGCTCGCATAGACCATTTGATCGGAAGCGTTCCCACGGTGTGGGAACTTTCCCCCTTAGCAACCTTGTCAGAGCCTTTAGAATTGGCCCGCCCAGAAGGATAGACGTGGGCACTGGAGAACAGTGGTTGATATTTAGCGCCAACCACTACACAGCAACACTGTTCACAGACGGGTTCTCCGCATTGGGTTGTCTGACGGTTTTTCTCGACTGAGGTTACCCAACCTCTTCAATTCTCCCAGATTACCGTTTCGTATTCCCCATCAGGAATTTTATCTATCGTATAATCGATCGGAATTGCCCCTTCAACTAGCGAGGGCCACAGAGGTTCTATCATTTGGTCATCGATTGAATAGAGCACCTTGCGTAGCTCGTTTAGTTTCTCAGGATTTAAGGCAGAAAGATCTCGCTGTTCGGTTGGATCCTCATTTAGATTAAAAAGCCAGGTTTTACCGTTTTGTTCCAGTAGTTGCAGTTTCCAGCCATCTTGTTGCACGACCTTATATCCCCCAGACCTCCAGAAGAGCGGCCTGTCTAACGACGGCTGTTCCGGGTCAAGCGCTACCTTAAGAATGTCCTTACCATCGATGATGCGATCATCAGGTAGCGCAATGCCAATCGCGGCAAGCACTGTTGAAAAAATATCAATATGCGCCACCGGAGAATCATATTGGCTGCCAGCTGCAATCTTCTGTGGCCACTTGATAAAGTACGGTGTATGAATCCCGCCCTCAAAAAAGGTGATTTTCCAACCACGGTAAGGCTTATTTAGATCAGGAAGACCGACGTACCCGGCACCGCCATTGTCGGATGTAAAAATAACCATCGTATTGTCCGAGAGGCCATTCTCCTCAAGCGAGGCCAACACCTGACCAATGCCGCGGTCGAGCCCGCGTATCATCCCGGCATAAGTCCGCTCAGTATGGTCTTCAATGTGGCTTAAGGCGTCATAGTCGCGTTTTTCAGACTGCAGTGGCGTATGCGGCGCATTGTAAGCCAGATACATAAAAAATGGTCTGTTGCGATTTGCTTTAATCGCCTTGACGGCCTCGCGACTAAGATAATCCGTTAGATGTGAGTCAGGTTTAAATCGATCACCCCTGTTAAACCTCACGCCGTATTTAAGATTTGGCCAAAGAAACTTGTCAATCGGGTCAAAGTCCTGCTTTGAGTTAACGACATTTGGATCATCTTCCTCCATAAACATAGCCCCACCCCCCAGGAAACCCAGAAACTCATCAAACCCCTGATCATTCGGTGTCATACCTTCATCAGCGCCAAGATGCCATTTCCCGAGCGCTATAGAGTGATAACCTCTTTCTTTGAGTACTTCAGGCAAGGTCAGTTCACTGCCCGGCAAACCCAGAGAACTCGAGGGTGGATAGTTCTCCGCATTTTCCTCTTTGAAGCTGTCACCGGCCACCAGCTTCATAAACTGTGGCGAGGCTGGTGTAAATTCAAACCCGACTCGCGTGGGATAACGGCCGGTGAGTAGCGCAGCACGAGAGGGGGCACAGGTTCCATTGCCGGTGTAACCGTTGGTAAAATGAATCCCCTGCTTTGCAATCGAATCAATCTGCGGTGTCGGTACGCTGCCACCGCCTATACCACCGCCGTAGTAGGTGATATCGTTGAAGCCAAGATCATCAACAACAATCAATACGATATTGGGAAGCTTATCAACGTCGTCAACCTCTGACGGCGACGCGCTGGGTCCTTGCTCCCAGGTAACGGGCTGATTTTCTCCAATAGGGCTCACAAAGTCAGAGATAATCCCCGGCAGGTAATACCAATATTGTGAAAACAGATAACCGCCAACCACCACCAGGCCAAGCAGACCGATCATTACCTTCTTCATTACTTTATCCATCTATATTATCAGCCATGGTAAATCTCCAAATTCATTCACAAAATACAATCACAAGAACAATACGGCCGTTTTCCAGCCATTTTCTAGTCTGCCCTACTGCATATTTTCAACTATCAGGCTCTTGCATATCCTGGAACTGCTGATCGATAAGTCGAATATGGGGCGTTATCCATAAGCCATAGGCAACCGCCGCCAATCCCACCCACATACCGGGTAACATCACCCATGCCAGTATCCACGCCGCAATAAAAATCGAAATACGAATTAAGGCATTTCTAAACCTTTGGGCAATAGGTGCTGAACCATTGGTTAAAAGAAAAGGTTTGGGTTTGATAAACCAGCCGTTTGCCATCAGTAACAATATAAATATCGGCCAGGGTTTTCCTTCGGAATCCAGTTCCGGCTGGATATCCAGCGGGGCATCTTCTGTCTTGCCGGACGAACCGAGGGACTTAATGACCTGCGTATAAACATATGCGGCAGTTGGACGCTCGACGGCGCCGCCGATGTTTTTTTTAGTTGGAACGCTACGCCAGCGATACAATACACGCTGATTGGCATCCAAACATAATATCCCCGGTTGAAAGTAACCCTTGGGATGAGCAAGGTTTGAATCCTCACCGAGAATAATCTCAGTTTGTTTATTAACAATCAGCGCCAGCCAACCTTTTTCTTGACACTGACTGGGTATTTCATGGTGAGGGTCACCAATGGTTTCAAAATCCAGCGACCAATCATGCCTCGCATCATCAGCAAGTCTTTGTGGTTCACTGGTAATGGCGTAAAGCTCACCGCCATCTGCCCGAATTTGTTCTACAACTTCTCGATAGCCCCGTAACTCGGCGCGACAGGGAGGTCACCAGAAGCCACGGTAGAAAACCAGGATCACAAATTTATGTTTGTTTATCACAGCATCCAGCCATTCTTTTCGGGCGCCCGGCGGGGGGTCGAGTTCTGCTTGCACCTCACCGTGCACAACTTTCTTAACGGCAAGAGAAACATCAAAGCCCTCACCAGCATTGCTGACATTGAAACTTTTTTGCTGGCAAGTTTCTCCGCCACAAAGCACCAGCCGTAATTCTTTCGACCCTGTGGATGCCAACGATTGCTCCGCATCAACAATACCGGTTACTTCAAAGGCATCATCCTGCTGTTTGTTAAACCAGCTGATTGCCGCATCCACTTCAGGCTGAAGCCCTTCAGGAATAGTGTCACTAACCTTCGCCATTTCAATTCTCCCGGATAATAGTCTCGTGTTCCGTGTGCCGTTTCAGTTTTGATTAAAGACGGGTTCGCGCTTTTGCAGGAATGACATCATGCCTTCTTTTGAATCTGCAGTGCCCCTATTTGCATTTACTGCCGCGCGTTCCGCGGTTAACAATTCGTCCAGTGATTTATCTTCTGAACCAACAATAACGTTTAGCATACTGCGTACAGCACCTGCGGGTTGTTTTGCTAGTTCGTGTGCTAGAGATATTGCGCGGGCTTTTAGTTCGCCTAATGGCCATACCTCATGTACAAGGCCAACGCGGTAAGCCTCTGGGCCAGATACCTTTTTCGCACGTAAGATCATGTCAAGCGCATAGTGGCTTCCAACGCATTTGGAGAGGCGCGCACTGCCGCCCCAGGCAGGAACAGACCCCAAGTCCATCTCGGGCAGCCCAATTTGGGCGTTTTCTTCGGCCGCTAGCCTGAAGTGGCAGCCCAAAGGTAGTTCGAGACCACCTCCCAGACAGTAACCAAACAGTGTGGCTATCCACGGTTTACCCATATTCTCAATTTTGGAGATTACGTTCAGGCGTTGATCGAATACCGCGTCTGCACTGCCTTTGAGTTTGATGCCTTCAGGTAACTGTTTTAAGTTCATCCCCACCGAAAAGTTGTCTGTGCCTTCACCAGTAATCACAACTGCGCGAATGGTGTCATCCTCGGCAATTTCATTGACCAGGACTTCTAGTTCGTCCATGAATTCCAGCGACATCCTGTTATAAGGCGCATCGTTAATTGAAATGATGGCGATGGCATCTTCACGTGTAAATATTGAGGCTTCTGTCATAAGTCATACTCTCTCTTTCAGTTTGTCGAGTTTATGCAAATTTTGTCACTGTTAGGCCAGCGCTTCAGTGAGAGAATGGATCTGCATTTCATCGGCCGCTAGGGTCGGATTGTTCGGCAAATGTTCAGAAACGCGCTTCAACCAGCCCTTGATAACCGGCTGCATCGCCGCGCTTAAATTCTCCTCCAACCCAAACATGTAGCCAAATACGAGTTGTGGAAAGACAGCAAAATCAAGCATGGTCGGCTGATCCAGCCCGCCCATATAGGGACCGTCACCAATGTGTCCAACGAGTTCTGAAAAAATGCGAACTTGCATGTCCTCATAGCTCTCTGTGAGATCCATATGTTTGCCCATCTCCCGTATGAAAGGCGCCATCCGAAGCCCCACAGGCCACATAAGGCGGAGTAGTAAGGGTAGCGGCGTATCTGCGTTCACAAGCGCAGCCAGACGCCATGCTCTGGACAGAAATTGAGTGTTAAGGTCTCCATCGATCGAACGTCTAAAAATACTAGGCAGGTATGTATCGCTTATCCAGCGATCAATTTCGTCGATTTTTGCGTGGTGCATTGCGGGATAAAGCGGTTTGTCGGGAAAGAGCTCATCCAGCCAACGAGCATGATCAGAGGACTCGCGTCGCCACTCGCCGTCCACTTCCAGTACTGGTACCTGTGTGCCATTGGTGTGTCCGATGGTGGCTTTGGGTTTGTATGGATTAACCGGAACGTGGGTAAAATCAATTCCTTTGTAGTAAAGAAAACACCCGGTTTTTCGCACATAGGGGCTGGTTGCATAGCCATAGAGCTTGATTGATTTCATTTTCTTCTCAACATAACGCACCCAACAATTGTGTTTGCCAAGCACCTCAATGTGCGGTCATTGAAAGGTGAACTAAGTGATGACATTATGCGAGCGATCGCTCAGTTTTTATACTCGGGTTCTGCCAGCATGAAACAAAATCAAACTAAACCATTGTATCTGTTAAGAAAAACGCCAACCCAAAAGCGGTCTAAAGCGACTGTCGAAGCGGTTCTGGATGCAGGTGCTCGCCTCTTGTTGACCATCGGGTACGACAAAGCAAGCACCAACAAGGTTGCAGAAAAGGCGGGTGTAAGCATCGGATCTCTCTATGAATATTTCCCAGGCAAAGAAGCCATTTTTGCAGAAATACGTCGCAGAGAAGATCAACGTTACATCCGATTGGTCCTGGCCGAACCCTTACCCACTTCATACAGAGAGGCACTGCGGTTGCGGATAACGACCTATATCAAATTGGTACTGTCGAATATTGAACTGCATGCCGCTTTGCTCAGAGAGGTTCCGCAGTTTGCGACTAGCGAAGCGGATTCTACGCTCGTCTCCGATTGGCTCGCGTAATCAAACAAATATGCCAGTTTGAACGCGAGCAACTTAAGGCCCCAGTGTGATTCAGACATCGCTTTAGAACTCACCACACGGGTGCTGCGATCAACGATAAACGATTACGCTATGTACGCGCCTGAACGTTTGAAGCACTCGGTTGTTGCCGACCAATTACTGGATATGTTGGAGCGGTACTTGTTGCCTTAGTGCGGGTATCTGTGGAAATGCAGTTGTTGCAATACGTTAGGATAGTTTCGATCACCCAATTTGGGCGACAGCAATGGCTCACAAGTGGAGCTTACGACCGTATAGGGCTCTGATAGAACTGGTTTTGTGACAATTGAGAAAAAGCTGAATGGCCACAGCCTTTTATAAATGGCCCGCCCAGAGGGATTCGAACCCCCGACACCCAGGTTCGAAGCCTGGTGCTCTATCCAGCTGAGCTATGGGCGGATGCGTTTACTTCCCGGTCTATTTACCCCAATGTGAAATGGGTGGTTAGCAAAGAGCGGCGATTATAGAGAAAACGCGGGTGAGTGGCTAGAACTGACGGAGCAGATTAACCAAAATCCAATTCCCGCTGTTGGTAGGCGACGTCTCCGATATTGGCGGGATGTTGCCATTTGTCATGATTCTCGTTGTAGCCTTCGATTAATTTATCCAGAGCGTCCAGTGACAATTCATCCAACGAGATGCCGGGTGCACCTTTGACGCCGCCACCGGCGCGGAATTCCAGTAGTTCAACGCCAGCAGGACCTGCTGTGTACTTGTAGGGCATGCCATTGGGCAGGAAGAAAGTTGAACCCGGTTTGAGGCGTCTTTTTCCCAGGGTGATCTCACCGGCAATGACATAATAAAGGCAATCGCCGTAGGCCGGATGACTGTGGCGAAACAGCGGGAAATTTGCACCGAACCAGGCATGTGCCAGGCTCATGCCATTCTTTCCACCCTGTGCGAACAGCATGGTTGTGCTGGTGCCATCGGTGAATGCCTTCACCATCTCGACCACTTTTTCGCGAGTTTCGTTTTCGCCAAATTTTTCAGCGAGGGAGCTGTAATCAAATCCGCTGGCTGCGTGTTCGTCTTTGATCTTGCTCGAAGGTATTGGCGTGTTGATTGCAGGATTCTCATTAATCTTGAATGGGCCTCTTTCCGAGACGTAGCCGCGGGTTACGATGGGCTCGAATTTCTTCTGTTCACTCATGTTGATCTCCTGGATTCCCGATCAGTCTACTATGCGAAATGTTTGTGGGATATGCCAATAATCAGGTTTGATTATAACTGCTGCATGAAATCGAGCAGGTCCCATTCCAGCATCGCCTTTTGAGTTCGATAGAGCATCGCCTCCTGCCAGTTGACGTTAAGCTCGCCGCATTCTTTCTTGAATATTTCAACGTCGGTATCACCATGGGCAATACTCATAATCATTTGGCTGATAAAAAGCCCGAACCGATAGTCATTTTCGAGATCATTAAGGTTGTAATTGTTAACACCGTGTTCGGCTAATCCCTGTAGATACTGATCCAACAGTATTCTCTCCCGGCCCTGACGTTCTTTTGTGTCAAGACACATGCCGGTCATGCGGGCAAAATCCCAGGCACCTTGTGCAACGAACGGGAACTGCCAGTCGATGACAGAGAAGTCGCCACCGGCCGGTGTTGGGAAAAACATCTGTTTGGCGTGATAGTCACCGTGTACGAAAGTGAAGGGTCTCGATGCGGTCCAGGCCAACAACTGCTCAATGTTTTCCTGGGCATAACTCATCAACGCCTGTGTCGGTTCAGGATTTTCATAGTAATCGTCAAGCTTATCAGCACCAGCCTTAGCGGCACCGAACGCCAGCCCAAAGAAGTTGCGGTCGTCAAATTGAACCATCCAGTCTTTTTCTCGGAGCATCGGGTCATTCCACCATTTGGCGTGAAAAGCCGGCAGGGCTGACAAAGACAGTTCCACCTCCGCCGGGGTGATGGCCCATGAAGGTGATGTAGCTGGTGCAAGATCGCCCATCAGGATGACAAACTCTTCCGTCGCCTGGTGGTAATTCTGGTGAAGGCATTGAGGCACGGGTATGCCGATATCGGGGAACTCGCTGTAAAAAGAGGTTTCTCGTCGATATTGGTCAAAACTGGCAATCAACTGCGTGAGGATAAGCGGGTCCTGGGAAGTGATTTTCGCGACCATTTTTTGAGGCAATGATACCGAACTGTCGCTGTATTCAAGTTCGATCATAATCACTTCGGCGGTCTGTCCGGGACTATCGGATTGTCGCGCCTGGCAATCTGTGACCGAAGCGCCATTAAGGTGCAGGGCCAGTACTTCATTCATCCATGCCTGGGTGAAATCTTCACTGGTTCGAGGAATCATGCTCATACGTCGAATCCATCATGGCTCAACGGACATCTTGATGATTATTCAGAACAGGATCAAGCGAGGGATCGGACCCCCGCGAAAGCTTTCAGCGTGTGGAACCGGGTGTTAGTGCGTATGTTCCAGCATGGTGATACGCTCATTACCGTCGAGCAGGGGCGCAAGCTCGGACACCACGTTTTTTCGCTCAGGCGAATGAAGCCAGTTTTGCCAGTCTTCAACGCTCTCCCATTTGGACATAATGATGCGGCGACTCGGGTCCTGTGTATCTTTTAGCGATTCGCCCGCGATACACCCGGGCGCACGAACGACCTGACTGATGGTGCGCTTTACCGTACAGTCATAGTAATGCTCAAGACCTTGAGCAATTCGTCGTTCAATCAGAATCCTGATCATCATGGTATCCAGGGTAATGGGCGGGGGATTATACTCACCAGGCCTGTCGCTACAAGCGGGATATTCCCAGATATTGCTGGAAGTAATCCGCCCGGGACTAAACTCAACCGGCATGAATCGATATAATCCTGTGAACCGAGAACAAGTAGTATCCAATGATTCCAAAAGCTGACATAGAAGTAGATGCCACCGGATTACGGTGTCCTGAGCCGTTAATGGTGGTGCGCAATAAGCTGATGGATATGTCTTCCGGTCAGCTCATTAAAGTTACTGCAACAGATCCCTCAACCTCCTGGGATTTCCCAAATTTCTGCAAGTTCCTGAATCACGAATTGGTTCACCACGAAACGGAAGGCGACGTTTACTTTTACTGGATTAGGAAAGGTTAGCAGGGCACTGAAATGACAGATTTGGTGCACTACTATTTTGCCTACGGCAGCAATATGAACCCGGTTCGTGTCGAGCAGAGAAACATGAGTTTCCATTCAGCAGAAAGTGGCTCACTGCGGCACTACGCATTAAGATTTAACAAGCGTTCGGTAAAGTATCCGGGTGCTGCATCCGCCAATGTCGTCGCTACTGAGCATGCGATCACGCAAGGCGTTGTCTACCGACTCATTGATCCGGGTCAGATCGAAACGATGGATCCGTATGAGGGCTATCCGCTCCGTTACAATCGCCTGGCGTTACCTGTCAAGGTTGATTCAGGTGTGGTCGATGCCTGGGTGTACATCGCGAATGATGAATATATCACCGAAGGTTTGTCGCCTGCCCGATGGTACCTGGAACACCTGCTTGCCGGGAAAGCCTACCTGACCGCTGACTATCATTCTGACCTGCAACAGATTCAATGCATGCCCAATTCTGATAAAGAGCCGGGCTAGTGCAATCATCGACCATTTGCGGACTGTTCAGGAAATGCTTCCGGGAAAAGTTTCGAACAGAAATTGTCGGCGGCGCCAGCGAGCCTTTTTACCAGCCAGCAGTCAACGGTGAAGATCTGAATAGGGTGTATTTCCGCGCTGACTATGTATCGAGCGCCTTACATGAGATTGCTCACTGGTGCATTGCAGGAATCGACCGACGTCAACAGCCGGACTATGGTTACTGGTATTTTGATGATCGAAACCTTGAGGCGCAATTGGCCTTCGAGCAGTCAGAAGCCAGGCCCCAGGCCCTGGAATGGATTTTTTCCAAAGCATCTTGCAACCAGTTCAGGGTAAGCTGCGATAACTTCGATGAACGCGTGCTTGATTTCGATCGATTCAGGGTGAATGTCCAGTTTGAGGTGCACCGCTGGCTGAAGGAAGGTCTGCCGCGACGTGCCAACAAATTTACCAGGGCCTTGTTAACGTTAACAGGGCGCCATCAGGCGCTTGATCCGGTTACCTATAAGGAGCCACCACAGTAATGAACTTGGCCGACGAAGGTTATTCGACAGATCCCGGGTTTGATCCTGCAGAGGATCACATCGGGCCATTTTTTTATCGGGAAAGTCGGGATAGTCGAGAGGGCACCGAAGGTTTCGAATGCGCTTTCATTGCAGAATCAAAAAACTGCAACGTCAATGGTCTGGTCCACGGCGGCGTGTTGATGACTTTTGCCGACTTCGCACTTTGTATTGCGGCGACCGATCATTACGATGAAGAAAGCTGCGCGACCGTGAGCTTTAATGCTGATTTTGTCGCCGCTGCCTCGCAGGGTGAGCTGGTAAGCTGTTCGCCAAAGGTCACGCGTAAAACCGGCTCACTGGTATTCGTCATCGGTGAACTGCATACCGACAATGGCACCATCATGACGTTTAGTGCCGTCGTTAAACGGATTCGCAACCCATGAGTGAGCCGGTCTATCTGGTTGACGCCTCAATTTACATATTCCGTGCCTATTACTCGATTCCCGATACGTTTGTGAGCCAGGACGGTGAGGCCGTCAATGCGGTATACGGCTACACCAACTTCATGCTGGACCTGCTCGATCGGTCCCCGCAGTACATTTCTTTTGCCTTTGATGAGAGCCTGAACACCTGCTTTCGAAATCGAATCTATCCCGAGTACAAGGCTAACAGGGAGTTGCCAGATGAAAACCTGACGTTTCAATTAGCTAAATGCCAGGAGATAACTGACCTTCTGGGTTTCCATCATGTAAGCCTTCATGATTATGAAGCAGATGACATTATCGGTACCCTGCATAAAAAGCTCGGAGGCGACCGGCCTGTGGTCATCGTGACCAGAGACAAAGACCTGGGCCAGCTATTACGCAATGATGATCTTCTCTGGGACTTCGCCGCGGACGACTATGCCGGGCCCAGCGATGTCAAAGAAAAATTTGGCGTTGAGCCACATCAGATCGTTGACTATCTGGCGCTGGCCGGGGATTCGGTAGACAACATTCCAGGCGCGCCCGGCATTGGTGCGAAGTCTGCATCGAAAATCCTCAACCACTTTGGCGATATCGATTCACTCTACTTTTCGATTGATGAAATAGAAACAATCGGGTTAAGGGGTGCAAAAAAAGCTAGGGAAACACTTCTGGCACACGAATCCAATATTCGAATGTTTCAGGAGCTGACCAGGATTCACTGCGAAATCGACATCGATGTGGCGCTGGAAGACCTGGCGATTACTCCTGGTAAACCTGAACTGCTCGCATCATTTTGTGAAGAGATGAAATTTGGAAAACGCATCACAGAGCGGCTGTTGGCGGTCACCGGGCGTGGCTGAAATAAAACTCAAAGTGGGCTTGCTGCTGAACCCGATGGCCGGTGTTGGCGGTCCAGTGGGTCTTAAAGGTAGCGATGGGGTCTATGAGGAGGCCATCCGCCGAGGAGGCAAGAGCCAGGTTTCTGAGCGCGTGGCTTTATGCCTGCATGCCTTGGCTGAAGAAACCATTGAATGGTTCACTCTCTCGGGTGGTATGGGCGCCGATCTATTGAAAGAACTTGAGATTGACCACCGTGTAGTTGCGCAGGTACCCATCAAGACCACAGGCGTTGATACCCGGAAGGGCGTCAAGGCGCTGGCTGGCGCAGGCATCGATCTTTTACTGTTTGCGGGTGGCGATGGCACCGCTCGGGACGTGTTCGATGAATTCGACAAAATTCCCGCAGCCTTGGGGATTCCCTGCGGTGTGAAGATGCATTCGGGTGTCTTTGCAACTTCGCCCAGGGCTGCAGCTGAGCTTGTTAATAAACTCATCGCCGGTGAACTGCTGTCCGTGATCAACGCAGAAATCAGGGATATTGATGAAGCCTCTTTTCGAGAGGGTGTCGTAAAAACGAAATACCATGGCGAGCTTCCTGTGCCCAATGATTTACGGTATATGCAACAAACCAAAATCGGCGGCAGGGAAGTAGAAGCTTTAGTGGTGCAGGAAATTGCCGCAGACTTTGTCGACAACATGGATGCCGACATCATGTACATCATGGGGTCCGGTTCAACGATTGCGACAGTGATGGAGACTCTGGGTTTGCCAGCAACATTGCTGGGTATTGATGTGATTAAAGGTGGGCAGCTCATCGCGACCGATGCCACGGAGCAGCAGTTGCTCGACATGTTGGTCGACGGTGTTTCCGCAAAAATCGTGGTGACCGTAATCGGCGGCCAGGGTCATATATTCGGCAGGGGTAATCAACAGCTCAGCAGCGCCGTCATCAGGCGGGTGGGCATTGATCATATCGAGATCCTTGCTACCAAGGAAAAACTAGCCGGATTGGAGCATCGGCCATTACTGGTCGACACCGGCGATGAGAAATTGGACATGGCGTTATCCGGTATGAGGACAATCGTGACTGGATATGAAGATCGGGTTTTCTACCGGGTTGCCTAGCGTTGGCAGCGGACGTTTATCGATGCAGAATGTGATTGACCACCTTGTTCACTGCGATCGAATCGCCGCTTCTTACCGCGCTTCGCAACTGATTGATGACTAGCATCTGGTCTTCGATGATCGAAGGCGACACAGTAATTTCGTCCGGCTTAACAATATTCACCACATTGGTTTCATCTTTCTGATAGGCGCCTAGCTGGCAAATCGGTTCAGATATTTGGGTCAGCTTCAGGAAGGCCTTATGAGTTAAGACTGCCTGGTCCACGCCGTCCTGGCGGATGATATCGGCGTATCGAATGTAGTCTTCGTCCGCCAGCCAGAGCATGGCAAAAAACCCGGCTGTGTAATGCGGACTATGCAGCCCGTACTCATCAGGTAGGTCGACGCCTGCCACGTCATCAACGTATATCGCTGTTTTAGAAGGGAAAGATGCATACAAGATACTGAGTATCTTGGCGATATGCTTGTAAAAATTTTCAATATTAATGTCAGCCATCAGACATTATAGCCGCACGGCTTGGAAATAGCAGATAGGGTGATGCATTTGGTCTTGAGCACCAGAGTATGGAAGAATGCGCTGAAATGAATGCAAGCCCACTCATCCTGACTTCATGATAAGAATCAAATCAGAGATATTAAGGCGCCGACAGCGGCGTCGTATGTCGCTACAAACTGGTGCTGAACGCAGACGCCATATTGTTGATCTTTTTCTCGGTTTATTTTTACTGGTATCACTCAATATTGCGGCGATGATGTGGTTTGAGCGCATGCCGCTGGATGATGCTGCCTGGTTAACCCTGTCGACGGTAACGACCGTTGGCTACGGTGATTTGGTTGCCGGCACCGCCGGTGGTCGGGTGGCCACAGTGTTGTTGTTATATTTCATCGGTATTTTTCTGATAGCACAGATCGCAGGTGAATGGATTGATTATCGCTTTGATCGTCGAGATCGAATGCGTCGTGGAATGTGGAGATGGAAGATGCAAGATCACATATTAATACTCAATACGCCGGATAATCACGGTGATCATTATTTGCGGCTACTCGTGGAGCAGATTCGCGATACACCATTTTTGGATGACCTGTCGATCCAGGTATTTACGCCACATTTTCCGGATGGCCTGCCCGCCGAGATTAGCCATTTGGGTGTGGTATTGCGGGCCGGTAAACCGGAAGGTCGGCAAGACTTGTCTGAAGTTGACATCGAGCAGGCAAAATTTATCGTGCTGTTGGCAGTAGATACCTATGATCCCCGATCAGATAGTGTAAACCTGGATATGCTTGATCGGTTGGCAAGTTATAAGCTTAACGGCCATGTGATTGTTGAGTGTGTGCTCGAAGAGAACCGTAAACGATTCAAGAGACTTGGCGCGAACGCGGTGATTCGACCTATTCGCGCCTATCCAGAACTGTTAGTTAGAGCCATGTCAGCTCCTGGAACCGAAGCGATTCTGGAAGACCTTTTTGTGTATGCAGGTAACCATCCGCATCGGTATGACATTTCGTTTAACACCAGGAACTGGGGGCAACTCGCCAGTAGCTTGTTACTAAAGGGGCTTGGTACACCGCTTGGTTACCTCAATAACGAATCGGAAATGATCACCAATCCCGCGCCAGAGGCCGTTGTCAGTGGCCAGGCGATTTTTCTGATGGTTAGTCAGAATGCTGAATATAAACCCGAACTAGTCGCCGAGTGCATCTCGACAGCTGAAGCTTGAAGCAACTCCTCGGCAACTGGCTGGACGCAATTCAGCTAATCTCCGTGCTGGTGGGTTTGATCTGGTGCGTTGCCCTGATCAATCACCTGAACGGTTATGCCTTTAATCAATTCGGTATTATCCCAAGAGATTTGGCGGCGATTTCCGGCGTTCTGACCTGGGTTCTTCTCCATGGCGATGTCACCCATGTGCTTGTGAATACCACGCCCCTGTTCTTTATGGGTTTTTTCGTCGCGTTACGCGGACCTCGGCTTTTTTTCAAGATTACGTTCACCGTGTGGATACTGGCTGGCATCTGTGTCTGGTCCATGGCTCGACCTGCCGTTCACATTGGCGCTAGTGGCCTGGTATTTGGTTACTTTGGTTTTATTGTTGCTGTGGCGGTGACCGAAAGGAATATTGTTGATCTGGGCGTCGCATCGCTGACTATTTTCTATTACGGTGGTCTCTTGTTTGGGATTCTGCCTGTGGAAGGATTTGTTTCCTGGGAATCTCATCTGTTTGGTCTCATTGCCGGTGTACTGGCAGCCAAATGGCACGGAAAAGACTGGGCGGGTACTCAGAAACGGTGAGCCGAGTGGTTGTTGCGACCATTGAGGGTTGATATTTGATTTAGGCTGAATAAAATGCCCACCGGAGACAAAACCCTGGCGAGATGCAGCCAGGTTAACAGGGATTAAACCAAATCCTGCCCGGTGGCGTCTTAACTTACATATCGATCAACTTGGGGATCTTGTGAATAGTACATTGATCAAAATTATTCTACCTATCGGGGTCATCGCAGCCGGGGCTGGCATCTACGGGTTGCTGCACCTGCTGAAACCAGAGCCAGAGAAGAAAGACGAACCGCCTAGAGCGCTCAGCGTATTTGTTCAGCCGGTGATCCAATCGGACATTCCCCTGAAAGTGACAACACAGGGCGAGGTGCGAGCCAAAACAGATGTTGATATTGTTGCCCAGGTCGCTGGGCGAATTGTCGAAGTCTCTTCAGAATTTGTGGAAGGCGGCATAGTAGTGCCAGGTGTCCCGCTCGTCATTATCGAACCCACCGATTATGAATTTGCCGTCAATCAGGGCGAGGCGCGAGTGGCTGAAGCGGAAGTCAGGGTTCAGCAAGCAACAGCCGATGCCAATGTTGCCAGACATCAATTGCGCAATTCAGCAGGTGCTTCCGATCTGGCACTGAAAAAACCCCAGGTGGCGGAGGCCAATGCGGTGCTAAAGGCAGCCCAGTCTAACCTTGGCCAGGCCCGTGCAAATCTCGAGAGAACCCGGGTTACCTTGCCTTTTCACGGTCGAGTCATGAGCACTTCGGTGGACATTGGCCAGTATGTGATACCCGGCACGCGAATTGGTCGAGCCTTTGGCGATGATGTGGTCGAAATCCGCTTGCCGCTCAATGACTCTCAGTTGGCATCATTGGGATTACCCATTGGCTTTATTGCCGCCGAAGGTGAGGCACTTTCCGTTGAAGTCTCAGCCAGGGTCGCCGGTCGAGAGCAACACTGGCTGGGTGAACTCAAGCGATTGGATGCAGCCATTGATCCGACAACCAGGATGTTGTTTGCCCTGGTGGAGGTCAAAAACCCATACGGTTCGGGCGCTTCTGAACATGGTATGCCGCTTGCGGTAGGCCTTTTTGTGACCGCGGAAATTGCCGGCAGGGAGATTAGAGATGCGTTTATTATCCCCCGTCATGCCCTGCGCGCCGGTAATAAGGTGTATGTGGTTAACGACGCTGGTCGATTGGAAATTAGATCGGTGGATGTGACCTACAGCTCGAGCGAGGAAGCCGTTATTGGGGTGGGTCTGTCGGTAGGCGAAAAAGTGGTTGTCTCGTCGATTCGTAATCCCATAGAAGGTATGGCGCTCGAAGCGCTTCCCTATGGTATGGGCAGTTCAGCCATTGCCAAAGATGGTCGCAGGACCGTTAGAAAATCGGACTCTACAGAAACGGCAGGAGGCTAAATCATGAGAGCGATGATAGCCTGGTGGTCTAACAACCCCGTGGCGGCCAATCTGCTGATGGTTGGTATTCTGCTTTCCGGCTTCCTCGGTTTCATTGCCATGGAGCGTGAAGCCTTTCCCCTGTTCAAAGACAACAGCGTCGAAATTCAGATTCAGTGGCCCGGCGCAGCTCCCCAGGAAGTTGAAGAACAGATCATATTGCGGATCGAAGAGGCGTTGAACGACATAGACAATATCAAGCGTGTCTATTCCACCGCCCAGGAAGGTTTTGCTCGAGTGGAAGTCTATTCCCACGCGAATGTGAATTTCGAGATATTCCTGAATGACGTTAAAAATGCCGTAGATTCTGTCAATTCGTTGCCACGCGACATCGAAAAACCTCGCGTCAGACAACAGATTTTCCGCAATGAAATGATGCGCATTGCGGTCTATGGGGAACTCGATGAACGAACACTGTCGAGACTTGCAGAAGACTTGAGAGATGAATTAGCTGCGCTTTCCTATGTGTCGATTGTTGAGATATTCGGCACCCGCCGCGAAGAAGTTTCGATAGAGTTATCGGAGGAGGCCATGCGCCGCTACAGCGTGTCCTTTTCTGAAGTGGCGTCAGCCGTTAGAGGCAGTTCTATTAACCTGTCATCAGGCAGGATCAGAACTGAAACCGGTGACGTGATACTTCGTGCCAGGAATCTGGCGGACAATGAAGATGACTTCGGCGAGATTGTTATTCGCCAGTCGCCGGACGGTGCCGTGGTTCGTGTCCGGGATGTCGCCCGGGTCATTGATGGATTTGAAGACGAAGAAATCCTTGCCACCATGAACGGTGAACCTTCGGTGCTGCTGCAGGTCATGTCAACGGACAAAATGCATGTCGTCAAAACTTCTGACGCGGTCAATACCTGGATAGCCGAACGTCAGAAAACACTACCTGAAGGTGTCAGCGTGGTTGTCTGGTTTGATACCGCTGATATTTATAAGAGTCGTATGGGTACGATCGGCACGTCTGCTTACCTTGGGCTGGTGCTGGTGTTTATGATTTTGATTTTGTCGCTCCGACCCCTGGTTGCATTGTGGGTCACTGCCGGTATCGCCGTTGCCTTTATGGGGACCTTTGCGCTGTTACCCGCCAATGACGTGTCACTCAACATCATGTCGACATTTGCTTTCCTGCTGGTCCTGGGCATCGTTGTGGACGACGCCATTGTCGTTGGCGAAAGCATTCATCAACATACCCATTTAATGGGGGGAGGACCAGAGGGCGCTATTGAAGGGGCGTATCTTGTCAGTAAACCGGTGTTTTTTGCCGTGGTGACGACAATGATCGCCTTCGCCCCCTGGTTTTTTCTTTCCGGTACCGACGTACAGATCACCAGACAGATTTCTCTGGTCATTACCCTGGCGTTAATCATATCGTTGATTGAAGCATTTTTTATATTGCCTGCTCACCTGAGGAATCTTAAGCATCGGGAAAATCTAAACAAGTTTGCCGCGTGGCAAAAATCAATTGAACAGGGGATTGTCAATTTTGCGGACAAGACCTATCGCAAGTGGATCGAGCGGGCTATTGAACATCGGTATGTCACATCGGCAATTTTCATTACCGGGTTCGTGGTGAGTCTGGGTATTTTTAACAGTGGCTGGGTGAAGTTCAGCTTCATGCCTGAAATCGAAAATGAGATTATCTTCCTCAATGTTACCTTGCCAACCGGAACCCCCTATTCACGGGCACTGGGTGTTCTGGACCAGTTGCAGGAAGCCCAGCGAAGACTGGGAGAAGAAGTCGCACTGGAAGCCGAAGCTAACGGTGGTACCGGCAAGTTGATCGAGAGTTGGTTCACCCGGTCGCGACGAGAAAGCGTAATTGCCATCGTCAATCTTGCCCCGACAGGAATTCGCGATTTAACGGCCAAAGAAGCAGCAATCCGTTTGAGAAAACTTGTCGGCGAAATCCCCGATGCCGAGAATATCGAAATCAATTACACGATGAACCGTCGAGGCCCGCAGATTAGTTACGTGTTACGACATCGCGACATGGAGGTGCTCAAGGCAGCAAGTGCAGAACTACAGGCGCAGCTGTATTCCTACGACGGCACCTATTACGTCAGGGATAATCTGCAGGGTGCGACAGATGAGCTACATCTTAGCCTGATGCCGGGTTCAGAAAAACTCGGTATTACGCTGGCTGAAGTATCCCGTCAGGTACGCCAGGCCTACTATGGCGAAGAGGTTCAGCGCTTGCCTCGTGAAAATGGCGACGTAAAAGTCATGGTGAAGTACCCAAAAGCTCAACGGCGGAACCTTGAGAGCCTGAACAACTTCCGTATAAGAACGAATGACGGCAGGGAACTGCCCCTGATGTCTGTAGTAGATGTCGAATTGAGGTCTGGTGTTCAGCGTATCCAACGGCGTGATGGTGAGCGCATGGTCCGGGTTTCTGCGCGGGTTGATGATGATCTGGCGAATGATATCAATACGGATGTATTCGATAACTTTGTGCCAGAATTCCAGAAAAGATATCCAGGTCTGGAGGTAAGCAAAAGCGGCCGTCAGGAGGCCGAGGAAGAATTTTTTGGTGAGCTGCTGTCTTTATATGCGGTGGCCTTTTTCACCATGTACGCGTTGATAGCCATTGCATTCCGATCCTATTTCCTGCCGCTGCTCGTCATGACGGCAATACCATTTGGGTTTATGGGTGCCATCTACGGCCATCTGGTGTTTGGGGTGTCTATGGCACTCTTTTCCTATTTTGGCATTGGCGCCGCAGCGGGTGTTGTCGTGAATGATAACCTGGTGTTGATCGATCAAATTGGCAGGCTGCGCGACAAGGGAAAGACCGCGGTACAGGCTGTCGTTGAAGCTGGCGTCAACAGATTCAGGCCCATACTGTTAACTTCTGTGACCACTTTTGTCGGCTTGATGCCGATCATGGCCGAGACATCAGTGGACGCACAATTCCTGAAACCGGCTGTGCTCGCACTTTCGTTCGGCGTGGCGTTTGCGCTGTTTGTCACCTTGTTGATGGTGCCTGCACTTTATTGCATCGGTGAAGATTTCAAACGGGGCTTCCGATGGCTGTTTACCAGGGTTCGTTCCTGGTTTGCCGCAGGAATCTCTGCCATCGGTGCCCGCTAGGTTTAGGACTGTTAACGCTAGGAGAGGGCCTGGGCTTTCTTTAGTGCATCCCGGTCATAACATCGCGCTGTCCAATCAGTGATGTGACTGAAACCCGAAAGATCGAATTGGATCATCTGTAAGATCAACATCACACCGGCCACGTTCAGGTCGGCGACGCTGAACTCTTCACCCAACAGGTAAGGCTGATTCGCCAGTTGGTTATTAAGTACCGCGAGCGGACGATCCAGGGCCTGTGTGGCTTCATCGATGACACTCTGATCCATGTTGTCCTGATTAAAAAACTTCTCGACCACAATTTTCATTTGCAGAGGTTCGACTTCACTGATCGCCCACACACTCCACTGAATGGCAATGGCTTCGTCTGCCGGTGACTTTGGGTAGAGTGCAGGCGCATAGGTTTTCGTCAGGTAGAGATTAATCGCCATGGATTCAAACAAGGTGAGATCTCCGTCCACCAGGGCCGGAATCCTGCCATTGGGATTGACCTCAAGGTACTCATCCGTTTTTGTATCTTCAAAAAAATGGGTCGGGACATGTGTATACTCGATCCCAACTTCTTCGATCCCCCAGAGAGAACGAAGCGCTCTGGACCCGGAAACGCCGTAAATTGTTGTTGTCATTTTTATTGCCTTTGTGTCGAGAATGTTTGAGCCGGTCGATCAACTTCCATTATAACGAGCTATGGCAAAACTTTACTTTTACTATTCGTCCATGAATGCCGGTAAATCCACGGCATTGTTACAAGCGAGTCACAACTACCGTGAGCGAGGGATGAATACCATGGTGATTGTGCCAGCCGTTGACGATCGATATGGCGAGGGCAAAGTGACTTCCAGAATAGGTCTCCAGGCAGCAGCCATCATCGTTTCTCGCGATGAGAACCTGTATGAGGCGGTTCGGATAAGTGATTTGTAAAGAAGTTGTGGCGAAAAGCTCGACTTTGAAAGTCTTGACGCTGACAGGTTGACCATTAAGTAGGGTGGCTTCAAATATTGATACACTCGTTCCATTCATGACAGAGAGCATCCATTGTATTTAAAGAATTTGCGAGTCTTTGCCTGCCTATTCGCCTGCCAGGTGATCACCGGCTATTGTGCAGAGTATGTTGGATCCAGTGCGTGCCAGGGCTGCCATCAGGAGGCGTATCAGTTATGGCAGACCTCAGATCACTATCGTTCGATGCAGCTGCCTGACGCGGAGTCTGTCCTTGGGAATTTCGCAGATGTTTCTGTCGAATTCCACGGGGTGACTTCCCGCCTGTTCAAAGCCGATGATGGATTTTTCATTGAAACCCAGGTAGTCGGGGACCATGGGAAAGAAGAATCAGCCACCTTTGAGATTGGCTACACTTTCGGTCACAGGCCTTTACAACAATACCTCGTTGAGCTGACCGCAGGCCGTGTACAAGCATTGAATATTGCCTGGGACAGTAGGTCCGTTGATGCAGGCGGGCAGAGGTGGTTCCATCTTCGATCAGAATTGCCTGAGGACTCACCTTTCACCTGGACGCGACATTTTCAAAACTGGAACGGACGCTGTGCAGTGTGTCACAGCACAAACGTTTCCACGGGTTATGACGTTGAGCGTAACAGCTACAAAACCACTTTTTCTGAAATTAATGTCGGCTGCGAGGCTTGCCATGGTCCTGCCGATGATCACATTCGCACGGCCTCTGCGGGCGAGACGCCATCACCACTGGGGTCTGCTGCACAGACACTGACATGGCATTACGGCGAGGATGATGCAATCGCTTCACCGGCAGGCACGCCTAACGACGCCTATATCGATATGTGCGGTGGATGTCATTCGCGCCGGGCGGTGATCAGCGAGTTATCACCTTCGAAAAAATACTCAGAGCAGTATCAGTTGGCTCTGCTTGACGCTGGCTTGTATCACGCTGATGGGCAGATTCTGGATGAGGTGTTTGTTCTTGGATCATTTCTTCAGAGCAAGATGCATCGCAAAGGCGTGACCTGCATGAACTGCCATGAGCCTCATAGCGGTGAGGTGCTGTTCGATGATAATCGACTTTGCGCGCAGTGCCATAACCCGGCGGACTATGATGTTAGGGGGCACCTGTTACACGCATCGGGCACAAACGGTTCCATGTGTGTGGATTGTCATATGCCGCCTACCACCTATATGTCAGTGGATGATCGACGAGACCATCGTTTTGGGATTCCCGACCCCGTGTTATCTGAATCGACAGGTATTCCGAACGCATGTAACGATTGTCACAAAGACAAGTCGTTGAGTTGGGCGCAGGAAAATATTCCCGGTGAGATCCCCGTGGATGGTTTTGCAATGCTCAATACCAGACTCCAGTCCCTTGACCCCCTTGCCATAGTCGGTGCTATCGAGTTTATCCAGAATGCCGAACACGCAGAGATCGAACGGGCCACGCTACTTGCGAATCTTCCTCTGACCGATGTTTCTATTCTATTTGCTACCAGCCATCTGCAAAACGAGAATGAGATGATTCGGATTGCCGCGGTGAGAATTCTTAACGAGGCTCCTCTGATTGTTCGTCAATTGACATTTCCGGCGGTCGCTTCAGATACTTCATCTATTGTGCGTCGGGAGGCTGGTCGGGGCCTGGCCGAACTGATCGCTACCCTGTCAACAGAAGAAGCGGAACCACTGCTTTCCCTGGTTAACGACTTCAGAAGCAGCTTCGAGCAGAGTCTCGATATGCCATCGACGCAGGCCGAACTGGCATTATTGGACCAGCAGCTGGGTGACAAGCAGGGGGCAATAGCGGGGTTCGAGCGTGCTATTGCTATTGAACCGCACTATGTCCCCGGTTTGTTAAACCTGGCAGACCTGCATCGAGCTGATGGTAAAGACAGTGAGGCGATTGTATTGCTCGAAAAAGCCGTTGCGGTTGCGCCTGATAGTGGCGCCGCGAATCATAGTTACGCACTCGCCCTGGTGCGACAGGGTGATATGGAGGCTGCATTGAAATATCTCAAGGCTGCGACTGAACAAATTGATAGACAGACTAGATATTGCTACGTGTACGCAGTGGCATTGGATTCGGCGGCCAGGACTAGCGAGGCGGTGCAGGTATTACATGCTGCATCGAAGACGTGGCCCAATCAGTACGATCTTTTGATGCTTGAAGTGGTATACCGGGAAAAAGCGGGATTGCTGTCGGGCATTAAGGCACCGCTGCGGTCATTGGCACGAATTGCAGCGGACGAACCTCAGGTTCAGCAACGATTACTTCGCTACCAGGTGTACTAGGGGTCCTCCGATTAATATCAGAGCTTCCCTAATCGACAGCACGCCGCCTGTCGGCTATTTTACGCCTGGGTTCGGGTTCTGCGACCACGCGATTATCACCTCGCCGGTCTGAAGGTGAGTCCCGCCGATCAGGCGGACCTTTTCGTCTTTCCACTCTTTTGTCGTCGTCGATAGCCATAGTTGTTGATACTACTCTAGTGAGCGTTCCAGAATATGAAAGGTTTGGCGCAGATTCAATGTTATCCGGCATATTGCTGCGGGAACATTTTGGGGAACCTCTGATTAAAGTCGGTGTGCCGCATCACTTTTTCCGCGATGACCGCGTTGAACCTGTAATCGTTCTCCGTGCGAGTTCGCCTTGTCCTCACGAAAAGTACTCACGAAAAAATCCAATTAATCAGAGCTTCCTTAGATATCATTCAATCTCATGAGATTGATCATGGAGTCTTCCGTTAGCCGTGAATTCAGTCAGAACGGTTGCCTTGCTCAGTGGCTTATTGCCCATTGTGGCGATACATACTACCTACATCGTGTCGGCGGTGCAGGGGCACGTTCCCTGGTGTTTCCCCTATTTCGAAAGTTGTAGTTCAATTAGCGCAACGGGAAGACACGGCGCAGCATTTTTTCTCTTTAAAGCGACAATGATTCCCTCTGCAATGTTGCAGATGCTGTATTGGTATCTGGCGAGTCAGTGGCTCCAGAAACTGGGCGATAAGGTGACTCCGGCACGGTTTATTTTTTTCCTCGGAATGCTGGCTGCGATATTTCTAGTGGTTTATTGCGTCGCATTGGGTGCCTCGGGAGATTTTCTTCGTGTGCAGCGCCGTATTGGGGTCATCTGCTACTTTACGTTTACCTATCTTTCGCAATTGCTCCTCGTGTGGCGAATGGGTAGATTGCGGGTCGAGGGACCGAGCCGAAATTGGTTGCTCGGGTTGTGTATCACCACGCTGACGATAGGTGTGGCAACAATCGTCTTTGATCTGGTGTCAGACAATTACGACGATTATGAAGATGCGTTCGAATGGACGTTGGCACTACTTATACACCTGTATTTTCTAGTGACAGTAGTAACCTGGCGCCGAACCGGCTTCGAGGTGAACTATGCGATACGCTAGTTACGTTTTGCTATGGCTTATTTTTGCAGATCAGGTAATTGCGGCAGAAGTAGGTTGCCACTCGGAGTTCGTGCCGGCCGGCGGAGGCTACCAGTTCACCGATCAGACCATGATTCAATACAAGGTGCCCGCTGGAACTGTCATTGGTAATGTCCACGTGACTAACCTCGATGTATTCAACGAAGCCAATCCAAAAGAAGGCAATGCGTTGTACCGCTTTCTTAATCGTGTCCATATCGAAACCAAACCAACACTGATCGAAACCCAGATCCTGTTTGAAAAGGGGAATGTATACGACGCACGGCTCATCAAGGAATCGGCTCGATTACTCCGGGATCAGAATTATCTTGCAGACGCAGATATCAGGCCCGTAAGTCTGTGTGACAAAGAAGTTAACGTTGAGGTAGTAACACGAGATGTGTGGTCGCTATCGCTTGACCTGTCGTTTGACAGGTCAGGGGGCGAGAATAATTTTGGGATTGGAGTCGGGGAAACCAATCTGATGGGTCGTGGTTCGGAGCTCCGTGTTAAGACGAAACAGGATGTTGATCGTGATTCCAATGAGTTGGAGTACAAGAACAACAATCTTAAGGGTAGTCGATTAAGAACGAGGCTCTTGTATTCAGACAACGATGACGGCTCAGAAGTGCTTGCTTTACTCGCGTTGCCTTTTTATTCGCTGGAATCAAAAAGATCCTGGATACTGATGGCCAACAACGTGGAGCAGATTGACGCGCAATATTTTCGTGGCAATGACATTACCGAAGTGGAGCAGGATAGTGAGGCGTATCGACTGGGTTTTGGTTTTTCCAAAGGTTTAAGGAATGGTGTCACAAGGCGGTGGGGGATTGGCTATTGGTATCGTAAACAGGAATTTGTGGATAGCGATGACCTGCCACCGCCCAGCCCGTTTCCGACGGACAAAACATTGTCGTTTCCCTATATCGAATTTTCTTCAATCGAGGACAACTACGTCCAGCGAGTTAATATTAATCAGATTGAGCGTATAGAAGATCTGCATATTGGTCGAAGCTTCTTGACCCGATTCGGTTACTCCGCTGAATCTTTTGGCGGCGATGTGGATCGACTGGTTTTCGAGGGAAGATTCAGGGATACGCTAGTATATTCTGGACATCACTTGTTTACCCACGAGTTTCAATTTTCTGGTTTGCAGAATTTTGATACTGATGAAGTGGAAGATGTTTTGCTGGATTATCGACTGCGTTACCTATTCTCAGCCAGCAAGTATCGATCGTATGTGGTGGATTTTCGCACTATTTATTCAAAGAATCTGAACAGCCATTTGCAAGTAACGCTTGGTGGTGACAATGGGCTGCGCGCATTCGACAATCGATACCAGGTGGGTGATCGCAGTGTCACTCTGAACCTGGAACGGCGAACATTCACGGACATTCACTTGTTTAACCTGATTCGCGTGGGCTGGGCGTTTTTTATCGACGTGGGTCGTGCCTGGGACCCTGAAGTAGATACCGGTTTTGAGGATGAATACCTGGCTAACGTCGGGTTCGGGCTGAGACTTGCGTCAAGTAAAGCTAAATTGGGTCGTTTTATGCACATTGATCTCGCTGTGCCTCTCACCAACCGGGATGAACCCGATGTTGAAAGTCATCTGGTATCGGTTCGACTGGAGAATCGTTTTTAATGAAACCCCCGCATCAATCGGAAAATATACATTCCTGTAGGGCAGGATTATGATCCGAGTAGCGGCGAATCATTGAGGACTATCTATATGACTGAAATTGTAAAGCACCCACTGGCCATGGATGGAAAGGACCCGAATAATCTTCGGGGTGATCCCATTACCCAGGAGCGCTACTACTGCCCGGAATTCATGAAAGAGGAATGGGAACACCTCTGGACGAAAATCTGGCACATCGCAGGTCGTGAGGTTCAGCTGGAACAGGCCGGTGACTATATTCTGCACAACTTTATGCGCGAATCCGTCATGATTGTGAAGCAGAAAGACGGATCGCTTAAGGGGTTCTACAATGCCTGCGGTCATCGCGCCCAGCGACTGGTCTGGGAAGACAGCTCTCAGGACAGTTTCCATTGCTCATATCATGGATGGAAATGGGGGCTTGATGGTGTGCTGGAAGACTGTCCAGACCGCAATGATTTCCCGCAAGGTGATCCGGTCGGTAAGTTGACCCTGGTAGAAGTTCGCGTGGATACCTGGGGAGGTCTGATCTGGTACACGATGGCTGATGAAGCCCCGAATTTGCTGGATTACCTTGAGCCGATCCCGGAGCTCTACAAGAATCATCAGCTCGAGAAGGCTGTTAGAACCCAGTGGATTCGCGTCGCCCTGGACTGCAACTGGAAATTTTGGTCGGATAACTTTAATGAGTCTTACCATACTCGCCTGGTACACCCACAGGTTCCGGCAATCATCGACCAGGATCATTTTACCTCGCGATATGAAATGTTCCCCAGGGGCCATGCCCGCATTGTTCAAATGGGTCGGCCATCATTGCGCGATAAATTGGCGGACAGCCAGGATCATCCGTTTGATAAAGAGCTTCGTCGCTGGGACATTGATCCAGATGACTACCCTGATTACGAGACCAAAGCGATGCAGGGTTGGCTGGATTTAAAAGCGGCCAAGAGAAAATTGTGGAAAGAAAAAGGGTATTTGCATTACGAACACCTGACCGATGAGGAACTGACCGAAAGCCCATTCCAGACCATTTTTCCCAATATCGCTTTTGGCGCCTCGGCCGATGGCCTGGCATTTTTTCGGTGGGAACCTCATGCAACGGACCCCGAGAAGTGTTATTTCGATCTCTGGATCATGGCGTATCCTGTCGCAGGCATGGGTGACTATGTACAAAGAACAGCCAGCGAAGCGGTAAAGTTTGAAGAAGCTGAATTCGACTATCGTGAGTACAATAATGGTGAGGGCGTGGCAGATCTGGTTGATCAGGTCGTTTACCAGGATTGGCAACTCAATGCAGGCCAAACGACCGGCTGGCGCTCACGAGGCTATCAAGAGCCTTATCTGGCCGCGCAAGAAACACGAGTGCGCAGGTATCACGAGGTATTACACGATTATTTAGCGGGTAAACCGCCGGGGTGGTAGGAGTGCCCTGCGTACTCGGAGCAGGGTATTATTCCTGTTTTTTCAGCGAGGCCGCAACAGATGCCCAGGCGAATTTCCAATCTGATGGTGGCAATGTTGGTGTGCCTGACAAGTTGTGACGGCGATGAGGTCGTCAATATGGATGAAAACACCCAGAAATCTGTTGCGCCGTATGGGTCATGGGTCTCACCCCTGATTGCGTCAAGCATCTTTGAGTCCTCTGACAACATTGGCTATTTAACTGTTGAGGCAAGCGAGCTCTATTTCATTGAGGCCAGGGCGGCTGCAGAGGGTAGAAATATTCTCGTCAAACTGGCGGTCAACGGCGACCTACAGCCACTCACTTCATCTTCGTTAAGTGTTAGAACCAGGGTCCATGAATATGGTGGCCGGTCTTATCTTGTTAACGGCAAGGATATTTATTATTCAGATTTTGTTGATCAAAAGATCTACAGGCTGACGCCGGGCGCAGAGCCGCAACCGCTGACCCCTGATGGATTGCGGTATATGGATTGCATTATAGATGCCAGTCGTCAGCAACTTATCTGTGTCCGCGAGGACCATCGAGGTGAAGGTGAAGCCATCAATTCACTGGTCACTATTGATTTGAGCGAAGGCGGCGAAGGCGGAGAAGGCGAGATTCTCTATTCAGATTCTGACTTCGTCACTTCGCCGGTATTGTCTCCAGACGGGAAGTCTGTTGCCTTTGTCACCTGGTCTCATCCAAACATGCCCTGGGACGATACGCAGCTCCGAATAATGTCGCTTAATGGTGAAGGCGTAGCCATCTTCCAGGTGCCGCAACAAGGCGATGTTGCCCTCAGGCATCCGGCTTATGCTGCCGATGGAACTCTGTACTTCCTGGCGGATTGGACGGATTGGTCAATGCTCTATCGGCTTGATGCAACAGGCTCACCTGAACTCGTGTTCAATGAGCAATTCGAAGTACAGGACTTTGTGCTGGAGAACGAACACCATGCACTGGTCAGTTATCGAAACGATGGCTTGTCCTATCTCGCCAGAGTCTCCCTGCAGACCGGTGCCCTGAATATCATCGGAGATTCATTTTCGTCTTTGGGTTCGCTGACCCGGTCTGATGACAGCGTCTATTTTGTTTCATCCACCTCTCGCACCAATAGCGCCATATTCCGTTTGCAGGGTGACGTTATGACTCTGGTCTACCAGCCGGATGGTCCTGTGGTTGATCCAGCTTTTTTGTCTGTACCCCAGCCCATTGTCTTTCCGACCGGCGATGGGGAGCAGGCCTATGGATTTTTCTACCCACCTGAGAATGCCAATTTCCGGGGACCCAAAGGCACACTGCCGCCGCTTATTGTGATCGTTCATGGTGGTCCCGTTGCTGCAACGGACTCATCCTTCAGCCCACGAACCCAGTTCTGGACCAGTCGCGGCTTCGCCGTGTTCGATGTAAACCATCGAGGCAGCACAGGATATGGCAGAAGTTTCCGAAAAAAGCTGTATCCCAACTGGGGCATTGTCGATATAGAAGATGTTGCGAACGGCGCGAAATGGTTAGGTGAGCAAGGGTATGTAGATGCCGAGAAACTCGCCATTCGGGGTGGCAGCGCTGGAGGATATACCGTGCTGGCCTCGGTAGCATACAAAAACGTATTCAAGGCAGGTACCAGTTATTTCGGCATCAGTGATCTGGAGATACTGGCGAGAGATACCCACAAATTTGAATCACGTTATCTCGACCAGCTCATCGGTCCCTATCCGGAGAGCCAGGAGATATACCGGCAACGATCGCCAATCAACTCGGTTGACCAGATTCGAGTACCGTTACTCCTGCTTCAGGGGCTGGATGACAAGGTCGTCCCGCCAAACCAGTCCGAAATGATATTTGAAGCGTTGAAGAAAAATTCAGTGCCCACTGCCTACATTACCTTCGCGGGGGAAGGCCATGGCTTCCGCAAACCTGCAAACAACATCAAGGCGCTAAATGCAGAGTTGGACTTTTATGGTCAGGTATTCGGGTTTGAACCTGCTGGCAACATTGAAAGCGTTGAACTGATCAGGTAGCGGCAAGGCGAACCCCAGAGCATGCTCTTGTGATCTTTATCGAAGTGTTAGAAGCAATATTCAAGCTCGGGGTACCGGTGATGGTATTGAGCTGGCTGCTTATCCACCGCCAGTATCAAACAGGAGAAATCGCCGCGGATGCCGACAGACAGACTGTTAAATCCAGTCTGAAGAAAATCCGAAAGACCTGGCGGAAGGATAAAAAGAACAGATACAACCTGATAGAAAACAAATGGATGCGGTTTGGCGGGGGCTTCTAAGGGGTCACCGCGCTGACAACCTTCATCTTGATTGAATTGGGTGAAGCGGTTGATTTCATCGTAAATATTTCAGCTGTGGGGAACCTGTTTCGGGATGGCTTGTTTAACTTACTGGTCAACATGGTGGTTAATCAGTTCCAAAACTTTATTACCGCCATCGTCTGGTTTGCTTATTGGGGCAACGATGATCGTTCGATTCTGATCTGAATCGCCATTCCCTATGCCGGTTATCTACTGGGTCTGAATCTGGCATCCAGAACCCAGGCATTAGTGCCGAAATCATTGGGCTCCTGGTTAAGGTAACTACGAGAGAAGATGCATTCTGATTCTTAGATTGCCTGTAGCCGGGAAACATGGTTAATTCTTTTTTTGGCCTGTTAAGCAGGTCCGGTGAAAGCTTTTTTCTGGAGTGAAATATGAGTGATCAAACAAAAGGGGTGACGCGTCGGCAGTTAATTTCAGGCGCCGGTGCAGTCACTGCGTCATTGGGCGTGATGAGCTTGAGTGCCTGCGGGGAAGCCTCGAGGAGCCAAACGGATTATCAATGGGATCACGAGTCGGACATCGTGCTGGTGGGGAGCGGCGCAGGTTCCTCGACGGCTGCCGTGACCGCTATTGCCAACGGTGATTCTGTCGTCATGATTGAGAAGGCGCCGGTGTTTGGTGGTACTTCAGCTAAAACAGTCGGCGTGTTATGGATACCGAACAATTTTACTTTGCGTGAGAAGGGCATCAGCGATAGCAAAGAGGACTGCCTTGAATACCTGGCGCGTTACTCATTTCCAGAGCACTTCAATGCCAGCGATACCAAACTGGGATTGACAGATCATGCCTATTCTTTGCTCGAGGCATTTTATGATAATGCTTCGAAGGCCACAGATCTGTTAAAGAGTTCAGGCGCTTTGGACCTGGGCGAGTGGCGCATGTTTGACCTTGACAAGTCGGCAACTGATTACCTGGATCACGTCCCTGAAAACAGAGTCCCGACCGGTAGAACCCTGGGTACGATTTCGGCCAGCAGCGGTAAAATAGGCACTGGCGTTGACATGATGGGCCAACTGCAGGATTTCCTGAACAGCAATGGAGCTTCTATTTTAATGAACCATCGTGCGGTGCGCCTGATTGTTGATGACGCCGATAGAGTGATTGGCATAGAGGCTGATAACAATGGTAAGACCGTAAGCCTGCGTGCCCGTAAAGGTGTCATATTCGGTTCTGGCGGATTTGCCCATAACCGGAAATCCGTTTTGAGGTTTCAACGCAATCACATTTATGGCTCCTGCGCCGTGCCCATGGCAACCGGCGATTTTATTGATATTGCTCTGGCTGCCGGTGCCCAGCTAGGTAACCTTTCCGGGGCATGGCGAACACAAGTGGTGCTGGAGCAGGCCCTCAAAAATTCAAAGCTGGCAGGCGGTGTTTTCTATCCCCCCGGTGATTCCATGTTTCAGGTCAACAAATATGGTGAGCGGGTCGTTGATGAACACCGAAACTACAATGACCGTACGGAAATTCACGGTGTATATGATCCGGGTCGTGCAGAATTCAAGAACCAATTGTTGTTCATGATTTATGACCAGCGTTCTGCTGAAGCATTCGCAGGGATCTATCCCTATCCTGAGGTGCCGACGGACAGTCCTTTTGTCATTGCAGCAGAAAGCCTGGATGCGTTGACTGAAAACCTGCAGCAAAGATTGAGCGACCTGGCTGCACAAACAGGCGGGGTAAGCCTCGATGCAGAGTTCAGTGAAAACCTGAATGCAACGATGGCCCGATTCAATCAGTTCGCAATAGCAGGCAAGGATGACGACTTTCACCGGGGGGATGCGGGATATGATACCGAATGGCATTACGCTTTTTCAGCCATGCGCGACGATACAGCCTGGCCGGTGAACCAGAACCCGAATATTACGATGCATCCTTTTTCAGAGAAGGGGCCCTACTACGCCATTATTCTCGTTGCCGGTGCGTTGGATACCAACGGTGGTCCTGTCATCGATGCCAGTGCGCGGGTGCTGGATACCCAGGATAAGCCCATAAAAGGTTTGTATGGTGCGGGAAACTGTATTGCCAGTCCGTCCAGGGATGCCTATTGGGGTGCTGGTTGTCCGTTGGGCTTGTCGCTTGCTTATGGTCATATTGCCGCTAATGCGGCTCATTCAGAAACGGAAATTGAAACAGAAATAGAATCAGAAACTGATGTATGAATGGCGTTGCCGTGCATTGCTCAGCCTGTCGATCTTGTTGAGTGGATGTCAGCCAGCCGTTGAACAGATCAGCTTTGGCGAAGAGGTCATGCCGCTACTTAACCGACACTGCGCGGTATGCCACATGGGTGATGGGGCTCAGGGCGAGTTCAGTTTTTATCCGTCGCCCTATCAGTCAATGGTCGGCGTGAAATCTGTGCAGAGCCCGCTTGCGTTAATTGAAGCGGGCTCGTCGGAGGCTAGTTATCTTTATCGCAAAATGGTGGGGAGCCACCAAACTGCCAATGGCAGTGGTGCGAGCATGCCCTATCAGCGTGAGTTGCTTGGTGAGTCGGAGCTGGTAATGGTTCGTCAGTGGATAGACGAGGGCGCTAATGAAAATTGAGTTGCCGCTATAACCGCAAGCTGTTTGATGTGAGTAACGACGTATGCGGAATCCGGTAAAATCGGCCTTTGGACCAAGGCAGATTCCCTGACCTATTTCGATGACTTGCGCGTTGAGGTGTTAGATGCAGAATAAAGTAAAGGTTCATTCGACAAACTATAGCCTGGGCGCACTCCTGCTAGCCTGGTCGTTCACGGGATGCGTAGCTGGCAATGTAGAGAGTGTATCTTCCACTGAGGAGCCTGATGTGCTCGTTGCGGCCTACACTACCGAGGCGCCAACAATCGACGGCAAGATCGACGGCCTCTGGGCGCTGGCATCGCCACTGATGGTTACCGTGAGGGAGGCCATCGGCGCCACAGATCCCAAGGAAGTCTTAATCAAAGCGCTTTATACGGACCAGGCGCTTTATGTACTTGCCGAGTGGCCAGACACCACGCTGAGTGACATGCGCGATCCCTATATCTGGAATGCAGAATCAGAACAATATGAGCGACCCAGTAAACCCGATGACCAGTTTGCGCTTGAATTCCCTATGGAAGGTGATTTTGAGGTGAACATGTTAACCACAGATCGTGAGTACACGGCGGATGTCTGGCATTGGAAAGCCGGTCGCAGTAATCCGCGGGGTTTCGCCGACGACAAACGTCATCTGATTAGCCAACGCCCGATCGATGGTGCCAAACCCTATGCTCTCGGTGGGCATGCCACCGTCTACATCGCACGGCCAATGGATGAAGGAACACCCTCGTATCGAAAAAGACAAAAACCAGATGTCTATGAAACAGACATTATAGATTCGTTTGTTTCCCAACAGGCCAGTGGCAGCGTGACGGATGTTCGAGCCAAAGGAATACACGATGGAACAGGCTGGACCCTGGAGTTGACCAGAATATTTGATACTGGCCATGACGATGATGCAGTGATCCTTCAGGATCAGGACAATCGATTCGCGATCGCGATACTCAATGATGAATTATATTGGCGGCATTCCGTTTCAGGATTATTATATTTACGCTTTGCACCAAGGTGAATGGCGCCAGCCCCCAGATGGCATTTGTCACCCTGAACGCAGTGAAGCGTCTCAAGCACTGGCATCGCGAGCAAGAGATTCATCCCATACGGTCGGAATGACTGTTGGTCATTGGTCATCAGTCACTCATTGCCGGCAGTCCGCTTACTCGAACCCCACGAAGTTAACGACTTCATCGACTGGCCGTCGACGTGAAACAACATCATTTGCTGAAAAGTCATCAGCTGGATAGCCCAGGGCGACACAGGACATAATGACCTGGTCGTCAGGTATGCACGCATGTTCGCGCACCACCGGTGACTGCATGATTCCCTGCCCATTAATGACTGCGCCCAGACCCCGGGACCAGGCAGCATTGACGAGGCAATTCACTACGGCTCCACAATCGAATATGGCGATGTCATTGCTGGCGAGAGACTCATCGAAAGTGACGACGATGGAAACGGGTGCGTCGAACTGCCGAAAGCCGCGCATCACCCAGTCATGTCTGCGTGCCTTGTCCTGCCATTCGATGCCCATCGCGTCAAAAAGTTGGGCTGCAATTTCAATCTGGCGCTTTCGATGCACTCCTTCATAGGGGCCATGCATCCGTATCTCTCTGGAGGCAGCGACCCCCGCAAGGTTCCGTTCGGTGTTGCCTTGACGAATTCTATCGAGAGGTTCACCGGTCACGACATGAAAATGCCAGGGCTGCGTGTTCATGGAAGACGGTGCACGAGTCGCAAGACCGATGATCTCTTCGATGACTTCCTTTGGTACCAGATCAGGTTTCAAACCGCGGATACTACGGCGCCCCATTACCACTTCATCAAATCGCACTTGGTTGCTCCGATCTTAAATTCGCCTGCAAGTTGACTTGCTCCGGTAAGAAAAATCAAGTGTTCAAAACCGTGCGCGCCAACTCCGAGACTAAATTTTCGTTATCAGCCCTGAATAACAGGCTCATTGCATGCAAGGGTACACACGGGTAGTCTCACCAGGATCATCCGTAGACTGTGGGTTGGATGAAATGTTTAGTGTTATCCCGTTAGCACTGTTTCACTAAAGGGAATTCAATTTATGCGTCATTACACTTTCTGCTCCATATCACTTTTTCTTGTTGCTCTGGTAACAATTCCACCCGGCAGTACTCGAGAGATCGATGATGCAGCCCTGATCGATGAATCCAATACCACAGAATGGCTTGCCCATGGTCGTACCCAAAGCGAGCAACGATTTAGCCCGCTTGATCAGATCAATGCATCGAACGTCGCGAATCTGAAATTGGACTGGTACCTGGATTTGCCTGATGCAGTTGGACTTGCGGCTACTCCGCTGGTGGCAGATGGCGTCATGTACTTCACGGGTTCCAACAATATTGTGCACGCTGTAGACGCCAGCAATGGCAGGTTGATTTGGAAATTCGATCCAAGAGTGGAGGAGAGTGCTGGCGAGCGATTAAAAGTATCGTTCCTGCATGGCAGCCGAGGCGTTGCGCTGTGGAATGACAAGGTTTATTCCGCCACCAGAGATGGACAGCTTATTGCACTTGATGCAACTACTGGCAAGGAAATATGGCGGGTGATGACGGTCGATCCCGCCAAGGCGCTTTACATCACAGGCGCGCCCAAAGTATTCAAAGGCAAGGTGTTGATTGGCAATGGCGGCACCGAGAACGGTGGCAGCCGTGGATACGTAACCGCTTATGACGCTGAGACCGGTGAACAGGTCTGGCGATTTTTCATCGTGCCGGGAAACCCGGCCGATGGATTTGAGAACAAGGCGATGGAGATGGCTGCCGAAACATGGACCGGCCAATGGTGGAAGTATGGTGGCGGGGGTAATGCCTGGCACGGATTCACCTACGATTCGGAATTCGATGCCCTCTATATTGGCACGGGTAACGGTGCACCCTGGAATCGAAAGATTCGCAGCCCCGATGGCGGGGATAATCTATTTCTATGTTCAATAGTCGCGCTGGATCCAGACACCGGGGAATATCGTTGGCACTATCAAACGACCCCTGGTGAGTCTTGGGACTACAATTCCAATATGGATATCGTCCTGGCGGATCTACGGATTAAGGGGCGAGACGTCAAGGCAATACTGCATGCACCGAAAAATGGTTTCTTCTATGTGATTGATCGTGCCAACGGCGAACTTATTTCGGCTGAACCCTTTGCAGATGTGAGCTGGGCTTCAAAGATTGATTTGGAAACAGGGCGTCCAGTAGAAGTCCCAGGTGCCAGATACGAACAGGGCGCTGTCATTGTAACTCCCGGTCCACTTGGTGCCCACAACTGGCCATCAATGTCTTTCAACCCCGAAACAGGTCTTGCTTATATCCCAACCATCCATCAGTACTACAAGTACGGCGATGAGGACATTGACAACAAATCGTGGCAACCACCCGACTGGCAGAGTACAGCTCCCGTCTATGGTAGTGGCGTGGACTTTGAGCGAATCGAATACGAACCCGGTGTGGCGCGAGGCTCGTTGCAAGCATGGGATCCAATAAAACAGGAGCGAGCATGGCAGGTAGAACTGCCTGTTTCCTGGAACCCCGGTACCCTGTCAACTTCTGGCGATCTTCTGTTCCAGGGCCGTGCAGACGGCGAGTTTGTGGCCTACCATGCTGCAACGGGTAAAACGCTCTGGCAGACTTACCTGGGGCTGGGTATCGCAGCGCCGCCTGTCACCTATTCGATAAAGGGGCGTCAATACGTCGCCTTATTGGTTGGATGGGGATCCGCAATGGCCGTGGGTGGTGGTCAGGAAGCCTCGGACCTGGGTTGGGGTTATGGAAAACAAATGCGTCGCCTGATGGTGTTTTCCTTAAAGGGTGACAAGGATATGCCGCAGCAGACCCCGCCAACAATGACTATTCCAGTTAAAGCACCTTTCTTTGAAGTAGAAGAAGATTTTGCCGCCACCGGAGCCGACATTTACGGTCAATGCGCCTGGTGTCATGGTGATAGCGCTATTTCTGGCGGGATAGCACCTGATCTGCGCGCGTCTCCTATCGTCGTGTCTGACAAGGCATTTAGCGAAGTCGTTCGAGACGGTGCTAAACGTGGTAATGGTATGCCTTCCTATTCGCGATTTTCAGGAATTCATCTGAAATCGCTGCAACACTACATTCGCCAACAAGCTGAGCTGGCCCTGGACGCGAACAACTAAATTTAAGGACAAGTGTATACTTAGACGGCAGATGCGGAGGTACGCTATGAGACCAGAAGTCGTAATAGATGCAGATGGCCACATCACTGAACCGGAAATAGTCTGGACAGAATACACATCACAGAAGTATCGCGAGTCCGTGTTGCAGGTAAGAACGGAAAACGGTCGCAGTACAATTGGTTTTGAAGGTTACTATCGCAAATCGGGTTCAGGCCCGGGACCAGCGGAAGCCTGTATTCCTGGTGGCATGGCGCCAGACCAGCAACTGACCTGGGACGATATTTTGCCAGGTGGCTATGATCCGCAGGCCCGCCTGAAAGTTCTCGACGAAGAGAGCATCGATAAAGCGCTGTTCTTTCCTTCTATTCACCTGCTTTGGGGTGACATACGATCACCGGACGTTTCTGCTGAAACCTGTCGTGCCTACAACAACTGGATGAGCGATTTCTGTCGAGTTGACCCTGGTCGTCTATTTGGTATGGGTATTATACCGCTGCAGGACGTTAGCCTCGCCATTGCCGAAACAAAACGGCTGGCTGGACTTGGCATGCGTGGCCTCGTGATACGACCTGAAAGATATAACGGACTGGCGCTGTATGATGAGCAATGTGATGGCATCTGGGAAGTTGCCCAGGCTGACAATCTTGCCATCGGCATTCATGGCAGTTTTGGGTCTCGCATGAAAGGGTTTTCGTCGGAACGCTACCCTGACAACACATTCTATGATCACATGATTGCCCACCCATTCGGTCAAATGGCAGTGATGATGGATATGATCGCCGGTGGTGTATTGGACAGGTTCCCGCGACTCCGGGTCGGTTTTTTTGAGAGTGGCCTTGGCTGGATACCCTACTGGATAGACCGCCTGGATGAACATTTCGAAGTCATGGGCCATCACACCCCCTGGTTGAAGCGCCTGCCCAGCGAGATTTTCCGGGAGCAGTGTTTTGTCTCCATGGAAGCCGATGAAGAAACCGGGCTTAGCTGGATGAGGGAGAAAGGGTTGCTCGATTCCGTACTCTGGGGTTCGGACTACCCACATTTTGATTGCACCTATCCGGGTGCTTACGATGTTGTTCAGACGACTTTTGAAGCAGTTGGAGAGGACGCTGCTAATAAAGTGGTCTTTGAGAACCCAAAACGATACATGGATTTGGACTAGCGGAAAAAAACTAACCCGGCGGAGTCTGGTTGCTCGCACCTGGACAGGGTCGATGTCATTGGTGAGATACACTAGCTGCAGGATGAAGTTGCCTACACCGTATAGTTCCACCGGCCTGCGAATTTGTTGAGGTCAGAATGACAACGACGTCCGAAAGGAACAATCATGAAGGAATTGAAAGTCAAGGCGCTGGGCTATATCGAAGTCGGCGTATCTGACCTTGAGGCCTGGCGCACCTATGCAGAAGATGTGCTCGGGGTTGACTGTGAGCAGGAAAACGATTCACTGCTGTTGCGTATCGATGATGATGCATGGCGTATCAAAGTGACAGACTCCGGTGAGGATGATCTGACTTGCTCAGGCTTCGAGGTGGAGTCAGCCGCAGCGTTGGACGAGATCCAGAGCAGGCTCGAATCAATGGGCATTGCGGCTAGCAACGCCAGTGATACAGAGCGGGCGAGGCGAGGCGTGGATCGTCTGCTTGTCTGCAAGGATCCGGATGGGTTGCGGGTTGAGCTCTATGTTGGCAACCGGTCAGTGGCTGAACCGTTCCAATCGCCTCGAAACGTTTCAGGGTTTATCACAAAAGGTCAGGGACTCGGGCACATCGTTTTATATACGTCGAACCTGCGGGAGACCGAGGCCTTTTACATGCAGGGACTCGGATTTCTATTGTCCGATCATATCTCGATGGGGCCACCAGATCGGAAGTTTAAAATCACTTTTTTGCACTGCAATCAGCGCCACCATACGTTGGCGCTAGTGCCGGTGCCTGTCCCAAAACACCTAAACCACATCATGTTGCAGGTCGGCACGATGGATGATGTTGGACTTGGATTGGATGCCGCCAGGGCCGCGGGGGTCAAGATATCTATGGGCCTCGGTAAGCATACCAACGATAGAATGACCAGTTTCTATAGTCAGACACCCTCTGGTTTCGATATTGAGTATGGCTACGGGGGCGTTGAGATTGACGATGCAGTATGGGAAACCACCCACTACAATTCGGGTAGTATTTGGGGCCACGCGCCAACCCAGGATTGAGGAGCGATGTAAGCCGACATGAACCACAATCACTTCGATGTTGAAACAGGTGAGCTTGATCGGCGGATTTTTTCAGATGAGAAAATCTACCAGGAGGAGCTGAAAAAGATCTTCGGGCGAGCCTGGAACTTCATGTGTCATCAATCACAGATTCCCGATCCGGGCGACTTCTTTATGAACTGGATCGGGGAAGACGAGGTGATTGTGGTGCGCGGCAGGGATGGCAATATCAACGTGCTGCTCAACACCTGCTCGCATCGTGGCAACAGTGTATGCCGGGCTGAGCTGGGTACAACGAAGAGCTTCTTTTGCTCTTACCACGGTTGGAACTACGATCTGGATGGCAGCCTTATCGGCATGCCGGGCGAGTCAGACTTCTATCGCAGTAACATTAACAAGAAAGACTGGGGACTCACCACTGCGGCGAAAGTAGAAGATTATCAGGGATTTGTATTTGCCACGCTGGATCCGGCAGCGCCACCGCTTGAGGACTACCTGGGTTGGGTCGGTCGACTGGGAATCGATTTTATGGCATCCCTTGGTGAACTCGAGTTCCTGGATGGCGTCCAGAAAAACCGTGTTCGGTGCAACTGGAAGATCGCCGTCGATAACCTGTACGACTGGTACCACGTTAAGGTCACTCACGGTACGGCGCTCAAATTGGGATTTATTGGTGATGAATCCATGTCGCCGATGGACCAGATGGTCATTCTTGGCGAATACGGCCATGGTATCGGTGGACCGGGTATCACGGAGGAGAAATTCAGGGAGTCGGTGTCACGTATTGAAAAAGGTCAGGCAGGTGCTGAGTGGTATGACCGCACGGTCGTGAAGCGTATAGCACCAAAAGTAGCGGAGCAACTTGGCCCGGTAGGGAAGAGAAGCTTTGGACATCCCAACATATTTCCGAATCTGTGGGTGGCCCTGACACACCAGGTTTGTTTGCGGATCCCTCGGGGTCCTTTTGAGACAGAGCTCTGGTGGTTTACCTTCAAAGTCAAGAATGCACCAGAGGAAGAAAACGAATTCAATCGGTATTTGGCCAATCATGTCTTTGGTCCTGCCGGTTTATTGGAGCAGGATGACGGCGAGAACTGGAGTCATTCCACCCGAGGAGCGAAGGGTACATTCGGTAAGACGCGGCGATTGAATATTTCCATGGGTATGGGTGCAGACATCGTGCAGGAAGACCCCTCCGGCCAGTCGAGAATCGAAACCGTGGTTAATGAACACGGCCAGCGCTGGAATTACCAGTCCTGGCAGGAGTGGATGAATGCGGAAAGCTGGGAGGAGTTGAAGGCCAATCACTCAACTCCTCCAACGGGAGAAGTCTGATGGGTGCTTACGAGAATCTGAACCTGCAGCAACGCATGCTCCTGAAACATGAAGCAGAGGAATTCCTGTTCCGGGAAGCGGACCTGCTCGATTCCCGTCGGCTCAAAGAATGGCTGAAACTCGTTACCGATGACATCCATTACTGGATGCCGATTCGGCGGACGACAACCGCGACAGAAGTCGACAAGGAATTCACCAGGCCGGGCGGCATTGCGTTCTTCGATGACGACAAGAAAATGTTGACGATGCGTGTGGACAGGTTGGCGGTGGGACGTGCCTGGGCGGAAGATCCTCCCTCGCGGACCCGCCGGTTGATCACGAACATCCGCATCTTGTCATTGGACGGAGACGAGGTGACGTTAAGTTCGAACTTCAAATTATATCGTACCCGGCTCAATAGTGAGGAGGACACCTGGATCGGTCGGCGTGAAGATATGCTGCGACGGGTGGATGGTCAATTCAAACTGGCCAAACGACACATCTTCCTGGAACAGACTGTGATCCTGGCGCAGAACATGAGCAGCTTGTTCTGATGGCCAGGCTGGAAGATCAGTCGGTTTTGATTACGGGCGGTGCCTCGGGGCTCGGCCTGGCGATAGTGGAAAGATTCGTCAGTGAAGGTGCGAAACTGACAGTGCTTGATCGGTCCCGCGAAGGCTGCGCGGCCCTTGAACAACGTTTTGGCGAGAGCGTCGCGGTTGTTGTTGGTGATGTTCGGAGTGTCGATGACAACGAGAAGGCCGTAAGCAAAGCAGTGGAACACTTTGGCAAGTTGGATTGTGCGATCGGTAATGCCGGTATCTGGGACTTCAATACGACCCTGGTTGACCTGTCCGCCGAAAAACTCAGCGATGCGTTTGATGAGCTCTTCAGAATCAATGTGCTGGGTTACATTGCGCTTGCGAAGACTGCCCAGAAGCCCTTAGTGGAATCGTCGGGTTCGATGATTTTCACAGTCTCCAATGCCGGTTTCCTGCCTGCAGGAGGTGGTGTCCTGTACACCGCAACCAAGCACGCAGTGGTGGGCATGATTCGCCAGTTGGCTTATGAATGTGCACCGTACGTCCGGGTGAACGGTGTAGCACCTGGCGCCATATCGACACAACTGAAAGGCCCCGAAAGTCTGGAGATGCAGAACCGAACGATCCCGGGTGACAAACTCGAAGCAGGTGCAGAAGGATTTGTGCCGCTTGGCAGGATGCCGACGGCCGCAGAGTATGCAGGTGCCTATGTCTTTTTTGCGTCAAGGCAGGACAACGTGCCAGCTACCGGATCAATCCTGAATCACGACGGTGGTTTTGGTATTCGCGGCCTTGGCCCTGTGCCACGTGGCGGCGATCAGCTGCGCGACAAACTCAAACTCTAAACTCGAAGACAGGCTGGCAAGAGTGTCAGGACCACACTGGTGTGTGTCGATGTTTATCGCAACGTGATTCTGCTTGGCTTTGTGCGCGCATAGGGTCACTCCCTTCGGTCGTTCGGATGTGGCAGACTGTCATCCACTCCAAGTCTCCTTTGGGTCTGGATTGACGGCTGGCTAATCAACACGATATACAACCTCTTGGCCAAGTACCCTCTAGCAGGTTGTTGATTTTCTCCCTGATAAACCCTGGGCTTGATATAATCTCGAAATAGAAACAGGTTCAGGATTATAGCTTTTGCGTGGCATCGATGTTGTTCAAGAATCTCTTTTCACGACCGTTCACCTGGAATCTTTTGTTCCCGCCGAACACCCCTTACGCTCAATCAAGTTGTTAGTCGATCAAGCGCTGGAGCGACTAAACTGGTTATTCGATAGTATTTATTCTGAATCTGGTCGCGAATCAATTCCACCCGAACGGCTTATTCGTGCCCAGCTACTCCAGGTGCTTTACAGTATCCGAAGCGAACGGCAATTAGTTGAGCAAGTTCATTACAATCTTCTGTACCGTTGGTTTATCGGACTAACGATTGATGATGCCGTCTGGGATCATTCAACCTTCAGCGCCAATCGGGATCGCCTCATTGAAAACGATGTTGTCTGCGAACTTTTTGAAGAAGTGGTCAATCTTGCCCGTGAGCAGAACTTGCTTTCAGAGGAGCACTTCAGCGTTGACGGGACGTTGATTCAAGCCTGGGCATCACAAAAAAGTTATCGCCCTAAAAGCAATGATGATGATGGCAACGGCGTGGGTCGTAATAGGGAAGCCAATTTTCACGGGGAAAAGCGCAGTAATAAGACCCATGCATCATCCACAGACGATGAAGCACTGCTTGCCAAGAAAGGCCCCGGTAAGGAAGCGCGACTTTCCTATATGGGCCATACGGTAATGGAAAACAGAAGCGGGATGATCGTTCAAGCGGTGGCGAGTCAGGCGACTGGGGTTGCTGAACGTGAGATCGCGGCGAAACTATTAAGTCAGCTACCGGGCAAGCAGCACAAGACGGTTGGCGGGGACAAGAATTACGACACAAAAAGTTTTGTCACCGCCTGCAGAGAAATGAAAATAACCCCGCATGTTGCGGGTAACGATAAACGCCCAGGAGGTTCTGCCATCGACGGTCGCACTAGTTCAACGGCAGGTTATCAGACGAGTCAAAAGAAGCGAAAGCGGGTTGAAGAACCATTTGGCTGGGGCAAGACGATTGGCATGATTCGACAAATCAAGGTACGTGGGTTAACCAATGCCAATGGTGTATTCAAGCTGACGATGGTTGGTTGGAACTTGGTCCGAATGTGTAACTTACGGGAGAGGTACGCGTGAAATTGGGCCATGGTCGTGACGACCGGTTAAATGGCGGAATACAAGAGCAGTACAAGTACTTAACCACCGACATTTACCGAAAATCACCGAGTGGATTTAACAGCTGCGTCGAGTATCAGCGATTTTCAACGACCTGCTAGGAATTGCACATGAAGATAGGAAGGCACTGGCGTAGTGACAGCAGCAATATGCTACGAGTTTCCCTCATTACTTTTGCGGTGTTATTTGCATCTCAAGTTGCTGCTACTCCAAGTTTGAGCCTGGAGCGAGTCCCGGACAATGGTATCCAGCCGAGACTGTTCACCGACAATAAGGGTCAGATGCATCTTATCTATTTCAAGCGAGTCAGTCCTACCAGTCGAGGACCCGCTTTGGGGAAACTCTATTATAGGTATCGCATTTCTAGAGAAAGATGGTCTGAGGCTGAAGTAGTGTCCGGTCTGTTTAGACATGGCGACGCGGTTCGTAAGGCGTCAGTGGTCGCTGGGGATGCAGGCTCGATACATGTTGTTTGGTTCACATCTGATAAAGCACCTGCGTACTACTACAACCGGAGAATCGACGATAAATTTCAAACACCACGGTCAATCGTAAAGACCAACCTTAATGGCGTTGAGACCGAAGCGAGCATCGCTGTCTTGGGTAACCAAGTGAGTATCGTGTGGCATGCGGGTAGCATGATGGAAGAATCCACTCGACAAGTATTCCGGATGCTCTCTACAGATAATGGCGAGACCTTCGGTAGAGAAGTTGCGATAAGCGAGCGGCGTTTAGGTGCTTGTGCGTGCTGTGGATTAACAAGTAGCTTGCAAAGCGATGATGAATTTCTAGTCGCGTACCGTAGTGCTGTTAACGATAGTGGAAGGCACATGCAATTACTGAAATTCAATGGCGATTGGCAAACTAGTAACATTGGTGAATGGAATCTTACGACCTGCCCTGTATCAAGCAACTCGTTGACAGGAAATTGGTTGGTATTTGAAACTAAGGGTGTGCTCTACAAATTCGATGTGCGAAAGGATGCCCCACCGATACAGGTGTCATCCAAGGAAGACACAAAACGACAGAAGCACCCCGATATTGCGATCGGTGACGTGGGCGAACAACTCATTACCTGGGGAGAAGGTCCAGGGTATTTTGACGGTGGCATCTTGAATCTACAGCTACGCGGTGTCGACGGTACATTGTTGTCAACACCTGACACTTCCGGTACAGAGATTCCCAGATTCAGTGTTGCAGCGGCAGCTTATACGGTGAGATCAGGGTTTGTGGTTCTTTACTGACCAACCCCTCCAATAGGTGGTTCTGAAGCCTGTGACAAATGTATTAAAGATTGTAGGGACGCGGGTGGCACAATAGCCGATTGCGTAACAGAATGTAGAGATACGTGTTTAGGAACAGATGATGTCTTAACAATGTAATGAAGTAATGGGGTCAGAGTAGAGTGCCAGAGTAAGTTGCCAGAAGTTGGGTCAGAGGTGCACAAAACGTTTGGGACTTACCCTCATGACTTTGTAGCTCACATAGACACAGTCATCGCCAAACAAGGTACCGATGGATAATCGTTTGAAGTCCGGGGTTCGGAAATGAGGAAAAACTGGAGCGGGTAACGAGATTCGAACTCGTGGCCTCGACCTTGGCAAGGTCGCGCTCTACCAGCTGAGCTATACCCGCGTAAAGAACATCTAGTGTAAAACCATCTCTGGTGAAATGGCCATTGCCTGATTCTATCGGTCTTGAGACGAAGAGCCAAGTTAACCATTGTGGCGTCCCCTAGGGGAGTCGAACCCCTGTTGCCGGGATGAAAACCCGGTGTCCTAGGCCTCTAGACGAAGGGGACACTGCAATGGAAGGCGCGAATTCTAGGGAGCTGTAGGCGATACGTCAAGTATATCCCGGTATTTCGGTAGTAGATGAGCGTGAGCCCGGCGGGTTGCGGATTACAGGGCAATACAGGTCTGGCGTAACCGGGGATTGGTTATCTGATCGCAGGCACCTTCCAGCGCAGCTCTGTGGGTAGATAGAATGCGTTCTTGCCGGATCACTTTATGAATGCCTGGATGCTGACAGAGACGCGACTCGGCTATTGAGTGATACGGATAAGCGAGCCTGCTCTTTTCTGGCATTTGTCTCATTCTCGTAACTGCCGAGCACCCAGTAATATTCAGTGGCGGCACTACAAAATTGGGAAGTGAATATCAACACCAGAATGCAGGTCAATCGGAACATAATGTGCTCACGTCAGTGACAGACACATTTTCCTGACTTTTCCGCTGGAACCACCCTCTTTATTGGGTTAAGCCTGGATTAGCGGCTGATTAGTACACAATGACAGAACGAATCGATTTACCCTCGTGCATATAGTCGAAGGCCTTGTTGATGTCCTCCAGGCCCATGGTGAAGGTGATGAATTCATCCAGTTTTATCTCACCATTCATGTACTGATCGACCATGCCGGGAAGTTCTGTCCTGCCTTTGACGCCGCCAAACGCCGTGCCGCGCCAAACCCTGCCGGTGACAAGTTGAAAGGGACGGGTGCTGATTTCCTGACCAGCGCCAGCAACGCCGATGATAATCGATTCGCCCCAGCCTTTATGGCAGCACTCAAGCGCGGACCTCATCAGTTCGACATTGCCGACACATTCGAATGAATAGTCGACGCCGCCATCGGTCATATCTACAATAACTTCCTGGATAGGCGCATCATGATCTTTTGGATTAACAAAATCTGTCGCACCCAGTAGTTTAGCCATCTCGAACTTGTCCGGGTTTGTGTCGATGACAATGATTCTGCCGGCCTTTGCCATAACACCGCCCTGTACGACACTAAGCCCGATGCCGCCCAATCCAAATACGGCAATGGTTGAACCTGGCTCTACTTTTGCGGTTTTGTTCACGGCGCCAATCCCGGTGGTTACCCCGCAACCCAGCAGGCACACTTTTTCAAGCGGTGCATCTGGGCTGATTTTGGCAAGTGATACTTCAGCGACGACCGAATATTCTGAGAAGGTTGAGGTGCCCATATAGTGGAACACTTCCTTGCCATTGCAGGAGAATCTTGTCGTCCCATCCGGCATCAGGCCCCTGCCTTGAGTTTCTCTGACTGAGGAACAAAGATTGGTTTTGCCGGAGGTACAAAACTTACACACACCGCATTCTGCGGTGTACAGGGGTATAACGTGATCACCGGCTGCCACGGTGGTTACCCCGGCCCCGATCTCTTCGACGATAGCGCCGCCCTCGTGACCCAGGATAGAGGGGAAAATACCTTCCGGGTCCGTACCGCTGAGAGTGAATGCATCGGTATGGCAGACGCCGGTTGCCACCATGCGAATAAGCACTTCGCCGCTACCAGGCCCGGCCACTTCAACTTCTTCGATTTCAAGGGGTTTGCCAGCTTCCCAGGCGACAGCTGCTTTAGATTTCATGGATGGTCTCGAACTGATTGGTTAGCTCGAATGTATCCTAGTTGTGCTGCCCATGAAAGAACGCCTACAGGTCGAGAGTAATGCCCACGAATAGTGATCTTGGTGTACCCACAAAGTATCGGTCCGAGCCGAAGGAATAATCGGCGCGTTCGGCATAGTCTTCATCGGTGAGGTTCATGACACGGAAATACAACAGGACGTCATTAGATAGCGACCAATCCCCACGCAAATGTAGGAGATCGTGGCCTTCATATTCACGCTGGTTTTGCGGGTCTTCAAAGTAGTCGCCAATGTGCACCCATTCCAGTTCAAGTGAGTGCCGGGACGATGGCTGCCAGTGCAATCTGGCGGAACCCAAAGTCTCAGGCGCTGTGTCAATTTCGTTGCCTTTAAGCGGTGAATTCGACAGGGCGGGATTATTTTCATATTCGTGTTGTGCAAAGGTAAAGGCGAGGCTGGCGCTGAGACTCTCTGTCAGTGTGGCACCTAGATCAAGCTCGATACCACGGTGGCTGGTTTCGCCGTTGTCGACATTTTGTCTGGTTGTGTCACGAAAAATAAAGTTTTCTTTCTCCATCGCAAATAGCGTGATGTTGTAGTTGAAGTCATCGCGGGTCCCACGGAAACCGAGTTCGATCGAGTCCATCTCAACAGGGTCGATGTCTGCGACACTTTGTTCGGCTTGCAATCTGTAGAGCTCAGTTGCCTGTGGCGCGCGAAACCCATGGGAGATGGATCCAAATACCTGGTGGTCGGAAGACCAGTCGTAGATGAAACCGAGTTTTGGTGACCAATTGTTAAACGAGTCCTCGCGATCACCCGGTCGGCTGAATCGACAGCCGCCAAATCCACATTCTGTTCCGTCATCCCGAGTTCGACCATCCAGCATCCGATTGTCGTAGTCGTAATTTGTGTATTGGTATCGAATGCTTCCGGTGAATTTGAATCTATCGCTCAGATCTCTTTCAAATTCGACAAACAGTCCAGCCAGACTTGCGGCGACCTCGTAATCGTAGTGTTTTCCCTGAGGGATAGTCGCTTCGAGAAAGGCGCTACCCGTGGTCGGGTTGGGCTGGGTTTCTTTTAAAAACCCTTCGGTATATTCCAGCTCGAACCCCAGTCGCCACCATGATTCATTATGCCAGAGTGCCAGTAATCCAATGCTGTCATGGCCATTTTCTTCTATGGCTTGGCCTGGCAGAAAGTGTTGCAGGAATGTCATATCGACACTTCTTAGATAGGGTTTTATCGTGATTTCCCCCTTGTCTAACTGTTGGACGATTTCGGTGACCAGCCGATAAGAGCGAGCATCACGGTAAGCCTCCGGGTTTGGGTTGTCACGTTTGCTGCCAGAGTCTTTGTAAACTTCATCACCACGAATGAAACCAGCAGTTTCCTGGTTCAGGTTGGTGTATGAGAATGTCGTGGTGATTTCTTTTACTCCATCGGCCCAGTGATGCTTTAACAGGAGCTTTTGTTGATCGAATCCCGAATCGTCCTTATAGCCCCCGTCGGTTGTCCCGGAAAAATCCAGGCGCAAGCTGTCGGATGAAAGCGACAATTTCGATCGATAATAATCGTAAGGTCCCGCCTCGATGGATATTGATTTGAGCTGAGCCGAAGGATTATCGGTCAATACATTGATAACACCGTGCAGCGCATTGGAGCCATAGATGGAGGAGCCGGGGCCCCTTATTACCTCAATTCGGCTGGCAAACTCCGTTGTCGCTTCAAACAGTTCATTGACGTTGCAGAATCCTGGTGATCGAAGCGATATGCCATCCTGGGCCATGACAAAGGCACCGCAACTGCCTGCGCCAGTCAATACAGGAGATCTGATGGCGGTCAAATGTTCCTGGCCGTTGCCGCGACTGATCCAGACACCCGGCACTCGCGCAAGCGCTTCGGTAATGTGAGTGTGGTTAATCCTGGTAAGCTCGGCCTGACTGATCACAGAGATGCTGGAGGCAGTGTCGCCGAGTTTCTGTTCACTTTTTACCGCGGTCACGACGATTTCGTTCAATAGGGAAGTCGCTGAGTAGGCCTGCAGGGGCAACAGTAACAAACAGCAGGCTGTGGTGCGGATAAGACCCGACATGGCGACAACTCATTTTGCGATTAATGGGTGCGGACTTTATAGAAAACATGAGTCGGCGAAAAGCAGAAAAAAGCCGCATCCTCATTTAAAGACCAACTATCCACTAATCATTGACAAACTATCTCCTTTAAAGTGAACTGATGCGCCTATTCCCATTCATGGCTCCGGGCCGGCTTCATGGCGAACTCGCAAGACAAACAGGCGTATGTGACGACATACACCCCCTCCCTGCTGGAATCAATTCCTCGCGGGGATCAACGACAGACATTGGGCATTACGGAAGATACGCTGCCTTTTAAAGGTCTGGATATCTGGAATGCCTACGAGTTTAGCTGGCTAAACAGTAAGGGTAAGCCAGAGGTGGCGGTCGCTCAATTCCAGTTTCCGGGTAAGTCTCCCCACCTGATCGAATCCAAATCGCTCAAGTTGTATCTGGGTTCTTTCAGCAACACACCCTTCGGTCACCGTAATGAGGTGATCACAACACTTGAATCAGACCTGACATTGGCAGTACAAGCAGTGGTAAGCGTGAGTTTATTGAGCGCCGAGCAGGTTCAGCTTGAAGGTCTGGGTCAGTTTGTAGGCACTAATCTTGACCTGTTAGACATTGATATCAATGAATACTACTGGAACCCCGATTTCCTTGAACTGGAAAGCTCAACGGTCCTTCGAGAATCGGTCTATACGCATTTATTTAAGTCGCTCTGTCCCCTGACGGGGCAACCCGATTTTGCCAGTATCCTGATTCAATACAACGGCAACGGTATTAGCCATGAAGGATTGTTGAAGTATCTTGTGTCTTATCGGGAACACGCAGAATTTGCAGAGCAGGTCACCGAGCGAATATTTGTCGATATTATGAATCGCTGCTCACCTGAACGACTTGCGGTAAGCGCACGGTATACGCGTCGAGGCGGTATCGATATCAATGCGCATCGAACTTTTGATGAGCCATTGCCACCGGAAGTCCGACTCTGGCGCCAGTAGATTAATCACCCTGGCGAGGAAACCATTTAACCCTTAACCAATCCAATAGTGTATTGCGGGATAATACATATCGATCAATAGCATCCATTTCTCGCTCCAGCTTGACGGGATCTTCGAACAGTGAGGCCCGTGTCACAAGATCTTTATCTGGATCCAGCGGTTTAATGACGGCTGCAGGATTTCCGGCGGCAATAACATTAGCCGGAATATCTGAGGCAACCACACTGCCCGCGCCTATGACACTGTTTTCCCCAATGGTGACGCCTTTACAAACAGTTGCGCCATCACCGATCCAGACATTGTGGCCCAGTACGACGGGGCGGGTGACCCCGACAGCTTCTGTCCGATCGTAAACATCGTGCCAGTCTGCATCGGTAACGTACGCACCGGCGGCGAACATACAGTTGTCCCCGATGGTAATACTGCTTGCCGAATCGAACCTGCAGCCAGGACAAACCAGTACATTATCGCCTAGTGTGATTCGACCTTGATGATCAGCCAGAGTCCAGGTAGAAAATGAAACTTTGCGATCGCTATCGGCAACAATATGCAGGTTCTGGCCCGCGTTGATATGTTTGCCATGGGTTTTGACATTCCAGGGCTTCATAATGTGATGCCCTGTACCGATAGCCTCAAAACCGGGTTCGATGAATTGACGCGCAACCCATTTTTCAATTGATCTGAATATCTGTTTTAACCAATAGGGTCGATGGTCTGTGATCATTGCCTGACAGGTCCGGGTGAAGACGCGCAGTGTATCAAAAGGGCCTCTATCTCGCAGAACAGATTCTTGCAGAACCGATTCTCACACGACACCGGTTTCCACACCGAAAGGATTAGAGTATCTTTTCGATTGGAATGGTAGATAAGTGAAAACGAATTGGAAGCACTGGAAGCTCTTCAATCCCGAAACTCTGCACCGAGATTAACAGGTTCGGTTGATCAATCAGTGCTTGAAAAAATTATTCACGCGGGATTGCGTGCACCGGATCATGCGCTGCTTAGGCCCTGGCGTATTCTGGTGGTAGAAGGTGAGGCAAGAGGGCGCCTGGGCGAATTGTTTGCCAGAGCGAAACTGGCCCTTGAACCCGATCAACCGGCCGCTGCGCTGGAAAAGATCAAGAAGAAACCATTTCGTGCGCCGTTAATACTGGTGGTTGTAGCGCGACTGGTAAGCCATCCGAAAGTGCCAGAAATTGAGCAGTTACTTTCAGCCGGCGCGGTAGCCCAGAATATGATGTTAGCTGCGCATGCTTGCGGGTTGGGAGCGATGTGGAGGACGGGGTCAATGGCCTACGATCAAGTGGTACATCGGGGCCTCGGTCTGGCAGAAAATGAGAAAATTGTCGGTTTTGTGTATGTTGGTGAGATCGACGGAAAGTTGAAAAGATTGCCAGAAATGGATCTCCGCGATTTTGTCACACGATGGTGATCCATGGACGTTGAGAAAATTCACTGGGCTAACCGTCATTTTGAAGGGGTAGATGATGAGTAAAACGGCAAGATCGAAAAATGCGCTGAGAATTCAGGATCGCTTGATTGATGAATTGATAGGTATCAGCAGAGGCATTATTGCCGATGGCATTATCGCCGAATCAGAAGCGATTTTCCTGGGTCAGTGGATAGAAAACCATCGAGAGATCGCCGATAAATGGCCGGTGAATATCATTTACGCGCGGGTTACCGAGATGCTGCTGGATGGAGTACTGGACGCTGATGAACAGGCCGAGCTGTTGGCGACGCTTCGTGACCTGACAGGAGATGTTTCACCGCTGCAGGAACCCAATCAGGCGACAACCCTCCCATTAACCCGCCCGGAGCCGGATGTGAATTTTGACAATTGTACATTCTGTCTCACCGGTAAGTTTGTATTTGGTTCCACCGTGGATTGCGAAGATACGATTCGGGAAATTGGCGGCCTTGTTGTCAGTCAGCCGACCCAGGATACTGACTATCTGGTGATTGGTGAGTTCTGCAGTCCTGACTGGGTTCATACAACCTTTGGTCGATCAATTGAGCGAGCTATTGAACTGCGTGACCAGGGCCAGGATATAAAGATCATTTCAGAAAGGTGGTGGGTTGAAGCCCTGTCGACACATTAGCGAAGTGCTATTTGATGACCATCGCGCTTTTCCATCGTCTTTCATGTCGTTTTTCATTATGTTTTTCATTATAATATGATTTCCACCTTGGTCCTCCCGCAATGAATAATTGTGAACTCCGCCAGACCTGGAAGGGAGCAACGGTAACGATGAATTTGTGTGCCGGGATGTGGCTAAGGTGGTCTTCCTTTCTCTACCAGCATTAAATCCGCTTCCGGTTTCAATTCTCCCTCACCATCCAGATAGCGAACGACCCTGGCAAAAACCTCGTCGTGTTCGTCAAAAAACCGGGATTCCAGATAATCGTGCTCATCCCTGACATGCATGGCTTTAAGGGCTGCATCGAAAGCAGCAGTTGATACGATTTTGAATTTTCTCATGGCTGATTGGATCGTCTCTAAATATCTCCTATGATGCAAGATCTGGACTCATCAGAAGGCTCTAAGCCCCATGCCAAAAGAAGAGCTTTACAGAACACTGCAAGAATTACGACTGGAACTTGACAAGGTTCACTTTGACAATGAGCTGAGCCGTGACTTGGTCAGTCAATCTGTCACCCTGCTGGAAGATAAACTCAGGCAGGAAAGTCTGATGTCAGGGGATGAATTTATTGTGTCTGAATTGACCGAAGCGTTACAGCATTTTGAAGAGACGCACCCACGAATCACAGATCTGGTAGGGCGAGTTTCAGACTTACTCAGCAAAATTGGCATATAAGGAACCTCTGATTAATGTCGGTGTGCCGCATCACTTCTTCCGCGATGACTGCGTTGAACCCGTACTCAAAAAATCCTGAATTTAAAGCGTATTCACGATTTTTCTCCGTGCGAGTTCGCCTTGTCCTCACGAAAAAATCCAATTATTCAGAGCTTCCCTAGGCAAATGGACTATTATCAGGAACAGGCATTGCCGGTTCGCAATGAGGTAGCGAGCAGTCATCAGGCAGCGATCGAAGCCTACGCTCAGCCAGGCACCTGGCTCGATGCTGAAACCCGTATTGCCATACTGAACGAAACACGAGCCGCCACGGCCTGCCAGCTCTGTCAGGATCGCAAGAGTGCACTTTCACCCTACGCTGTATCTGGTGTTCATGGTTCTGTGACGAAGCTGCCAGATAATATCGTTGAAGTTGTGCATAGAGTGACCACTGATTCCGGTCGAATGACCCTGAGCTGGTTCAAAGATACGCTTGAATCGGGTTTATCCCAGCAAGCCTATGTTGAAATAATCGGGCTGGTGTCTACCTCGTTGATCATTGATAGCTTTAGCAAGGCGTTGGGTTGCGAGCTTGCCGAACCACCAGAGCCTGTTGCCGGTGAGCCGTCAAAAGAATCCAATCCAGATGTTGTTGACGACGGCGCATGGTTGCCAATGTTGGATGTCGAACAAAATCCAACTGAGCTCGAACTACCCACTTCGCCCAATATTTATCGTGCCATGGGATTAGTTCCAGGGGCCATCGCGCATTTTTTTAGTGTGATGCGATCGCAATATTCTTTAACCCGTTACGATATCAGTCTGTCACGCTCCCAGGTCGAGCTTATCGCTGCGCGGATTTCTTCCTTGAACCAGTGCTTTTACTGAACGACTTCACACACAATGCTGCTTCGTCGAAGTGGAGAAATACAAGAGGAAAACTACGATCTGACCGGCGTCACCGGGCAGGGCACTATTGGCGTTGAAAACGAAGAGACTCTGAATGCCATTGCCGATGCTGTTTTTTACGCCGATGCCGGGGACCTTGAAAAAATTCGTGCGCAGGCCATATTGAAGATTGGCGATCAACAACTCACTGATGCCTTTGCTGTTGCGAGTGCGTTCAATGGCATCACCAAGGTAGCTAATGCTACCGGCATACCACTTGACGCTCGCACCGAAGAAGTTACCGTTGAGTTGCGTCAATCCGCCGGGATTGACGACTACTCGGATGCCTTCAAGTCTGGTCAGTACGGTTAGCGCTGGGTAACCTCTGATTAAAGTCGGTGTGCCGCATCACTTTCCCCGCGATGACCGCGTTGAACCCGTACTCAAAAAATCCTGAATTTAAAGCGTATTCACGATTTTTCTCCGTGCGAGTTCGCCTTGTCCTCACGAAAAAATCCATTTAATCAGAGCTTCCCTGGCCAGAGTTAAGGCAGTAATACGCCGCCGTCGACGTCAATCGTAGTACCAGTGATATAGGCATTTTGCATCAATAGCATAATGGCACCGGCAACTTCATCTGATTGGCCAACTCTGCCCAACAATATGTTTTTACCCATATTCTCAAGCGCGGCCGGTTGCTTGTCGCCAAGGTGATCGAACATACCGGTTGCAATTAAACCTGGCGCAACCGCATTGACTCTTCTGGGTGCAATTTCCAATGCAAGGGCACGTGTAAAACCTTCAACGGCATTTCCCGTACAGGAAACTGAGGACATGCCCGGGTTGCACTTTCTGGCTGGTGTGCCGCTGACGAAGGTGATCGAACCTTCGTCGCTGAGATGAGGAACTCCCTGGCGTGCAACATGTGTGTAACCCCAGAATTTATCAAACGCTGCACGGAATTGTTCGTCGGTTTGTTCCATGAAGGGTGCCATCGTTCTATTGGCGCCGGTTGCGGAGGCAACAATGTGATCGATTGAACCTACTGATTCAAACAGTGCTTTTAGCGCCGGAACGTCGTGTATGTCTAACTGGCTAAACTTGATATCGGGATAGGCTTGCGAACATCGGGTTATTTTTTCTTCCGATCGACTTGCAGCCCACACATTGGCCCCTGATTCGCTCGCGGCCACCGCAGTTGCAAGGCCAATTCCTGACGTGCCGCCAATGACCACGACATTTTGATTATCAAGACTACCCATTATCTATTCCCTGTTTGTTAAACCAGCATCATGCATGCAGTCTAGCGCATACGTCCAGCCGTGTTCGCAGGAAGGCTTCGAATTCTTGATATTCAACATCTTCGCCATAGAGTTAGATGCGCCATGCCGGTTGTTCTTCTGCTGGAGAATCGGTATTTTTGGGGTGGTTAGAATCTCATCGGTATTTATCATAAACTTTCGAGGTTAACGCGGGATATTCATTCCTGGAGGTCTATGTGCAATGCCCAAAATGTGAATCCGAGATGGAGGAAATTGAGTGCAGTGATGTCACCATAGACCGCTGTGTTGGATGTCAGGGTATATGGTTTGATCGCGGTGAAGCAGAGTCGTTATCATCGACCTGGGTGGCCGAGTTCATCGATACCGGTGATACTGTGATGGGTGAGCAGATGTCGGATATAGATGACATATCCTGTCCAAGATGTGGTAAACAGATGCGTCGTTTTTTTGATATATCGGAAAGTCAGCTGCAGTTCGAAGAATGTGATGAATACGGAAAATTCTTCGATGCAGGCGAATTTACTCTATGGGCTGAAAATCAGTATTTATGACATGATGAAACTTACTACACTTTTTCTTATGGTTCTTTCCGCTTCAATAATTGCAGATGAACCGACGCAGGTAAAAATTACGACCAATCTTGGTGAAATTATCCTTGAGCTCAATGTTGAGAAAGCGCCGGTCACGGTCGCAAATTTTCTCGGTTACGTGGATGACCAGAGCTACAACAACACTGTTTTTCATCGGGTCATACCGGGTTTTATGGTGCAGGGGGGTGGTCATTATGCTGATATGTCAGAAGCAGCAGAAGGCGATGCCATTTTGAATGAAGCTGATAATGGCTTGCACAATGCGCCCGGAACGATCGCCATGGCTCGCATGAACCAGATCGATTCAGCGCGAAGACAGTTTTTTATCAACGTCGGCATTAACAAATCCCTGGACCATTCCAGGAAGAGTTGCACCCGGGAGGACGAAGCAGCAGTCGCCGCCGCTCGCGCCAAAGGCATTCGAAAGCCAACCACCTGCAAATCGTTCGGCTATGCGGTGTTTGGCAAAGTTGTGTCCGGAATGGATATTGTTGACGCAATTGAAATGAGCGAAACCGGAACCATGGGGCAATACGGTGATGTTCCAGTGACGCCCATTACCATCATGTCGATGGATCGACTCTGATCCTGGTAGCATTGATCATCAACGCGGGCAAACTGATTTCCGCGATTCACCTGGCTGTATTGGCGAAACGAGCATGTATTACGGCGAAAGGCTAAACAGTATTAGCCATCTGGTCGGCGCGACACTCGCGTTAGTCGGCCTGGGTGCGTTGCTCACCATCGGTCTGCAAACAGGCGATCCCTGGGTAGTCATGAGCTTTGCCGTTTTTGGAATCACCATGGTGCTGCTGTACACCATGTCGACGCTTTATCATAGTTTCAGGCCCGCCGGGCTCAAACGACTTTTTAAGATTTTTGATCACGTCTCAATCTATTTGTTGATTGCCGGGACTTACACACCTTATATGTTGGTCAGTCTGCGAGACAGCAATGGTTGGTTGATCATCTCTATCGTCTGGGTGCTGGCATTGATTGGGATACTGAGCGAAGTATTTCTTTCGGGCCGGGCCGTAAAAGTGGGTCAGATAGTCATTTATTTGGCGATGGGCTGGGCTTGTTCGTTCGATTTTGCCAGCCTTCGGCTGGTGATTCCCGAGACAGGCCTGATATGGTTGGTTGCAGGCGGCCTGGCCTATACCACCGGTGTGGTGTTTTACGTGCTCGACATGGCCAGGAAGTTAACCCATGCACATGGTATCTGGCATTTCTTCGTTCTCGCGGGCTCGACCTGTCACTTTATTTCTATCATCGGGTATGTGAGATAGGGAACCTCCGACATTAATCAGAGCTTCCATAGCTCGCCGGCACAGCGAATCAATGGTCAGGCTGTTGAGGGTCAGGCAGCTTTTCTAGCGATTTTTTCTAATCGCGTTATAAACCTGGAATCAGCGCGCATCTCCTGAGAGAACAATTGTATGCCGCATTCCGTGTTGACTATACAAGTGCTCAAGTCGACCAGGGTCAGCTCCTCATCGGGCCCGATGACGATTTTCCTCGGTTGAAAATGGATTTTAGCGATACCTGCAAGATGAAGTTTCAGGTAGAGCGCATCCAGCTTCTTAATGAACTCGAAATCTTTGAGCAACCGTTCACAATCCAGCGTGTTGCAGGGTGTGCCGGTGGCAAAGCTTTTCAGGATCGCGTGATATTTGTCTGTTTTGTATTCCGTCACCAAATGGGTCACGTTTTCGATATTACGTTCTTCAACTCTTCTAAGCGCGTGGATCTCATAGTAGAAATAGGTGTCGTCCCACACGTTGTTGGAAACCTTGCGTACCTTCAGAGAGCGCTCTATGCCACGCTGGTCAACCAGCAGTGTGCGACAGGTCGACCCGTCGGGGTGAAGGTCTTTGATGAAACTCAGGCCCGGATCAATCACCTTTACCAGTTGGGCGAGTTCTTCAATGGAATTCGTATTGATCGAAATGTGCTGTTCTTGCATGATGTCGGGCCAGCGTCCGCTGGGGTTCGTTAATAACTGTGTGGGAGTATGAGCTTGTTTTTGAGAATTTTCAGCGTTTTTGTCGTCACGCTTTTATATAGTACCGGTGTGCTGGCCCAGCCAGCCTTGATTGTGTTGCTGGCAGTCGATCAGCTCCGCGCCGACCGGATTAATGCCACCATGCCGGGTGGACTTGGTCGACTGATGCGGGAGGGGTACGTTTTTTCTGAAGCAACACTCGATCATGGATTAACCAGCACCTGTCCTGGTCACATCGTCATGTCGACCGGGGTCAACCCGGGCAGAGCAGGTATTCCCGGGAACGGCTATATTGATCACGAAACGATGGCGCACCGATATTGTGTTGATGATAACAATGCCAGTTTCCAGGTTTTTGGAACTTCTGATATACGTTCGCCCAATGCGATAACTGCGACGTCCCTGGGTGACTGGCTTAAGGAGAGTTCACCTGAATCCAGGGTGTTTGCCGTATCAGGAAAGGATCGTGCGGCGATCACACTCGGCGGAAAAAAGGCTGATGGCGTGTACTGGTACAACAGTCTCGCTGAAAAATTCACCAGCTCTGGTTTTTATAGGGACGAATTACCGGATTATGTAAATGCGTTCAATGGAGATCAATTTTTTGTCGATGGGTTTGCGGGTAGCTTTCCTGAATTCTGGCAACATGCAGAAGGCTCGATCCGAAGAGACGATTACGCGGGTGAATCGGAGATGAACTCACGGAAATCGGCGCACCCATTGAATACCGGTGAGGCCAGTCAGCGGGCCGAGCGGGTCTATTTTTCCCCGTTCCTTGATGTCGCCACTGCGGCGTTGGCAAAGCGAATCATCGTTGAAGAATCCCTGGGTCAAAGGGGAGTCACTGACCTGCTCGCAGTTTCATTTTCGGCGACAGATCTGGTGGGTCATCTTTATGGCCCCTTCAGCGCCGAGTCCGAAGATGCATTGCACAGACTCGATGAAGAAATAGCTCTTTTCCTCGAACTGCTGGATGAAACCCTGAAAGGGGATTATGTGCTGGCGTTGTCCGCTGATCATGGTGTTCAGGCATTGCCGGAATGGCTCGTGGAGAACGGTCAACTTAAGTGCTCGATAGAAGGGGGCCGGGTTGATGTGGAAACCGCTGCCAAGTGGATCCATTGGTATCTGTACTGGAAATTTACCTTCCCTTTTGGCGACCCAACAGAGCTGATCGGTTATTCGGCATCAGGTATCACCGTCAATGCGAAATATGCGCAGGAACTCGGCGTGTCGGTGGAAGAAATCGTCGCTTTCCTTAATGAAAAAATCGAAGCACAACCAGGTGTCGCGCAGGCCTGGACTCATCAGGAACTGCTGGAAAGTGAAGACCCGTATGCCAGATTGTTCCGCCATTCCTTTGTTGAAGGCAAGTCCGCTCACCTGATTATCCAGTTCGAAGAAACCTGTCTGGCCTTCAGACCGCAAGGAACCAGCCATGGATCTGCCTATCTGTATGACAGGCATGTGCCGCTAATTTTCTTTGGGCAAGGGGTTGCACAATCAACCTCGGCGTTGGAGAGCCATAGCCTGGATATCGCTCCCACCCTGGGTATGCATCTGGGATTAAAAATGCCATCCAACCTGGACGGTCAAGCACTGGATATCTGGAAAGAGGGGGAGCTGCCGTAAACTATTGAGTGATTCACTAATCGGCTTTGCTGATTACAACTAGCGCTGGATATGTCAGGATAAACTCATGCAGATTACGCCGCTAACACCTCATATCGGCGCCGAAGTACACGGCGTGGATTTGTCTGAAACTCTCGATAATGAAATATTCGCCGGTATTCACCAGGCATTTCTCGACTGGGGTCTTCTTGTGTTTCGTGATCAGGATTTGTCGCGTGAGCAACATAAGGAATTCGGCAGAAAGTTTGGCAAACTGCACACACACCCGATGAATTACAAAGCTACTGAAGATCCGGAAATATTGATTGTCAAAACCACAGAGAATTCGGCTTACACAGCCGGTAATGGCTGGCATACGGACGTTACCTGTGACGAATTTCCGCCGATGGCGTCCATGCTGTATATCAAAGAGATTCCGGGCACTGGGGGCGGGGACACACTGTACGCTGATATGTATCTGGCTTACGAACTACTTTCTGATCCAATGAAACAGCTGTTAGACGACCTGGTTGCGGTTCACGATGGCGCCATTCCCTATGTAGGCGCATACAAGAGTACGCCGCCTGTCGGCGGCTATCCAAGAAGCGAACATCCGGTGATCGTGACTCATCCGGAAACCGGCAGAAAAGTACTATTCGTGAATTCAGGATTTACTTCACACATCAAGGATCTCAATGCCTCCGAATCGAAGGCGATTCTTAACTTCCTGTACGATCATATCGCCACGACGCCACGACTGACTTGCCGAGTTCAATGGCAGCCTAACTCGCTGACCCTGTGGGATAACCGCTGCACCCAACATCACGCAATCTGGGACTACTACCCGCATTCCCGCTACGGCGAAAGGGTATCTATCGTCGGTGAGCGCCCGCGGCGTGTCTAATAAGCGCCCGCGGCGTGTCTAATAAGCGCCCGCGGCGTGTCTAATAAAAAGAAAGCCTCATCCTTAATCTACCGGGTCGCCAGCAAGGAAGATTTGGCGGGGGCCAACTAACTGCCGGGAAGGTGAGTTTGTTTCATCCATCTATAGGCCATACACTTGGACTTTCTCACCTTACAGCCCGTTTATACAATCGAAGGACAACACGATGACAGAAGCATGGATTATTGATGGTATGCGCTCTCCGCGAGGACGGGGTAAAGCCGGTGTCGGTAGCTTGAGTGAAATACATCCTCAAAGAATTATGGCGCAGGTTTTAAATGGCCTGCGAGACCGGGTTGGTTTTGATCCGGCAGATGTTGAAGACGTTGTCGCGGGCTGTGGCTCCGGGAGTGGTGATCATGCCCATGATATTGCTCGCATGTCAGTGCTGGATGCAGGCTGGCCGATCACTACGCCGGGTGTCACCTTGCACCGATTTTGTGGATCAGGCCAGCAGGCAGTGACCTTTGCTGCTATGGGGATAGCAGCTGGTCATCAACAGTTGGTGATTGGCGGTGGTGTTGAATCCATGAGCCGTTATTCACCCAATCATACCGATGGGTTCACGGCTAATAACCCGCACCTGTTCGAGCAATATCCGCTGATTCCCCAGGGTATTTCCGCTGACCTGATAGCCACGCTGGAAGGTTTTTCACGGGAGGACTGCGATACCTATGCGGTTCGAAGCCAGCAGCTAGCCTTTGAAGCAATTGAAGATGGTCGATTCAAACGATCTCTGGTGCCAATCTATCGTGAAGACGGGGCTCTGGCGCTCGACCGGGATGAACATCCCAGACCGGGAACAACGCTCGAGTCTCTGGCTGGCTTAAATGCCAGCTTTGAAAAAATGGGTAAGACCCTGTTCGATGGCCAGGTGAAAACCCTGGATGAAGTCTGTAAAGATGTTTATCCAGAGGTCACGGATATCAACCACGTACATCATGCAGGTAATTCTTCGGGTGTTGTCGATGGCGCCAGTGCGATTCTGATGTCATCACCAGACTATGCCAAAGCTCATGGCCTTAAACCCAGAGCCAGATTGCTGATGTCAGCGACTGCGGGAACCGAGCCCGTCATCATGTTGACAGCGCCTGGGCCGGCAGCAGAAATTTGCCTGAAGAAGGCGGGCATGACAGTAGAGGACATTGATTTGTTTGAAATTAATGAGGCCTTTGCTTCAGTGGTACTGAAATTCCAGAAAGATATGGGTGTGCCGGATGAAAAACTAAACGTTAATGGTGGTGCGATTGCATTAGGACACCCCATTGGCGGTACCGGCCCCATGCTGATACAAACCGTGTTGGACGAACTGGAACGGCAGGATAAATCTACAGCACTAATTGCCATGTGCACGGGCGGTGGTATGGGCACAGCAACAATTATCGAAAGAATATAAGGAACATCTGTTTATGTCGACAGCAGAAAAACAAGCACAAATTACTTCAACCGAGCAAGGTCTGGTGATGGGGCGCGAGAAACGGGGTGTCCTGTTATTTTGCGGAATTCCGTTCGCAGCCCCACCCGTCGGCGAACGGCGTTTTAAGCGAGCGATTGCCCCTGAGCCCTGGTCCGATGTGCTCGATGCCACGCGTTTTGGCCCAGCTGCGCCCCAGCTTCCATCCGGCGGCATGACCGATAGTGTGCCAGTTAGGTGGGATGAAGACTGCCTGTATCTGAATGTCTGCACTCCGGGCCTTGATGATGCCAGGCGCCCGGTACTGGTCTGGATACACGGTGGTGCCTATCGAAGCGGCCAGGGAGCAGTACCCTGGTACAACGGTAACAGCTTCGCAGTGAACGGTGACATCGTGGTTGTATCGATCAATTATCGCCTGGGCGCATTGGGCTTTACTGATCTATCGCGATTTGGTGAGGAATACGCTACTTCAGGTGTTAACGGCATCCTGGATCAAATCAAAGCCCTTGAATGGGTAGCGGCCAATATTCAGAACTTTGGCGGCGATCCTGATCGCGTCACGATCGCGGGCGAGTCTGCTGGTGGTTTTTCTGTAACGACATTATTGGGGTGCGAGCAAGCCCAGGGATTGTTCCACCGGGCAATTCCGCAAAGTGGCGCAGCGCATCACACACTGACCCCGGAAGTTGGCTCCCAGGTTGCAGATCTTTTTCTGGAGGAGCTTGGCGCCAAGACTATTGGCGATCTGCAAACATCTAATGCACTTGAAATACTCGAAGCACAGAATCGGGTTGATGCTCGATACAATGCGTTGGGAATTGGGGAGGGAGTTCAGGCATTCTATCCGGTCGAACAAAACAATGAGCTGCTTCCCCAGGGACTAAGGCAGGCAATCAGGTCAGGAGTTGGGGCGAATATTCCGGTCCTGACCGGCACCAACAAGGACGAAAATACCTTGTTTGTCGCCGAGAAAGTGACAGCAGACAGACTAACCAAACAGGCTAGAAGTTATGGCAGTGAAGCCCTGATTGATGCCTATCGACAATGGATGCCCGATGCCAGCGAGACAGAGCTCTCCATTGCCATGGGAACAGACTTTACCTTCGGGATTCCGGCCATTCGGTTAGCTGAGGATCGTTGCGCTCAGGGTGCTGCAACCTGGATGTATCAGTTTGATTGGGAGTCGCGCACGGCACATTTAAAGGCCACACATGCGCTCGAAATTCCTTTTGTATTTAATACACTTGGCGCAGCAGGTGTGGAGGCGTTCATTGGGGAAGGTGAGATACCTCAATCGGTTGCTTCCGAAATGCATGGCATCTGGACCCGTTTTATCCAGGGAGAAGAGCCGGCATGGCCGCGTTACGATTTGGAATCTCGATCAGTCATGCATTTTGATAATGAGTCCTCCCTTGTGGAAAATGGGGAGCATTTGAGGCTCACCGCCTGGGAAGGATTACGATAAGCCGCTCATTATGGTTGGTTAAGGAACCATTATGATTTTATTGAACATCAATGAGAAAGACATCGAGATTGATGTCGCGCCGGACACGCCCTTGTTGTGGGTGCTCAGGGATAATCTTGATCTGACGGGTACAAAATATGGCTGTGGCATCGGGCAGTGTGGTGCCTGTACTGTATTGATGAATGGCCATCCAGTGAAGTCTTGCGGCACACCGGTTGGCAAGGCTACCGATTACAATATCGTCACCATAGAGGGCTTATCCGCTGATGCCAGCCATCCCGTTCAGAAAGCCTGGATTGAAGAAGATGTTCCCCAATGTGGCTACTGCCAATCAGGCCAGATTCTCAGCGCAGTTGCACTGCTGAACGAAAAATCAAACCCATCGGATGAAGAAATTTCTGCTGCAATGACCAATATTTGTCGCTGCGGCACCTATTCACGAATGCGCACAGCTATCAAAAAAGTTGCGTTGGCGCGCAGCCAAACATGACAAAAATTTCCCGTCGGGGGTTCATTAAGGCATCAGTGTCCGCAGCTGGCGGCTTAACACTGGGCTTTTCGTTGCCGGTGTTTTCCAATGCACGACCCTTTGAAAGAACGGGATTGATTGGCTCCGAACTCAATGCCTGGCTAACCATTGAACCCGATGATTCGATATTAATCCGGGTCGCACAGGCCGAGATGGGTCAGGGAGTCATGACTTCCCTGCCGATGCTGATTGCCGAAGAACTGGAAGCAGACTGGCGCACTATTAAAGTCGAATACGCAGACGTTAACCGACAGATACTCGGAAATGGCATCTTTGGCCGAATGAATACCCGCGAAAGTGATGCTGTCGTCAAGGGGAGGAAGCAGCTTCAGTTAGCCGGTGCACAGGCGCGAGAACGGCTACTCAAGGCAGCAGCTGAAAAATGGATGGTGAGCCCTGCAGACTGTTATGCGGATTACGGCAGGATCTATCGAAAAGCAAGCAGTGATTCTTTTGGTTATGGTGAGCTTGCGAGCCTGGCGGCAGAAGTCACCGTGGCAAATGTCAGGATCAAAACGCCGGAAGCGTTCAATATTCTGGGCCTGCCTACGCCCAGGTTGGATGTCCCTGCGAAAGTCGACGGCTCGGCTATTTATTCCATGGACGTGCGCGTTCCCGACATGGTCTACGCGGCAGTTATTCATTGCCCGGTTCTGGGGGGGCGGTTACAAAGTCTAAGGTTCAATGCTATACGTCACCTGCCCGGTGTACTGAAAGCCGTGCGAATGGAATCCTCCGTTGCTGTTGTTGCTGAAACCTTTTGGCAGGCAAAAAAAGCTGCGGACCAACTGCCGGTATTCTGGAACCTTGGCCCGGGGGCAAAAACTTTCTCGGACACGATCAAGCGAGATTTCTTCGAGAAATTTTCCGAAGATGGCGATGTGATATTAGAAAAAGGTGATGCGGTTACCCTGATGTATCATGCCGGTAAAACCATAGAGTCGGACTACTATGTACCCTATCTCGCGCAGGCACCGCTTGAACCGATGAATTGCACAGTACAGGTTCAGCAAGATCGCGTTGACGTCTGGGTAGGGCACCAAAACCCTGAAGCGGTAGTCGATGTAGTTGCCAAACTAACGGGGAAAGCCCCATATGATGTCTACGTGCACAACTGTTATCTCGGCGGTAGTTTCGGACGTAGAAGCCATACGGATTTTGTTGAGGAAGCAACTCGTATTGCGCTGGAAACAGGAACACCGGTACAGATGATCTGGACCCGGGAAGAAGAAATGCGTTCGGGCGCCTACCGACCCATGTCGGCTATGCGATTCAAGGCCGGGTTTGATATCGAGAAAGAATTGGTTGCCTTGACCAACCACTCAGTCACACATTCGATCAGCTATGACCGCGATGGTGAGTTTTCCGGTGTTGATGAGAGTTCCGTCGAGGGATTACGAGATCATGCCTACGAGCTTCCCGCCTACAAATTTACGCACACCCGGAAAAACACGCATCTATCGAGCTGGTGGTGGCGGTCGGGTGGTCATTCGATTAACGCTTTTGGCATGGAGTGTTTTATCGATGAGATGGCCGTGGCTGCACGTAAAGACCCGTTCGAGTTTAGACGTAGTCTGTTGCAATCAAAGCCAGATCACCTTGAGGTGCTCGAGAAACTTGAGCAGCAATCACGTTGGAAGAAAGCACAACTTCCAAGAGGAACTGCCCAGGGCATGGCGATTCATGAGAGTTACGGAACGATTTGCGGTCAGGTTGCTGAAGTAACGGTCAATTCGGACGGTAGTGTTCGAGTCAATAAGGTCACCGCAGTCGTTGACTGCGGCAACCTGGTAAACCCAATGACAGCAGAAGAGCAGATAGAGGGGGGTATCCTGTTCGGACTCACGGCTGCGCTAAACGGTAAACTGACCATAGAGAATGGCCGTGTGCTTGAAGACAACCTGGATACCTACGAAATTATCCGAATGGCTGAAGCGCCTGAAATTGATATTCACTGGATTACATTGAGCACTGAGCACTGGGGTGGCCTGGGCGAACCTTCGACGCCAGTGATAGCCCCTGCAGTTTGTAACGCGCTTTACAAAATCACCGGTCGAAGAATTCGTAGCCTTCCCATTCGGGACTACTACCTGCAAATTAAATGAACGGCTTGGCCTGCTTTATTGATGGTTTTTCGTTGATACAAAGACCGGGTCTGAGGCGTTACTTTGTCCTGCCCATTGCCATCAACACGATTGTGCTTACCGGCATTGTGCTATTTTCCTATAGCAGGTTCGACTCATGGGTTGAATTGATAATGGCCTGGTTTCCGGCATGGATGTCGGTCCTGTACTGGCTGATATGGGGCGTGGCGTTGATTGTCGTGCTGGTTCTGGTGCTCTACGTTTTTACTGTGCTGGCGAATATTATTGCTTCGCCGTTTAACGCAGTCCTGTCAGCAAAAGTGCAGGAGGTACTACTGGGTAAAGCCCCGATTTCCAACATCTCACCGTGGTTAGTGCTGCCACGTGCATTGGCGAGGGAGGTTGCGAAGCTAATCTATGTCCTGCCGAGATTGATTGGCCTGTTGATACTCACCATCATTCCTGTGGTCAACACAGTATCACCCATACTCTGGATCTACTTCGGGGCCTGGATGATGGCGATACAATATGCCGATTACGCGGCAGATAATAACGAGGTTTCTTTCAGGGAATTAAAAAAATCATTGTCGCAACGAAAGCTGCAAGCACTGATGTTCGGATTGCCAGCCTATCTGCTGCTAACGGTGCCGTTTGTAAACCTGATCCTGATGCCCGTTGGTGTTGCCGGTGGAACCAGGTTTTGGGTGGAACAACTTAAAGTCAGCCGATGAGTTGGTAGAATCTTTTCTCGAATCCGCTGAGTGTTTCCAGGCACACAGGTTCGTAAAGGGGCAATACCTGCATCAGGACAATGCCGCCAACCTTCCGCACCGGGTCTCCCCAGAAAAAAGTGTTCAGCATACCACACCAACTGTAGCTGCCCGCGCTGCGCATACCTGATTCTGGTTGTGCATGTAATTGAAAACCAAGCCCAAACTTATCGACACCACCGCCGGCTGGGAATGGATAGGTTAGACTGGGGTTTGCTGCGGGTTGTTCGGTAATGAACAGGTCACCAATCTGGTTGCTGGTCATGGCCCTGAAATGCTGCGCTTCGAGCAGTGGTTCGCCATTTTGCAGAAAACATCTCAGCAGTTTCGCGTAGTCCCTTGCCGTTGAAATAAGTCCCCCATCGCCAAACGGCATATTCGGGAATTTGTCCCCGGGTATCCACTTGCCGTCTTTTAGACTGTGCGGATATACCTGATCATCCTTCACATCATATGAAGTGTTCGACATTCCCAGGGGCGAAAATACCAGGTCAGTTAACGATTTTTCCAGATCTGCGCCATTAACTACGGCAACAATTTCTCCTAACAGCCTGGTCGATATCCCATAGGTCCATCGTTCTCCGGGTTGATGAGACAACGGGAACATTGCGCTCTCGCCCTCTGGTCCAAATGCAAACAGGGTTTCGTTACAAAATGAGTAACCAAAACCTGCTGTGTGCGTCAGTAATTCGCGAACGGTAAAATCGTGGTTCAGATCAGTCGCATCAAAGCGCCTGTTCGCTGAATCCACATGGTCTAGTACCTTGATTTCCTTGTAAGCCGGGATGAAATTGATGGCCGGTGCATCGAGTTCGATTTTACCCTGTTCGACCAGTCGCATGATGGCCATTGAGGTGATTGGTTTGGTCATCGACATGATTGCGTGGGGTGTATCTATGTGGACCGATTCATTCGAATTGGACTTGAGTACGCCAAATGCGCCTTCATAAATGGTATCGGTAGCAGAAGTGCCCAGCGCAACAACACTGGGTAGATTCTGCGTGGAGAGGAAATTGTCCAGGCTGAGATTGTCCAGGCTGAGATTGTCCGTGCCTGAATTGTCCATATCATTCATGTGAAACCAGTAAGATGACTCAATAGGAATCGCAGGATACCGGCAATCTGGAGTTTCGAGAAGATATAAATTCGGTCAACCATGACCACTCAATACTGGTGAGTAGCGCAGGAGTAGTGCCAGGACTAATCAGCTTTGACTAAACTTTCAGCGGCTTGTCGGTTTTGCTGAAGACCGGTATGGGCAGAATCTTTCTTACCCGACGCTGATAACTTTCATAGTCTGTGCCAAGTGCGCTGACGAGATCCCGTTCTTCAAAATACAAGCCGATGAAAATATAGATCGTCAAAAGTCCGGAGAGCATCAGCTGTGTCACAGTCATCAGTGGTGTACACCAGATACCAATGAGTATGCCGAGCTGTAACGGGTGTCGGACGAAATGGTAGAAGCCAAATTCAGTAAACGAGATTTTCGGTGTCGGCTTTTGCCTGAGGTTGAGATAGACCTGCTGCAGACCAAATAATTCAAAATGGTTGATCAGGAAGCTGGAGATAATGACGATCAGCCAACCGACTGCGTAGCCTGCGGTCAATATCTGGGCCGCTAAGGTTGATTCAACTTCCCAGATAACCCCAGCTATGGGTTGCCAGTAGTAGCAGATCGTCAACAATATCAGACCAGAGACAAGTACGAAGGAACTCCGTTCTGCAGATTCTGGTATCAATCTTGTCAGGGCCTGCTTGAAGGAAGCTCTTGCGGCGATGCTGTGGTGAATGCCGAACAATGCAATGAGACCAGTGTTAATCGCCAGTGCCGTGACAAGATCGCCGGGTTCTGCAGAGTTGATGTGTATGGGGAGAAAATCAAAACCACCCATGTACAAAATGAAACAGGCTAAACCGCCCATACCAATGGTGTATGAGACCAGGCCGAACAACCCAATTAATATTGCTTTCATATCAACATCAGGGTGAGAGGTTTACCTGATCTTAGTTGTTTTGCGGTTAATTGGATAGTCTCAATTAAGCGCCAGAAGATATCGAAGTTACATCGTCGGGTGGGGGTGGCTCGCCGTGGATTAGGTCTTTGGCATGCCGTCAAGTACAGGGTCATTATCCGGTCGGGTCATGCTAAATGAGTTTTCCAGCACAGCATATTCGTCGTATCCCATTCGGGTTAAGAGATGCATTGCACTGGTATCGACCCGTCCATCATGAATAAAACCGTCGTTGATATGGATACCCACCACTTCTCCAAATATCATTTGGTAAATGTGCTCACCCCCACGATGACGCACCCGATGTGTGTCTACCACGACACATTCTATTGCTGCAGGCGATTTCGCAACCCGCGGTGGTTTCACCCGTTTTGAGGGAGTCATTTCAATGCCCGCATGTGCGGGTTCACTGATGTCGCCCGGTAGATGGGCGGAGGTTTCGTTCATCACCTGGGCCAGTTCGTGTGTTACCAGATTACAGACAAATTCGCCCGACAAGATGGCATTGGATTCAGAATGTTTTCTGGTCTCGGCAAAACCCACCGTGCCATCTTTTACCAGCAGTTCCGGTGTCGCACTGAACATAACGATGTCGGGATTATCTGCCACAGCCTGGAAGTAGCTATAGGGAGCAAGGTTAACCATGCCCGTTGCGGTCAGTGTAGACACCCAGCCAATCGGGCGGGGAGCAATCAGGGCTTTAAAAGGATTAAAAGGCAGTCCGGCCTGGTCAGACTTATTCAGTCGGGCTTCGCTGTCGTAATACATTGGCTCATCATCAAAGGGTCATTGTGGTGTAGTCTACTGAAAATGTTACCGGGATTCCCTTACGGGCTGGTGCAGAATAAGTCCCATGCTGACCCTGTCTTCTACCTCGAATCCCTCGGAGCGGTAAAAATCTATGACATCAGTATTGTCTGCACGGACCTGCAGATTGACTTTTGAACAACCGAGTTCGCGGAGTGCACCTAGCGCTTCTTTCACCAGGCCATCCCCGATTTTATTCCTGCGAAAGTCCGGCAGTACAGCAAGTTGGTAAATCCAGCCTCGGTGACCGTAGTAGCCCGCCATCACAAATCCACAGAGTTGCCCGGTAACCGACCCGACGAACATCAGGTCGTCAGCTTTCGCCTTTTCAGTAATAGAGGTTTCAGGTTGGTTGTACGGCCGATCACTGGGTAACACTTGCTCCAATAAAGCGACGACGTGTAATAAATCAGCCTGCCTGTATCGCCTGAAGTCAGGCTTCATCAACATACCGATCGATAAGAGTCGAATGATCCTGCAGATTGTCGGGGCCGATGAGCTCGGCAAGCCGATTCATTTCCAATTCCTGATACAGAAGCAGATCGCGGCATTCGTTGAGCAATCGAAGTTGTTCATTGAGGATCGCATTGTCTGCAGAGATGGCGATCAGGATCTCGATTTGTTGATCGATGTCTGCAATAAGTTTGTCGAGAGTGATGTCTTCGCTGATCATACATTCCAGAGTAACTTACTTAGACCGTCTGAGGAACATCTGACCAAGGTCGGTATGCCGCATCACTATTTACGCCATAACCGCGTCAGAGCCGTAGTCATACTCCGCTCGACTCTTCCGGTGTGCCGGACTACTTGTTCTGACGATCCACTTAGTCAGATGCTCCTTAATCACTTACCTTGAGATAGGTAGTGCACTCATAGATGATGTTGTTACTGACAAGGAGAAGGCGATGAAACTCAGTACGATTATTGGCGGCTGGCCCGGTGAGGCACCCGCGCAAGCATTAAAGGCCGAAGCTAATGGCTACGACATGGTGAGTTGCGGTGAGCTGGCACACGATTCCATGCTGACCATGGCACTTGCTGCGAGTCAGACTGAACGCATTGAGCTGATGACTTCGGTCACGATAGCCTTCCCAAGAAGCCCGATGGTGCTCGCTATGGAAGCCTGGGACATCCAGCAAATGTCCAGGGGGCGATTCAGCATTGGCCTGGGCTCACAGGTCAAAGGGCACAACGTACGTCGATTTGGCGGTAGCTGGTCTGCGGCAGCGCCGCGTATGAAAGAATACATTCAGATGATGAAGAGTGTCTGGGATAGCTGGCAGGACGGATCCGCCGCCGATTTCATGGGTAAAGAATATCGGTACACCCTGATGACGCCAAACTTTAATCCCGGTCCTCTGGAATTCCCACGACCCAAAATATATCTTGCAGTGGTGGGGCCTGCGATGGCGAGGGTAGCCGGTGAGGTGGCAGATGGCATATTACCTCACGGTGGGATCATGACCGACAGGTACATGCGTGAGACGATGCTGCCCAATATAAAAATTGGACTGGAGCGCTCAGGTCGTACCTGGGATGACATAGAGATATCTTTAAGTGGTTACCTGGCGCTGGGGAGGGACGACGAAGAGATTGCATTAAACCTGGACAAGCTACGGCAACCTTTATCCTTTTATGGCTCAACTCGCAGCTACCATCATGTTTTGCGTTTGCATGGCCTGGAAGATCTTGGGATGCGCCTGCACAAATTGTCCCTCGAAGGCCGTTGGCAGGAAATGCGTGAGATTATTACCGAAGATGACCTGCTCAAGTTGGCAGAAACCTGCACTTACGATGACTTTCCTGACTTCGTCAGGGACCGTCGCGAATATGCAAACCAGATGGGCTTTACTATTCCGGCAAAAACGGATGATGAGAGCGCCCAACGAGCGGATCTTATGACCAGGCTACAAGCGATCGAAACGTCTGGTGTGCCGACGGGCCTCGAGTTTTAGAGCTGGTCCTGTGTTCACCCAGTTTTTTCAGGAGTGAACCATGCTGATCAAGGGATTATGCTGAATCACCGGTGAGTTCATCGTAGCTTTTGTTTTTGTCGTCTCGAAGTCCACTGACGACAGTCGCCATGGCACTTTCAAATTCCGCACCAGTATCAAGAATCTCACTATTCTCTGTGACAATCATGTGGGCAAGCTGGCTTGCCGTGTATTCGGCAACTTTCAATCCGGCTCGATTAGCGAAAATGTAAGTTTCGGTTGCCGGGATAATGGCGACCAGCTTACAAGGCATTACTGTTCCTTCTATGACTGGCAGCTTGACCCACGCATCCTGACGCAAGGCTTTCACGGTAGCCTCAGCGATTGCATACTTCTTCTATGCTTTGTGCCTGAGCACCATTGCCCGCTGCTTTTTACGCTCTGCCTGCTTTTCAAGATCTTCTTTTCGTTGCGAGCTGTATGCCTCATAAACCGCTGAGCGTTCCTGTTGCACCGTGATTTTCTTCTCTCTTTTATTCTGTTGGCTGACCGATTTCAGCACGTTAACCAGATGTGCTTTGAATGTTTGGGCCGCCGAATGCATGGGGTTCAGTTTCCTTAAAACCCCCGAGCTGAGATGATTGGCCATCTCCCCATAGGACAAGTGCACGACTTTCCTGCGATTGTGATTGGTCAGAAGAAGCTGATCTGTCTCCGTCCAGTTGAGGATAAGTTTGATGCGCGCGACTTTTTCATCTGGCTCTGCTGGATCATCGTAAAGGAACCATTGGCCCACCTGGATTGATCAGTTTCAAGCAATTCAAAATCACAGGGGTCTGAGGCTTCCCCAGACCTAATTGCGTCATACTCAGCTTCCAGGTCAGCCAGAGCTGAAACCATTTGCGCTGCGTCGAATGGGGCTTTCTCGCAAAGTGATTTAATGTGATCGGGCACTGTCTTCATGATCTGTGATTGCTTCGATTCATCCCGATCAGGTTGCAGCGACCAGACCATCGCCTCGGTGATTTTTTGTGCGTTGTCCCATTCTTTGGAGCCTTTTCCGTAATGTACATACAGTTGCTGAATAAATTCGTACCAGGGACCCTGCAACATAAAGATGACGAAAAGGGGTAACTGCTGCCCGGTCATTTGCTGATTGAGTAGAAGGGCGGTGAGGTATTTCCCTTTCATTCCAGACAGGACCTTGAGTTCGCGGTCACAGAGTCGACATGGTCTTCATGAGACAGAGAGGGCAACTTCAACAGGAGATCGATCAGATATTTGCTGTCGGTCGCCGTGTCACCGGCTTTTGCTGGTGAATAGTGATGCACCAGAGCCGGGACTATTTTTGCTGCAGGCGCAAGAGGCGCAGATTCTTTCACTGTCTTTTAAATGTTTGCCGAAACAACCGTAGTAGCAAAAGGATTGGGTAAATATGCACAGGGGTAATTTGGTTAGACATGATTGACCAAACAGGTGCTACCCCACTGACCGTATATCCACTGTATTGGTGATCTGGGCTATACTCGCGCGATTTGACCTCGGGAGATACCCATGAAAGGCACTGTGCACTATGAAGAACGCGGCAATATTGCGCTGCTGAGCATTGACAACCCACCGGTAAACCCACTGTCCTCAGGAGTAAGACAGGGCTTGTTTGATGGGGTAACCCGGGCGCTTGAAAATGACGAAATCCAGGCCATCGTGCTGACTGGATTGCACAGAGCCTTTATCGCTGGTGCGGATATCAGTGAGTTTGGTGCCGCTGCGAGTGAGGGCGTTGGTCTGAATGAGGCGCTGGATAAAATGGAAGCAAGCAGCAAACCCATTGTGGCTGCAATCAATGGCACGGCATTTGGTGGTGGATTGGAAGTTGCCCTGTGCTGCGACTATCGGATTGCCGCGCCAGCTGCGCCTGTGGGGTTGCCCGAGGTGAAACTCGGTTTGTTGCCCGGCGCTGGCGGTACCCAACGATTACCCAGACTCATTGGTGCGGAGGCCGCAATCACCGCCATCATTTCCGGCAATCCTATTATGGCACCAGAAGCACTGAAGCTGGGTATCGTTGATCGTGTGGCGACCGGTGATATTGTTGATGATGCCATTGCCTATGCTGAGGAAATTATCGCTGCAGGTTCTGCTACCCGCAAAATCAGAAATATCGAGGAGATGGTTACTGCTGACCGGGGTAACACAGCCCTCTTTGAAAAGTTTGCAGCGAATCTGGATCGGACTAACCGAGGTCAGTTCGCGCCAGCCCAGATACTGAAATGTGTTGAAGCTGCCGTTAATGCAGAAAATTTTGATGCCGGTATGGCAGTGGAACGTGAATGCTTTGCCGCGTGTATGTCGCATCCCCAGAGAGAAGCGCTTATACACATATTCTTTGCAGAACGTGCCGCCAACAAAATTCCAGGTCTGGCCAAAGATGTACCTTTGCTCGAGATTAACAAGGGTTCGGTTATCGGCGCAGGCACCATGGGCGGTGGTATTGCCATGTGTTTTGCCAATGCAGGCATCCCGGTCAGGATCCATGACAATGATCCGGAGAATCTCGCCAAAGGTGTGAAAGTCATAGAAGGTAATTATGCGAGAACAGTGTCAAAAGGTCGTTTGACCCAGGACGAAATGGACAAGCGCATGTCGTTGATTATTGCGACAGAAAACTTTGATGATCTCGGTGATGCTGATGTGGTTATCGAAGCAGTCTATGAAAATCTTGATTTAAAAAAGGAGATTTTTACGAGGCTGGATAAGGTGATGAAGCAGGGCGCGTTGCTGGCGACCAACACCTCTGGATTGGATGTTGATGCCATTGCGGCAACCACATCAAGACCTGAATTTGTCTGCGGAATGCATTTTTTCAGTCCGGCCAATGTGATGCGACTGCTCGAAGTTGTCCGGGGTGAAAAGTCATCCCCGGTTGTTCTTGGAACAGCGATGGCGCTCGGTAAAAGATTGGGCAAGGTATCGGTCATGGCGGGGAATTGCCCTGGATTTATCGGTAACCGGATGCTGGGTGGATACACCCGGCAGGCCGCTATGATGATTCTGGAGGGTGCAACGCCAGCGCAGGTCGATAAAGTGATCTATGAATTTGGTTTGGCGATGGGTCCTTTTGCAATGAACGACATGGTGGGATTGGACCTCGGCTGGCGAGCGCGAAAAATGATGGGTGGCTCAAACGAGGTCACTGCACGTATTCCGGACGAACTTTGCGAACTTGAACGATTCGGACAGAAAAATGGCAAAGGATATTATCGATACGAGGAGGGAGACCGCACGCCATTAGCCGATCCGGAAGCTGATGCGGTCATTGCCAGGGTCTCCGAAGAACTTGGCTACACGCGACGGGATTTTACTGATGATGAAATCCTCAAACGCTGTATGTATCCGCTGGTGAATATCGGTGCCAAATTGCTTGAGGAAGGCCACGCGCTTCGTGCGGGGGATATTGATACGGTTTACGTGAATGGATATGGGTTTCCGACCTATGTTGGTGGACCCATGTGGTTTGCGGATGTGCAAGGTCTGGATAATGTACTTGCTGACATGGAGCGTTTCTTCGAAGAAACCGGCGAAGATGTATGGAAGCCATCGGATCTGCTCAAAAAACTCGTAGCTGATGGCAACAACTTTGCTTCTCTGAATGGGTGATCCCAGTGGGTGAAATCCACCAACTATTGGTGCCCAGCACCAGTAGTCGGATCCTGGCAGTTAACAAGCGGATCTCAATACCCTTATAAAACAGTGATATACCCATTTATTTCTTGTTTGGCACGGTTTCTGCATTTTCATGGGAAACAGAAATATGAGAATGAAATGACTGTCAGCGGACCTGAAAAACTTATGTACATCACCCTGGGAATCATGTTCCTGGCGCTGGGCGTGGTGGGATTAATTGTCCCTATTATACCGGGCGTCCTGTTTCTTGCCGGTGCAGTTTACATGTTGAGTCGTGGCTCCCGGCGGGTAAAACAATTTGCAGATGGTAATCCAACGATTGGCAGAATGCAGTCACGCATGAACAAAATGGATGCGATTTCCATGGCAGAAAAAGTACAGGTGACTGGCCTGATGATAATTCAGACGATTGCGGTTGGCAGTCGGAAAGTCGCCGTTGGTGTTCGAAGACTCTTTGCTTGATTTTTACAGCCGTAACGAGCTGGACCAATTGGATAGAACGATTTTCCTTGGAACACCAATTAAGCGAGCCCCGTGATGACCCCCGGTTAGGGGGTCGTCTGTTTCCGCGGTAGCCGTCCCGACGGGGTTTATCTCAAACCGAAGTCGAATTTACCGCCGTCGTTATAGACACGAAGAATACGTCTAGCCGTATTCATGATATGAACTTCATCCGCACCATCGTAAATTCGCGCGTAACGGGCATGCCGATACATTCTTTCCAGCGGCGTATCCTCAGTGACACCGAGAGCACCGTGGACCTGAATGGCGCGGTCGATGGCGTTGTGCAACATGCTTGCTCCGAACACTTTGATCAGGCCAATTTCGATCCTGGCTTCATCACCCTGATCAATTTTCTGGGCAGCGTGCAGGGTCAGTAATCTTGCAGCCTGTATTTCAGCGGCTGTGTCGAATATAAATTTCTGGATCTGCTGATGTTCTCCAAGGTTCTTGCCGAAGGCAACACGGTTGTTTGCCCGATCGCACATAAGATCGAACGCTCGTTGGGCTTGTCCCAGCCACCGCATGCAATGAAATATTCGTCCAGGTCCAAGCCTGTCCTGGGCGATTTTGAAACCCTGGCCCCTGGGACCCAGTAGATTATCTTTGGGTACACGGACATTGTCATAATCCACTTCATAGTGGCCCTCAGCCTGGCCCATGACCTTCACATCTCGAAGAATGTTGTAGCCCGGTGTATCAGTTGGCACGACGATCATCGAGAATGCGGAGTGATCTGGTGCATCGAACTCTGTCCTGACCATCACGGTGGTATAGGCGGCGTTACCCGCGCCGGAGGTAAACCATTTGCGACCATTGATCACCCATTCATCACCCTCAAGTACTGCTTTGGTCTGTAATTGGGTTGGGTCAGAACTGGCGACGGCTGGTTCCGTCATACCGAAGCTTGGAAATATCTCACCCGCAACCAGTGGCCCAAGATACTTTTCTCGCCATTTGTCGTTTGCGTATCTGTGCAACATGATTGAGTCTTGCAGCGAATGTGTACCCAGGGCAACAATAGCGATCTCGGACCTGCCGACCACTTCATTGATGAACACATAGTCCATGAAAGGCAGACCGCCACCGCCAATTTCCTCGGGATGACCCAGTGCCCAGAGGCCTTCATCTTTAGCTTTCTGCATAAGACCTTTCATGATTTCGCCACGACGCGAACTGACTTTGTCCTCAAGCAGCTCTGATTCAACGGGATAGACCTCCTGCTCAATGAAGTGAAGTACTTTTTGACGGATAGGCTCGACGTGTTCGGGAATTGACAGACTTAACATGGGATGTCCCTTTTCTTATTGTAGTTAGGGGGTTGCAAGAATATCTTATGTGCTGCGTGATTCAAATTCTCTTTTTGTTATGCTTCTTTTGCATAGGGGTTCCATCAATGAAGTTATCGGTTGAGTTTCCCTCGGTGAGTTATCGCTGGGGCGCACAAGGTGTAATTCAGTTGGCCCAGGCAGTCGAAGAGATTGGCATTGACCAGCTGGACATGTTTGATCATGTGGTGATGGGTCATGCGACGGAAATCCGGCCGGCGCCGATGTATCCGCCTCAAATGCCCATCATGGAAGCTATTGTCATGTTGTCATTTGTTGCAGCAGCCACCAGCAGTATTGGCCTTGGCACTGAGGTGCTGATACTGCCGCAGCGAAGTCCGACATTGACGGCAAAGCAGATCAGTACGCTGGATACACTCTCTGGCGGGCGAGTCAGGTTAGGAGTGGGAGTTGGCTGGCAGGAATCTGAGTATGAAGCACTGGGTGAGGATTTTTCCAATCGCGGTCGACGCATGGATGAAGCTATAACCCTGTTACGTCGATTTTGGTCGGAAGAAAGTGTGACGATGGATACCGACTATTATCAATTTGAAGCGATTGCCATGGAACCTAAACCTCCCCAGGGAAAAGATCTGCCCATCTGGATTGGCGGTTTAACCGAGGCAGCGCTCAAGCGAGCGGGGGAGTTGGGTGACGGTTGGCTTGCCACCTCTCAGATGTCAGATGAGAGAGCCATAGAATCAAGAGATTCAATTATTCGATACGCAGAGGCTGCAGGAAGAGATGCGTCGCGGTTAGGATTTCAGATGATGCTGGAAAGTCCGCCCAGAGATAACGCCGGGAAAGGTTTCTATGCCGACAGGGATCGGGTTTTTTCCGCTGCCGAGAGAATTCTGGGGTTTGGTTTTGAATGGCTCGCCATTAATATGACTGCAATCTTTCAGGCAGGCGCACGATCGGCCGATGAGTTAATTGACCAGGTTGCCGATCTACATGATTCGCTTCACCAACGATTTGATTAAGGAATAGGTAATGCCGAAACATCCTTTCAACAGACCCAAGGGACGTCTTGAAACGATAGAAATACATTCAACGGCGCTAAAAAATAATGTGCTCGGTGACCCGGTGGACCGCAGTATCGTTGTGTATCTCCCGGAAGGTTATGACACGTCAGCGGATGATTACCCTTTGATGGTGGATATTGTGGGTTTCACGGCAAGCGGCTTCTCACACGTCGGCTGGAAGGCTTTTCAGGAAAATGTACCACAACAAATTGATCGGCTTGTCGATAGCGGGGAAATGGGCCCAGTGATCGTTGCTTTTCCGGATTGTTTTACTTCGCTAGGCGGGAATCAATACATTAACTCCAGCGCCATGGGAAACTGGGCAGATTTCCTTTGCGATGAAATGGTGCCAGCGTTGGAGCGCCAATTCCGGATTAGGTCGGGCCGGGATCACCGGGCAATATTTGGCAAATCGTCCGGTGGTTATGGATCGATTGTGCATGGCATGCTTCGCTCTGACGTCTGGGCTGCCATTGCCTGCCATTCCGGCGACATGGACTTTGAACTCTGCTACCGGGGCGACATGACCGGTGTGCTTCGCACACTCTCGGCTTATGATGGCAACATCCGTGCTTTTATCGATAAGGTGCATGAGGGTAAAAAAGTCTCGGGCTTTGACATGCATAATCTGATGATGCTGGCGATGGCCGCCAGCTATGATCCTGACCCGCAGGCACCATTCGGCGTGAGATTACCGGTGACGGAAGATACCTGTGAAATCATTGAAGAACGTTGGGGCAATTGGCTGGCCTGGGATCCGGTTCGAATGATTGACCGGACAGAAGTTCAGCGCAACCTTAAAAGTCTGAATGGGTTGTTTATTGATTGTGGGGCCAAAGACCAATACAACCTCGTCTATGGTGCCAGGCAACTCAACAAGAAACTGCAACTACTGGGCATTGATCATCGTTATGAAGAATTCCCGGACAGCCATTCGACCATAGACTACCGAATGGATATCTCTTTGCCGTTTTTGTACACGGCTATTCAATAATTGCGTACTTCAAAGGAGTGTTAACCGTGTTTCGAATAAAGATGTTTCGATTATTAGGGTATCGATTTTTTCTGGCAGTTCTCACACTGCTTGTCTCTTTGAACACCTTCAGTCACAGCGGTCCTGAAATCCCTGAGCCCATGGAACTGAATGCATTGGCCCAGGCGTTTGGCTGGGATTTTGAAGCGACAGAAATCACGACAGAAAAAGTCGCTGATAATTTTTATGTGTTGTTTGGTGTCGGCGGCAACATCGCGTTAAGTGTGGGAGATGACGGAGTGTTTATTGTCGACGATCAGTTTCCGATAATGATGCCAAAAATAATAGAGGCGATCAGTGAGGTCGGTGGTGATGGGGTGGATATCGCGGTAACAACCCATTGGCATTTTGATCATGCGGAAGGAAATCTTGCCCTGGGACCAAAGGGCACGTGGCTTGTTGCGCACAAAAATTCACGGGAGATGATGAAGGATGATCATATTATCAATCTGGTGACTTTATCCTATGATCAAAAAGCCTATCCAGAGAGTGCCTGGCCGGACATAACGTTTGACGACGACATGCAATTTCATGTGAACGGACAGACTATCGACTTGATGCATTTTGGTCCGGCTCATACAACGGGTGATACCGCTGTCATCTTTCGCGGTGTTAATGCCGTGCACCTGGGCGATGTATACAACAATACGGGTTATCCGTTTGTAGATGCTGGCAACGGCGGTCAATTGGATGGCATTATCAACTTTTGCACGGAAACGCTGAAGCAGATTGATAAGGATACAGTCGTTATTCCCGGACATGGCCCGATTACCGATTACCAGGCATTGCAGGACTATGTCGATATGTTATCGACCATTCGAGATAGACTGGTGAAGCTTATCGATGCGGGCAAAACCCTGGATGAGGTCTATGCCGCCAAGCCAACCGCTGAGTTTGACGAGGCAATGGGCGATAACACCGGATTTATCAATCGCGCCTACATGAGCCTAACCCATCGGCGTGTTCGGTAGCTACGGCCGGTCAGGACGGCCGGTTAGGTGCGGCCGGCCAGGTGCGGTCAGCCGCACCTAAGCTGATTCAGGATTAAACGGCGTCGTAGAGTGTGACTTCAGGAGCGCCGTCCAGACAACCACCGAGTTTTGCACCGGCAGCCTTGAATTCATCGGATTTGCCATGTAGATCGAGTGCAGCCTGATCAACGTATTGCTCCATGACAACGTAGGTACCAGCTTCATCTCGAGAGCGATGCAATGCGTAATACACATTACCCGGTTCCTTGTCAGCGACTACCGCCATGAGCTCTTTAAAACTGTTTTCGAACTCCTCTGTCTTGCCGGATTTAACTTTGAGTGTTGCTACGATGCCAACGGGCATGGGATGCTCCTTGTACTGAAAAGAAACTCATTGTCGGGAGATGGGTGAGTACAGTCAATAAGGGAAGCTTTGACACAGATGAGGATTGTTAGATGAATGGAAAGGTATTAGTGACAGGTATGTCCGGATTGATCGGTAGTGCATTGCGACCGGAAATCGAGAAGGAATATGAACTTTCGGCGCTAAACCGCAGGCCCGTTGAAGGCATCCCGACGACGCGGGCAGATCTCCGGGACTATGACTTGATGGCAAAAGCATTTGTTGGTCAACAGATGGTTGTGCACCTGGCGGCGGTTATTCACGATGGCGTCGGCTGGGATGCTTTGCTTGAAACTAATGTTATCGGTACCAGAAATGTGTTGGAAGCCTCGCTTCAGGCGGGCGTAAAACGCGTTGTCTTTACCAGTAGCGGTGCGACCGTCGCGGGGTGGGAGAAGGTAGAACCCTATGCGAGTCTGGTCGCCGGAAAATACGATCTGTTGCCGGAAAATATTCCCCTGATCAACGAAGACATGGCAACCAGACCTGCCAATATGTATGCATCAACAAAAGTATGGGGTGAATCAATTGCACGCCATTACGCGGAGAACCACGACCTGGAAGTTGTCTGTCTTAGAATCGGTTTTGCCAGTGCTTTGAATAAACCTGAAAGCCCCCGGCAATGTTCAGTCTGGAACAGTCAGCGAGATGTCGTTTCAGCAATCAAGCTGGCTATGAGTTACGAAATGGACACGCCCTATGACTGCTTCTTTATTCTGTCAGATAACAGATACGGTTACCGTGATCTTTCGCGAGCGAAAGATG